>WBZR01000496.1_pt1 | contig 62853 bp, 48 predicted proteins | sample 5204231 | NCBI WGS metagenome assembly WBZR01 (sample SAMN12412403, study PRJNA552823) | activated sludge metagenome | isolation source: activated sludge from anammox sidestream of wastewater treatment plant... | place: USA: Virginia | collected 2017-08 | reverse complement strand
TTTCAATTTTACTTAATTCGGACAGCATCTATGGTAACCTGGTTTTAAAAACAACGAAAACTTGTCCAAAATGCCAATAAATTCAAGGCCTATTCTTGGACTTCTCAGCTAATTTGGACAGCAATGTCCCAAATTATTCTTTACCAAACCGACGATGGCCAAACGAAGCTTCAGGTTAAAATGGAAGATGAAACCGTCTGGCTTACCCAGGATCAAATGGCTGAGCTATTTGATAAATCAAAGTCAACCATTAATGAGCATATTAAAAATATTTATGAAGAAAAAGAGCTGGACGAGGTCTCAACCATGAGAAAATTCGGAATTTCCGAATTTTCTACCAAACCAACAAATTACTATAATTTAGACGTGATCATTTCGGTCGGATACCGTGTTAAGTCGGTGCGCGGGACACAGTTTCGCATTTGGGCCACACAACGGCTGAAAGAATACCTTATTAAAGGTTTTGCCCTGGACGATGAACGATTACAGCAGGGTGGTGATAAGGCACGATACTTTCAGGAACTTTTACAACGCATTCGCGATATTCGCAGCAGCGAGCGCAACTTTTATCAGAAGGTAACGGATATTTACGCCACCAGCATCGATTATAGAAGAGACGACAAACTGACCACGGAATTTTTTGCCGCTGTGCAAAACAAGATGCACTATGCCGTTCATGGGCACACCGCGGCAGAGATTATCACAAAGCGTACCGACAACAAAAAACCGCCCATGGGACTTACAAGCTTTAAAGGCGCTTATATCACTTCTCAGGGCACCAAAATCGCAAAAAACTATCTCACCGAAAAAGAGTTAAGCCAGCTCAATCTCCTGGTGTCGATGTATCTTGATTTTGCCGAATTGCAGGCCACCAACGGACGGCTGATGAAAATGGCGGACTGGGTGGAAAAACTCGATCAGTTTTTAAAATTAAGTGAACGGGACCTTCTAATAAACGCAGGAAGCATAAGCGCGGAACAAGCAGCAAAAAAAGCGGAGGATGAATTTGAAACATACAGGAAAGAACGGAACAAGAACTACGTTTCCGACTTTGATCGAGTGGTAAAAGATATTGAGCAGAAAGTGGCAAAACATCTTCCGAAGAAAAAGGGGCGGAAAAATGGGTGAGTGGAAGAGGGTAAAAATTAGCCAGTTTCTGAAAGAACGGGAAGGCAGATACGATCCCGGCGATGAAGCCGTGCTAGGCTTGAAAAGACTGAATAAGATTGATTTTTCTGGAGAAATACACCTTTCTGATAAAGGATCAAAGACAGATATGATCATTGTAGAACCTGGAGACCTTGTTATTTCAGGGATCAATGTTTCAAAGGGCGCCCTTGCTGTTTATCATGGAGAAGAACCCATTACGGCGACTATTCATTACTCGTCCTATGTATTTGATGAAAGGCAAATAGATATAGATTACTTTAAGCGATTTGTCAGGAGTCAGTCTTTTGTACAAGCGCTTAAAGATCAGGTGAAGGGCGGTATAAAAACAGAAATTAAACCAAAGCATTTTCTCCCTCTTGAAATTCACCTGCCGGACATTGAGTCACAAAAGGAAATCGTTTCTTTTTTCAAAAGAATCGAAAACGAAATGGATGATTTGAGTGGTGAGATAGCTCATCAGCAGGCTTTTCTCAAACAACTCCGCCAGCAAATATTGCAGGAGGCTATTGAGGGCAAATTGACGGCAAAATGGCGTGCGCAACATCCTGAACTTATCCGCGGAGATAATCACGCCTCAAAATTGCTTGAGAAGATCAAAGCCGAAAAACGAACTCTCACTGAGAGCACTAAGCACACAAAGAAAGACAAACCCCTGCCGCCGATCACCGATGCCGAAAAACCTTTTGATTTACCGGAAGGGTGGGTGTGGTGCAGGTTGGGAGAACTGTGTACTGGTATTTTTACAGGACCTTTTGGCTCTATGCTTCATAAATCAGATTATGTTCAGAATGGCATTGCTACTGTAAATCCAACACATATCATTAATGGTCAAATTATTGCCGATGGCAGAATGTGCGTATCTGAGAGGACAAAAGAGAGGTTGAAAAGATACTCGTTGACTCATGGCGACTTGGTCATTGCTCGTCGTGGCGACCTGAGTAAGTGTGCTGTAGTACAACATGAGCAAGACGGATGGCTGTGTGGTACTGGGTCGTTTTTTGTGAAATGCTTAGGAGTCAACCGTAATTTTATCTGCTTAGCGTATACTTCACAAAAAGCACAGACATATTTATTACAAGATTCAGTTGGACAGACAATGGACAATCTTAATCAAAAATTATTACGAAAGCTGCCGATAGGGCTTCCGCCTCTATCAGAGCAACAAGCCATCGTTGAGCGAGTGGACAAAATTATGACAATGATTGATGAATTGGAAAAACAGGTATCCGAACGCAAAGTACAGTCCGAAATGCTCATGCAGTCCGTTTTACGAGAGGCGTTTGCAAAAGGATGAATTATTTTAGGAGTACGAAGGATCAGACCTAGAATATAGAATACAAAATCAGATCTGTCCCTTTCTTAAATCCTCTTTGCGTTTTCATTTGTTCGCTTATCCGCAGGGCAGCCTTCGTTACCGCACTTGAACTCACACCAAAGACTTCCCCAATCCTCTTATTATCCAATCCACTGTGCCCCGTCAAGAGTACATGCCTACATCTCTGGCTCTTTGCGGTACTCGCCTTTTCCTCTGTAATAACTGGCTTTGCTCCACCTCAAAATGTCTTGCCACTTCATCCAATACCTTTTCTATAATCCCGTTATTTCCTGCTTGCGTTTTCCAGAGCAATTCTACTAGCCTTTCAGAGAGTCGATGGATAAACTTCTTTTGCACCCAACGAATAAGCGCATCGCTTCCCAGGACAAGACCGTGTTTGATCTCATCCAGAAATCTCTTTACCTGACCCGTTTTCCATTTTATTAATTTCCTATATTCAATCCTTGATTTCTTTTCATCCTTATTAAATCCCCTTAAAATCCCTTTACAGAATACCCATGGATGGATTCTCCAGTGTCGCTCCATGATAGCGGACTAAGACAATGTGTGTTATAGCTTTAGCAAAATGTATTCTCTGATCATGGTCTGCCCCAATTCCTCATAATTCTGCATCCACATTTCTGTGAGGAACAGGAGAAATAATTCTGCCGCCTACTCGACTGATAGTTTTAAGCTTGTTATAACGTTTTATAATATGATATAAAATCGTTTAGAAAAAAAATGATCCTGCAACGCATATGTACGATACTTTTCATGTTGTAAGGTCGCGAACGGATTTGATGAGAGTTCCGTGATACCAGGAACATTCAGCACTGTATTTATGGGCGACAAGACGAAGAACATCATCGACAAAAATGTCGACTTGCATGCTATCCGATGTCTGAATCAGAATATAGGTAGCTCATTTTTACTCACCCGATAAGGAGAAGACCCATAATTATTTTTATTGATTCCAGCTATAATCCGGAAAGAAGGCTTGGGGTTGGTGGTTTTTTGTGCATTCCTAATTGCCCTGATGAAATACTAGCAGATAACCAGATGTTAGAGAAATTGTATTCTCCGGGTGCAATGAAAACAAAGATTGTGGAGAATACAACGAATACACGACTGGAACTTCAGACGCTTCTTTGTGCCCTTGAATTCCTCAAATCAGACAACGAAAATAAAACCTATGGGAAAATGGAATCGACTACCATTTACACCGACTGTCGTACTGCAATTGATTTATTACGGCGAAGGAAGAGACTTGAGAGTGTTCATTATCGCAGCAAAAGGAAAGGCTCCACGTTAGTAAATGCTGATATCTACAAGAGCTTTTTTAACCTTTATGATGAGTTTTCACCTAAACTTATATGGGTCAAAGGGCATACACCGGGAAAAACCCGTATCGGTGTACAGAGGATATTTTCAGAAGTAGACAGATTTGTCAGGAATCTATTGAGAAATTATATTTCTCATAATACCTCATGGGTTGACAAATAATCTTCGCTGTTTTAGACTAAAGGTGTCAAACAGGGTGTGTTGAAGTCGAGACTTTAGTAGTCCCAGAGCTTTCCAAATGATTCTTCCAAGAGGTGAGCCTTGTAGATACGGTTTTACCGGTTTTCCTGAATGCCTCTTTCTTTTGCCAGAGTCGTATACTTACTCGTGACAACTTTTTGAAGTTCTCTTTTACCTGAAACCCTTTATTTTTTACGCTATTGAGGAAGAACTATTATGAAAATTTATCCACACATAACTTAGAAGACACCTTTTTTTAGTCGTTACATTGACATATGGAAAGGATTAAATAATGAGCCAGAAAATATTGTACACACCTCATGAAGTAAAAGAACTTATCGCAAAAGAACCTGTTGTCCTCATCGACATCAGAGATGCCGAGCAATTCAAAAAAGGACATATCCCAAACGCAGTAAACATACCAGAAATATTCTTCTACCTTAGTGAAAGCACCCCGGAAGGTTTAGCCAATATGCAGAACAAATTCAAAGACCTTTTCTCCAATGCAGGATTGTCGCCGGAAAAGACTGCAATTGTATACGAAGACAGTTTAAACAACCGATACGGCGGTTCATGCAGGGGATACTGGCTCCTCAGTTATTTAGGTCATGAAAAATCGGGCATCCTTGATGGCGGCTTATCTGCATGGATAAAGGCCGGTTTTCCGGTAAGCAAAGAGATAAGCTTGCCAAAACCAACTGATTTCTCACCCAAGCCAAATAATAGCATTATGGCAACGAAAGATGATGTCCTCAAGGCTTTACACAATCCGTCAATAATCCTGCTTGATGATCGTGATAAGGTTGAATGGATAGGAGAAAGCTCATCGCCTTACGGTGTAGACTTTGCGCCAAGAAAGGGCAGGATACCCGGCGCAAAATGGATAGAATGGTATGAATTTATGGATCAAACACTGGAAGTCCCCGCCTTTAAAACAAAAGAGGAGATACAGAAGCTTTGTGCAAAAAAGAATATTTTCTCCGACGACAACATTATTATCTATTGCTTTAAAGGCTCCCGGGCTTCGAACACTTACATCGCTTTGAAGGAATCCGGTTTTAAAAATCTGAGGGTCTATTTCGGTTCATGGAATGAATGGTCAAGACACCCCGAGTTGCCCATTGAAGAAGGCCCTCCAAAAGAACAATAAATATTTACCACAAGCCCGACAAACTGCTTAACAAACCAAAAGCGGTGTCTTATGCTAATCCGTCTAAGCCACCTGCTTTTCATGACAATTCTACGCAACAGAAATGGGGTAAGTGAGATACTGAGAATTTTATATCCAAAATACCGGCGTAATAGACTGACAGCCCGACGTGCCGGGGACAATTATAATGATCAGTCTAATTATTGTTAGCCGTCATAGAAGGAGACACAAATGAGGAAAACCTCCGTTGCAGTAATAATAATCTTCGTACTCTGCCTGGCCACCAGCCAAGTGCTTGCTCAAGGTGCTGGAATAGAGTGGGAAACGCTCAATCAAGAGGTTGTGGAGCTTTATCGCGCTGGACAATATGATCGAGCAGTGAAGGTCGCACAGGCAGCATTAAAGGTCGCAGAGAAAAATGTCGGACCCGACCACCCCGACGTGGCCACGAGCCTGAGCAATCTGGCGCTGCTTTACCACACCCAAGGCGACTATGCCAAGGCCGAGCCGCTCTACAAACGCTCGCTGGCCATTAGGGAAAAAGCGTTGGGACCCGACCACCCTGACGTGGCCACAAGCCTGAACAATCTGGCGGGGCTTTACGACACCCAAGGCGACTATGCCAAGGCCGAGCCGCTCTACAAACGCTCGCTGGCCATCAGGGAAAAAGCGTTGGGACCAGACCACCCCGACGTGGCCACGAGCCTGAACAATCTGGCGGAGCTTTACAGAACCCAAGGCGACTATGCCAAGGCCGAGCCGCTCTACAAACGCTCGCTGGCCATCTGGGAAAAAGCGTTGGGACCCGACCACCCCAACGTGGCCACGAGCCTGAACAATCTGGCGGGGCTTTACAGAACCCAAGGCGACTATGCCAAGGCCGAGCCGCTCTACAAACGCTCGCTGGCCATCAGGGAAAAAGCGTTGGGACCCGACCACCCCAACGTGGCCACGAGCCTGAACAGTCTGGCGGAGCTTTACAGAACCCAAGGCGACTATGCCAAGGCCGAGCCGCTCTACAAACGCTCGCTGGCCATCAGGGAAAAAGCGTTGGGACCCAACCACCCCGACGTGGCCACGAGCCTGAACAATCTGGCGGAGCTTTACGACACCCAAGGCGACTATGCCAAGGCCGAGTCACTCTACAAACGCTCGCTGGCCATCTGGGAAAAAGCGTTGGGACCCGACCACCCCGACGTGGCCACGAGCCTGAACAATCTGGCGGAGCTTTACAACACCCAAGGCGACTATGCCAAGGCCGAGTCACTCTACAAACGCTCGCTGGCCATCTGGGAAAAAGCGTTGGGACCCGACCACCCCGACGTGGCCACGAGCCTGAACAATCTGGCGGAGCTTTACAGAACCCAAGGCGACTATGCCAAGGCTGAGCCGCTCTACAAACGCTCGCTGGCCATTAGGGAAAAAACGTTGGGACCCGACCACCCCAACGTGGCCACGAGCCTGAACAATCTGGCGTTGCTTTACGACACCCAAGGCGACTATGCCAAGGCCGAGCCGCTCTACAAACGCTCGCTGGCCATTAGGGAAAAAGCGTTGGGACCCGACCACCCCGACATGGCCACGAGCCTGAACAATCTGGCGTTGCTTTATGACACCCAAGGCGACTATGCCAAGGCCGAGCCGCTCTACAAACGCTCGCTGGCCATCAGGGAAAAAGCGTTGGGACCAGACCACCCTGATGTGGCCACAAGCCTGAACAATCTGGCGGGGCTTTACAACACCCAAGGCGACTATGCCAAGGTTGAGCCGCTCTACAAACGCTCGCTGGCCATCTGGGAAAAAGCGTTGGGACCAGACCACCCCGACGTGGCCACGAGTCTGAACAATCTGGCATTGCTTTACCACACCCAAGGCGACTATGCCAAGGCCGAGCCGCTCTACAAACGCTCGCTGGCCATCTTGGAAAAAGCGTTGGGACCAGACCACCCCAACGTAGCCACGGGCATTGAGAATCTTGCGGAACTCTACCGCGCCACAAATCGGCCGGCGGAAGCCGGGAAGCTGGACGCGCGTGCAAAGAAGATTCGGGCGCTCAAACGATGATAACGGCTAACCATGCGCTGCGCCGGACAGCAATTCCGCTGCGCTCCATTGCTGCCGGTGAGCTTGGCTGTTAGCTCATTTCTTGCATAGTGTGGCGTTTCCTTAATGCAAACAACAGTATTCATCTCTTATAGCTGGAGTTCCATTGCCCACCAACAATTGGTTCAAAGTTGGGCGGAACAATTCGTCGTTGTAGGTTGGGTTGAGGAACGAAACCCAACAACCTAATATGGCGAGAAAATAATGCAATATCACAGATCATAAGCGCAAGGCGCAACGTTCTTCTTTACCGTAATAACATACAAGAGAAAGAGGATATTATGTCACAAGACAAATGTGCGCTGATAAAAGAGGCTTTCCAGTATGTTATCAAGCAACACCCCTTTAGAATTCGGGCTTTTTGTCTTGTTTACTGATCATATTCATGGTATTTGGACATTATCTAAAAACGGCAATGTTTTCTCAATGCGATGACGATTGATCAAGAGGTATTTCAGCAGATGATACAAGCGTGAGTACATAAATTTTCAACCCGGCCAGGTACAGATTGGTAAAATAGCCCTTGAACGGGAATGTCCCCCGAGTTTTTGTGACTTTTGCCAGACGTTTAATAAAACGTACGGTCGTGTTAACCCTGACAGGGTTTGAAACCCTGTCAGGGTTGTTGGACTGACCCTATGAACTGGCCATATTCCAGCTTTTATCGTCATGTAAAGCAAGGTACTCATGATAATAACTGGTGGCAAGTACTGAAATAAAATTTAATGAAAACGTGGGACATGAATAATCGCAGTTGTTGGGTTTCGCTTTACTCAACCCAGCTTACACAACTCTGAGCAGGGGTGTCTATGAGATTGTTGAAGCTAAGCAAGGCCTTTACACTAATGGAATCCGGGCCAGTCGTTCTGGTGACCACCAATGATGGGAAGAAGAACAACATTATGACCATCTCCTGGACCATGGTGGTGGACTTCACGCCCAGATTTGCCATGACCACCGGGGAGTGGAATTACTCCTTTCGTGCTCTAAGAAGGACAAGGGAGTGCGTTATCGCTATTCCCACCGTAGATATGCTGAATAAGGTGGTTGGCATAGGTACATGCTCAGGCGTAGACACGGACAAATTCACCAGATTCAAGCTAACACCCCTGCCGGGAAAAATGGTCAAGGCTCCCTTAATTAAGGAGTGCCTGGCCAACATCGAGTGCAGAGTCGTCGATATTGTCAGAAGGCACAATATCGTTGTGCTGGATGCCGTTGCCGCTTACGTGTCTCCGGATCGGGGAGAGAAGCGCACGGTTCACGCTGTAGGTGATGGAACATTTATCGTGGATGGCAGAAGGCTGAACCGCCGCAAGCTGATGGCATCAAAGCTCCCGGCCGGCGTCTAGTCATACCTGTAGTGTGTCACCGTAAAGTGGGGCTGCGCCCAATAATTCGCTGCAGGCGCTACGTTCCTATCGGGCCTGAGCTCAAATGTTATCTGAAAAGAATGGCCGGCAAAGCGTACTATTCTGGCTCCGGGTTTCTTCTCCGGTTGTTGCCTCTCCCTTTTTCTATGATCAAAGCCTTGAACCGCCTCTTTATCAGGCACAGCATCTCACCATCTCCGCCCCGCACTGCTCCCATTGCTGACGGTTAACCTGTCATTGATTAAACCGATTAAGCGATTGACTATTGTTATAAAATTATTAGAATGTGGCTAAGCTTGTTCGATTGTTTTCGAACCTATATACTTAGACACGGAGATTCTTTTTGTTGCGGTTGTAGTTGCAAATTTACGGAGAATTCCAGAATAGTGGAGAGACAGGATAAAGAAGCCGTAAGTATTTAGTGTGCGTCTTGAATTGAAGAAAAAGCCTGGGAACAAGGGAACCCTGCACGGAATTCCTCTACAGGAGAGGATGTTTTACTATGATTATTTAAGGAGGAATTTTTATGTCCGTTTTTGATAACCGTGAATACGATAATCATGAACAAGTTCTGTTTTGTCGTGACACAACATCCGGTCTGTTTGCCATCATAGCCATCCATGACACTACGTTAGGACCTGCTGCCGGCGGATGCCGCATGTGGCCTTATGCAACCATGAGCGAAGCCGTCTATGATGTACTCCGGCTTTCGCGGGCGATGAGTTATAAGAATGCGCTTGCCGGCCTGCCACTGGGAGGAGGAAAGGCAGTAATCATCGGTGATCCGCTTAAAGAGAAGAATGAGAAACTCCTTATGTCATTTGCCCGGTATGTTCAGAAGCTGGGGGGACAATATTACGCAGCAGAAGACATCGGCATCGGTGTCGAGGATGTGGAAGTTTTTGCGAAGGCGAGTGACTATATTTTCGGTCTGGCGAGAACCGGTGATCCCTCACCCTTTACAGCCATTGGGTGTTTTCATGGTATAAGGGCTTCAGTACAGCATAAGCTTAAGCGAGACACCCTCAAGGGACTTATGGTAGCGGTGCAGGGCGTTGGCAAGGTAGGTCAACACCTCTGTAAAATTCTGTACGAAGCCGGCGCCGGGCTCATCGTTGCCGATGTGAATTCCGAAGCCGTTGCTTATGCAGTGAAAAACTACGGGGCAAAGGCCGTTGCCCCCAGTGAAATTTATACACAGGAAGCTGATATCTTTTCTCCGTGTGCCATGGGAGGAACGATAAACGACAATACTATTCCTCAGCTAAAGGCAAGTATCGTTGCTGGTTCTGCGAACAACCAGCTTGCCGAAGCACGCCACGGTAAAATGCTTTACGACAGAGGTGTCTTATATGCGCCCGATTATGTAATCAATGCGGGGGGTATGCTCAACGCATCGGGTGATATCTTTGGGGAATATGATGTAAACGAGGTGATGAAAAAGATATCCGGTCTGTATGACGTTACCTTAAGAATATTTGAAACAGCGCAGCAGGAGGGAAGACTTACCTCTGAAGTTGCCGATGAGCTTGCCCGGCAGAAAATCGCCGAGGGAAAAGTATCGAAAAAATGAATTCATTGGGAATGTTTACTGCAAATGCTTTTCCTCAAGGTGAATAAATTATTTTATTTTTTCCCTTAGGTTAAAATGCCACTTTTCATCTATCCATGCCGCGCATGAAACAATACAATGGTTCCCACTCCTGCCAGAAGGAGAATGAATTGTCTGATGGTTGCCTGGATACCAATTTTCCGATTCAGTTTGGGAATGAGATCAGCAGTTGCAATATAGATAAAGCTCGCGGCAGAAAAGGCAAGGACATACGGCACGACCGCTTCCATCGATTTCAGAAAGAAATAGGCGATTACTGCGCCCGGCAAGGTAGTAATCGAAGATAGGATGTTGTAGAAGAGGGCCTTGCGCCGCGAATAACCGCTTTCAAGAAGGATTACGAAATCTCCTATTTCCTGAGGTATCTCGTGCGCAACCACCGCAAGCGCAGTTGCCACGCCAAGGGGGAAAGACGTAAGAAAAGCCGCAGTAATGACCGCTCCGTCAACAAAATTGTGAAAGGCATCTCCCACGAGAATAAGCGGCCCCGCTGAATTATGCACTTCACACCCTTCAACATGACAGTGCCGCCAGATCACCAGTTTTTCAAGTAAAAAGAAGACAATCATTCCGGCAAGCACCCATGACAGGATTGATCGCGGTTGGCTATATTCCAGCGCGTGCGGTATCATTCCCAGAAAAGCTGCTCCAAGCAAGGTGCCTGCTGCATAACTGACAAGACAAGGTGAAAGTATCCTCCTCACTCCCTCGGGAAAAACTAAAATAAGGGCGGCCCCGCTAACCGATCCCACGCTTCCAAGAAGACTGAAAATAATAATCCATACAATCAGCATACAGACCTCGCAATCTCAAGAAATAATATTTCTCATAATTTCATTTGCTTGCCATATTCGATCAAAAATGAATTTTCCTCATATAGAAGATACTTCCGCTGTATTCCTCCCTGATAAGCTGACCCTGGACAACCAGCTTTTGAACAACTGACCAATCTGCCTTCGCCCGCTCCAGAAATTCTTTTACCGCATCTTCACGCATAGGATGCACTGCCGTGATGCTCAAGAGATCCGCCTCTGCATTTCCTGTGAAGGCAAAGGCATTTCCCTCGTAGCCGATAAGGTATTCTACGCTGTTGATTTTCTGATGAAATATTTGGTAAGCCTGGACAATTCGTTCTTCTGGCGGACACCGTACCCATTTCTCGGCGGGCGGGCGTGTGGGGATGGCCAGGCATGCCCTGGCAGGCTTTAACTGAACCAGAAAATTAGCAACCGCCCGTACATGATCTTCGCCATCGTTAATGTCCTTTACGAGCATGGTCTCTGTCACCAGTTCTCCTTTGTAAACGCTGGCAAATTCAAGCATCCCGTTTAAAATCGAATTTAATTGTAAAGTTTTGTGGGGCCTGTTGATCGTGCGCCAGATATCTTCCCGGGTAGAATCTACTTTGAAAGAGACCCAGTCAGCTTTTCTGAGATCTTCCCTGACGTCTGCACGCCAGATGAGGGATGCATTGGTAATCACCGCAATCTTAATCCCATACGCTTTTATCTGTTCAATCTCCTGACCAAGATTGACGTCCAGGGTAGGTTCTCCGTCTGGCACAAAGGTAAGGTAATCAATGGATTCCCCGGATTGCCTTACCTTCTCAATCTTCTCACCCGTTTCCTTCATGATAAGATCGGGTTTATAAAATGCCTGGCGCTGAACCTGCATCTGCATCGTGCGCCCCAACTGGCAATAGACACATGAGTAGGTACAAACTTTCGGTGGAATATTGTTAATACCCAGACTGCGCCCCAAACGTCTTGATGGAACCGGTCCAAAAATGATCATGGTAAAGATGCTTCCTGTTCCGTATGCACGGGGATCTCTTTGTGTGTTTTAAAATTTAGATATTTCAATTATCCTACGTACAACTCCTCAGTTTACAGAGAAAGGCGGGGGATGGAAAGCTGCCGAAGGCCTAATTTAAGTGTATAGAAATTTCAAAGTTTTTCATTGTACCATTTACCCACCCCTAAATCCCCTCCCAAGAGGGGACTTTGTAAGTCCCCTCTTGGGAGGGGCCAGGGGTGGGTAGAATGTCGTTGGGTTTTTGTCTTTTAAAGCCCAACCTAATTTATAAATCACGCTCGTCCTTTTAACATTCCATGCCAGTACAACCTTGGTAAAATGAATGCTTTCAGGGCGTACATGCTATACCGTTCCTGCGATTGGTCAAAAGGAAAGGTTTCCTGCGGATTTAACGTGTAATCAAATTCGGCGAGAATTACGCTTCCGTATCCGGTAACAACAGGACAGGCAGTATAACCATCGTAGGAATCCATCAGTGGCGTTCCGTTAATTTTTGCCAACAGATTTCTGACAAGCACCGGCGCCTGTTTTCGGATTGCCGCTGCGGTTTTAGACGTGGGGAGGCTGCTGCAGTCTCCGATTCCAAATATATTTTCAAAACGATTATGCTGTAAGGTATCTTTGTTTACGTTCACCCACCCGTTTTCGTTGGCAAGCGGGCTGCTTTTTACAAAATCGGGGGCGCTCATCGGCGGAGTAATATGGATCATGTCGTATTTCATGATAACATTCTCACCTGATTCCATTTTCTTAAAGACGGCCTCCTTTTTATCCGGCCGTAATTCTATAAGATTATGCTGATACTTTACATCAATCTCTTTCCTTTTCGCTACTTCCACAAGTGCATTAGCATATTTTTTCACAGAAAATATTACCCCCTGCGGAAGCGCAAAGGCAAGGGAACTTTTTTCCCGTACGCCAGATTTACGAAAGTAGTGTTCCGCCAGATAACAGATTTTTTGCGGGGCTCCGCCACACTTGATGGGAGTGTTTGGTTGGGTAAAGATGGCGTTACCGCCTTTAAAATTACGGATACTTTCCCATGTTGAATTGACCGTATGGTATGAATAATTGCTACACACCCCGTTTTTCCCGATTGCTTCCTTCAGACCAGGAATTTTATCCCAATCGAGCTGAATTCCAGCCGCAACAACCAGATATTTGTACTCAATTGTTTTCCCTGTTTCAGTGATAAGATTATTGTTTTCAGGAACAAACCGGACAACCCTGTCCTTTATCCAGACGACCCCTGATGGCATAACGTCTTTTGTGTTCTTTTCTGATAATTCACGGGGAAATACCCCTGCACCAACAAGTGTCCATAGGGGCTGATAATAATGTTTCTCTGAAGGTTCGATTATGGCAATCTCAGGAGGAGTATCACTCCTGCTTAATTGAGCTGCTACCGTGATACCGGCAGTACCACCCCCGACAATTACCACCTGATATGTGTCTTTCTGTGCCATGGAAAGGTCTCCTCTGTACTGAGAGTGTTAAGGGAAAAACTCTTGTGGTTTTCGATCCATCCTTATGATTCATTATCTTTGAGCAGACGCCCAAATCGTTTGCCGAAATTAACAAGGAATCCGAGTGCACATTGCAGGTCACAATTTCCTAACGCCTTTATCAGACCAATTATCCCAAGTTTTCCCGGACGATCTTCTTTACATTCCGCAAGTGCGCAGCCGGCTTGCGCTACAATATTTATCGTCTTTGGATTTAAGATACCAGAATTCATGAGTGCCTTCAATTCGTCTGATTTAAGAAATCTGTTCAAGTGCAGTGCAGCATCTTTTCCTTGCTTCACAATCTGATCAAAATCTATTCCAGAACACTCCGCATTTTTACACAGTTCGTCAAACGAGTCTATAATCACTGCAAGGGTATCAGGGATTCTCCCGACTTGGTTCAGGAGTAAAGCCAGGGTGTCTATATTTTTGATCAATTGCGATAGGGTATCGATCCTTTTGGGGTCGGTAATCTGGATCAACATTTCCACCGCTCTTTTACAGCGTTCTTCAATATCAATTCCGGATTTTACAGCATTACTATAATACTCGTCAATTGAATCCGTTGTTATTGCCATCATCACAGGAAGTTTTTTGACAATGTCCTCAACGTTTGCAAATGATCTTTCGAGGGAATCGATCCGCTTGGATAGACGGGTTAAGAGTTCCGTTATTTCGGAAATATACCGGCTTTCCTGTGATGCGGGTTCTTTCGTTTTGTCATATTCCATTGTTCATCCTCACGTTCTTTTCATTTGTATCAATGTCAGTTGATATGCTGTATCCTCATATGTGTGTTAGAATCGTCTTACTATTTTGAATTATACCAAACAGAAATGGTATATCGATAATAATTTGCCCTCTCCTTCCATGCAATTGAATGCAAACAAACTCTTTTCGTAACGGTTTAGTTTAAAAAAAAACCTCTGTGTGAATACGGTTGACTTGTAGGGGCAGGTTTCAAACCTGCCCCTACGCTGCATGCAATACCTGGTTTTTTATTAGAATTTAAAAAACTAACGTGTAATCTCTTTTACAATAATAAATATACCCATCCCCAACACAAACCAGCCAAACCATTTTTTCAGGCTTTCACCGTGGATTTTTTTATTCAGTGCGTTGCCAATAAATATTCCGCCAATAGCTGTTATGGTAATAAAAAACAGCATTTCCCAGTCCATGGCATAGTTTCCGAGATCACCGGTAAAACCAATCAACGATTTAGCAGCTATAATAAGCAAAGAAGTGCCTACAGCCGCTTTCATTGGCAGTTTACTGAACACTACCAGCGCAGGAACAATCAAAAACCCTCCACCGGCGCCCACAAGCCCGGTAAGTGCGCCAACAAATGTTCCTTCCAGCACGATCATAGGATAATTAAATCGTTGTGGCTGTGACTCTTCATTCTCTTTTTTTTCCTTTTTTATCATGGAGTAAGAAGCAAAAGTCATGAAAAAGGCGAACATCGCCATAATAAATACAGGTTTGGTTATTTCGAAATTGCTTATACTGAAGAGATATTGAGGAATCCGAGGTACAAGAAATTTGCGGGTGATGAAAACTGCAGCTATGGATGGTATGCCAAAGACGACCGTCGTTTTTAACTCTACCAGACCCTGTCTGTATTTAGGCAAAGCGCCAACAAGACTTGTAACGCCGACGATAAAAAGTGAATAGGCCGTGGCAAGAACCGGCTCGATACCGAAAAGATAAACCAACACCGGCACCGTGAGTATAGAGCCACCCCCGCCAATGAGCCCAAGCGAGATGCCAATAATAACCGAGGCAGTATAACCAAGAATCTCCATGTTCTGATCTTTCCCGGATGGTTATAGATTAACAGCAATTTACGGATTACCCGGCGCTACCTTAAAAAGGCGCACAGAAAAAATGGATGCCTCTTGAGTCATTTAAAACCTCATCAAAGTAACGCCTCATACTGACTTTGCCTTGAAAGGGCAGGTTTGAAACCAGTCCCTATTACCGTATTTAATAACCGGTTTTCATGGGAAATTTTCAAAAAACTGCGTTCTTATCAAGAAAATTTTTTATGAATTATACCTTTACCGGAAACCCTGCATTCATCCATGCCAGCATCCCGCCGGCAAGATTATGCACTTTGGTAAACCCCTGCATTTGCAGGTAACTTCCTGCGATACTTCCCCGATACCCCACACGACAGGTAATGATAATGTTTTCATTTTTTGGCAAATCCACACCTTTGAGAAGCATTTCCGGTAAAGGCATACGCATGGCTGTTTCAATATGCCCTTTGCCCCATTCTGATTCTGACCGAACGTCAATAATGCGCAGGCCTGGATTTCTCTTTATTTCCCCCTGTAATTCCTGCACCGACATCTGTGAAAGTCTCTCGATCGGATAACCCTGTTCCTGCCAGGCGGGAATACCACCCTGCAAATACCCGAGGATTTTGTCATATCCAATCCGGTAAAGGAGGGTACAGATATCCCGATATTTTTTATCGTCTGCAAAGACAAGAATGATCTCCGCCTCCGGATCTATTGCTATACCAATCCAGTTGGCCATTTGATTTCCGAAACCGATATTTATACTTCCGGGGATATGAACGCCGCCAAATGCAGATGCATCTCTTGTGTCAATAATCATTGCCCCCTTTCTCATTGCTTCCCGGAATTGGAAAGGAGCGAGAGGCCTGTCATCGCTTCGTCTGTCCAACAATGGCGGGCCCTTTGCATTCATCGAAATAATATGTGAAAAACTCTTTGGACGGGCAGGATATTCCTGCATAAAGTGCTTTTTAAACTCCAGGAGAGAACCAAGACGAAGCAGAGGATTTGCGCAACGCTCATATCCCAGCGTAGTGCTGGTTTTAGAACTCATTCCTCTTCCGCAAAGCGAGCCGTGCCCATGTGCAGGAAAGATCTCCAGCCGGTCGGATAATTTGCCCAGTTTTTTATAAATACTTTCGTAAAGATCTTTTACCTGCTGTTCCAACAGTTCCTCTCCTGCCAGATCCGGCCTTCCTATGTCTCCCACAAAAAGAAGATCGCCGCTGAGAAGAAACCATGGTTCATCCGACCTGCTTCTATCGGTCACCAGGAGTGAGAGAGAATGCGGCGTGTGTCCCGGGGTAAAAACCACCTCGAGCATTGCCGTGCCTAATTCGATACAATCCCCTTCTTTTAATGTTTTATGTTCAAACGCAACGGGTGCTGTTTCATGAAAATAGATATCTGCGCCGGTACGAGAACGGATTTCCTGATTACCGCTTACATGATCGGCATGGATGTGCGTTTCGATAACATGCGTTATCTTCATTCCCTGACTTTGTGCGATATCAAGGTAATCCTGAACGTCTCTTTTAGGATCAATAACAACGGCGACCTTTGCGGCAGGACAACCAATCACATAAGAAAAACAACCGATCCCCGGCACTTCAACCTGTTTAAAATACATGATAATCCCCCCTTTTCCCTTACCTTCTCACCTTTCATTCCTGAATTTCATCCGTTAGCCGGGACTATCTGCCCGGTGCAAAAGACAGCGCCTTCATCGTTCGACAGGCTATGGATGCAGCACCGTACACAACGAGCTTATCAAGTTATCACAAAGAAGTCCGTCGAGTCCATCAAGCGCTGTTCGACTAACCATGCTGATATATTAGTGCCCTAATGGTTGCTTCCCTCTCTCTTTAAGGGCGTTAGCAAATGTATAGATCTTCCCGCCAAAACCTTTTTGGAATTTTTCAGCTTCATCCTTTTTGCCAAAGGCGATCCAGCTATCTGAGCATGCAGGAACAGCACTACTATGAACGAGCATATACATCTTTGATACATCCATCCATTCGCCGCTAATAAAATCCCTGGCTCTGGCCGATACAACGGTATCCTTCTTTGCTGCATGTTCCCATAATCCGCAGTGAGGGCAACCATAGGACACCGTTTTGCCGTCAGTGAAGGTAATCTGATAGTCCGTATTTTCATTTCCCTCCAGACTCGCGCCGCAGAGCGGGCATTTCACATCATCTGCGACGGCAAATTTTCCCATTGTCAGGGCAGCAGCGAACACGAAAAAAAACAAAATCAACCTTGCGTATTTCATTCTAACCTCCTTGTCCTTACAGAAACTTATAAAATACCGTAGCCATGCGACGCCTAACTTGTTTATCAGTCGTCAAAATGGCAAGCCATTAATTTAAACCAAACACATGCGTTACCATCCGAAATGTTTTTTGAAACCTTGTATTATTGATTATAAAACTATTCTCCAGGATTCCCTATAATAAAGGGTAATCCTGGAGGTTTGAGGATACCTATTATTTAGAAACACCTTCGCACAGCATATGAGTGTTAAAATAAGAATTGCCTCCCTTCAGTTCAAATTTCCGCTCACCGTCGCTGAAATTACCTGAAATTACCCTGCCTTGCATTAAAACGGGACTCAATTTACATTTGGTGTTTGTATGTATTATCGGAGTCTTGTTATCCCCGCCAAGAACCGGTTCCGTTGTCAGTTGCAGAATCTTGCCGTCATCGACTTTTACGATGAAATTACCGTCTTTGCCGGAGAACTCAATTTTTGCGCTATCGGTCTTCCCAATTTTACCATAAAGGCCGCAAACATCTTTAGCAAAGTTGATAGCTGCCTGTTTTTGCTTGTCGTCTTTTGCATCGACATATATATTAACCCAATCTCCGGGCTTCATTGCATAGGCAATCTTTGCACCTGTAAGGTCTGTACCGTCATAGTTGCCATCACTCAGAGACAGGGCAGCCATAGTTTGACAACCCCCCTCCCATCCAATCAATTCGCAGGCACATGGCAAATTACAACTGCATCCCTCTACAAAGATTCCTTTTACACTGTATTTCTCACCTGCATGGGTGTTGTGATGTGCATGGTCGTGCTCATGTTTATGCTCATGGGCAAAAACCGTACAAAAGGACATGCCGGGTGTTCCACCGGCAAAGACTGCGGCAAGTAAAACACCAAGGGTTATAATAAATTTCCTAGACATGAACATCTCCTTTCCAGATTAAAACAAAATCCCGTAAAACTTCTTAACAAATTTAAGAAGGTAAAGATTGCTGCATAATTGCCCTGAAAGAACCGAGAAAATCGCAGTGGTACGGTGCGTTTTGTTACCACAAAATAATTTTGCGAAAAATGTCACGTTCTGTCTTCGCTTGCATGTAGGGTGGCATGGACAAACTTGTTTGTCCATGTTGTTTGAATATACACACGGATTTGGAATATATCACACCGACAAACAACGTTTGTCGGTGCCACCCTGTAACCCGCTTAAATGAAATGAAAATTCTTGTGCAATAATTTTAATGTCTTCTTTCAATACCCTTTGCAAACTTAATAGCCTCTTGGGTAAGCGAAGCCATTATTTCTTTTCTGTCTCTTTTTCCAATTTCTTCACCCTCTCCTGCAGACAATCAACACACCTATTGCAATTGCCTGTGCACTCTTCGTGCCCGCATTTTTCACACTTCTTAGCAGTTTCCTTTGCAGCCTTTCGTCGTGCTATACACTCTTCGCATTTCCTGCAATCACCCGGACATACAGAGTGCCCGCAATCCTCACAACTATGATGCCCGTGCCCATGTGCAAAGAGTGTCCGATAAGACATGCCGAACGTTCCCGCGGCAAAAGCAACGATAATTAAAATACCAAGGGTTATAACAAATTTTCTAAACATGTATGCTCCTTTCCGGACCAAAATAAAATCCTGTAAAACATTTCAAAATTCAATAAATGCTTCTCTCCATAAAATCCGCCTCCTTTCAAAACTAAGATGTAAAGACTTTATTAAATTATAGATCAGTAAAACCATGCCCCCGATAGTTAAATTTTAAATATAAATCATGCTATTCAGTATTTTATCAGAGGAAAATTTTGTCTAACATACTGTTTGTTTATACCAGTCCTATCAGCTATTCCTGCCACCGTCTCGCGTCTTTTTCTAACTATCATTATATCATTTATTCGGGTCTTTCGTCAACCTGAAGCATCGGGTAAGGTTTGAAAAGTCTTGCAAATAGCCATATTTAAACCGTTTTCCTTTTAAAATCCTCCTTCCATCCTGTCGCAACACCTTCAGCATTTTTCCATTCCTGTCTTTTTGTTTATTTGTTTGCCTTTAATGTCTTCTCGCCCGATTTTAGCAATTCGAGGGGTATGCAGCTGGAAAAACCGAGGGGTAATGTAAAAAGGCCGGCACTACAAGGCTTTTTGAGAACTCACCATTGGAATATCAAGATTTTCACTGCAACTCTTGCCTAAAAACAACCTTTCCTTGCTCAGGTTGCGTATATCGGGCTAACTTCAAAAGTTATATTACTTTCCCTTCCTTGATGTATTCACGCAGGATGGCAGATTCCAGCCTCTTTAATCCGACGACACCTGATTTATCAGCTAATGCTTCCAGGGAGCAATACTGAGTTACATTCATAATACTAGCGCCGGCAAGTTCGAAACGGGTCGATACCTGCCGCCAATCGATATCTTCTTCAATCTTAATCTGTGGTGGGAAGGCCTTGCGCCATATTTCATAGCGCTCTTCAGGACGTGGCAGGGGGAAATGAATAATGTTCTGAAACCGCCTTGCAAAGGCATCGTCTATATTGCCGCGCTGGTTGGTGGCCAATATCACCAATCCGTTGTAACCTTCAATGCGCTGCAGCAGATAGGCGGCTTCCTGGTTGGCATATTTATCGTGGGCATCCCGGATGTCGGTTCTCTTGCCGAAGAGGGCGTCGGCCTCGTCAAAAAACAGTATCCAGTCCTTGTTTTCTGCCTTATCAAACAGCCTCGACAGGTTTTTTTCTGTCTCGCCGATGTATTTGGATACTACCCGCGAAAGATCGATCCGAAAAACATCCTTGGCTGTATATTTTCCCAACAAGGTGGCGGTCAATGTCTTTCCCGTACCGGGTGGCCCATAGAACAAGGCGCGGTAACCGGGCTTTATCTTTTTCTTCATCCCCCATTCGTGCATCAGTGTATCGTTGTGCCTGATCCAATTTTCTATTTCCCGGATCTGAAGCAAGGTGTTGGGGTGTAACACCAGATCGTCCCATTCCATTTCCGTCTCAATATATTCCGCAGGGAAATCCGTGCTGAATCGCGGCCTGCTGACGGTGCCGGTAGTGAGCAGCTCCACAATTTCGGGGTCGAGGATGAGGCGGCCGCTCATGACCGGCTCGCCCTCGCGCACCGGCTCTAGCCAAAGGATACGCTTTTTGGCAAACCAGTGTTCGCTGCTCAAGATGCGCTGTACTTCAATACGGCCTTCGAGGTCGTTACCCGCGAGGATGAACTGCGCAGTTTCTCCTGTGGGAAGGATGCCACGGTGGTTCGTGCCCTTGACGCCGCCGAATTCAGGATAATCGCCGCCTTCCGGAAAGTGTTTCGAGACGATTTGCCCGAGATAATCAGGCTTAAGATGCGGTGTCAGTGCCATCATAAATAACACGAGCTCCTCAAAAGAGGGTTGATATGTTGCAATAAATTTTGCCAGTCCGGAATCTTCATTGTAAAATTCAAGGGGATCGGCTACAAACTCCTTGGCCCGGCCGAGATGGACATCCAGCCGATTATCTATAACTTTTTTCAGCCAATCGAGTGTTAGTTGAAGATTGGTGGAGTTTTGTTCCATATGCTTCCTAATTTAACCTGTTTCTTTAACTACGCCCCAGGAGTAAATCGAGAACGTCTCTCTCTTTAAGATTCAATTCTCTTCGCCTTAGATCAGCACGCATTGCCAGCACCAGCTTATTCAGCAGCACCATGGTCGCGCCTCCTTCTTTCTTTTCCTCTCGTATTATCCGCCGAATTTGCGTATAGGTTGCGATGACTTTTGGGCCCCATATAAAGCAAGGAGTTGTTCGAGTTTTATAAGCTCGCCTTCATCAACCAGCCCCTCCCCGCCCGTCGTGTTTCTTCTTAATAGATCAGCCGAGAAAACTGCAAGACGCGCATAAACATTCGTTTTGACTGCCAATCCCTCGCTTGTACAACGCACCCTTAATCCACCCGCGATGATTACTGCGCAGAGCAAAACAATGATCGAAGCAATGGCGACAATGGTCTTGTACTGCGGCCCAAGCATACCAAAGATGTTCACAACGTATTTGAACAGAAAATAACCGCTGGCCAACAACGCCGCCAGCAAGGCCAATCCTGAAATCATCCCAAGTACAGTACTAAAAGCCTTCATGAAATCTCCTGTTCACGAAACTCCACTATTTGTCTACTACAACCTTTTTATTAAATCTGACTGCTTTGATAACCTTTGCATTATCCTTGTATTCTTTACTGTTTGTATCCGGAAATCTACTTTTAAGGCTTACCAGCATTTTTTGTTCAAAGTTGTTGATATGTGAATAAGGACGATTACGCTTGATATCATTGACGATGCCATCACTAATTCCACCTTTTTCACGCAAATGGGTGCCACTACTGGTATTGAGGCTTACCTTGTCGCTGCTTGTAAAATCCGGCCAGGGAACTTGTGCGCTCATGGAGAAGACTGAATGACCTTTCTCAGAAAAATCTGCAACTCCGGCTTTCTTCCCTTTGTAAAGATGAAGACCGGCCGTAGTGCTGACCGAGTTGGCAAATTGATTCCCGGAAACCTTCTCTCCAAAATAGCTGACCCGCGTTGTCAACCAGATCACACTGGCAGGTGACTTAGCGCTGTCAGCTTTTTTGGCCAGCAACGAACTGGTCGCACCTTCTATGCCTGAACGCCATGCGCTGTTTACGCTGTTTGGCGCAGGAATAAGGTTGCCTGCAACGGCGTTTCCGCCCAAAGTATTTGACACCAGATGCATCTGCACCCATTTGTCGCCTTTCAAAGAGGACAGCTTCTGGTCCTCAATGTAACTCCACCCTTGTGTGCCATGATTGCCTGACGTAGGGGTCCCTTTTTTTAATTTGGCGCTTGACTGTTTTTCTACCTTGGATTCAGTGGGCGGTACTCCGCCGGGAGATATTACAGGTTCAGGATAATCTTTCGCTGTCAAATCGCCGCCGCCTATATCCATCAAGGTCTGACTGATTTCGGCCAAAGCGGCTGTGACAAGTTGAGTAGATTCCTTCTCTTCTTTGGTTTTTGTTCCCTGTTTGAAAACAATCTCTTTTTGTTTGATTACGCCTTCCGCCAGAGCTATTTTGGCCAGGATTTCGGGATTATCCTTGTTTTCAGTTTTCTTCTGTTTCAGATAGGTCGTTAATGGCACAGGCGTTGTGGAAATCTGCAATTTGGCACTTTCTTTGGAACCGGAAAAAGAAAGTGTATGTGTTTCACCAGCCTTATTGGTAAAAGGTTTTTTTGCTTTCCACCATTCGGTAACACTTTTCACGCCGGCTTTCACCCCACCGACAACCTTTCCAAGTAATGCCTTACCCTTTTCGATAACCCAATCAATGACTTTACCGATGGCTGCTTGTACCGGATCGGATATCTTCTTAATGAGACCCTTCACTTTGTCCACGATGCCGCCCAAGCCGAAAATACTGGCGAGAAAACCAATAGCTAACGTAATCCCTTTGGCGAAAGTCTGCTCTATATAGTCCGCCGCCGCCGAAATATTCCCCAAAGCCACATTTGTTATGGAATCAAGAATCGCATTGGTGATCTGTTTAATAGTATTCCAGCGGTCGATGAAGAATTTCACTACGCGGTATATACCCAGCACGAGTTGGACGATAGCACCGATGGGATTGAGCATGGAGATGAGTTTAACGACAGCTGTCTTAATGATTTCGATAGAAACCAGCTCGGCAATTTTTGAGAAAATCATTTCCTTAAGGTCAGCCAGATAGCTTTTCGCTCTTTCCCAAAGGGCGATAGGCCCTCTTTTGATCACGTCCTGGATTATGTCGCTGGCTTTCTCAATGGTAGAAATGATCGTTTCGCCCTGGGGACCCAATTTTTTAACCAGCTGAGTGCGGATTTGTTGCTTGGTGATACCGAGAAGCTGGGTAACAAGGTAAAAGATACCGGCGACGTTGAATTCCTTCGGCATCTGGATTCCCATCTCGGCTGCCTTGCCGAAAAGCCAACCAAAGAGAGCATTTTTAAAATGAGTAGCAAAATTGTTTTTAAATTGAGAGAAGCCCTGCTTTAACGCATCCATGAAGTACTTAAGAATGAGCTTGGGTTCCTCGACCAGGCGCTTGAAGGCCCCAGGATCCTTCTTCATTGCAGCGAGCAGCTGAGTGGCCCCTACTAGCCGGAGAGCCCCTTCAAAACGTAACTCTTTTACCTTGACCATCACAACAGTTGAGAATGCTAAAAACGTATTTAGTACCGGTGCGATATATTTCTTAAAGATTCCTACGTTGTAATCAATGCCTCGCAATAGGGACATTTCTTCCCACATTGCCTCTATGCGTTTCGCCAGGTCGTCAAAATTTATCCCGAATTTTACTACTTGAAGCTCAACCCATGACCCTGCTTCCGGTAACGTAGAAGTCTCCTCGAGTTCATTCAGCAAGATTGAACCGATGATAGGACTAAGACGCATGTATCCCCTGATGATATTAACACCGGTACGAGCAACAGGTTCGCCGGTAATCAAATTTTTTCCAAGGATGACATTTAAAAGCGTGTATCCTGGAATCAATCGATCCGCGGCCCAATTTAAACCGTTTTTAATCTTGTCCTTGATCCATTCGTATGCTCCCCGCTGCACAACTGGTTTGTGAACAGCGGACAGTTCCGTCTTTGGCAGTACAACAGCACCCTGCTGGATGGTGTGAGTCAATTCGTGGGCCAGGAGTTGCCTGCCCTCGCTGGTGCCGGGCTGGTATTGGTCACGAGAGAAAAAGATGTGATTTTGATAGGTGAATGCCCGGGCGCTCAGTTGATTGCTCAATCCGGCGGATTCAGCATCATTATGAATCCGCACGTTGCTGAAGTCGGCATTAAATCGGGGTTCCATAAAATTCCGCACATCACTGGAAAGAGGCTGGCCTCCGGTAGTCTGACCTTGAATTGCCGATTGCGTACTGTCACCGACGAGAGATGTACCATCACTTCCTTTACGCTGGAGTTTTTCTTCTTTGGCTGTGACGTTTTGTATTTTCTCATCTTTCTTTTTCTGAACCTTTTCTTCCGGTGTCGTGGCCTTTTGAATTTTATCACCGTCCTTCTTCTGTATCTTCTCCTCTGGTATGGCAGCCTTTTGGATTTTTTCCTCTTCCTTCTTCTGAAGTTTGTCGTCTGCCTGGCGCTGGAGTTTTTCTTCTTTAACAGGCGATGCAGAGGATGGCATCCGCATTACATTGCCGGCCATCTTATCCGCTTCCTGTTCGAGCTTATCTCCCGGCTTGTTGACCGCCATTTTCATTTGGACGAATGGGGCAATCGTTGAACTTCGCGGCCTGAAAAAGCTACCTTCGCCCGCCTTAGGAAAAAAAGGCCGGTTCGCAGCCTGCATTGCGGGCACCGAGGTCGTTGTAGATGATTTTTTCGTAGTGGTCTTCATAGCTTATCAGTTACGATCATGAACGAGAAATCGCTACTTCCATTCCACCCATAGCATCCTCTCCATCCATGGCAGCTTGATCATGGAAATAGCCCATGGCAGTCGGTCTAAAAGGACGTCGAATCCCCTCGATTCAACTATCAATAGCCAATCGGCTCCCCTCAAAGATACTTTCCCCGGACGCAGCAGAAATGTCCCGCGTAAGCCGTCGGCTGAAGTGTTGCGCAGCGCATCCCAGTGGCGGATAACGGCTGCAAGCAGGGCGGCGGCCTCTTCCTGCTCCACTAGTGTCAACGCGACATCTGACTCTACCGGCATTTCCAAAGGCACGTTGCAAAGAATTTTTGGTAAAATCAGATCATGCTCCGGTGCAATGATCTGACCGGTAGCCAAAAAATGGAGCAGGCACAAAGCGCGCTCGGGCTGCAGGAGCTTGTCTTCCCCGGCAATACCCAGACCTGTGAAAAACTGTGGCAGGAAAGGATGCAATAAAACCAGGCCGGCATTCTCAATATAAAGACCCTCTTCTGCATCGGGATGTGCGCTTCTCATAACGGATTTTTTATCGGGTCCAGGGAGATTTTCTACCATCGGTTCAAAATATATTTCCTCTTCAGCTCCGGTATGCCCACCGGCAATTGAGGTTTCATCCAATCCGGAACGCCGCGGTGGTGTTCTTCTGGTTGCATCCGGCCAGTGAAGTTCCAGAACCCTTACCAGTTCAGCGTATCCTGTTGCTGTGACAGGCATAACACGCCAGGCTTCTCTGATAAGTTCGGTTGATGTCAGGGCGTATCCCTCTGCAAGTTTAGCAAAAACCGTTTCCCGCAGGACTCGTTCAAAATATTTTCTATCGACAGACGGTATAGCCGAACTACGTATTATCTGTAAGACATTAGCCATTACTGCCCTGCCTTCGGACGAAAGCAGGGAGACCAGAGTTTCCAGCAAAATCGGAGAAAATTGCCGTACCAGTCGCTTCCGTACTGTAGCGTCAGCAAGCATCCGCTGCATCTCATCGCACCCAACCAAAGGATCTACGCCCGATTTCTCCGCCTCCCGCCAAGAACCGAGAATAACCTGCTCCAGGGTGGCTCCATCCGTCAAATGGAATGACCAGGGCAGGCAGCCGGTTTTTAGAAAATAGATCATTGCTTCGCTGATGGATTGCTGCTCTGTTGTATGTCGTATGTTGCCGGGAATTGCCGCCACAGACAATTTCACGGGAGAAATATACCCGCAAAGCGATTTTTCAAGCGCCTGCGCCACAGACCCTGCTAGTTTGTGCTCCACCTGATCGAGCATCAGGACACCGGCATCGATTTCCAGTCTTTCTATAAAAAGATGTCCCTCACGTGGAGAGAAACGTTCCAGTACCTGCTCAATAACAGGCATTAGACTATGCTGAATCAGGTCTGGTAGGCGACGCTGCAAGGCTAATCCTTCAGACTCTGTACCATTGAGCTCAACATGGAGGTATTGTTTCTGAATCAAATGAATATTCGCTGTCATAAAAAACTTGCAAAGTTCTAAAAATATGTTATTTTAATTTTACTGGAAACTGTGATAGGCATATCATCTTGAGAATTTCATTTCCTTGGGGGTTTAATTTCCTCTATGGTTATGGTTCTGTTCTCTCGGGGATCAAGCAGTCGAAAGCGGATCCTACTTCCTTGGAGCCACACAAGTGGCTCCTTTTTTTGTTTTGCCCTACTCTTAAAATTTTCAACTACATTTGGATCCATCCTTGGGCATCTTTCTTTCCTAATATGATATTAATCTTATATCCGCTTTGTCTAATAGCCTCATCACTTTTCAGCAAAATTGAAATATCCTCCGACTTAACTCCGCTTCCGGGTTTAATATTCACAAGCAAGTCAATATCGCTAATGTCGCTAAGGGTTTTTCCTGTTATTTTTTTCCGTAAAGAGAAGAAGCCTCTGGGAAACCTGTATTCATTTATATTTTTAGGTACCCAACTGCCATTAGCCCAACTTCCGATCAAGACAACTTGTACTTGAGGGTTTTTTGCGTTATAGTGCGCGTCAAGCAGATGCCTAATCTGTCTAAGTAGATTACGAATAGGTAACTCCTTGGTCTTAGCCCTTTTCTGAATCATGTTTTCCCATTCAATAAGATCCTTTGACGTAGGCATTGGCACGGGTGTTGGATACTTTGCCGAGTAGTAATCGTCTTTCTGCAGCCACGTATATTCGTCAGGACGATAATCATTAAGTAAACGACATTCTACCTTGTATTTGGAAACATTGTTAAATGATTCCCAGGTCCCCTTCTGCCACCGATATATTCCTTCTGGTGTATATGCGTAACGAATTTGATTGCCTTGTAACCCCCCCCATTCTATACGAAATGTTTGATCGTTAAAATATCGAATGACTAGTTTATTGGTCGCAACGTCGTGGTCAAAGACTAAACCACCAGGGAATTTTTCATTTAACTTCTTTGCGATAGCCGATATTTGACCGTTTACTAATTCGGCAATAGGAACTTTGACCTGTACGGGTACGGGTTCGGTGCCGGCGATGATTGACTTCCCCTGAATTTCATAACGATAAATAAGTACGACATAATACCTAGCCAACAATTCTTTGTAAGCTTCCCTGGAACGGCTGACTTTATATTCAAGCCGAGCAAGACTGCTCAGATGACGCCTGCTATCGAACCACTCATACCGGCACTCTCTTATCGCCACCCTACAAAGACAATCTGGAGATCGTGTCTCTATCCGATAAGGAAGAGCGAAATCACATAATATCAAATTTGCGTTAGGGCCAGCCGTACCATATAAAACAACGAGCGTACCACCACGCATGACACCTGCTTCATGTTCAATGGCAAAGTGCTTTTCCAGGAAACCACCCACAGCATCGGCGTTGAGATACAATATTGATATCGGTAATCTTTTATCTTTAACCAAGTTCCCCAAGCTTGTGGTTACATCCAAAACATTTTTACTCACATGACCTTCGACCCTGAAAATATTATAGGGTTCAAGGTCATATTGCAGCGGATTACGTACATGATCAGGACTCCCAACGTCATCATGCCAGGAGAGAATTTCCCTGGCTTTCTCTCCCCTTCGAGTTGCGTCCCAGTACTCTCTGATCTCGGATTTGTAGTAAAAAGGTATGGATTTTCCGGATAAATGTTTCAAACCAAAAAGGCTTGGTGTGATTTTTATCGGAATTTTAGATTCTGATGAAATATTGAAATTTTGCGCCATCTGATTGAGTCGTTCGAATAAAAAGCGAAGTTCACCTAGTTTGCATTGGGGTAAGGCGACAGCAGGAGAAGGGAAATAACCCGTTCTCCACTCAATAGTTTGACTACTGTCCAGTGCCCCTAAAGTTAGATGACGTGGGAAATAATCGTTCTCGGGTAAACAAAGAGTTAACGGCTGTAATAAAGCAGTGCGCAATTCATGATATGCGGATGTCAAATCACGAAGGAAATCGTAGTAATACTGAATCGCTATTATATTCTTATTTGCTTGAAAGTTAAAAAACGACTTAAACTTTTCTTTATCAAAACTACTTAAATCAGGCAGCAATAATTTTATAATTCCATAAGCATGATCAACTCCCTCCAACAACCTTTCTATTATCGTCTGCCCATTGGTTTTGTCAGCAAAATATTTTTTGAAAACATCTTGATAGTTATGCAAATCCTCTGGTGTAGAAATGTTTATTCTGCGCATCGGAATTTCAGGCAAGGTAATACTTAATTTCTGAAATTCCACTAAAGGCGAATTATTGATATTATTCAAATCCACTTTTCTCATCAATAAACGACGCACCGTCGCCGTCATCACAGACCCTTTGTCATCGCAATTATTGGGGCTGCAATTGCGCAGATCTTCCCTTTTCAGCTCAAGAAACAACAGTACCGCTTTATCATTCAGGAAACTTGTCGTCAGTTGTGTTGTATCAGGCTCGCCTGCCGGGAACAACTCCCACAGAGAGTACTGGGTCGAAGGGGATGAACTGTCCTTGAATGCGAGGTAATCCGGATCGCCTGGCAATTTGTACTCCCGGTACGAAACCATCGACACATCCTCAGATTCCTCAATAAGATAGCCTTCCGATGTAACGCCGCACCCTTTTGACAGACGGATAATCGCTTCGGTTTGAGATTTCACCTCCAGGCGAATCTCCAGGCCGCAGATAATGCCGATGCCGATGAGGTTGGCGCGCGTCAACCGTTCCTGTTCATCCAGGTAATTGAATGCCTGATTCAGATGCACATCGGAAAGCACCTGATTAGGCTCAAAGACCGGGTAACTTTCACTTTTTTCAGTAGGTTCCATAAATACCTCCGTCAATCTCCTAAAGCTGTTTTACCCAGGCGGACCGGGTTTTGATCATTGCCTTCGTCATAATCATGCAGAGTAGCGGCAGGATACCTATTGCTCAATCTGCCGAGCAGATCCACCACAACCCGAAGGCGGTAAGAGACTTCTTTATATTTATCGTATCTGTCTTTCAGCATAAATTTTATTTCTTTAACGACGCTATTCCAGTCGTTAAAAGTAAGGTTTTTGCATAACGGCACATCAGAAAGTTCAAATGCAGGGGTAAATTCATCGGGAGTTCTTCCCGCAGTAAAATTGTTCTCAAACCAAGTATGAAATTCCATGCCGCACTGCGTTAAAATGGCAGCGGCGCATTTGCACAATGCCTCTTCTGTGGATTCTTGGGTGTCAGAAACAGACACCAGCTTCTTTGCAAGAATTGCTTCTACGCGCTCATGCAAGCGTTCTTCCATCCAATCGATTTTTGCATTGGCTTCTAACCACCTGTTCCAGGCATCTTCGAATCTATCGAATTGACATCCATTTAATGCCACCCCCTGGAAATGCTCAACCATTTTTGCCTGAATTTCAGCCCACAAGGGATCTAAAAGGGCAGTGCAGGAAATAGTATTGGGGTTTATCTTCATGTCAAATTCTGTTTCGAGGGGTTTTTTCAGGAGATCAGGATGAACATAATCCAGGGCTTTGTTTTCGTACCATTCCCTGAAGGCTTTACTGAAAGCTGTATAAATGATTGTAGCGCACACACAGGCATCCGTTCCAGAGGGTCTTTCCCCTCCAACAGTTTTCCCATTCCTTTCTAATAGTTCCGCTAATTCTCCAATAATTGGATCACAAAGGTTTTCGACAAACCCATCATTATCGACCCAGCATATCTTACCCAGAAGATGTGCAGGCATTTCCTGCCGGATGGTACGATCAGCAAAATCCCGCATCTCCATGTTTGTCTTAAACGGCTCTATCCAGCCCGGCATTAAAAAGGTCAACCGAAAAGAATAGGGATCTTCGTCGCCGCATGTGTTGCAAGGGCCATCCGAACAGATGGGATAGAGCGCATCGCCGGGGAATTTGGGCCGCAACAGCAGATGCTCTACCACAATGAATCTCAAACCGGGACGGCCTAGCAACAGGCCGATACGTTTCTTCAAGGCCGGAACATCGTCAGATGCAGGTGGTTTTGTATAATCAAAGGCCTTCGCCCGATTATGGCTAATAAGCGGATAGACATTGAGGAATGCGATCTTGTCTTCGATCAAATCCTTGAGCGCCACCTGCTGACCTTCCAGATTGGTGAGCAGTAATGCATATTCACCAAACTGTTCACCGAATCGGGCCATGAGATGGTCCAGAAACCGGTTCCGTCGTTCCTGAAACTCCTGCGGCGTTTCGGCAATGTCTCCCACAGCGTTTTTATCAAGCCCTTTCTTAATCTCATCAAAGCCCTCTATCAGCGCTTCTTTGAACTCTTTTACGAAATATGTGCGCGCAACTCCGGCGTCGATGGAAAACAACTCGGCAGTATGAGCCAGTTGCGTGAGTGCATTACCCAGCACTTGCTCGAAGACCATCAAATATGCCTTCAATTGTTTTGCCTGCGCCTTCCGTTCATCGGAAGCATGAGATGGCAACCCGTCAGGACCGATGCCATAAGTCAAAGGAAAGCTGTATTGAACCGGAAAATAATCATCGGGATTGCGATATTTACCTGTGGGTACGGGCAAGTCCTTTGGCGCACCTTTTGCCTTTGGGCGCTCTGCCTCGCCGCGCAATTGGGTAAGAGTGTCTCTGGCCTCATCCATGCGCGGCCGGAAAGGGAGTCCGTTCTTATAAAAGAAGAAATGCGAGCCGTTCATATAAAGCCTTGGTTGATGCTGGTCGCGGATATACAGCAGCCAGGATGCGCTGGTTATATTGGCATCAAAAACAGGTTTTCCATCGCTGCTCCAGGATGGATCAGCGGCGCCTTTAACCATATGACCCTCGGCATCGTACTTAACAAGTTGCAACTGGTTAACAGCAATTACGCCATCAATATCCATCAAAAGGTTGATAATATCAGAAACGCGCAGTACGGATTTCAACGAGGCAGCGTCCAGATCCTTTCCTTTCATAAATCCGCTGTTAAGCTCCGGCCCGTTGAATATTTCTTCGACCGGCACTCCGGCATCCATCAATTCCTGTAAGGTGTAAAACGGCACCGGCGGATTGAAATACCGTTCGATCTCAAACCAGATGCGTGCCTGCACCCATTCGATATCCGCATCGGGCTTGACCTCCACATCAGCACAAACGGCGACATCCTCAAGATTGACGACCCTAACCTTGCAATAATCCTCATCAAGGTTGCGATGATTGTGCAATGCGGCCTTTGCACTTTCGATAGACTTTTTCATTCTCTTCGTCTTTTCACGGTAACGCCGGATAACAACATTGCCTACATTATTATCAATGAATAGAACTTTCATGTATGCAGCGGTCAGAGTTTGTTGCACAGCCGTGCCACTGAACAGACGCATAGTTACATTTTCTATGGTGAAGTTGCTGGTGGAAAATTGAATTTCGAGGTCAAGGTAAAATATATCTCTCCAATGCCTGCGTATATATTCATCCCTCTCATTATCCGTTTTCAGACTTGGGTCAGTAAATACATCGAAGGTTTTTGTTGCACCAAGCCGCATTTTGGTTGCGGTGAAGTCTGCTGAATCGTTTTGAAATAATTCCCATTCATCGCTGTTTTCTATGCTTTGCTTAGGGAAACGCAATTCTATCGTGACGGGATGTTTCGCACCATCTTTATCAGAAACGGCCGTGGCATATTCTATCTTGTGATCGTTCAGATCGCCCAGTTCCGGATCGGCTTCCAATTCTAGAAGCACGTCATATAACCCCTTAGGTTCAACCTTTTTCGTCTGTAAGGACCGTTGTGGTTCCGGCTTCTGGTACGACAGTTTCAACTGGTCTTTCTCGCACCATGCATAATAAGAGACGTCGCACGCGCATCTCTTGCAGAAAATCCAGGCATTCCTAACGGATTCCAGATCAATGAGCAGCCGCCGAAAATCATCTGGCGTCCAGGGATTTACGGTTAAAATTTCCCTTGCCGTAAAAAAAGGCTGTTTTGAGAAAGGTTTATTCGGTTCCGGCGTCAATAGGTCATTGATATCCCAACCTGCACGATAAGCAATGTCAGTAAGGGCATAACAGAGCGCCTCCAGGATGGTAATCCCCGGATCATGAATATTATAATCTGTCCACAGAGAACTGCCCATCTGCTCAATAAAGGCAATTCCCTCCCTGCGGAGGCGGTAAAAATCCTGCGCAAGTTTCAATTCATAGTGTTTTGGTATGGTTTTAGATAGTTCGCTCATGTTGCCTCACACGGACATTTCTCCCCGGGCGCTTCCGCCACGGCGGGGTTAATTGCGTCAATAACATGTTTTCTGGCAGAAACCAGGATGGAAACGGCCCTCGATCCCTCAACCTCATTCTTCTCTATTGTCTGCGGATTATCCTGGAAGTCATTGAAAGTGTGAAATAGCTGAAAATCTGTCACATAATCCACATACGGCAGGTCTTCCACAAAATTGATCAGCACCGATTTATAGACTTTCCCACCAAAGGAAGGGCTGCCACCGCCGGGGAATGCCCAGGGAGAGAGGAAACGGGTAATGGATTCCTGCAGTTTGCTTACATAAAAAGTTTCATCGAGACCATCTTTCAGGCGAACTTTACATTCAACACGAACCTCTTCAAACTCCGGATTTCTGACATGGAGCGTGACAAAACATGATAAACGCTTACCCAAGAAGACGCCTATTTCCTCAAGAAGTCCCAGGCTCGTGTAAGGCCTGAATGGGTCACGGAGGTTGCGGACCTGCTGGTCTGGAATTGTGATGACCGTGACATGACCAGGGGCAAGTTCCCTGTAAACACCTTTTCCGCTTTCATCCGGCTCATACTGCAGGTGATTCAGGCATTTAGCCTTATAGATTTGCGGAAACGCATCCAGTATCAACCGTTCATAGTCCCACAGTGTAATGGCGCGGTCCTTGTGACGCAGTCGTTCGCTGATTCGGGTATAGAATGCTTTCGAGTCTTCCTTTCCTCTTCCATCGAAGGTGGCAAAGGGCTGTGTGATTTTTTTAACTGCGGCATTAGGCCGATTCAGTTTACTGATGGTCTCTGCTTCCAATACCTTAGCCGGAAAGGTTGGGTCATTATCTTTGTCCATAAAAGTGGCCTTCAGAGCCTGAGCTGCTACCAGCCGCAACCGGCATACGGCATCGCTCCCGGATGCTACGGCCGCCCGTAGCCAGTGCATCCCGGCTGGCAACAGGGTATTGGTATCCGATGCTTCCCGTGGCATGGCAAAGGTAATGATACCCGAATTGAGAAGTCCGCCGGTCTTGTCCTCCACTTCATCTTTGGCAAAGGGTATCCATTCATTGCCACGCAGGTAGCTCCAATGAATATGCGGATCGGGCTTTTTCGATAGAGGATCGGCTGTGCCATCCGCCACCTGAAAGAGCAAAGCAAGATTCTGTGGCGGCTTAAGATCGGTGAGGCCGATGTAGAATTCTGCCTCACTACTGCTGACAGCGCCATCACGCCAGAAGGAAAATTGCGGGAGAAGAAAAACTTTATTGGTTAAATTAAGAAACGGGTGTTGTTCGGCATAACCTAAGGAAGCGACATGAAAGAATCGGGCATGACGTTCATCAAAATGAGATTTGTTTGCATTGTTGAGAGTTATTGATTGTGTTGCTGTGTAATTCAATGCTAGTTCCGCCATGAATGGGCCAATTGGCGGTAAGGGTTTAGTCTCGCCTGCTGTGAGAGTTTTATCAACGATCTTTTTTATATACTTACTCAATGCCTGTTCATACTCATTCTGACCAAAATCATTATCTAATTTTAACCTGACAAATCCATGTCTGGAGGAAGAATTGTAATACACTGGCTCCGATAGATCGGGGGCATCAATGTATGGGCTATAACCTCCGCCCAATAAGGAGAACGAAGTACTCTTCACATCCTGTGATTGAATGTTGGACGGTTGCCACACCCCAGCCACAAGATAATCGATGAGAACATTGACGCTTTTATTATTGTATGGAGATGGACCGCTGTGCCACGTAACCGTGGTGGCAACAATACTCAGCTTTTTTTGAAAAGTCTCTTTTGAGCCGATGATTAACGCACTATTTGCCACAGGCGATGGACCAAATGGCTGAAACGGTTTGGAGGTGTCCACTGGACCGAAGTCATTGGAAACAGCAAGGTTTTTCAGCCCTTTGACGTTCACTGTAAGATCGATCTTATTTATGATGACATCTTGAAGTTGAGGATAGAGATACGGTGAATTATCCCTATGCCTTAGTTTTACCAATAGTACCGGTAGGTTAGTGGCAAAGTTATAGCCGTGCGTTTTAGCCAAATAAGGCGTTATAGCTGGATCCGCACCGGACAACTCAATTTTCAATTTTAGACTATTGCTGCTTTCTTTGTTAAATTCCGACACCTTGCCTGCGAACCACTCCTTTTCCGTGGTGAGGAGACAATCTAAATCCTTATTGGATAGTTTCAGATTACCAGGCAAAGCAGTTGTCATAAACTTGACTGTAATTGTCCTAGCCCCTTCTGCCATCAGCAAATAATGCGAGGCAATAGCAAAACCGATTTCCGCCTGCGGCATTTTGATTTCCAAAAGAGCCCCATCCTGATAGATCTTGTTGTGAAAGGGATGCCAGGACTTGTCTATGGAAGCCAGTTCCGCCCCGATTCCATCATCGGAATTGGCGACCGGGGAGGCATACAATCGGCCCTGATGTATACCGGACTGTGCTTTTCCCACCTTTTCTTCACCATGCCGGTAAACTGTCTTCAATTCCATTACCTTTGCCTGGTTCGCCACAAAATCGAAATCATTTGCAAAATAAGCGTCTTTACCGAGATCGTCTTTTCCCGCCTTGAACAGTTCACCCTTTTTGAATTCATGGCTGTTAACCTGTTTCGCCAGTTCTACCAGTAAATGCGCATGACCAGGTTCTGCGGCTTTTTCCCGGAGTTGAAGAATCTCCCGGTAATAAAAGTCCAGGTGGCGCTCTGTAAGCGTATTCATTTCCGCGCGGGCAAATTCAAACAGACGCAGGAAGGCAAGAAACAACGCATAATGCGGCTCGTGACGGTCCCATTCGGTAAAGGTTTTTTCTAATGCCAGCCCTGCTTCCTTAACAATACGCGCATAGACTTTCAGAAACTGATCAAATATGGAAGTAAAGAGATTGTGGGCGGCGATATGGTTAACGCGATCAAATACCGTGTTACCGCTGCCGTAAATTTGAGTCGGAGGATATTTAGACAGGTCGTTTATATGACTGAGATAATCAGTCCATTTCGTCGCACTGTCTTCTGCAACCCAATCCGATGAAAGTCCCTGTTTTTTGATAACGTCTCCGAATGCTATCTCTGCCCCCATAATGCTGAAGGTAGTTTTCTTATCTTCGAAATAAGGGGCATTCGGCGATGGCGGAACAGGGTTTAATCCATCCCGGTAGTACAGCATCATTTTTTTGAACGCCTGTGATAATTGATTTTGTATTAGATCCTGCAGGGCAACCTTGAGCGGGATTTCAACGGGTAACCCCTCTTTCAACACATCCAACTGTTTGGCAAGGGTGGCGGCGCAACTGAAGAGACAGCCTAAAGTGTCTTTTAATTCTTGTTCTTTTAATTGATTGTCACGGTTTTTTAAGAAATCAAAATATCCTTTTACATTGGATCTGTAATTATCCACATCCTGCACTGCTGCAACGGCAAGCAGCACTGACACATCATTGTTAAAAAATGCCTGCCAATCACCTTCCCAGACGTTGTTAGAATTGTAGTATTTCAGGTAGGCGGCATATGCCTGAGCAAAGACCATGCGATGAGCAACGGTGCGTTCGTCCACCGGGGCGTATGCAGGATCAAGCGCGGGGAGAAAACGTTGTTCCTGGCTTGTTCCTTCGAGGATAAGCTTTAATGCGTCCCTATTATGCGAACAGTTCGTAGTATCGCTCATGTCAATCTTTAATCCGGTAGAAGGTTAATCGTTGTGGTAAGATTGATGTCCGTTCCCTCTAATTTATAGTAGGGATAAACAAAATTAAATCGGGAATTGGTCGCTTTCACCCGGTAGATAACTTCTATCAGAACAACCCCTTCTAGCTCACGGCTTTCATCCAGACTCACCTTTTCCAACTCTATACGCGGTTCCTGGTAAAGAATAGCAGACTCTATTTTGTCCGCCATGAGGGTCTTCATGCGAGTATCCAGACTCTCAAAGACCAGTTCTTCCAGATTGCAACCGTACTGTGGTTGCATTATCCTCTCTCCTTGCGAAGTACTGAGGAGCACTTCAAGGCTGGAGGCGATATCTGCCTCCTGCTCCAGCATTTTCACACCCCTGAAACTTCGATTGAATGAAGGGGGAAAAGACCATCCACGTCCCAGAAATTCTTTGTTCATGCACTATCCTCCAATCAATACCGTTAGCGCTCCGGGTGGTATTATGGCGCCGCCTGATGCAGTTATATCCGCAACTCTGGCGGCTGGCATTCCTCCGATCATCACGGTGGCAGAACCTTTCACAATGGCGTCTACGCCGCACATATCGCCCATACGCGCCGCCGGAAGCCCTCCGATCAAAACCGTTGGCGCACCCGGCGGAATAATCGGAGTTGGAGCCCCCATGGTTGCTGTACTGACAATCATGTCGGTTACACGTGCAGCAGGCATCATATATACTTACTCCTAACCATAACAAGTCGGAAAAGGCAAATCAGAATCACGAAATATGTGAGTCTGCCCTGTCAGGGTTTTAAACCCTGACAGGGTTAATTTTACCGTATAGGAATTTCAATGCCCCCCATAATCTCCCCGTAAACGTGGGGGAAACAGGGGGGTACGCCGCCGAAGGCCTAATTAATTCATATTTCTCGCTAAAAAACGTCAAATCTATTTTCAGAAAACACTATTGTCGAATCAATTGATTTGAACAACCCCGCCCTGTATCACGGTTGTGGCACTTCCCTTTAATGTCGTACTTGCACCGGAAACCTCGGCGCTGGCTGTTCCGGCAGCCTTGAAGGCAGTTTGGGCTTTTACGTCGATATTCATGCCCTCAATCTTAACGTCTTTGGCGGCTTTCATCATAATATCTTTGCTGCTCTCGATTTTTATCCCGCTGTCGTTTAACGTTATCTTATTTCCATTTTGATCTTCAACAATGACAGCCTTGTCCTCCTCCGACAAGGTGATTTTGTTTCCTCCCGGTGTTCCAAGCACTACAACTTTTTTTTCGTCATCAAAGATAAATTCCATTTTTTCGCGGCTGACATAGCCCTTCCTGTGATTATCATCTTTTGCCGGTTCAGGGGCCGGTTTGGCGCTGCTGTGGCACATCCCCAGCACTACAGGATGGCGCGGGTCATCATTGAGGAATCCCACTACCACCTCGTCGCCAATTTCGGGACGGAAAAAAGTGCCCCGTCCTTTCCCAGCATCCAGTGTGGCAATACGAGCCCAGACACCCTCTTCGGCAACACTGACTAAAGGAAGCCGCACTTTAATCCTTTCCTCACCATCCGGATCGTTTTCCAGCGCCGTAACAATCCCAATTTGCAGACCTCCCACCGCGGGAATTAAGCCAGCGGCAGGCAAAGGGCGCAGGTTATACGTTTCGGCGAATAGTTCTGTGCTCAATCCAAACTGGACATCCGTTTCCCAGTTGCCGCCCGTCACCGTGTGACGAACGCCGGAGACATACATTTTCCCCTCAAACCGTTCGCCAATGCCGGTTACTTCAATGATTTTACCCGGTAATACCTCAGCAAAACCCTGAAACTTTGCCCTGCCGCGCACCTTTGCAAAACGCTCCTTCATCAACCGGCCATCTGCCCAGGCCTGCAACTCCGGCTCTCCAAGCGTACCCCCGTGCCTGATATCAAGTTTTTCTCCGCCAATAACGTCAGCCAGACTCTCCGTCGAAAGATTCCCGATGTCCATTGCAGGAGGTTCTTTTGCCTCTGCTTCCGTAATTTTTTGTTCTGCAGGATTCCAACTGGACGCCAGAACGCCTTTGCTTTGACGCCGCGCATCTATTTCGGCATCCAATTCCAATAACGTATTTCCAAATTTGACGCTAACCACCGGCGCATCTCCAATGTCTGGTTGAGTAACAACAACTTTCCCATCCGTTACTATAACGACCTGGCCATTCGCTTCGGCCCGGCACAGCAGGAAATCCCAGTCTGTGGAATTATATTGGGTAACGCTTTTTAAGTCGGGTATAGTAGGTTTTACCTCCTTTTGTAATGAGTATGAACCGATAATTTTTTCCATAATCTCACTGTCTTTTTTATCGGTAAAATAGCGGCTCTTTGCGCCGCTGGTCATTTTTACGGATTCATCCCGGCACTCTACTGTGAGAAAACTTCCATTCTTACGAATCCTGATGCCGTTCTTAATAACAATTCCTTTGAATACCGAATCATTCTGCGAACGATAACCGAGCTGTATCTCTATTTTTTTCCCGGGGATAAAAAGATCGCTGTTGCTCGCCTCAAAGGTAGATTTGGATGCCTCCCCATCCAGAAATTGGATTACCGCAGCCGGAATACGATTCAATTCTCTGGTCACAGAAACCGACAACACATGAAATCTGCCGGGGATTTCGACCTCATCTACAAGAATGCCAATCGTGCATACATCGGGTGTTGCAGGTGTTGGAATGGTTGATTCGTTGCTCACCGTTGCTTACCTGTCTTTTCAATTGGCGGGAAAGCGATATCTTGCCCAGGCGTTAGCGACCGGAAATTGCCCAGGCCGTTTGCTTCCGCAACTTTAAGATAATATTTTGAGTCTCCGTATATCCGGTAACACATAAGCGGCAGGGTATCGCCGAGCTTCGCCTTACGAGAATGCGTCAAATCAGACGACTGCTTGTTTTCCTTTGCCGCACGTTTTTGCTCTTCGATACTGCTTTTGAACTTGACCTTAGCAGTTGCCCGGAGGGGAGTCCCGTCGGGTTTGAACATCTTATAAGTGACACTGACTTCTGTTACCCTGCCCTTGAAAATTGAATTTTCACCCCACACCAGCTTGAAGTGGCGCGGCTCATGTGAATCTCCCTTGTATTCAAGCAATACCTGTTTAAATTTTTTTATGTCGTCAACAATCGAATCCTGTGGTTTTCCGTTTATAATCCCCGTGTTGTCAAACAGGAATTCGAAGGTGATTTCCTCCGGTTCGGTATATTCGTATTTCAATTGCTTACCGCTTGTTCCTTGTCCCTGCCCTGACTCAGAAAACTTGAGTTTATAGTCAAGCGTGTAGCTCTCTGGATTGATCAATGCCTCAAAACTATCTTTCGCCTCCATTTTCCCGCCGCTTTCAGCGGCTTCGGAGCTATCGAAGGCCAGGATCAGCATCTTCTCCAATTTACCGTCTTCAGCCATCAGCGCTCCGCCTTATTTTGAAAAATTTGCAATACCTGTTCCACACATTCTGCTACAATAGCCTCTTTCACGTCATTAGCAGCAGAATTGTTGCCGGAAACAGCCGTTCTGATTCCCGCCGTTTGTCCGGTTTGCGGTGTATTGACCGCAATGCGAATATGAAGCTCTTTAATTTCGATAGGCATTCGCAGTCTCCTTTTTCATTTTTATTGAACCGTAAAATAACGATAGGAAAGCTCCATAGTCTCTATAACAACGGAATTTTCACCGGCATTTAAGTCGCTGATAACCCATTTTTTAGGGATGGCATGGGCCACATTCCAGACACGCAAAGGCTCGCTCTTTTCGTTCATCAGAATAATATCGATATCTGCAGGTTTAAACTCCCGGTTGCGGAAGGCGTTGAGAAACCATTTGATCACTTCTGAACCTGTAAGCATACCGCGCTTCAGCACCAGATCCGCATATTTTGTGCGTACGGGCAGCTTGTGGACAAAACGATTTTCGCCGCCTTCTTTATATTCCTCCATGTCATATTCCACGGATAATCCTGAAACCGTCTGAAAACGAGCATCATTCTTATTCTGACTGTTCGCAAACTTGACCTGATAGTAAAATCCCCACGGCGGATAATAGTCGCTCATGACTCATCCTGCTAAACTTTCATCAACTTTAAGCCCTCGTGGGCAATCTCAATGCTTTCTATCGCAGCCTCATTCGCGTCAGACTTCAAATCAGGCGCCGTGATCTTCACCGGAAAGCATCTGGTAGCCGACCAAGCAGCCATGGGTTCGTGCTTTTCATTTAACAATCGGATGACCACATCACGCCGATTGCTAACCCTCTCGTTGGCTACATCGTCCATCCATGTGTTGAAATCGAAATCTTTCTCAAATTTGCCGCGCTTCATGGTGATGTTGTTATTCTTGATCAGTCCCGGCATGGCAATTTTATTGAAGTCCTTGCTATCACTGTGCCGGTATTCGATCTTTTCCCGTTCCATAACAAGTCCTGTTACTTCCGTAAAACTGATCTTTGCCCCACCCCAATCCACTTGAAAATGAAATCTGGGTAATGGATATTCCTGTGCCATGGTGTTCTCCTTTCAATATATGTTATATTGTTTTCAGTTTTTCCAAAATATGCTGGGTACGATCTTTCCTTGCTATTTCCAATACTTTTTGTTTTTCGTAAAGTTTATTCCTTGCCACCTCCACCGACAACTCTTTAGTTCTTGCGCTCATTTCATCTGCGTCGAGTTTGGCCCACTCTTCTAGCAATTTATTTTTGAAATCCTTCTCAGACAAAATATCAGTTTTCGTTGCATCCAAAAGTTTCTTGCTTTCCTGGAGAAAGAAATACATATTAGCCGTATCTTTATTATCTTCTTCCTGTTCTATTCGTTTCTTTAAATCTTTAAGCGTTTTTAGGTTGTTCTCAATGACCTTTTGTTTGGCCTTAAAGGAATTGTATTTAGTCTGACTCATGTCACGTTTTTCTTTTGCCCCTTCGTATTCTTTCTGTGCATTTTCTACAGCTTCCTTTAGCGAATCGACCTCCTTTTGGACATTATCAATGGAATCATCAACCTCCTTGATTGCGGAGTCAAAGTCCTCCTTCTTATCCTTTATGGCAGTTTCGATCATAGGCTCCTTTAAACTAATGTAACTTTCGATTTCAGTTTCATCCTTTTGAATAACAGTGAGTCCTTGCTTGTAAGCATCTGATAACTGAGTAATCTCTTTTACTATCTTTTCTAAATTCGCTATATCTCCTTTTAAGGTATTTTTTTCTTTTGTTTTACTTTCGATTATCCCTTCTGTGGTCTGCAAAGTATTCTTCAAAGTTTTCAATTTGTCTTCAACATTTTCAGCCATTTTTATCTTCCTCCTTTAACTTTCCCAATTAGGCGTCCATTTCAATCTTTTGAAGTGTCCCGCGCAGAGAAAGCGCTATGGACGAACTCTTTATGGTTTTGGCCTATGGACAGGCCTAAACATCGCCTTTCGTTTATGACTCAGCCATCTTATGGGAGAATCTGAGAATGATAAATTCGGCAGGACGAACAACAGCCATACCGATCTCGACAATCATACGGCCTTCAAGAATATCAAGGGGGGTCATGGTCTTACCAAGACCAACCGCAACATAAAAGGCATGCTCGGGTTTCACACCCTGCAAAGCACCCTGTCGCCAGAGGAAAGTTAGGAAATTCTCAATCATTCCCTGCACGCGCACCCAAGTATTGGCGTCGTTCGGTTCGAAGACAAATTGTTCCGTGGCCTTTTTGGACGATTCTTCCACAAAGTTGAAAAACCGACGCACGTTGATATAGCGCCATTCATTGTCGTTTCCTGCGAGGGTACGTGCGCCCCAGACAAGAGTTCCTTTGCCGATAAAAGCGCGGATAGCGTTAACAGATTTTCCGGCTGTGGGATCTACGTTCATTTGATCCTGCTCCGTATTAGAAAACTGAATCGTAGGCTTGATGACGCCATTCATGCTAACGTTCGCTGGAGCCTTCCAAACCCCGCGACTATTGTCTACGGCAGCATAAATACCAGCAATCGACGAAGAAGGAGGCATTTTGCAGGACATATCCCTAATTGCAGCCTTCGCTAATTCATACACACGGCTACTTGTAGTTTCCAGGGTATTCAGTTTTACCGGAGAAGCGGCAGTGCCATTGATTACCACGGTTACATCAATTTGTGTCTCATCATAAGCAAAATCTAAGACGGTTTCGATGTTTGGGCCATAGACAGCTCCGTATTTGAGATTGCCGGTGCCAATGCCATTTGACCTAAAATTTCCTACGGCTGTAAGCAGATTGGCGTTCTGGTCTGATAAGGATATGGTATCTCCATGCAAATCCATTATGACGAAGCGATCCTTTAAATCAGCGCATTGCTTAAGAGCCTCGTCGTGAAGGGATTTGAAATCTGCGATGGAAAGACTTTGCGCCTCAGGTATAACAATCAGCGTTGGTTCGTCCTCTTTGATTAAGGCATCCAGCCCCGCCTTTAATTCAGTTTCTACTAAGCTACCACCAAAGGTGCTCTTGTAAAGCCCCACAGAGACAATGTAGCAAGGACCTCCTCCATTTGCAAAAAACATCTGAAGCGCGTAATACATGATATGCTTCGAACGGTCCGCTTCTGCAAGGTTAGCCGTCGCTTTCAGTTCGACCGTGACGTTATTCTCTTGTTTTTCGTCTATGGAAACTTTAATATTCTCTTCTTCCTGCGCGGCGCCGAAGTATTTTTCATACTCAACCATAGACGAAATCCTCGTCGGTTTTAAATGCAGGTCGTCGGCTACCTGATCAAAAGCCTTTTCCGTGTAACCGATAAATGCCGGGATTGCCGTCTCCACCGGCGCAATAGAGGGTGGAAACTTGGGGATCTCCTCGATGTATACCCCAGGGGTTTTATACAATGTTGGCATGTCATTTCCTCCTTTCTGATTAAAATTCAAGTTATATCTTCAGGTACAGGGTGGCATGGACAAACGAGTTTGTCCATGCCACCCTATAACCCGCTTAAATAAGATGAAAATTTCTATACAATGAAATTAAATGTTATACATATATTTCCGAGACAAGCTGGGTGATTTTGGCTCCACTTTTCATGGCCTTTACCAGACCTTGCGACGGTTTTTGCTTTGCGCCCGCATTTCCATAATGGGATAACGGAAGCGGGGCAGTTTCGGTAGAAACTTCAGCGCCGGTTTTCTTGTTGAAGTATTTCCAGAGCGTTGAGCGATTCTTGAAACGGATTTGAAAAACCGTGTTAGGCGCTTTCGCATGTCCATTACCGTCGACAAAACTAAAATCCTTGTTATCCAGCCTCACAGCGGATAAACGAATAAGTGCAAATACATTGCCAGGAATATCATCCGACAACACTATCCCCCGTGAAGGCTTACCAGAAAGGCCAGCAGGTGACACAATTGCCGGAACGTCATCCTGATTGACAAATACGGGCACACTGTCCTTATTGACTTTCAAAAGCTGAGTAGTTGCATCAGGCTGATCACCAGTCAACTGATACAGCTCGTTTCCCGATTTAATGAGTGATTCCACCGTGTCGTCTGCAGCAAGATCAGGAAATTCCCTGGACAGAAAAAGAGCCTTATTGTCGCCAGTCCATCTTGAAGTCCCGGTCAAATTTGATAGCACAGGAACATCCTCCTTGAACCGGTAAGTTCTATCTTCAGCCTTATGATATATTTCATAAATCTTCTGCGGCCGCAGAGTCAACGCAGTGTAGTTGTAAAAAGCAGGGTCCATGACCGTCACTACAAACTCGAGCTTTGTTTCAGCTGAAACCACGGCATCCTGCGGAACCACAACCACGCACCCCAGGGCCGTGTTCTTATACACACACCCAAAACCCCTGAGAGACTTTGAAGTTGAAGCCGTTGGCGACACGGCAAGGAATTGGCGCATGTCGTATGACAGCAAACGTTTGTCCCGTTGCGCCTGCGTTGATATCAGATCGAACACCGTCGCTCCATCATCCAGCCAGTAATGGTGGAGCAACCGTATTTCAAATAACCGTTTATATCCGTTTTTAATAATCTCACCCATATTAAGGCGCCACCGTTTTCCTGTGATGGAAACTGCTGACAACTTCGGTAATAAGCCCGCTTTCGCTTTGGACTGCTCTGAACTTCATTTCAAGCATTCTTAAGGTATACAGAACAAAAGGATACTGTTTGCCCCCCAAAGTACCCCACAGATGATTGACTTCCTCTAAGGTTGGAGAATATAAATCGAAAATAAGCTTAAAAGTTTCTAATTGGTCAAGAGGGTTAATTGGGCTCGAACTCGTTACCGAACCAGGGGAAACATTGTCTTGCGTAAACACGTTTTTGGACTGGAAAAAACGTATTACCCTCGATAATATCAATAATGCGTTGGCGTAATCCGTATGGGTTGCAGCCATAAGAATCAAAAAATTGAGAAAAACAGGGGGATTTTCATAAACTGCTCTGAGCGTTGCGTCGTTTCGTATATAGTTTGGCAGGTTCTTCAGGGTTTTCTCATCTTTAATATTTACTACCGATAAGTAAAGCCTGTCTCTTTCGCCAGCGGTACCTGAAAATCCCTCTGCCAAATTTCTCAATCCGACCTGAGGGGTGTTAGAACCGTAGCTCGCGGCGAGGTGTGCGTTCAACTCATTCATTACAATGGTTAAGGCATGTGAAAGCATCTTGTCCCTCTTCTCTAAGGTTCAATCAGACGTATAATGCATGATCCTTAATACATAAAAACGAAAAAGCCTTACTGCAAAGATTGTGGATAAAACCTCTTCGGCAGTAAGGCTGTCTTTTTAAGCAAGTTTGTCTTTTGAACTACATCCTTGTATGTTTAAAGACCCTTTACTTTGCGTCCCCTGATCACTCAGGGTTTGCCCTTATCGTAATGCTTCTGTTTGTTCGTTCTTGTATTGCGGTAAAGTGACATAATGTTGTTACGATGTCAACAAAAAAACAATTTGTTGACAAAAAAGAACGGCATCACACTTTCATAAATCGTTTTGTTTTAAAATCTTGTTGTAACAAAGCGCTTTAAAAAATTTGTTGCAGATAGCTTACTTTGCTGAGCCCGCCATCAATGGTTTTTGTAAGAAACAACCGATGTATAAGATAACATCCCCGATATTTAGCTTATCCGGCAAGATCTGCGGACTCTATGATTTTTACCCTCATTTTCACGAATAGCCTTGTATCCTGTTGCTTCATGATTTGCAACCAAACGTCTATATCCTTTTTCCATACAACCGGCTCCGGAACAGTAACACGGGAATCAGGAAGGGCGTTTTTTCATGGATATTGTGTGGGAGTATTGTTATTTGACTTTGTGCCTATTTTGTGATGACTATTTGTTATGTGCAAAATTAAGGACGTCAGGAGAATATGCAAATGAAGGGGCAAAAGAAGGAATAGCGCGGATCGTTAATCACTTTCTGAGCCAGTGGCTGGAGGTAAAATGTTGTGCGGGGTGATTCGGGGTTTGCGAGAAAAGAAATCATGAGTTGGCCACGAGATCGCCGTGTAGTCGTCAGGATGGTACATTTAGTGAAGGATTCAAATCCCCGATTCGTGGTACTAGCATTAAAATCGGAGAAAAAAAGGGCAGAGGTCTTTGTGAGCAAGAGTATTGTGCACGTGGTGAGAAGGAAAACCGGATCAAGGAACAGCAGTCACATTTGTTTTCCGGCCGGGCAAGTACAGAGGCGATACATGCCAATCAATTGATTGGCTGTGGTTCCTGGCTGTGGCTTATACGTTACTCAATGAATTAAGACGTAAAAGGACTTTGTTCAACAGAATTCTCATAGATACCGTGTAGTTAATAAAACTTCTCAGGATTGGTGCACGGGTGAAGGTGAATGTACGGAGAGTGGCATTTGTCTGCCCAGCGCATATCCCTATAAAGAAATTTTTCAACTTGCTTTTCGAAATATCCGTAAAGTGTATCCAATGTCTGACGAGTTTTAGAAAAAGTTACCCTTTGGGTTATGATTGCTAACCAGGAGAGGTGTGGGCTAGCTTTTGGTTTTTTGAAAAACATCTGCCAATTCTTTTTCAGTCCCATTTTGCCCCTGCCTTGCAAGAAACCCTCATTATGTGTCAGATAAATTCTAAAATATTTTCGTTGAATAGTCACAAAATATGTAACTTTTCAAAAATGACTTGAATTCTTAACTTATTTCGGTATATAAAAGGATATTATTTTGAGTTTTTTAGGGCGAGTTACTAAAAAGTCAACTTTATATGATTTTGTTCATAAATTTGAGGGATTGTTCATGTCTGAGCCAGTAGTATATTGTTCTTGCGGGAATCTAAAAGAATATGGAGGTAATTGGCAAATTACATCCCGTTCTTTTAAAGAGGCATTTAAGCTACTTAAAGACCGCGAATCTCTTATTTCGCAGGAAAAATGTCCCATTTGCAGATGTATAGATGCGGGAGAGATTTTATTATCTCTTAAAAATCTTTAAAGAGGCTGGCATCTAAAGTACAGCTTACTGCCAGCTTCCGTATAATTACTTGATTTTTATTTATTATTTAGATAGAATGCGCCAGGTTTTTTTGAAAAATCATCCTAAACTAAAACACCTTTACGGCTGTGTGAATTGGTAATTCACGAATTGCTGTATAGAACATAAGGCCTTAGCATTATTGGAATTTTTCAAAACCAAACTGTAGTAATAAGTCATTCATCTGTTTGTAAAAACTTTGGATAATACGCACGTTGATTGAGCATCTGTTTGTTCTATCTATCACCCTGTTTGCACTCGGCGCACTGTTTGCCTTATGTTTTTATAAATGGCAAATGCTGGGAAACTACCTGTCGCTTATTTTGGCGGCCATCGCCTCCTGCGTTAATATTGCAATAGCCACATCGGTATTATTCAACCACGCTGCCGAGCGGTTCAATTTTCTTTTATATCACGCCATTATTACCTATAGTTTTTTAATTGATTCGCTCTCTGCAATTTTTATTCTTGCTATATCCGTTATCAGTTTCATAGCTTCTGTTTATTCTCTTGGATACACAAAGTTATACGTTCATAAACGGGATATGCGGTTTTTTGGTTTTCATTTCAACCTTTTTCTTTTGGCCATGATCCTTGTGGTAACTGCAAACAATGCCCTGGTATTTATGATTGTATGGGAGCTCATGACGATAGTTTCTTTCTTCCTTGTTATTTTTGAATACGAAAATCCCTTTCATAGAAAGGCCGGTTTTGTCTATCTTTTCATGTCTTATATTTGTGCCGTATTTATCTCTGTCGCCTTTTTTATTATGTTTTCCTATGTAAAGACATGGACGTTTGACTTCGACAGCTTCAGATACGCCGGAGACATAATGCCGGCTATATCCAAAAATATTGTTTTTTTCCTGGTGCTTATCGGTTTTGGTATAAAAGCCGGTATTTTCCCTTTGCATCTCTGGCTCCCTTTGGCACACCCCGCTGCGCCCAGCAATGTATCTATGGTTATGTCGGGAGTGATGATTAAAACCGCCATCTATGGTTTTATCCGGTTTTACTTTGAATTCCTTACACCAAGCCCTCCCTGGTGGGGGATCATCATTCTCATTATTGGCGCTTCATCAGCGATCTTAGGTATCCTTTATGCCCTACTGGAGAAGGATATTAAGACCTTACTTGCATATAGTAGTGTCGAAAATATCGGTATCATCCTTATTGGCATTGGGTTGTCAATGATCTTTAAATCATATAATCTCATGGCATTATCGTCTCTGGCAATGATTGCCGGTTTGTATCATGTATTGAATCATGCGGTATTTAAGTCTCTGTTGTTTGGTTGTGCCGGGAATATTTATTACTCAACCCATACGAAGAATATAGAACAACTAGGTGGACTGATCAAACGATTACAGGTAACAGCTCCTTTATTCCTGGTGGCAGTGTTATCGATTTCAGCAATTCCCCCCCTAAATGGGTTTATGAGCGAGTGGCTTATTTTTCAATCATTGTTAAACGGCTTTACCATCCCTTCCGTGATTGTAAAGGTGTTAACTGCTATTTGTGGCGCTACTGTTGCCTTGACAGGAGCGCTCGTTGCCACTTGTTTTGTGAAGGCATTTGGGATTTCCTTCCTTGCCATGCCGCGCTCTGAATATGCGCAGCACGCCAGGGAAGTCCCTGTTATTATGTATGTAAGTTTGGGGTTTCTGGCAGGGCTCTGTATATTTATGGGGCTTTTTCCTGTAAAAATTATGACGACAATTAATCATGTCAATACCGAATTGTTAGGTGTGAATATTGCACATACAATTACTTCATACGATTGGTTGCAGACGAAGACCCTTCAGACCAATTTTTCTGAAATATCACTAAAAAGTGTCACGGTTTTTGGTTTAATGTTTTTTGCAATTACCGTTGGAGCAATAACTTTAATAAATCCTGGTTTTACCAAGAAGATATATAAGACATGGACATGTGGAATTTCTCCGGAACCGAGGTTTGGGTACACAGCAACGGCCTTTTCTAAACCGTTCAGGATTATTTTCAGTAACTTGTACAGACCTCGCCGTGAGATAGAGACCACATATACCGTTCCCAAGTATTTTGTAAAATCGATACTATATATTGCTGAAATAACGCCCATTTTTGAAAAATATTTTTACGCCCCCCTTTCGAGATATGTTTTAAGCATATCAAACAAAGTAAGATGGATACATACCGGGAGCGTTCATATCTATCTTGTCTATATTTTTATCACTTTAATAATCTCGATGTTGGTTATCGGATGGTAGGATATCGGTCTTGATTCAGCTTATTATACTTCCCATTCTCCAGATCGTTGTTATTGCAGGGCTATCTCCGCTGATCAAAGGGTTTATTAATAATATAGAGGCCCGTTTTCAATGCCGGCAAGGTTCAAGTTTGTTTCAGCCGTATTACAACCTCGCGAAGCTCTTCCGGAAAGATGCCGTAATATCGGAAACGGCATCGTGGATCTTTATAGCAACCCCATACGTGACCTTTGTATCTATTTTGATTGTAGCACTTCTCGTTCCGGTCCTTTCTTCAACCGTTCCTGCAAGTTTTACGGGTGATGTCATTCTCGTTATTTATCTTTTTGCATTAGGAAGGTTTTTTCTTGCACTTTCATCCCTTGATACCGGTAGTGCGTTTGGTGGCATGGGCGGCAGTCGTGAAATGACAATCTCTTCCATGGCTGAACCCGCCATGATGCTTTCCGTTTTTAACGTTGCCATCATTAATGGTTCTACTAATTTAAGCAACATTACCCAGGCCATGCTTAGTTACAAATTACTGAGCCCTTCGCTCTTTTTATCCCTCGCCGCCCTTGCCATTGTAATCATTGCGGAAGCGGGGAGGATTCCCGTTGATAATCCATTTACCCATTTAGAATTGACGATGATTCACGAAGGAATGATTCTTGAATTTTCCGGGCGGTATCTTGCTTTAATCGAATGGGCATCCTGTATGAAATTGCTCATATTGCTAACGATCCTTGTAAATACCTTTTTACCCTGGGGCATTGCTTCCGGTCTTACTTTTCCAGGGCTGATCGTTTCTTTTTTCCTCTATATCGTCAAAATTGGGTTTTTTGCGTTTCTCATTGCTATTGTTGAGTCTTCCTTTGCGAAAGTGCGATTATTCCGTATACCAAACCTGTTAGGAACTTCATTTGTTTTGGCGGTCCTCGCAATTATTACTCATTATATCGTGAGCTAATTTGTCATGAAACAACATATCATTGTCAATTCACAAACTATTGATGTCCTGGCAGTCATGATGCTCATAGCAACGATTTTACATATTAGCACCGGCCGGTTGACTACCTGCGTATGGGCGTATGCTATCAGGTCCTTTATCCTGGCGTGCGCAAGCGGGATAATTGCATATCTTTCCGGTATTTACCATATATTTATTACCACGGGCATTACTCTGGTGATTAAGGTGGTTATTATCCCATGGTTCCTTTTCTACATTATAAAAAAAGTCGGGATTAAAAAAGAGGTAGAATCCTTTCTGAGTTTTACCTTGTCGCTACTGTGTTCCTGCGGCGTTATCCTTGTTGCATATTATGCGACAGAACCTATTATTCAATTTGAAAGCACCCTCATGAAGCATTGCCTTCCTATTTCAATAGCTATCACCCTTGTGGGATTTTTTACCATGATTACCAGGAAAAAAGCGATTACACAGATCCTCGGTCTTTTAGCGATGGAAGACGGTCTTTTCTTTGCTGCATTATCCACATCATACGGTATGCCTCTCATCGTAGAGCTGGGAGTTTTTTTTGATATCCTGGTGAGTGTGATTATTATGGGCATCTATGTCTACCGGATTAAAGAAACGTTTGAGAGCATCGACATAGGTTTTTTAAAGGAACTCAGAGAGTAGAATGCTTATATCAATTTTTCTCATTATACCGCTGATAACCGCTGTCGCCTGTGTTCTTATAAAAAAACACAACGTATCTAAATATATAAGCGTCACCGGCAGCTTTGCGCTTTTACTCTATAATATATACCTTGGTTATACTATCTACCTTAATCATTCATTAACGGAACTCAATGGTTTTTTCTATGTAGACGCACTTAGCTTGCTCACCGCGCAGATTGTCAGCGTGGTTGGTTTTGCCGCTGCCTTATATTCGATAGGTTATATGGACGCAGAACTCCATGCGGCGGAGTTTCCTGAAAAAAGGTTGCGCTGGTATTACTTCCTTTTCCACATGTTTATCTTCACCATGCTGGCGGTTTGTGTTGCCAACAATCTGGGTATCATGTGGGTGGCAATTGAAGCTACGACCTTATCCACTACGTTCCTGGTAGGTTTTTATAATAAAAAGCCGCACCAGGAGGCGGCGTGGAAATATATCATCATCTGCACCGTGGGGATTACCCTGGCGTTATTTGGCGTTATTCTTACCTATCATTCGTCTAAAAATGTGGTGGGTGAAATTGGATATGCGCTGAATTGGACGGACTTGCTAGCTGTGGCTGACAGGTTTGAGCCGCATCTGATGAAACTTGCCTTTCTCTTTATCATCATTGGGTATGGCACCAAGGCAGGCCTTGCACCCATGCATACGTGGCTGCCTGATGCCCATAGTCAGGCTCCGTCACCCATCAGCGCCTTGTTTTCCGGTGTACTATTAAATTGTTCCCTGTACGGTATCATTCGCTTCCATGTTATTTCATCAAAATGCCTTGGGCCAAATTATTCATGCACCCTTCTTATGGCGTTCGGGCTTACCTCTGTCATTGTTTCTATACCTTTTATCCTTGTGCAAAGGGACTACAAACGGTTATTTGCCTTTAGTAGCATTGAACACATCGGTTTTATTGCGCTCGGTTTGGGTTTTGGCGGTATGTATAGCATTTACGGCGCTGAGCTCCATACTTTTAACCATGCGGTGGCAAAATCACTCCTGTTTTTTTGTGGGGGTAATTTGTTCTTAAAATATAAAACGAGGGAAATGGAATCGATAAAAGGAATTATCAGAACAATGCCCGTTACCGGAGTAATTTTGATTATCGCGGTCTTTGCCATTACGGGTATCCCGCCATTTAATATATTTGTCAGTGAATTTATAGTCCTGGCCGATGCTTTTTCAAGCGGGAGTGCATTTGTCCTTATATTTACATCGTTGCTTATTGTATTCCTCGTGCTTATTTTTGTGGGTTATATAAACAATATATTCAAAATGATTTTTAGCGAGCCCGCAGAAACTGTTGTCCAGGGAGAAGTAAGCAAGTTTACCATTGCTGCTATGTGTTTTTTATTGGTCTTTGTGCTGATCATTAGTTTCTACGTGCCACCTATCATGCGGGTAATACTCAGTCAAATCTCTGATATTATAAGGAATGCGTAATGAAAGAGCACCGGCAATTTTATCTTGACGAATTGACTGATCGGTTCAAAGATACTATTAACATTACGAAAAGCTTCCGGGAAAATGAAATATATTTTTCTACGAAAAAAGAAAATCTATTGGATGTCTGTGTCTATCTACGGGAGACTTTTCATGCGGGCCTTTCAGCAATGATCGGTAACGACGAAAGGAGCCTGAATGGGAATTTCAGAATTTACTACGTTTTTTCTGTGCCTCATGCAGATATATTTTTAATTGTTCATATACCCGTGAGCGAAGACCATCCGGAATTCCCATCGGTCACCACAAAAATTCCCGCCGCACACTGGTATGAACGTGAGATTAAGGATATGTTCGGACTTGAGCCCGTTGGGCATCCTGATCCCGGCACGCTCGTACTCCATGGCAATATGCCGGAAAATACCTATCCTTTAAGGAAAGATTTTGATGTAAATACCCGTATACCCCTTCAGGAATCCAGACTGCCCTTTTTTAAAGTGGAAGGCGAAGGTGTTTTTGAAATTCCCGTAGGCCCGATCCACGCAGGCATTATCGAGCCGGGACACTTCAGGTTTAGCGCAGTCGGCGACAGCATATATTATCTTGATGCGAAATTGTTTTATACTCACAAAGGCACAGAAAAGTTGTTTGAGACGATGCCCTATACGAAGGCTTTATTTCTCGCCGAGCGTATCTGCGGTGTTTGTGCAGCTTCACATGCAACGGGTTATTGCCAGGCTATTGAGAAGGTAGCGGGTGTTGAAATACCACCGCGTGCGAAATTTATACGGACGATTATTTTAGAATTAGAAAGGCTTTACAATCATATTGGTGACGTCGGGAATATCTGCGCTGGCGCTGCCTTCCTTTTAGGAAACGCACATGGGTTCAGGATTCGCGAGCGCATGCAACAACTCAATGAGACTATATGCGGAAACCGCTATTTAAGAGGGATGCTTACAATTGGCGGCGTGCGATTTGATATCAACAATGATTTAAAACAACATATTCTAAACACACTCAGTGAGGTCAAAAAAGATTTTAAGGAGCTTACCAAAATTATATTCGCATCTTCTTCACTGTTAGACAGGTTTGAAACAACGGGTAGGTTGTCAACCGAAATTGCTAAGGAGTTAGGGGTTGTTGGCGTAGCAGCAAGGGCGTCTGGTATTGCAACCGATACCCGGCTTATTCACCCCTATGCGGCTTATGATAAAGTTGATTTTGACATCCCGATTTTTCATTACGAGGGAGATGTCCTTGCAAGGATACGAGTCAGGGTAGACGAGGTTTATCAGTCAATCTATATTATTGAACAGTGTTTCGATAAAATGGCGCCGGGACCTTTAAAAATCCCGATTGAGAAGGAGATCCCACCTTACAGACATGCCTTGAGTTATGTGGAGTCTCCGCGGGGTGAAAATATCTATTGGATTGTAACTGCGCCAGATAACAGATTGTTCCGGTATAAGGTAAGATCGCCTTCGTTCTGCAACTGGCCGGCGATTCCTTTTGCAATTCCAGATAACATTGTCCCTGATTTTCCTCTGATTAATAAGAGTTTCGAATTGTGTTATTCATGTACAGACCTTTAACAATCTAGCGTAGCGTTTCACGGAAATGTCTCCGTATGTTACCGTTATTGCAGGCAACAGCGAAGCAATATTAGGTTTTTTGTAAAATAACAGATCGCTTTGCCGCTCCACTCCTTGCAATGACACCCGTTTGTATACAGGTTTTCTGAAACGTTATACTAGACCACGAAATACATGAAATTACACGAAAAATAATTTTTGGGTTAGCTGAGATCCGTCTGGAATCTTATATCATAATCAACGCCATAAAACTATTAGGGTTTTTTTAATGTTTACAAAATTTCAAAAAAGTTTTCAAACCGGTGTAGTAACTTCACGGTATCCGAAAGAAAAGGAACCTGCCCCTCTTCGCTTTAGGGGGAGAATCGAAATAGACCATGAAAAATGCAGACACTGCAATGCCTGTGTAGAGGTGTGCCCTACAAATGCCTATACATGGGTTGAGGAAAAGGGGAAACGGTATTTACAAATGTCACATGCCAAATGCATCTTCTGCGGAATGTGTGAGGAGGCATGCCCCTTTAAGGCTGTAACCATCACAAATGATTTTGAGCTTGCCACAAAAAATAAAGATAATCTTTTAGTCAAAGCTGGTTTAGATGAAACCGCCTCAGTTGAAGAGCTTGGAATGAAACTGAGGGAAAAAATCTTTTCCCTTTTCAAGCGTTCGCTTCATGTTCGTGAGGTTGATGCGGGTTCCTGCAATGGTTGTGAATGGGAGGTTACTGCCTTATACAATAGCCCTGTTCATGATTTACAGAGATTTGGGATAGATATCGTTGCATCACCACGTCATGCAGATTGCTTGCTCGTGACCGGGCCTCCTACGAGAAATCTTGAGGCTGCACTGATAAAGACTTATCATTCCACTCCTGATCCTAAGATGGTTATTGCCCTAGGTGCATGCGCATGCAGTGGCGGCATATTTAGCAACTGTTACGCAACAAAAAACGGGATTAACAATGTTGTTCCTGTTGATGTCTATATTCCCGGCTGTCCTCCCAGACCTCAGGCGATTATCTATGGGTTTCTGCTTGCTTTGAAAAGGATTAAAAAATAAGCGCCTAATCTGCTCTTTATTCACACAACCCAACTTACTATGAAAGTTGGGCCAATCCGGATTTCTCACCAATGTGCCAGACTAGCCTCTCTTATTATGACAGAAGATGTTTATAAATAATAGATTGTATCCATAAGAGGACAGAAGAAGGTGGAAACAGGGTGTAATGGCAAAATCGGGTGTCAGGGGTTAACAGGTTGTCCACCCCTCCCGAACGACAGGTTGGGGGCTTTTTTAATTATGCAGTTTTCAGCGTCAAGACCCGAACCTCTTTCACCAAACGCGCATCAAGTCTGTCTTTTTCTATTTCAAGATCGTAGCGCGATTGAAGATTGAGCCAGAATCGCTCTGACAGTCCGAAATAGCGGGAAAGTCGCAGTGCGGTATCAGCGGTGATTGAACGTTTACCCTGCACGATCTCATTAATACGGCGAGGCGGCACGCTAATATCCTTGGCCAGTTTATACTGGCTTATCCCCATAGGTTCCAGGAATTCTTCGAGTAGTATTTCACCCGGATGAACAGGCGCCATCTTTTTCATTTTCATAATGCACTCCTAATGGTAGTCAATTATTTCAACATCATAAGCATCACCTTGACGCCATCTAAAGCATATTCTCCACTGGTCATTGATACGAATGCTGTGTTGGCCTTGCCGGTTCCCGGAAAGCTTCTCCAGCCGATTGCCGGGTGGCACCTTCAGATCTTCAACACGTTCCGCAGCATCCAGTAACAGAAGCTTTTTCAAAGCAGTTCTGCGCAATTCCAACGGGAATTTCGACACAAACGTTCTGTTGAAAAGCTTTTCCGTGTCCTTGCTTTGAAAGCTTTTTATCATAACTGATAATAACGCATGGCGTTAATAATGTCAAGCGTTATTATCGAGAGGTGTCGGATGCGAGAATGGGTTTGTCGACATGCAGTGCAGGGGTCAGGCATGAGTAAGGGGTCATATCTTAAATTTTTCTAATCGTTTATGTATTTCATTATCTTTCGGCATCTATGATTTTATAATTGTTACTCGCCGACTTATGAAAGAATAGTACGCCTCTTCAAATTCTATGCGCCATGGTCATGTCATGCGGATAAGGTAGCAAAATTGCCTTTTATTGCCAACAATTTGATCCCTAATCAAGGTGTGACCCCAATTTTGCCCTCTAGGGAAATTCCAGTTGCAGCTAACGGCAGCGGAAGTAATGGTAATACCTCTTTCCTTTTCCTGCTCCATCCAGTCAGTGGTAGCGGCACCCTCATGCACCTCGCCGATCTTATGGATCATGCCGGTGTAACGCAGTATGCGTTCCGTGTAGTTGTTTTACCGGCATCAATATGAGCCGCAATACCAAAGTTTCTTTGAAATCTTAAGTCTGCCATGAAATGTTTATTTTTCGATTATTTATTTTCTTAACGCTTACCCTTTGTAAAATGAGTGCGCAAAGGTAATAAAAGCATCGGAAAAGAGGGCATAAAATTTATACACCCGGCAGAGAACCAAACGTTCAGACCGATCCGTTCACTTCAAAAACATCCATAAATACCAGCCTTTCTGCCAGATCACGGATCACAACCATTCCGGCCACATTGTTTTGCATGGTTCTGAGAGGGTCAGATTCATGCAATTCATACTCCCTGATCACGATCCTGAAGGGCTTGCCTGCCCACTCGGCCGGTATTTCGATCTTTTCGGAATAATCGATCTGGCCGTTTTTGATCTGGCGGAAATTCAATACTGTTTCTTTGGAACTAATATATGTTCTTGCAGTCCGGTCATTGATGTTGATAAAAGCTTCTTCTGATTTTGGGAACAGAGCATTTTCTACTGTAACCACGATCTTCACTCTGGCATTATCAGCTCCGGTGGTCAGGTTATCCGGGTTGGTCATATAAGGAGCCGTACCTTTTAAGGAAACAGTGAATGAATTCTTCTTTCCTTCAAAATTTACAGAAGTGGCACGGGTGGGCAGCACCTGCATCCAGTCGGAATACACAATATTGCTCAAACAACAGTCACTATCTTCATCGCGTACCGAATGACGCTGATATCTTGCCAGTGCCAGTTTTACAAAAGGTGAGTAAGCAAACCCGATGAAAACAGGAATGTCGGCATAATGCAATTGCTTATCCTCATCAAACAGGACTTTATAAGCAGCCACAGACACTTTTGCTGAACTCTCTCCAGGTAAATAACAGGAATCATAGATGAGAAAAGCCTTCATCGCTTCCTCTTCATTGGCGATCTTCGGGTCAGTGTTCTCTATTCCAAGAGGGAAATGATCTATCTGAGGATAATTGCTGTTATTCAAATTCTGAGCCGTATAGATCGGATCTTTCCCCCAAACCGTGCAGTTCCTTGCATACACAGGATTCTTTGCAGGGTCAGTTCCTTTGGGAGGAAGGATCACAGCCAGCCTTTCATTATCGCCGCTGCTGTACCAGGGCCTCTTCATATACACCCGGATATTGGCTGTACGCAAATGAGCGAGATTGTTTCCTTTTTCTATTTTAACCCAGTTGAAACTCGGCAATACATAATCAATGACCGGCAATACAGGGCGGGCAGAACTTAAAATGTTCCATTGAACAGTATCACCCGATTGTGTCAATGGAGTTTCCTTGCCCTTTGCTTTCGCAGCTTCAATGATGCCGGTAAAATATTCACGGTACCTTGTGGTGGCCACCGGTGTGTAATCAACCATCCTGTGTTTGGTGTCATTGAATGAATGTATAAGATCGGGAAGAGTTCCTGCAGGCACCATCGCCATTGCCCGGGTGGCATTCATCAGGTCAAGTTCTTTGGATATATAAGAAACCGGAACAGACTGCACATGAGTTTTAAGTGTCAGTTGTTTAGGTGCAGTGTCATTCAGATCGTCCACCCATTCTTTCCAGCCGGCCTCCACATCAACTTTATCTGTGCTGCTGCCATGAACAGAAATCTTTGTTGCGATGGTAACATAAGTATAGCCGTAGTTTTTCAGTAAACGAGTGATCTTTTTATCAAACTCCGGCTTTTCCAATGGTTGTTGCACCGCATGAACCAGCCGTATCGTCCTCCATGGACTTAACATCCAATGCAGTCCCTTCCTTGCATATCTTGCCACATCAGAGTTGGTATCACTTCCGACGATCCTTTTTTGCAACCCTGATAACCTGTCAAGATCATCAGGCCTCCAGAAACAGGCATAGTTGATCTCTATTTGTGCTGATTTAGGAAGCGGAACGCTGAAAACTCTTTCTGAAGCATTCCATGAAGGCTCCCCTTTGCCTTCAAAAAGGCGGATCCTCAGGGAGCGGGGTGTTTTCCATTGCTCTTTTGAATAAACTGAATTGGCATTTTTATCGTTCACTTCCTCATCAAAATAAAAACTGAATTTCCTGCTGTCCCCTTTTTTCCATTGCGTCTCGAAAGTAACATCACTTTTAAGCGTGAATATGACTCCTGCCGCCATGGGGTCAGCCAGATAATCAATGTCCACCTGCTTTGTGGTAACAGGGATCACTTCAGCCTTTGTCTTTCCATCGATTTTTACTTCCTTATCCCTGCTCTTGATAAAAGAATAAGCTTCTTTTGCTTTCAACGGATCAGCAAATGCCTCATCAAACATACCATGCACTTCGGCCATTTGCTGAGAGGTTTTGGGTGCTTTAAGATGTCTTACAGATTCATGCAAATAGATCAACGTGGTACCGGGAACCGGAGTGGGATTGTTTTGTTCATATTGCTTTGCATCCACATTATAATTACTACGGATGGCCATGTGTTGAACCGATTCACCATCCCTGCTGCGCATTTTACTTTTATCCCCGCTCACTACCTCATCCCCTTCCAGCAAGACCGGTGCAGGTAAAGGTTCGTATCTTAAATATTTGATATCGCTTTTTATGGAGAGTGATTCGTTTTCAGGCAGCATATCCGCCGGAAGCCCATTCCCGGTGATATCTACAGTACGCACTTTTATTTTATAGGTTTTACCGAATCGAAGGATGGGTAAGGACCTGGGCGCAGGCCTTGTATTTACCTGAAGCCTGAAAGGAACATCCTTGTCCAGTAAATATTTTTTCTTTTCATCTTCATCCGAACTGATCTCAGTCCCTTCATTGTTCAATCCTTTTCCCAATCTTGGCACGGCAAGGCTCCATCCCTCCCATCGAACGATGACCTCATTCACTTTCTGATCCTGTTCCTTATCATTTTCATCCTTGGTCAATGCCAGATGAATGGCGCCTTCATCTATCTCATCCTCCGGAAGCAAGCTGATGGGCTGTTGGTTCTGCCCTACAGGGGAAAAAGAATAAGTGTTTTTTCTTTTGTGAAGAGAATACCAGTTGCCGGGTTTATCCTCCATAGCAACATCGAGCCTGTAACCAAATACAATATCATCGGCATACAAAGTTTCCGTGGCAACGGGTATGAGTGCGGGTTGTATCACAGCTTTGCTGATCATCCCCTCTTTGGGCTTGCTGTTGTATAAAGACACGCTGTCGATGGAAAATTTCGGATCGATCAAAATCTTATACAGATTATCAACCCGTACAAATTTTGTCATTAAGTTTTGAGCAAGTCCGTTTTTAACTACGCCTATGCCCGCACTGCGTAATGTAGGCAGTGCTTCATCATTATTGGCATCTTCCTGTTGCTTATCTGTTGTTCCCGCATTATTGGCCTGCTGGTTGGCATTAATCTTCCAACGCGGCAGAGTCAGACGGCCCAGCAGAGTCAGATTACTTTGCACAGCCAGATTTTTGGCTATCCTGTAATTGATCGCATCTGCCTGGTTGGAAAGTTTCATGGCAGCGCCATCAGTGTCAATCTGCACTACGGTGAAATCATCCGTATTTATTTTCAGCATGCCTTTTTCAATAAGGCTGTCGCTTTTTGAAGCCGCATAAAATCCTTTGCCGGTAAACTGGAATGCCGTGGCAGGGCATGATACCGTGACAACATTCTCAAAAGACAAGTTTGTGGGCAAGATCCTGACAGTACCGTTTGCAGCGGGAGGAGCGGCAGGCAGTTCAAAATCCAGTACCAGTCCCAGCTTCTTCATTATGGGAGGATAGGAAGTTAGGATCGTCAAGATATCATGATACTCAAAATCAGGCTTCGGAATATTTACCGGTGCAAGAGTTTTTGCAAATTCGGCCTGCGGCTGAATATGAAAATTCCGAAACTGGCCGAAATCCATGTTTGTATTTGCCGTACGGGAAAAAGGGATCGCTCTGCTCTCATTCAATTGCTGTCTTGCCGCCTGCATACCTACAATCCGGGGGCTCAAAAAATCTTTTGCTTTCACTTCAACACGGAGGTTCTTCATGGGCTGAGTCTGCTTCAGCTGCACCTGTGATAAGCTATTCATGTTTTTATAATCATCCACAAAGAACCGGGTTGTAGGCAGCACGACCGGCCTGAGTGTGCCTACATCTTTGTATGTATTGAAAATAAAATCGGTGATATGACGAACAGGATAAGATTTAAGAACCAGTTTTGAAATATCCGGTGTGGAAAAAGATCTCACGTTGATATTTCCTTCAAATAATTTTTTATACAAGTCCGCATCCCATTTATCTTTTTGTACTTTGATCTCTTTGGGCTGATCATTATTCCACTGAACAAAGAAACTTGCCTGCTGCAATCTTTCTATCCAGTTCATGATATCCGGAAAGGCTGAAAGTTTTGCATCTTTTCCTGCATCCAACTGAATGCTCATAAATGTGGAAAGCATCCACTTGTTTTTTTTGTAATCTTTCCATGGGCAGGTTGTGATAATTATTTTCTGTGACATACAGATCAGGGTTTTCTATTTTAATTAAAGGATCCAATAAAATGTCATGCTGCAAAAGAATTGCAATACTGTTCCCATTCTCCCTCGCTGATCATCATGGTGAATGTGGGATCGGCGCCGGCGCCGGCAAATTGCCGTTGGGTCTTCAGCGTAACGGTCTTGGAGAACATGAACAGTTCAATTTTGATTTTAAGGGATGCTGCACCCCATACTCTGGACACTTTGCCTCCCGACATGTCAGCGACAAGTGACAGCATGAATTCAACAGATGCTGTAATTAGCCCTAACACAGACAAAGCGCCATTGATGCGAACATAACCTTCCAGTTCATAACTCTTCACTCCATTATCCATCGTCATTTTATAGTAAACACCGCCCATAATGCTCACGGCACCGCTGGCCACTCCGAGGTTGATAGAAACGGCTGCGCCGAATTCCAAAGCAGCTCCCAGTTCCCTCACCCCGTGCATGTCAAACTCAAGAGACAGGAATCCTCCGCCTCCCAGTCCCATCACGGTCAAAGTAAAAGGTTGTTGTTTTTCACAGAAATTGAACCGCAAGGCCAATGGGCTGCCATCAAACGGAAGTGAAATGGAAGCGCCAAGTACAACATGGCTTAAGGTGAATGCGCCTAATTGAAGGTAGGGCAATGCAAGGCTATATCCAGTCCTCACTCCCGATGTAGTTACATCCAGGAATGGAGGATCGCTGAATCCATCCGAAGGAATGAATCTTTGAAGATCGTTTATAAAACTCAGCTTCCCGAGAAACCGTAACGGCTGTGCCGCCATTTCCACATTCACATCAACCTTTGCATCGCTGCCGGTCGAAAATCCCACTCTCTTAAAATCAATGGCAGCTACATCAGCTATCTCCACAGCAAAATCATCAATGAATGAATCAACGGTAAGCGCTTTTTGCCTGGAAGGATCTTTATAACGGTACAGCTTTGTCTCCACTTTCACTTTTCCGGCTACCTGTGATTTCGGTTTGAATTTCACAAAACCAAAATCATAGCTGATAAGAGATGCACTGTTCCACATGTATTGGGTGATATAGGCATCTTTTGTCTCAATATTCTTTAATACCGGAATGGGCGATTGCACTGAATCAGCATTGACATTCACCGTGGCATTGTTTACAGCTTTTATAATTTTTTTCAGGTCAATGACGCCGAAAAGTTTTGCTGCATCATCGAAAAACTGATCCGGATTAAAATCAAAACCTTTCATCCGTTCCGGATCGCCTCCGACAGCGCCCAATGTTTTAGACAAAGCCGTCACTGAAAAATTAGGCGAAAGAGCGCCTCCGGTCTTATCGGCATTACCGTTGAAATCAATTTTAAGAGCTTCAATAAGCTGTGCAAAAATTCCTGCTTTGTTCTTCCGTTGTCCGGCAGGTTTGTTCAACTCATCATCCACTAGTTTTATTCGTTGTGCCGCTCTGTCTCCAACCAGGTTCTCCACAGCTCCAATGAAGATCTCGAACTCTTTACATCCCGGCCTGAAACCGGGAGATTCATCAAGCGTTCCAAAAGCATTGAAGGTCACAGATTGTGTTTCGAAGACTGTATCACCCGCTGTTTCGCTACGGGTCATGGCCATCTTCTGATTGCGGAGAGAGATCTCATTTTCAATGATCCCTTTTGAGTTATAACAGTTATTCAGTTTTCCGATATTGGCAATATTGTAACTTCCGTTGGGTAAATAAGTGATATCGGTGGTAACGAAGACCATTGGCATTTCAAAATCAACTTCATTGCCTTCAAGATCGTATGCCATCATCTTAAACTTAAAATCCATTCCACCTATCCTGGGAACAAATTGATGATCGGGTTGTTTGTCGTTCAGGTCAGTGCAGAAAGCTTTGGGTGGGTCTATCGTCGGCGTGACCGGTGTAATGAATTTTACGGTGGAAAACGGAAATGATTTAAAGTTGCCGGTATTGGGATTATAAGGATTGTATTTTTTCTCTTCTTCATTCACCACAATAAAATAGCGTTGGCGGTTGACTAAGGTGTACCCCATTGTCTAGACAATTATTTAGTAAAAATAAGATAGAACTTTAGTATTGTTTGTGAATTATCTTTTAATTAATTGATGAGCAGGAAAACGGAATGGAGCGGAGCGGAATGGAG
>WBZR01000495.1_pt1 | contig 63051 bp, 87 predicted proteins | sample 5204231 | NCBI WGS metagenome assembly WBZR01 (sample SAMN12412403, study PRJNA552823) | activated sludge metagenome | isolation source: activated sludge from anammox sidestream of wastewater treatment plant... | place: USA: Virginia | collected 2017-08 | reverse complement strand
GGAGGACGTGGCGATGTTCGAGATCGGCGAAAAGATATTGCTCATGCCGCCCAGGCCGCCGCCGCCCGCCCCGCCCTGCGTGTAGCCGAGCGCCTGGCCGAGGCTGCCCATGACCGGCTGCACCACCATCTGCACGGCGATCTTCAGCGCGGCGGTCTTCAGCGTGTTCTGCAGGGTCTTGACGAAGTTCTCGCCGAAGCCCTCGCCCGACTCGAAGCCGCGCATCAGGGCGTCGGTGAGACTCCGCTCGATGTCGCGGGAGAAGTTCTCCCAGGCTTTTGCTTGGTCTTCGATGGCCTTCTGGTTGGCCTGCCGCACGGATTTATCGCCCGCCGCCGCCTTGAGGCGTTGCAGTGCCTCGATCTGCAATTCGATGGCGTACAGTTCGCCCTGCCGCGCCTCATTGCCACGCAGCAGGTCGGCCTGCGATTCCTTGATGGCGATCTGTTCGTCGTATCGCGCCATCGTGGCATCGGCAAGCTGCGCCTTCGTCATGCCGATGAGGCTGTTTTCGTATTCGGCCTCGTTGGCCTTCTTGCGCAGCGCCTCGGCCTCCTTGGTGGCCTCTGCGGCGTCCTTGGCGCGGGACTCGGCGAGTTCTTTCTGCCACTGCGCTTCGACCTTCAGCGCGTCTTGGTGGAACTTCTGCTGTGTGGCCAGCTTTTCAACGGCGACCCGGTAGGCGTCGATGTCCAGTTTGCCGGCCTTGTACGCCGCATTGAGTGTGCCGAGGTCTTGCCAGAACGACGCATCGAGACCGGCTTCCTTGGCGTTGATCCTGTTCAACAGCTTCCCGAGTTCGTCGGTTTCCTTCTTGGCCTCCCTGGTCTTCTCGGCGTACTTGTCCATCACGCCCGCCACGGCGGCGAGGTAGTCGGCACGGTTCTTCTCCGACTGCGCCGATTGTTCGTATTGCGCGGAAAGTTTCAGCAGTTCGCGCCGCTTCTGTTCTTCCTTCGACAGGAATTTTTCGCGCTCCTGCAACAGGGCGATGCCGGCCTTTTCCTGTTCGTTGGCCTTGGCTTTCGCTGCGGCGATTCGATCCTGTTCGGCCTTGATCTGTTTGAGCGCGGCCAGTTCCTGATCCTCGGCCTCGGAACGATGCGCCTTGAAGAAGCCGCGCCCTTGGGCGGTTTCCAGTTCTTTGATGCGGTCTTCTGTGGTTCGTGGCCTGCCAATACCCGCAACGGCATCAAGCGCCCCCTTGGCGGCATCCTTGATGCCTATCCATGCCTTTTCGACATAGCCAAGGTTTTGAGTTATTTCGTTCGTTCGGCTTGCTACCGCATCCGCATACGCCTTCTGTGCCAGCGCCGCCGCCTCGGAGACACGGCCCTGATCCTCCAGCGCCTTGATCTGGCGATAGATGGATTCGGTGAGGTAGTTGGTCTTCTCGTTCAGTTTTTCGGATGCCTTGACCGGCTCTTGCCCCAATTCCTCGAACTGCTTGATGGTCTCGGCCAGCGGCACGCCGGCCGCGCGCTGCATCTTGATGGCGGCTTCGGCTACCAGCGAGAGATTGCCCGCAGTAACTTTGCCGGTGTTCGCCAGCCCGGCCAGCGCCTCGGCGGCAAGCCCTTTCGTCGCCCCGCTCGATGCGGCGACCTTTTCGGCCATGCCGGCAAGCTGGCCCGCCGTGGTGCCAGCAGCGTTGCCGGTGAGGATCAGGGCCTTCTGGTATTCCTCGAACTCCTTGCGCCCGACGTAGAAGGCGTAGCCGAGGCTGCCGGCAGCGGCAATAGTGAGGGTGATCGGGTTGATGAGGCCGACGATGTAGCCGCCCAAAGCCTTCGCGGCGCCGCCGACGCCGCCGAACATGTCCTTGAGTTGCCCGCCCTGTTGCAGCAAGACAGTGATGGGCCGCTGGCCGGAAGCCAGGGAGGTGAAGATGTCCGTGAATTGCGCCGGCACGCCGCGCATGGCGAAGGCCATTTCTTTCGCGGATAGCCCGGTGCGGGCATTGGCGCGAGCGAGGGCTTCGGCTTCCTGTTCGGCCTGGCGCAGCGCGGCAATGTAAGGCTGAATCTTCGTCGCGTCGAGGTCGCGTTGCCGCGCCAGTTCCTCGAACTTTGCTGCCGACCCCTGTCCGAGCGTGCGCATCTCGGCGGTTGACCGCTGAATGGCATTGATGATGCTGCGCTCGGCGCGGGAGAGTTTTTCCGCCGCCTGTTCGCCTGACTGGCCTACCTTGTCCAGCCCCTGTCCGGCCTGCTGGCCGGCCTGCTGCACCTTCTGCGCCATCGTCTCGGCGGCCTGGCCGACGGACGCAAGTTCCCCACGGGCATCGCCGGCATTCGCTTCGATTTCTAGCTGTACCTTGCGATTCTCAGTGGTCATTTATGATCCTCTCGCATTGTTTCAAGCGCCGCAACTTCCAGCACGCGAATATCCTCGAACACACGCAGCCATTCTTCGCCTTGATAGCCTCTGCGGTCGAGAAGGCCGTACAGACTGGGGTATATCAGTCCAGTACGGCCATTCATGCCTACATACCATTGCGTCATGAGCTGCGAAAATACCTCGTAGGCGGGCCAGTTCTCCGGCCATACCTCCACGGCCGGGAAGTCGGCGTCAGCGAATAGCCCGCCTTCCGGCGGCGGCCGGCGCCAAAGCTCGGCCGCCGCCGCCTTCAGTTTCCCAGCCTGCCCTCGAGTGCAGCGGCGCGGTATCTATCCATAATCGCTGTCGCCGCCGCAGGCAGCTCGTCGGAGAGCTGACGCAACGCATCGACGCTAAGATCAATATCCAGATTCCAGGCCGCGATACATTTCATGAGGTATTCGGCGTTCTTGTCGCGCGTCTTTTCCATCAGGTCTTTCATGGAGAATTCTTCGCCTTCGGCGCGGGGCTTCTGGCCGGCATCCTTGTAGAGCTGGTCAATCAGTTCGCCGAATTCGCTGCGGGTGCGGTAGTGATAGGTAATCTCTATCTTCCCCTCGCCGCCTTCGGGCATGGGGAACGTGATGGTTACGGGCGCAAACGTCTTAGGCCGATGGCCGAGCTTGATGGTCGACATGTGTGTTTCCTCGTTTGGTTTTCCTCGTTGGGGGACGGATCGGCGGCGCGAACGAGGAACGCGCATTTCGGCTTTCGCCTAGCCGATCCGTTTCCGGTTACGCCGCGTAGCGCGTATGGCGGTTGTTGCCGTTGAACTGGACGCTGATCCTGTTGATCTGCCCGTCCTGCAAACGCGGGACATCGTTCAACGCCAGGGTGCAGGGCAGGTAAACGCGGGAGCCGCTGCGGGCCAACACCTTCAGCACCGTGTTGGATTGCGTGTCGGTGAGCGACCGAAGCGCCGTGTAACCGGCGGTCGTGTCGTCATCGTCCAGTTCCAGCGTCATGCTGGTGGCCGTGAAACCGTCGTTGATGGAATACTCGACATCGGACTCCAGAAACTTGTAGGTGACGGTTTTGGGATCGCCGCCCGAGGTGTTCGGGTTCATCACCTTGGAAAGCTGCGTCCAGGCGGTGACTTCGCGGGCAGTGCCGGTGCCTGTGCCCGCCGGGTAGTGCGATGTGCTGGACGTATCGCTGTTCGTGAGGGAAAAGGAGTTAGCGTCGATGGCGATGACTTCGAAGACGCGCTTATTGAGCCGCCCCCAGCCGGAGGTGATCTCTACCACGTCGCCCGTCGACAGGCCGTGCGAGGTGGCAGTGCAGACGGCCGGCGCGGCGTTGGTGACGGCGGAAATGGTGACAGAACTGCCGAAAGTCGTAGCGACAGAAAACAGGGTGCCAGTGGGTACTTGTGCCATGATTGGGCCTTTCAGAAATAAAAAAACCCGCAATCAGCGGGCGAAAAAAAACCCGCCGAAGCGGGCTGCCTGGGGGTGCAAAAGAGCAGCTAGACGCTGCTCCAGATGCTGAAATCCTGAATCGTTCCGTAACGGTTCAGGTCTGGTTCATGAGTGGCAAGAATGTCGGAATCCGGCCGCGACTGAAAAACCGTCGCCGCACGGAATGCGGCTTCCACCTGTCGCGCAAGCGCGTTCGCAGCAAGGCGCGTGTCATCCCAACAATTCACCTGATACATGCCATGCCGCAAGTCGGGCGCGGTCGGGTCGATGTAGTTGATGGCCTTTCCGCCGATCTGCTGATAGGTGATGTATGGCCGCGTGGTGTTCCACGGCGCGACATCGGGGAAAACACGGTTGCTTACCAGCGTTTTCAGCGTGTCGAAAATATCCGATTCGACCGTCATACGTAACCCCGCGCCTTAATCGGCCCTTCATTCAGGTAGCGCATCAGTTCGGTTTCCATCGCGGCAACAGCATCGGGAAACTTGGCCATCGCCGGACGGACAAACGGACGGGCGGCGACATGGCGCGGCTGGGCGAGCGGCTTTTTCTTGTTCGTGCGCCACTTTCCATCCTTGCCCTTGTACGTCTGATAACGCTGCACATGCCCGTACTCGACAAGATGCCCATGCGGCGCCTTGATGTGATTCCAACTGACGTGATAGGTGGCAAATCCCTTCCCGCTCTTGTCCTTGGAATAGACCTGATAGATGCTCCCGGACAGATTGCCGGAGACGACGCCGATGCGCGAAACATTCAGCTTCACAGCGTCGTAGAGCACCCGTGCACCGGCCTGCGCCGCCGGACGGACGGCTTCTTCGATGTCGGTTGCGATGGTGTCGAGCATGCGGCGAAAATCGGATATCGCCTTTTCCGGCGCGCGTAGGCATATGGTGTTTTTCCCTCGGCTCACTTCACCACCTCGCACACAAGGTCAACGTGCGTCTTGCGGGTTTCGTCCGGCAGCACCGCCTTGATGTCGAAGGCGGTAGAACCGTGCAGTACGCGCATGCCCGCCGTGACATCCGTTCTGCGACGGATGCGGATGCTGGCCTTGGCAACAGACACGTCGGCATCGCCCTTGATGGATTCCGCCCCGGTGTTGTAGCGGATGTTCGCCCACAGCGTCGCCACCGCGCTCCATGTCTGCACCGGCTGGCCGATGGCGTCCTGCCCGGCGGCGAGCTGCTGGATGGTGATGCGCTGGTTGAGGCGTCCGGCTTGCATGTCAGATCAGGTTCACGCGGTACGGCTCGATGAGCGAGTCGACAAATTCCAGCTTGGCGAAATTACCCTGCGCAACCGCTTCACGGCATGAATACCAGTGCCCGATTTGCAGCAGCATCCATTGCTTGATTTCCTGCGGCACGGCGGCGGCATCGCCGAAACCACAGGTGAATTCGATAGCGACGGCTTCCGCGTTGTCCCGCGTCGCCGGCCAGGTCTTGTCATAGGCCGGGGCAATCATGCCGAGAATGCCGCTCTTGAAAACGTCGTATTCGGTGCCGGCAAGCACTTGATCCGCGCCGTTTTCATCGATGTAATTGACGACGTCCACGCTCACCAGTTGCGGCAGCGGAAGGATGATTTCGGCGACGGGGAAGGCGTCCAGGGTATAGACCCACTCCTGCGTGACGAGCGCCCGCCCGGTGTGCTGCTCCGCCATGCGGCGCGCGGCAATGATGAGCGCGGTAATCAGCGTGTCATCATCGCTTACGTCAACGCGCAAGTGCAGTTTCGCTTCCGATAGCGTTACCGGCTCCGTTGCCGGCGCGGTGGCGAGCGACAGGCCCATCTCAGGCGCGCGCCGCTTTCACGGCATCCGCGTTGTCATCGGCGATGCCATCACGGACAAGTTCCTTTGCCGTTTGGGCATCGCATTCAAATACGGTATTGCATTGCAGCAGCACGCCTTCGCGCCAGTGGTCGCACAGGATGCGCACTTCGACGGCTTCCTTGCCGGCTTCGCTTTTCTGTCTTGCCATTTCGATCTCCTAAAAATACCGCCCGGCTTCTGACCGGGCGGTGTTTTTGCTTCTGGCTGGATCAGGTCGCGCTGTTGGCGTAATACTTGACTGCCGCCGTATCGACCAGGTTGCCGCCGCTGCGCATCCACATCAGGAAACCGATCTGGCCGAGCTTGGCGTAAGCGGAATCGCTGAAGCGGAAGAGCGTGGCGGACATCACGTCGCGGATGATGTACTTGGCGAAGTCGCCAAACAGGATCGACTTGGCGTTCGCGCTCATCGTGGCAACGTCCTGGTTGATGGTGATGCCGTAGCCGAGCAGGCTGTCGGGCATGGCGCCGCCGAGGCCGTCGTATCCGGGCAGGAAGACAGGCCGGTTCTGGCTGTCCTTCAGCTTGCGGATGATCTTGAGCGAGGCGTCGTTCATCATGAAACGGCAGCGGCCGGAGCCACGGTAGGCCGGGTCGACCGAATGGATCAGGTCGATCAGGTCTTCGAAGATGACCGTAGTCGTCTGGCCGGTGGTGCCGACCTTGCCCGAGGACGCGCCCGTTACCACGCCGCGCGGCTGGGCGCTGCCCGTGCCGGTGGTGAAGTAGGTGTTGGTGACGCGGCCAAGGCGCTCGACAAGACGCGCCCGGATGAAAGCCTCGATGTCGACCTGCGAGTCCTGAATCAACTCGAACGGCACGGCAACGATCTTGGACGAGAACTTGTACGCATTCACGGACACGGTGCCGAAGGTCGGATCAGCGCCCGTCGCGGTGGTGTTCTCCGCGATCAGCTCGCCGGTCTCCGAGGTGCCGTCCGTTGTCGGGAACGACAGCGGGTTGCCCATTTCCGTCTGAATGACGGTGGAGGCTTCGCGCATGCCGCCGAACGCTTTCAGTGACTCGATCAGCGTCTTGGCGACATCGGATTGCACCGAGTAGCCGCCTTCGGACGGGGTGGTGGTGCTCATGGTGGCGCGGATGCCGGCCCATTCTTCAGCCGACAGGGCGTTGTCGCCGCCGCGCAGCCACTTGGCAAAGAGCATCGCAGAAGGCGACTTCTTGTCGACAGCGGCCTTTTCGGCGGCTACGGCAACACCTTGCTGCATGGCGTCTTTGGCCATCTCGTCCAGCAGCGCCTGATGGCGGTTGATCTGTTTTTCCAGATCGGCGATTTCGGCCATTCCTTCGTCATACTTGGCCTGGAAATCGTTATTCCACTTGTCGCCGGGGTTGTCATTCAGCAGCTTGTGCAGTTCTTTGGCGCGGGTGCTGCGGCGTTCCCGCATGGCTTGGATGCTCGTCATTGCTTGATCTCCTATCGAGAGCGAAAAAAAGCCGCCCGAAGGCGGCTTGAGGCTTGAGCGGGAACGCTCAAGTAGTGGCGACCAACTTCAACTGACGCATCAGATGGTCGGTGTTCGTGAATTGCAGCCCGGCAGAAACGGGCGGCACGTCTTCCTGTTTCGGCGCATGGGCGTAGGCGGCGAGGTTCCATGCGGCACTCGCCTTCGGCGCGGCTTCGGCAATGCTGTCGGCAAAGCCATGCTCGACGGCTTCTTCCGCGTTGAACCAGGTCTCGGCGGACATCCATTCGCCAATCTGCTCGGGCGTCTGGCCGGTTTCCCGCGCGTAGGTCGCAATCAGTGAGCCGTCGACCTTTTCCAGCAGCGCGGCCATGTCCATGAGGTCGTCGGCGTTGCCGAAGGCCACTGTCCACGCCTTATGGATCATGTAGAACCCGCCCTCGGCAATCTGCACCTCATCAGCGGCGAGCGCCAGGTAGCTGGCGGCGCTGGCGGCGTAGCCGTCGATGTGGGTGACGACGCGGGAGGGGTGTTCGCGCACCGCCTGTTCCATCGCACGCGCGGCGAACACGTCGCCACCGGGGGAGTTGATGCGCAGGTGGATCGTCGGCGCCTTGATCGCGGCGAGTTCCTTGACGAACGATTGAGCAGACACGCCGCCCCAGAAGTCGTCGGCGACAATCACGTCATAGACGTACAGGGTCGCCTCGTCGCCGGATTTCTCGGCGCGAAAGAACCCGCGCCCGCGATTGTCGGCGAGCAGTTGGAGCAGTGGTTTCATGGTGTTTCTCCTAGATCGTGCCCGTCATGAAAAGGGCGTCGTCTTCGCGGCGGCGAAGATGGTTTGCTACTTGCTTGCGTGTCGGCCCGCGCCCCCAGGGAATTGGAGACGTGCCCGGCGCTTCGTCGCCGAAGAGCCAGCTTCGTTCATCGAACGAGTCCTTCGAGAAGGAGCGGTCATCGAACATCAGGGCACCAGTGTTGAACGCAGCTTGTCGCCGGTGCTGCCGTCGCCGTGGTACGCCTGACCGATGGCTTTGCGGAAGTCGGCATGGATCGGCGCCATCTGCGCGGCGGCGAGCACCGCCGCCGCATTCTGCTCGGCCGTTGGGGCGCTGCCGCCGCCCGCGCTAAACGAGATCGCCTGCACCGGCTGCTGATAGTTGATCCGTACCGTGTAGGCGCCCGCCGTATTCACGAACGGATCGCCACCACCGGACACCAGCACAATGCCGGTCGTCACGGCCAGCGTGTGATCCGCCTCGTCAGGGGCAATGCGCCATGAGTTCGTCAGGAATACATAGATCGGAACGCTTGTCCCCGCGCCCGTATCAATGTCGTTCCCGCCCACTTCGTCGGCCAGCGCGTTGTAGGCAAGGTTGTTGCCCGTCAGCGCCCAATCCACCCAGTCCGAATACATGCCCACCACGTTCAGCGTCGTGCTTGCCGCGTCCATGATGACGCGCTTCGTTGAGCCGCTGAAGGTCACAAGAGCCGACGCGCCCGAGTCGTAGCCGTAGTCCGTTGCCTGCGTGATCGGGATGCTGGCGTCCGCAGCGGTCAGTGTGTAGGCGCTGATTCGCTGATAGGCAAACCCCGGCGCGAGGATGGCGATGTCGATGCTGTCCGAAACATCGCTGTCGGGGTAGGTGTAGCTTACCGATCCAGAACTTTCCGATACCACATCAATCCGCAGCGTTTCCGTGCTGGCGTCGAGGAAGGCCACCTTCGACCCGGTTTCCAGCCCGGTCAGCGTAAGCGTGTATTGGTCGAGGTCGTACAGATTCGCTACCTGCGCCGCCAAGGTGCTGGTCGTGCTGATTCGAATGTACGAGATCAGGTTCGTCGTGGATGCGGTATCGCAGACAATGCGGTACTTCAGCTTGAACCCGAGATCAGGGTCGATGCTGGCGTCAAAGGTATTCAGGTTCGCCCCCGTCAGATCAAGCCAGGAGCCGTTCCAGCCGCTGCCGTCATTCACGTCGATCTGGAAATAGATGTCGTGGTTGCCCCAATCCGGCCCGGAAACGTAAGTGACGTTCGTGCCGGTGACGACCGGCGCGGTGTTCGGCAGGCCGGTGCAGCCCTTGACGAAATAGTCCTGCTCGATGATGACTTCATCGTTGAGCGCCGCCAGCACCAGGCCACCCGCGCTGGTGAATTTTGGCGCGCCTGCGACGGCGGTGTAGTAAGCGACCGTCTCGGCGGTCGGCTCGTTCATCGAGAGCACCACCCGCCCCGCCGTGTCGCCGGTGAAGGCGTCCTGGAAGTGCGTGCCGTAGACCGAAGCCTGCCCGGTCACGGTGTTGGTGCCGCCGCAGTTCTTCACCGCCGTATTGAGCGAGGCGACAACCATCGTGTCGCCCATGTCGCCGTAGACGTGTTCGTAGGTGATGCCCTTCGAGGAGTTCAGCGTGGAAATCGCGCCTGTTCGGGTCGGCGTCATATACATGCGCTGGAACTTGCAGTTGGCGTTGTTGCCGCCGTCGACGACCAGATACGCCGGATTGTTGGCGCTGCCGCCGGAGAGCACCGTGCCCCGGCTGCCGCACTCGCGCACCTTGATGTTCGAGGAGGCGAGGTAGTTCACGATGCCGCCGTAGGGATGCACGTTGCTGATCGTGCCCTTGAGCCCGAAGGTGATATCGCGCGCCGTGACGGTATCGCACGAATTCTGGATGTTCAGGCAATACAAGGTGCCTGTCGTGTTGGTGCTGCCGACATAGCGGTCGCAGTAGTCCAGGCCGTCTATCGTGACGTTCTTGCAGGTGTTCAGATACATGCCGATGTTCTTGACGTAGCAATCATCGAACGTCAGATTCTGGCTCTGCGTCGCGTAGATCGCGTAGCCGGTCGATCTGGCGTACCCGACGATGCCGCCGTGCACGCGGGTGAAGGTCTGCCCGATGCAGTAGGCCATGTATATATCATGGTCGTTCGTGCCTGGCGTGTTCGCTCGCTGCCCATACCAGTCTGTGATGTTCCCGCCCGCAAAGTTCGACGTGAGGTTCAGCGAATACACGTCGAGCAGCGAATACATCCCGGTGCCGCCGTTCTCCAGGTCGAGCGCGGAGGCGCACTCGCTGATGTTTACCGTGTCGAAAGTGGCGTGGTTGTTCAGCTTGACCGAGTAGGGCTGCGCGAACAGCATGTACCAATCACAGATGAAGTTTTCAACGTCGATCACGCCCGCCGATGTGGTGGTGAAGTCCGGGCGCGTGGCGAGCGTGCCGTGCGGCGCGGCGTTGGTGGCGCGGGTGCCGGTGGCGCACTGCCGCCCGATCACGTTCGGAATGCGAATCTTCGCGCCGGAGGCCGGCACGTAGCCGACCGTGGTGGTGCCGTTGTGGCCGATGCGGATCACCCCGCTGGCCTCGGTGCAGACGAACTTCGCGCGCGCGTCGGTGCCCAGGTTGGTGGTGCTCATGGCCGAGGCGACCAGCGCCGGCCAGAATTCATAGACATCCGTGCCGTTGCCTGTTTCGATCCACACACCGGGGACGTAGGTTGTTGAGCCTCCGCCGTTGGTCGGCACTTGCACAGTCTGGTTTGCGCTGCCGCTTCCGGTGCCAAGTTCGAACCAGTCGCCGCGCACAGTGAAGTCGCCCAGGCGCGGCACCGTGATGGCAATGGACTGGTCATGCACGACCTCGATCCAGCCCACCACGTCGACGCCGTTCGCCGTCGCGCCGATGCCGGACAGCACGTCGTTGTCGACATAGGCCGCGTCCGCTTCCCGCAGCTTGATGAAGCCGGAAGCCGGCATCGCCGCCCCTACCGCGGTCGGCGCGGATGTCAGCGAGGCCCAGACGCCGAGCAGGTAGCCGTTCGCGCCGCTGGTGCCGCCGGTGATGGTGGTGCCGACAGCCGGCACGTTGCCGGAGCCGGCATCGTAGGGCAGCCAGCGCACGTCGCGCCCGTCGAGGATGTAGCTGCCGCCCAGCGTCGAGGAGATCGTCACCGCGCCAAGGGAGCCGGTCATCGAAGCCGGGCTGTTCGCGTGCCAACGGGTATCGGAGCGGACGGTGAGACTTCCGCCGTTGATGGTCATCGCCTCGCCGGCCGTGCGGGCGGCGTCTTCGAGGTAGACGGCGGTGGTGATGGTGGCCATGTGTTATGCCGCCTGAATGTGCAGTTCTACGCGGTTCTCCGTGACCTGAACCTCGATGCCGGCGATGTCACGCTGCCCGTCGACCGTGCCGATGAAGACGGGCGTCTCGGCCGGGTAGGCTTGCGCGAGGGTTTGCAGATCGCCGATGAGTTCCTGGAGGGTCATGCGTCTTTCTCGGTCTGGATGCTGCGAATAATGTTGCCTTGCGCGTCGCGCTGCACCTCGGCAGTGGTAACACGATCCGGCATTGCGGCAATGACCACTTCCTTGATCTCGGCCGGCTGCACGTCATTGACGATATTCACGCTCGGCGCGGCGACGCTCACCACAGGCGCAGGAATCGTCGCCTCGAAATGGGCGTCCACGTTCGGCGCGGCAACGTTGATGACGGGCGACTCGGCGGCGGCGACATTGACCACGGGCGCTTCTTGCGCGGGCACGTCGTTATGCACGTCCACTTGCACCTTGGGCTGTTCGACCAATGTGTCGCCGCCGTTGATGTTGATCTCCGGCGCGCCGAAGTTGTAAACAGGCGCGGGCGCGGCGGCGACGGCCTCCTTGTGCAGTTCTGCGGAACGCACGCTGGCGGCGGCGCGAATCTTGCTGGACAGTACCTGCGGGTCTTTTTCCGGGTCTGCCGGCGCTTCCGGCTTCAGCAGGTCATCACCACCGTCTATCGGCGGCAGGTTTTCCAGCCTGCGGATTTCGTTGATGGTCATCCAGCCAGGTTCGCCAGCGCGCCCGGCAGCGATGCGGTAGCCTTCGTTGCGGCTCTTGTAGTCGCCGCGTTCCAGTCCAGCCGTGTTGAATTCGACATAATACCGTTCCCGGTTCGGCCATACCTTGCGGTTGATTTCCTGCTCGAATTTCACAAGATGCCGCTGCAGGGTGTATTTGACGAAGCCGATGCTCATCTGTTCGACGCCGCTGCCCCAGCTCGTCGTCTTGTCGGTATGCCCGATCATGTGCGGCGGCACACCGAACACGCGGGCGATGTCTTCGACCTGGAATCGGCGGGTATCGAGTAGCTGCGCGTCCTCGGCGTTCATGGTCAGTTCGTGAATCTTCGCCCCGCCCACCATGAGCGCGGGAAGGTGGGCGTTTTCCACGCCGCCATGCCGATCCTTCCACGTCTTGCGGATCATGTCCTGCTGTTCCGGCGTCACTTTGCCGGGCACTTCAAGCGCGAAGTCGGGCCGGGCGCCATTCTTGAAGAAGGAGGCGGAAAACTCGTCCGCAGCCAGGGCCACGCCCGCCGAGTTGCGCAAGGCGTGACGAATCTGGCTCATGCCGGCAAGGCCATCGAAGCCGGGGCCGGGAATGTGCAGCATGTCGTCCTGGTCTATGCCGATGACGCCGCCGTCGTCTTCCTGATAGAAGTAAACAAGGCGCCCATTCAGCTTTTGCGTGGTGATGCGCGATTTGTGCAGCGGCTCGAACCCGACGATGCGATCCGACAGTCTCGATGCGCGCAGGATGCGGGCATAGGCATCGCCAAGCAGCAGCTTGGATGCCGTCAGGTATTCCCAGAAGGTGGCCGCGCCCCAGCATGGGTGCGGCTGTTCGTTCAGCATCCACCATATTTCATGATCCGCGCGCTCGCGCCCGTCCTGTGTCCGGCGATAAACCGGAAGCGGAAGGCTGGCAATCGAGCCGCCGACAAGATTGACGCAGGCGTACACCGCAGACACTCGCATCGCGGTCTGTTCGGTGACGGCCACGCCGGCCGATGACATGCCGCCGGTGAGCCATTCAAATAGTTCGGTGCCCTTGCGGATGTCGGGCATGGAGAGGGATTCGCCTTCGGCCTTCGGGCGAAACGCGGCCTTCAGCCGCTCCATCAGGCTCATAGCAGAATCACCCCGGCAACTGACTGCGATTCGGGATTGAGCGCCATCAGGGACGTGGCATTGAACAGCGCCATGAGCGGATCAATCTTCGCGCACCCGGCCGCCTGCTTGGTGATGGCAATGGCGTTGCCCTTTGGCTCTACCTTCGCGTTTCCGACTGACCACGCCATCATTTTTGAGCCTCCATGAATGAATCCGCCTTCGGCAAGCTTTCGTTCGGCGGTCTTGATCGCGCCGACGAGTTTCCAGCCTTGGGGAATGCCGATAATCTTGTCTTTGGGAATGCCTTCGGCTTCCAAGGCATCGAGGATGCCGCCGATGGCGTAGGGGTCGACCCCGATTTTGTCCAGCAGTCCTGCGTCTTCTATCCGTTTGCAGATCGCCACCACGCCGATTACGTCGTCGGCCATCCGCTTGACGATGGTCAAGTCGCCATCCTTTTCGAAGTCGGCAAAACGCGCCGCTTCCGACTTCCTGCGTTCCATCACGCTCGGGTGCGCCCAGGCATGGCCCCAATGCAGCCATTCGCCCGTTTCCGCATCCCGGCCTATCACGGCCAGCCCGAGCAGGTCATCAAGTCCGCCGCCATCTATGCCGATGTCGATTACATCGCAGCGGGCAAGGATGGAGTCCAGGGTTACATCGGCCCTTCCCTGCATTTCCCAAAATTCCGCCCCGGCCCATCTGTCTGACTTGAGAGCTAGGCCAATTTCGATGTTGAGGTGCTTGGAGAGGAAGCCGATCAGGCTTTCTTGTCCGGTCTCTTCGGCCTTGGCAAATTCACGTACCAGGAATTCTTCTGAGACTGAGGCGCCAAGGTTCGGATTGGTGATGTAGAAATTTTCCGGCCGCTTGTGGTCGCCGGTCTTCACCATTTCGTCCGGGAATTCGTACAAAACAGGCAAAAACTGCCGGTCTTGCACCAGCCCATCCCTTACCTTGCGGGCATACATGAGCTTGTCACGGAAGACGCCAGCAGGCGCATCGTCCGACTGGGTACTCAGGTATATGACGAACCCTTCGGGCCGGCTGGCGAGGCCGCCACACGCTTCCCTGAGCATGTTTTCGGCATTCGGGCGTTTGCCGAATAGCCATAGCTCATCGACCAGGATGCCGGTCGCCTTCTTGCCACCTACGGTTTCGTTGTCGGCTGCCACGACCTTGAGCGTGGCATTCGTTTCCCGGTGCGTGATGGTGCGGATATGGTCTTGCACCAGAAACAGCGCCGATAACTCTTCGTCAGCGCGCACCATGTCGCGCGCTGGGTAGAAAGAGTTGTTGGCAATCTCGACCGTGGGGGCGAGAATCAGGTATTCAGCCGACTGCCGCCAGTTCCGTATCAGCGCCGTCAGCATGATCCCGGCTGCGGTAGTGCTCTTGGTATTCTTCTTCGAAATGAGCAGGAAAAACTCGGTTATCAGCCGCTTTCCACTCTCAGGATCAAGCGATCCAAAGACGTGTGAAACAAAATCCATGATCCACGGCCGGCACGCATCGGCCATCGTCGGAGATCCGGGCGCATCGACTACCTTCAACTCCCGGAAAACGCGCATGGCGTCTTCCGCTTCGCGCGGAAATAGCGGCGAAAACGGTATCAGCGACTCGCGCCGACGTATCCTGTCCTGCCAGTCAGGACAGGCAGTTGTCCAGTCCATGCGACTACTTGTTGCTTACGACCAATCGAGGGGCGATAGCGGGCGCAAACTTGCCCTGAGCGACCTTCTTGGCAGCTTCTTTGCGGGTTTCCTTGATGCCGGCGTCGCCCTTGCGCATCATTTCGTATGGAGCAAGCGCCTTTGCAGCCTCCAGCCTGATTTTCGCGTCCAGACTGGCATCGTTGGTGATCTGGCGCAGCAATTTAATCGAGTCAGGCTCATCTAGTAGCGACTTCGGCGCCACTTGCGGCAGGAATACCGCCGGTTTCGGCTTGCGGCCAGCGCCAGGACGGGCGCCACCGCTCCGGCCTTTCGCTCCAGCCATGGTTTGATTCCTTTTGGTAGCGTTTGAATAGGGGATTTTTTCCCTGCATGGGATACCGCGCGGTTACCGGCCGGCAGGGGGCCAGAGATTTGCCCCCCCCCTGTCAGCTATCTGACACCTGCGGCCCGCGCCGTCGCTTCCGTTGCCGTCTTGGCCGCGTGGCATTCCCGGCATAGGGATTGCAGGTTGGTGTCATCATCCGCGCCACCTGCAGCCAGCGGTACAACATGATCAACCTCGGCCGCCGCTGTGACTCTCCCGGCCTGCAGGCAATGCAGGCATAGCGGATGCGCTCGCAGCCAGTCCGCACGACGCCGCGCCCAGGGCCGCCCGCGCTGCCTGGGTGTTGCACCTGGCACTGTCTTCAGGATCGCCAGCTTGCGGCCGGGTGCTGCGATCAGCGAAGGCTTGAGCATCCTCATTAGCGTTTGCTTATATAGTGCGGCTCATTCGGTGCACTCCGAATTCAGGATGACCCCATCCTGACAGGCTATTACCCTCACGCCGTATCGTGGCGTCACGCGCTGCCCCTCCGTGGGCGTGCATCGCCCTGCCCGAGGTCGGCATATCTGTGGTGCATGTAGAGAGGGTTTCTTGCGTCACCTGGTTTTTGGCGGCGCGGCTTGGGTCATGGCCCGGTGTCGCCCGGTTTTCTCCCGATCTGGCCCAGGCTGGGGCCGCTATATCCTTCTCGGCTCTAGGCCGACGGCGCGGGGTGCCGTAATAAGAAGCCCGCCGGCACCAGGCCGACGGGCAAAACAGCACGGCCCGAAAGGGAGGGAGAGCCGCGCTGCATGAGGATCGAAAATGAAAAAGCCGGCTCGATGGCCGGCTTGCGGAACGTCAGGGCGCACCTCTCCCTGAGCTAATTGCCGCCCATTATCCTGATGTTTTTGCGTTTGTCAATACCCATAAGCAAAAATCTTTTTCGCATAGAAACATTCCATGATTATAGCGCATGAATCTTCTAACGCACCGGCCGGATTGCGGCGAGCATGACTTCTTCAGAGTTGACGAGCATGCGCACCGCTCTGTCGCGGATCGGGCGGTATTCGTGGTGGGATATCTGCGGCACCTTCTCGAAAGCCGCGCGGGCCATCTTGGCGAGCCGCTTGTTGACTTCGTGGTGAGGCGCGCCATCGACCTCCCGCCAGTGCACGTAATGCACCGCCAAGACGATTCTGTGCAGCATGGGCAGGCGCATCACCATGCACTGCACTGTCCAGGCATCTTCTACGTCATCGCGCGTCAGGAACTCGTAGGACGGGGGTGGATCGGACTCCCATAGTTCGGGGGCGATGCACCCGGCCCGGCTCCAAGCTCCCCACTTCTTGAGGCGGTGATCCATCCTCTCGAACTCTTCCGGTTCCTGCATTCGTTCGATTACCTCCAATGGGTTGCGATAGCGCCAGGACTCAATGGCCATAGAGGAACTTTTCTATGGTCTCGCCAAGCAGTTCAAGCTCGGTCTTTTTCAAGACGTTCCACATGGCGCGCCGTCCATGGCGCGCGAATCCGGCAAGTGCTGATCCGTGCGGAAGATGGTCATGCGCGTCATACCGCCTCGACCTCGACTTCCATGCTTGGGATCGAGCTATACCGCTTTTCGGCTAACAGGCGCACGATCTGTCGGTCGTCGTCGTAGGCAATGCCGTTCAGGGCGTCGGCGCACAGCTTGGCCAGGTTGTCGATGTCCGGTTTCGATTGCGGGCGGGTCAGCCCGTGTAGGGCAAAACTCCGTTTTTTCTTCGACCATGAAGCCGGCGGAACAACATAGGCCATGATCCACAGCGATACCGGCCCCCGGATCGGCGCCCGGCCGCGCATGGCTTCCCGCGCGGCGAGTTTCACCAGGTTCTCGTAGCCCACCGTCTTCTCCGGCGTGTAGGCGCGCACAAACGCGCCCTGTCGGGCGAAACGCGGGCGGCCCTTGCCTACGGGCGTTCCGGGAACAGAGAAGCCGATGACGCGGCTTTCCGGCCCGCCCGATTCACCGCCTCGATCAGCGCCTTTGCCGTCGCATCGCCGCGTTCCTTCGCTACCAGACGGTAGTATTCCCGCCTGGCTTCCTTCGGCTGGCGCATGATCCATCTGATTTCGCATGCCAGGCGCCACTCCTCGCTGCTGGTGTCCATCGGTCATACCGCCTTCCTTTCCGCCATGGCCGCGCGCCACGCGGCGCGATCCAGCGCGACGTATTCGGCCGGCACCTTCTCGATCAGACCGAGATCCACCAGCGCCTCGATCGCGTAACGCTCTGTGATGGCCGGCAGGCATACGCCAGCCGCAATATCGGCGAGCACACGCACGGCCCAGGCGTGCCCCGGCGGGTTACGGATCGCGGTCACGGCCTGTTCCTGCGCCTGCTTGGCACGCGCAGCGGCGACCTCGGGCGCAATCTTCGGCTCCGGCAATGCAGGGCGGTTCGGCGGCGGGGCCTGGCGGCAGAGGGCGAGGAATTCCGGCAGCGTCGGCGGGAAGGGGTGGTGTTCCAGCGCGTTCAGCGCGAAGCCGATCCTCTCCGGCTGGTCGGAGAAGCCGGCGAGCTTTTCGGCCCAGGTCGCCTTCACCCGCGCCAGGTCGGTGCCGCGCCAGGCGTCGAGGAACCGCGCGCCGTAGAAATCCTCGAAGCGGCCGAAGATGCGGCCGATCCAGGCGTCAGGCAATGCGCCTGGCCTCGCCGGTGATGTCACGCTCGCCCCCTCCATCGCCGCCCCTTCCCGTCAAAATTTTCGATACCTGCTCCCGCTCCTGCGCCACCGTCAGGCGCGGAGAGGCGCGGGCATTCGCGGATGGTGCGACCCGGCCGAACTCGACCGCCTTGTCGCACCACGTCCGCCATGCGGCCTGCCAGTCCTTCATCATCGAGCCCTTGGCTGCATGCCAGTTGCGGAACGACTCCAGTTCGACAGCGAGCGGTATTCGCCGCCGCTCGGCATAGGCGACGCCGGTGTCGTTCGGATGGAAGTCGGAAGGAAGTGCGCTGGCGCGTTTAGGTGGCCCCGAGGTTTTCCGTTGCGCGCTTGGCATGGGCGGCGCGGAACGCGCCTCTGTCTCTGTCTCTGTCTCTGTCTCTGTCTCTGTCTCTGTCTCTGTCTCTGGTGTAGCAACTTGATTGCAACTTGCTAGCGCTTCGCTAGCGTCGCAGATAATCCAATGAGAACAATGAGATATAAGCGCCGTGACTTCGTTGCTAGCAACTCGCAAGCGAAATGCTATCGTCTCGCTATCAGGTAGATAGCCGTCAGATTCGGCAGCGAGTAGCAATGCCGAAATCAGGAATTTTGCTGCCTTGGGATCGAGCGCGAACCATTCCTTATCGTTCAGCAGATCGCGGTAGAGCTTGATCCAGGGCGGCGCCCCGCGCCCCGTCTTGTAGTGCTGGAATTTCTCCCAGTTCCGCACTCGAATCATTTCTATCCCCCCCTCACCCTATCCGCCACAAACCGCACAAAATGCGGCTCCAGGCCCGTTAGTTCGCTGACGGCGCCCATAACCTTGTTGTCGGCAAGGAACCCCACGGCGGCCCGCGTATTGCGCTGGTCGCAGTATGCCATTTCATGCATCGCGCCGGCAATCACATCAACCAGCACACGCACAGCCGGAGACTCCCTGTTGGAGCATTTACGCAGCAGAGCTTCGCGGGCGAGCATGGCGCGACCATGAAAAAGTTCACGCCTCGGCCTGGCCATTTTTCTTTCGCTTGGGATTGCGCCGCTTGCGGCCAAGATCGGCGGCCAACTTGGCTTCGTAGGCCCTGGCCGCGCCGATGTCCTTCTCGCGCCGCGCGGCGTATTCGGCCTGCCGTGAATCGCGGCGGAACGCCTCTATCTGCTGCGGGATGTTTGGAAGGCTCACCATGCCACCCATATCCGTTCATGCCGGCCGCTGGCGGTGACGCGCTGCATGGGCAAGGGTTTGGCCTTGCCGGCGTGCTCCAGGTCTGCCAGCCTCTTCCGCACCGCGTAGGCGTCGAAGTGAAGATAGGCAGCGATCTGCTCCGCCCCGAGCGGCCCCTTTTCCCGCAGTGCGGCAAGGATGGCGGCGCACTGGCCGGCGGCGAACTCCTTCACCCTGCTGGCCGCTTCCTTGCTGGTGGAAGGGTCACGGCGCCGGGCGAGTTTGTGCGGGGTGAAGTCGATTGCGAGCTGGTTCATTTTTTCCCCCTGCAATGTTTGCAAATCGTCGCGCCAGTCCGATATTGGGTTACGCTGCGCGACTTGTGGCACGTCTTGCATACCTGAGTTGGCGATACGGCATACTTCGCCAGCTTGTCGCTATTTTTCCGATATCGGGCCTCGGCGTTTGGCGTCACTTTTTCCCCGCCTTCGCTTGCGCCGCCTTGTGCGCCGCGAAATGATGCTGCACGCGAGGCGGCAACTTCTTGTTTTTAACCCATAGGGAAACCGCCGCGCGGGTATAGCGCAACTCCTTGGCCGCAGCGGATTGCGTGCCGAAGTATCGAACGAGCTGATCGGGTGTTTGCTTTGACATGGCCGAAGTATAGACGCCCTAAAATTATATTGTCAAGGGTCTTGACTTATATTTTTTTGTCAATTATATTGCAGTTGTGCGGCCAATCCTTTCGCGGGCCGCGCTCCCCGACCGGGCGGTTTTCCGTCGGCTGCCCCGGATTTGAGGCCGGCATTTTCTGGAGGACGGGATGGGAACCTACCAGCACCAACTCGACGCCGACGAGGCGTTGATCGACTCCGAAACGGCGTTCATGCCGGACATCGGGCTGCGCATGACCGAACGCGCGACGCGCTTCGCCGCGCTGGCCAGGCGCTACGCCAGCGCCGCCGATTTCGAGGCGGCAAACCGCCAGCGCACTGCGCAGGATGCCGCCCTGACGGGAAGCCTACATGGACGGCCGACGGCTTGACGGCCCGGAAGAAACGGTCATTGCCGACCTCCTTGATGCCATCCGCGCCAAGCTCGGCGCCCGCGAATACAGCGTGGAACGCGGATATCTGGAAGAGGCGGCGGCCGACCTGCGCTACATGGCTGCGGCCGAGGAGCAGCGCCGCGCCGAAGACCTCGATGCGCCAGCGGCCGCTGCTTCCGACGAACGCTACAGCCGCATGGTGGATGACGGCCTGATCGGCCGCTCGCAGCTACTGCCGGAGGGCACAGCATGAGCGCCGACGCCATCATCCTGCCGGCGCGCGAGAACTGCCGCGCGGCGATCCTGGAAGCCAGCCGCATGCAGCGCGAGCCGCATTGCCGGCTCTACACCGACGGCAAGCGCCTCGCCTGGCTGCAGCGCCAGATTCCCGGTTGGTTCCGCATCGGCGCCGCCGACATCCGCGACCCATACGAGGAAACCGATGCCACCGCTTCCTGCTGCGACATCGAGGGGGCGGCATGACGCCCAAGTTCACCGACTCGAACCGCTTCCCGCCCGGCGGCTACACGCCGGCGGCCAAGACCAACGTCGCCAAGACATTCGCCCGCATCCGCCGGCAGCTCGCCGAGGAAGCGCATCGCGAGGCCGAGGCCATGAAGAACGTGAAGCGGATCAATGGGAGGAAAAAAGCATGAATGCGCCCGACAAGCTCGCCGCCTTCCACGCCGAGCGGATGCGGGGACTCGGGGGATCGGACATCGGCGCCGTCCTGGGCCTGTCGCCCTACAAGTCCGCGGTCGACGTCTGGATGGAGAAGACCGGCCGCACGCCGCCCGCCGAAGGAACCCTGCCGATGCGCTTCGGCTCCTACGCCGAGGAGTTCGTCGCCCGCGAATACAGCGACGCCACCGGCCGCGCCGTGCAGCGATTCAACCCGATGCTGCAGCACCCTGACTTCCCGATGGTGATCGGCCACGTTGATCGCCTGGTGGTGCCGGATGGCGCCAAGGTCGCCAGCCACAAACGCGAAGTCCGCACCGACCGGCTGCTGGAGTGCAAGACCGCCAGCGCCTTCGCCGCCTCGAATGCGGCCGACTGGGGGCCTTCCGGCACCGACCAGGTGCCGCAGCAGTACCTGATCCAGATCGCCACCTACGCCGCACTTACGGGCTGCGAATGGGCAGACCTGGCCGTCCTGTTCGGCAACCAGGAACTGCGCGTCTATACCATGCGCCGCGATCTGGAGCTTGAGCGGGAAATCCTCGCCCGCGCCGCCGAATGGTGGCGAAACCATGTCATCGCCGACATCGCGCCGGAACCGGCCAGCGAGGCGGACGTGCTGAAACTGTTCCCGCGCGACAACCAGCGCGAGATCGAGGCGACGCCGGAAGTCGCGCAGGCCGTGCGTCGGCTATCTGAGATCAAGGGCGAGATCAAGACCCTTGAGGAAGCCGAGCAGGCCCAGCGCGACGCCATCACCGCCCACATGGGCGAAGCCGCCGTGCTGCGCTACCAGGGCGCCACGCTGGCCACCTGGAAGGCGGCGAAGCCGGGGCAGCGCATCGACTGGCACAACACGGCGATTGACCTGAACAACCAGCTTGCCGAGCTAGGCCATGGGGAATACCTGGATCAGTTCGCCGCCGAGCACTATTCGACCACCACCGCCGGCAGCCGCCGGCTGTTACTCAAGGAGAAATGACATGGGAGAAGTCGCAACCGTTCAACCGCCCAGCCTGCTGGCCAAGATGGCAAGCCGGTTTTCCGTCGAGCCGGCCAAGATGCTGACCACGCTCAAGTCGACCGCCTTCAAGGGCGATGTATCAAACGAACAAATGATGGCCCTGCTGATCGTCGCCGACCAGTACGGCTTGAACCCATGGACTAAAGAGGTCTATGCCTTTCCGGACAAAAACAACGGGATCGTGCCGGTCGTTGGCGTCGATGGATGGGCGAGGATCATTAACAGCCACGAGCAATTCGACGGCATGCAGTTCGAGCAGGATGCCGAGTCCTGCACCTGCACGATCTACCGCAAGGATCGCGCGCACCCGGTTGCCGTGACCGAGTACATGGCCGAGTGCAAGCGCGGCACCGGCCCATGGAGCAGCCATCCGCGCCGCATGCTGCGCCACAAGGCCATGATCCAGTGCGCGCGCCTGGCCTTCGGCTATGCCGGCATCTACGACCAGGACGAAGCCGAGCGCATCGTGGAGCGCGACATCACCGCGCAGGGAGAAGTCCTGCCGATGGAACAGCACGCAAGCCGCACCGAAGCTGTCAAGGAAAAGCTGCGCGGCAAGAAGCCGGCGTCGTACGAGGCGCACCCGCAAGACGATGCGCTGCGCGCGGTCGAACAGCGCGCCACGGCCATCACTTACGCCGCAGTCGCAGACAAACTCAACAAAGCCGAGGACACCGACTTGCTCGACGCCGCTGCCGACCTGATCGGAGAGATCGCCGACGAAGACCAGCGCGCCGAATTGACGGCGATCTACCAGTCGCGCAAAGAGGCGTTGCAGCAATGACCCCCGCCGCCGTCATCCTCCCGCCCGCCGACCAGTTGCGCCCGGCCATGCTCGAGGCCACCCGCGCCGTGCGTGATCCGTCCTGCAAACTCTACACCGACGGGCATCGGCTGGCCTGGCTGCCGCGCCGGCTGCCTGGGTGGTACAGGATTGGCTCCGCCAGCGTGCGCGACGCCTACGAAGACTGCGACCGCAGCGCCGGCTGCTGCGACATGAACGAGGCGGCGGCATGAAGCGGCCGAACTTCACCGACGGCGAGCGCTTCCCGCCGGGCGGCTACGTCTCCGCCGCCAAGACCGACGTAGCCAGGACGTTCGCCAGAATCCGGCGTGAGCTGGCCGAGAAGCAGAAGGCCGAGGTCGAGGCGATGAAGAACGTGAAGCAGATGAGGAAAAAGGCATGAGGGCGGGCTGCGGCTGCCGTTGTCCGAACGGCGGCGGATCTGAGCCGTCTTCGAGAGACTGACTTTATGAGCGACTTGATAGAGACACACGATCCAATTCCGGACTGCGATTGCAGAAACTGCGCGTGCCGTGAGCGCGACAGGCTGCGCGAAGTCCTGCACCGGATTGCAGAGCACCACGAAGAGCAGCGAGACGCATGGAGTGACGAGGAAGGTGACGCCGACCAAGCCAGATACCACGAAGAGCGGAGAGACTTTGCGCTGTTCCACGCGACGCCTAACGCATAGCTAAGGGGCGCGACGCGGCCTTATCGCGGCGCGTCCCGCTTGAGCGCCGGGTTGGCAGGCAAAACGTAACTACGGAGTGATGATGGCTGAGAAAGTGACAATCGGGAATTGCGAACTGTGGCACGGCGACTGCCGCGAGATACTGCCGATGCTCGCGCCTTGCGACTTGATCTTGACTGACCCGCCGTATGGGATTGGCGCGGACAAGGCGGCAAGCAAAAACAAAGGCAAGTGGGGGTGGAAGTTTCACGGAGACACCGACTGGGACGCTACACGCCCACCAGAATGGTTGTTTGGTTTGATGCTTGAGAAGGGCGCGGAGGTGGTTATCTGGGGCGGCAACTACTTCACCGACCTGCTGCCGCCCAGCATGCGCTGGCTGGTGTGGGACAAGGGTCAACGGAATTTCTCGCTGGCGGATTGCGAATTCGCGTGGAGCAGTCAGCAACAAGCGTCGCGGGTTTTGACTTTGCCGCGAGGCGAGGCGCTGCAAGACGGCAAGGAGCACCCGACACAGAAACCGCTGCGGCTGATGCTCTGGTGCCTCGACATGCACCCGAAGGCGGCGACGGTTTGCGATCCGTTCATGGGCACGGGAACCACGGGAGTGGCTTGCGTGAACTTGGGCAAGGCGTTCGTCGGGATTGAGCGCGAACGGCAGTATTTTGATGCGGCCTGCCGCCGAATAGAGCAAGCCTACGCACAGCCTCGGCTGTTCGAGGATGCAAAAGTCGGCGCTGGCGAGACGGCGGTGCAGGGCGACATGCTTTTGCCTGCCAACGCGCAAGTTGTGCGGCGCGAAGCCGCAGGCGTAGCGTCCGAACGAACGGAGGGTTAGCAGGGATGCGGGTATTAGTGGCATGCGAGTACAGCGGCAGAGTGCGGGATGCGTTCCGGGCGCTCGGGCATGAGGCGATGAGTTGCGACCTGTTGCCCACGGAAGTTGATGGCCCGCATTACATGGGTGATGTGACAGAACTTCTTAACATGGGTGATGTTGTGTGTTATAATGATTGCACATTAACTTTACAAGGCGCAATCATGTTCAAAGAAGTCGATGGATTCCCGGCATATCGTGTTTCTGAGGCCGGTGAGATTGAGACGTGCTGGCAGTGGGGCGCTTTTTATGCAGGAATGGCAGCGGAAAAGAAATGGAAACCGCTTCCCGTGAAGCCAAACGACAAGGGGTACATGCCTGTCAATCTGCGAGAAGTTGGTGGTAAAGGGAGGCGGACGCACTTGCATAGGTTAGTTGCCGAGGCTCATGTTTCGCCGCCGCCATTTAAAAACGCCTGCGTCAGACACCTAGACGGAAACCCAAGGAACAACAGGGCTGAAAATCTTGCATGGGGCACATATCGCGACAACGAGAATGACAAGTTGGCACACGGGACGCATAGATCAAGAATAACGAACGCGAAGCTGACGCCGGAAAAGATGGCTACCGCAAAAAAGATGCACACAGAAGGAGCGACAACAAACGCTATCGCAAAGGTTGTTGGAGTAAGTAGGCCGACAATATCTCGCCTTCTTTCTGGCGCAACATGGAGCAAGCCATGAGAGTGCTTGTCGGGTGTGAGTATTCGGGTCGCGTAAGGCAGGCATTTCGCAATCTCGGACACGATGCCTTTTCGTGTGATCTGCTGGAAAGCGAGGATGCTTCACCGTTCCATATCCAAGGCGATGTGCTACCGATACTTACTGATGGCTGGGACTTGGCAATATTTCACCCTCCCTGCACTCACTTGGCTGTGAGCGGTAGCCGATGGTTCAAGGACAAGGTAAAGGAACAGTCCGAAGCACTGGCGTTTGTTCAGACGCTGATGGATGCGCCGATACCGATGATTGCGATTGAAAACCCGATCAGCGTTATTTCGAGTCGCATTCGCAAGCCTGACCAGATCATTCAGCCGTGGCAATTCGGCCACGGTGAAACGAAGGCGACCTGTCTTTGGCTTAAAGGACTGCCGAAGCTGACGCCTACGAGTGTGGTTGATGGGCGCGAGGCGCGGGTGCATCGGATGCCGCCAAGCCCTGATAGATGGAAAGAACGGAGCAGGACGTACCAGGGCGTAGCCGATGCGATGGCGGCGCAGTGGGGCACGCCTGCTAACGAATAGCTTGAGGGGGCGGACGCGGCATCATCGCGGACGCTCCCGCTCGAAGCGCGGGTTCGGCCCGCCGTACTGTGGAGACTGACTTTATGGAAGGAGCGAACATGAAAGTGATTGAGATTGTGAAAGCGTACCTGAAGGATAACGGGTTCGACGGGCTTTGCCATGGAGAGACTGAATGCGGTTGCCACCTGGACGATTTCCACATTTGCGGGGAAAACTTCTCCGACTGCGTGCCAGCATACAAACACGCCATCCAGAAAGGCGATGCGCGCGGAGATTGGTGGATGAGCACGAAGAAGGATTGGAAGCCGACGGACGACGTTGAACTGTGACGCCGAACGTCGAAGTTCAGGGGCGCGAAGCGGCGCTTGCGCCGCGTAGCGTCCCTCTGGAACGCCCTGTTGGGCGTAAGGAGGAATAGATGCCACTACACCCATGCACTGATGCATGCCGTTATGCGGAGATGGAAGCCGTGATAGAGCGCCTGCGCGACGGCGACACATGCGCCAGGCACTGCGAAGGCACGGCGTATCGAATTGAGGCGAGGCGGCTGCGCTCGGCACTACAACGACTGGCAACGGCGGTTGGTGATTTGGCAGTCGAAAAGGCGGACGACGAATTGCACAGAGCATACGCGGAAGCAAAGGCGCTACTGACGCCCAACTAGGAATTCAGCGGCGGGAGATTTATGCCCGTCCGCTGGAATGAACTCGGAGGACATGAAGATGAGCGGTGGAAGTTTTGATTACGCATGCTATCGGGTTGAGCAGTTCGCAGACGATCTTGGGTTGCGCCTCGATGAATTCGACAAGAAGGACGAGTGGGGATACCAGCCAAACAAATTCGAGGCGGCGACACTGGCAAAGCTGCGCGAGATTGAGGCACTGGCGCGGCATACGGCCAAATTGATGAAAGAGGCCGAATGGCTGTACTCGGGAGACACCAGCGACGACTCATTCATGGATCGAGTGCGGGAAATCGAGAGTTCTAACGACTGACATGAGGGGCCGGCGCCGGCTTTATGGCGACGGTCCCTCTCGATGGATGGGTTAGCCGGCTACCCACGAAGCACGGCAGTAAAGAGGAAAAGAACATGAAAAAGCGTTACGCAGTGCAGTGCATCAAACACGGCCACGAGTCGAAGGACTGGGCAGGTAAGCAAGTGCTGGTGTCTCAACCGCACAGTAAGAAGAGCCGACTTCACGGCGGCTGCCCGTACTGCAAGAAGGAAGCCATCGAGGCGGCAAAGAGCCACGGAGAATGAAGGGGGCTAACGACTGAATTCAGGGGACGCTGCGCAGCTTCATCGCGGCGCGTCCCTTCGCACGACGGGTTGTGCGGCAACGGCTCAAAAGTCGGCGCTGGCGACACGGCGAAGAAAGGTGATTGTGAATGAGCTGGCACTTTTTGCAGGGGCAGGAGGAGGCATTCTGGGAGGGCACTTGCTTGGATGGCGCACCGTCTGCGCTGTTGAAGTTGATGCCTACGCCCGCAGCGTGCTGCTCGCCCGCCAGCGCGACGGACTGCTGCCGGCCTTCCCGATCTGGGACGACGTGCGCACCTTCGACGGCAAGCCCTGGGCAGGAAGTGTGCAGGTTGTCAGCGGTGGATTCCCGTGCACCGACATCAGCGCAGCCGGAAAAGGCGCGGGTATCGATGGCGAAGAAAGCGGACTCTGGCTGGAAATGGCCCGGATCGTTCGCGAAGTGGGACCGCAGTTCGTGTTCGTGGAAAACTCGCCAATGCTCACTACTCGGGGACTCGGAAGAGTTCTCGGGGACTTGGCCGCGATGGGGTTTGATGCGCGATGGGGAGTGCTCGGAGCGGACGACCTTGGCGCCCCGCAAGAAAGGAAACGCATCTGGATCGTGGCCGACGCCCAGGGCGAACGACGGGGAGAAGCGCGGGAACTTCGACACGACGAACCCGAGGAACGGACTACCAGCGGCCGTGAAGCGGTACATGACGCCGACCGCCTCGATCGGTACGAAGTGCGGCGGCAGGCACAACGGCCGGGCCGACACACTGGCGAGCCAGATAGCCGAGTTGGAGGGGTTGGAAGTGTCCTCGACTGGCCAACTGAACCCGCTGTGGGTCGAGTGGTTGATGGGGTGGCCAGCAGGGTGGACAGACTGCGCTGCCTCGGCAATGGACAGGTTCCGCGTGTGGCAGCAGCAGCATGGCGGATTTTGACGCACAACTCCAATTCAACGACAGATTCTGTCGGTTAACGCCAGCCTCCAACACATAAGCCCTTGACAATGCAGACACTCGCCCAACCGAACGCGACAGCTACTTCACAGCCGCCGAAGCTGATGGACCGCGTGCGCGAATCGCTGCGGGCGCATCGCTACGCCCTCAGCACCGAGCGCACCTACTGCCACTGGATCAAGCGCTTCATCTTCTTCCACGGCAAGCGCCACCCGGCCGACATGGGCGCGGCGGAGGTCGAAGCATTCCTGTCACACCTGGCCACCGACCGCGAAGTCGCCGCCGGGACGCAGAACCAGGCCAAGCATGCCGTGCTGTTCCTCTACAAGGAAGTACTCGGCATCGACCTGCCATGGCTCTCCGGCATCACCAGCGCCAAGGCATCGCGCCGGCTGCCCGTCGTGCTCACTCAGGCCGAAACCGCCCGCCTCCTGTCGCGCACCAGCGGACTGCCCGGCCTGATCGTACAGATGCTCTACGGCACCGGCATGCGCCTGATGGAAGCCCTGCGGCTGCGCGTGAAGGACGTGGACATGCAGCGCCGCCAGATCGTCATCCGCGGCGGCAAGGGCGACAAGGACCGCGTCACCATGCTGCCGGAAGCGCTGGCGGCGAAGCTGGGTTAAACATCACCCCTTCTTGAACACGCCCAAGTCGTTGAACCGGGCTACCTGTTTGGCGATCCACTTGGCCATGACCGGCCAGATCGAGTCGAACCCTTCGGCGGCGTCGTCCGCAGCCTCGTAGGCGGCTTCCAGCGCCTCGCGGATCATGGCTAGTTTCTGCTCGCCTTTGCCGGCGCCAGGGATGGCGTCCTCGACTGCCTTGAGACAGCCGATCAGGACAGGGATGATGCCGAGGAACAACTTCGCGCGTGCGATGAAATTCATTTGTTTCTCCTTTCAGTAAGTACAACGGACACCGACCAAGCCGCCGTCGATGCGATCTGACAGCGGCTTGTTGGCGGACTCAGGGCTCCGATCCATCAAGATCCGCGCCCACGGCCGGCAGTCCAACCTTGCGGCTGGTAGCCAGTGTGAGCAGGATGTTGCCGATAGCGAGCACGCCAGCAGCAATAGCAGAAATTTGACCTTCATCGGCGGGCACCTCATAGCCGAAGGCGGATGCCGCCTGCACGGCGGCGACCAGGAAGCCGCAGATGGCGGTGGTGGTGATCTGTCCCGCCTTCCAGGCGGCCGGGTTGGCGACTTCCTCACCCTTGCGAAAAACGCGCCAGACTGCGGTAAGTTTTCCAATCATGTTTCCTCCTATAGTTGCCAGTGCGGGCCGTCTGGAAATCGTTTCCAGTCCCCGCCCCATTCGACTTCGATACCCAGCTCCTCTGCCGCGCGCTTGATGTACTTCGCTAGCTCGCGGTAGTGCGGCCAGTGCCAGGACACCTCGCGCTTGCCGTCGCCGTCCTCGTCGAGCATCGGCGCGAGATCGACGGCGTGGCCAGTCAGGTGCTTCGAGCGCAGCGTGCGTGATGCGCCCTTGGCGACAAGTTCCTGCTGCCGTTCGTAGCTGCGCACGCCTTCCAGCACTACAATGTCCTCCGGGTACAGTTCGGCGGCGCGCTCGGCCAGGCGCACCAGGTCTTCATGGACGCCGGCGAGGCGGTCGCGTCGCATCAGGGTCACGCCAGCACCTCCGCCACTTTCGCCAGCGTCCATGTAAATGGCGAGTCGCCGTAGGCGACATACGCATCGAACGGCGCATAGGGCGCCAGGGACACGTTGTCCGCGATGACCACCTCGACCGACTCGGTAAGCGTGACGCGCCCCGCGCTGATGGCGGTATCGGTGTATTGCTGGAAGACTCCGGCCGGAGTCTTGAGCCAGATCAGGCCGTCTTTCACCAGACCGATCCACAGATTCGTATCCGCGCCAAGCTCGGATTCCTTCGGCACGATGCGCGCCTTGAGCGTGTCCGCGTCCCGCTCCAGCAGCGTGATGCCGGGTATGAGCGGTGCGGGCGGCTTGAGGCCGGCGAACTCGGTGAACACCCATTGGTCGAGCGTCACGTAGTCGTAAATGCCGTAAGGGAAGCCGACGTATCCCTGGTCGCCCCAGCCGTCGCCCCAGGAATTCTCGATGATCCAATGTCCTGCATCGTCGTCATAGCCAACGATCAGCATGGCGTGCTGTCCGTAGATCGGCTGTCTGAGGTAGTCGCTGGTGTTGAACTGCGCGACGTGCGTCGAGATCGGCCCGGTGATGTAGCGAAAGGGCGTGCGCAGCGACATGCCGACGATGATCGGCTGGCCCAGCGCCAGCGCAGTCTTCATTTGCCTGTACTGATAGGCCATGATTCGCTCGTAGCGTCCGGCGCGATAACTCTGCGCGGCGGTATAGGCTTCCGGCGTCGGGCGGGCGAAGACGCCCTTCTCCCACGGCCACAGCGCCTCCTCGCAGATACCCGTCTCAGCCAGCGTCTTGCAGATGTCTCGCGTGTAAGCGCCGCGATCCTCTCCCGTCTTCTCGATGCGCTCGCGCAGGCACCAGTAGAGGAAGGTGCGCGAGAAGTTCTTCTTCGCGCCGGCGCGCGCTGTCCAGAGTTCGCACGCGGAAGAGCCGGCGTTCGCGGTGCATGAGTTCGTGCCCTGCTGGTTCTCGATCTCTTCGGCCCAATTGCGCAGGTCGACGCGGCGCGGCAGGTCGGCAAGCTCCGCCGTGTAGAGGTAGTCGCGGGCATCAAAGGTGTCGGCTTGCAGGTTGTCGATCACTTGAAACGCTCCTCGGCCCACTTCTCGACGCGGAAGATGGCGCGCGATCCCATGTGGCCACTGATGCCGATCAGCACGGCGGAAATGAGTTTGTTTATGTCTGCCGCCTCGCACAGCCAGAAGGTGAGCAGTCCGGCGAAACCCGATGTGACAAGCTCGCCGATGAACTCACTGAAATTGAACGCTCTCGACACGCCATCGCGCAGCTTGCGCGCGAACGACACGGCACCACCGAGCATTGCGAGCGCAAACACCCACAGATAAGTCACGACGCCATAGTTGAGTGGGTCTTTTTCAGGCATGTATCAATCTCCGGTAACATACACAATCGGCCCCCACTTCTCCGCCGCTGCGCGCACCACGGCGGATGGCGTCGGGATCGGCGTCAGGTCTTCGCCGTCCGCCCGCAACACTGAAAGCACGTACTCGGAGCATTGCCACCTAGAGTCCTTCCCTGCGGTCAGAAGCCCGAAAAAGGCCGCGATGGCTTGCAGTTTCGAGTAGCGATCCCCGATGCGCGCGAAAGCGAAGTCGACGGCGCAATCCCGCAGCGAGACCGGGCGACTCACCCAATAGAACGGAAGCTCGCGCGACAAAGGAAAGAGGCGAACGCCAGCCCCGACGGCCTCCAGGATGAAAACCCGTCCAGCAAGGGTCAGCGCAAGCCCCACATGCGAGTATTCCGAGCGCGTCGCCATGCGAACAATGCTGACCTCGATGTCGTGCCAGTTGCGCCAGCCGCCGTGCGACCATACCAGCAGGTCGCCGGTCTTGATCTTCGCGCGGGCTTCGGAGTACCTCACTCTCACCCCTCCGGAATCGCCGCCAGCCCCGCCCGTACCTGCGCCGCTATCGCCGCCAGCGCCTCGCGCGTCGTCGCCACCCGCGCCTGCTCCTTGGCGGGGAGGCGGATATTGCGGATCGCGGCCAGCACGGCCATCCATGCGGCCTCCGTGGCAAGGATGTCGTCGGCCGCCTGCTGCGCCGCCCAGCCCTTCGCCGTCGCCCACGACTGCACCGAGGCCGGCACTTGCCCCGAGTAGCCCGCCGCCTTGTAGGCTTGAGCCTGCTTCGCGGCGAGGCGGTATTCCTCGACCACCAGACTACCGACGCTGATGTAGCGGTTGCGCTTCGCATCGCACAGCGCGTCAACCTCCTTGATCGCCGCCGCGATGTCGTCGGCCGTGGCGGGCGTGGTCGGCGCGCGCCACTCCGCGCCCTCGCGCAGCCAGCCCGGTTGCGTTTCGTCCGGCACGCTCTCGACGCTGTAACCGGCGATTGCCGCGAACGGGAAATCCAGCTCTCCCACGCGCAGCCGGTCGGGCAGCGCCTGCGGCAGGCCGAGGGCGAGGACGATGCCGTCGTGGATCAGGGCGGTTTTCATTGTGCGACCTCCACTTTGCCTATCGAATATGTGTTCGCGGACACGGTGTTGACAGCCACCCACACCGCCTCATCCGTCGCACCCTTTGAGTCCACCCCGTTGTTCGCCCCCGCCATCCGGTTGTCGGCCTGGAAAATCCGGCAGCGCACGCCAAACTCCGCGGCGTGCGATCCCTGATTGCTTTTCCCCGGCACGACGTAGGAGCGCCCGCCGGCATGCAGATGATTGCTGGCGCGGCGGCTGTACTTCGTCGCCGGCAGCGGCGCAACGATGGTGTCGTCGTCCGCGCTGCTCACGCTCCGCTCAAAGAGGTGATCCGCCGCCTCGGCCGGCGTCGCCCCCGACGTGTCTATCGCGCCGTACTTGTCGCCGGTGGTGTTATAGAGCCACACATACACCGTGCCGGAATCGTTGCGCACGATGGCTGCGGCGGTGTTGTTGCCGCTCACATTGAGGTAACTCGACGCCGACAGCGTGCCCGCACTGTCGGTCAGGTGGTAGAACCAGCCCCCGCTGGCGGATAGGCACACCAAAACCTTGGTGCTCGAAACCGCGATCCAGTCCGACGAGGCAAGCGTTTCGGTGAACGCGAGCACCGAAGCATCCGAGCGCGTGATGGTGGTGCCCGAAAAGCTATAGAGCATCGGGTAGCAGGCTGTGGTCGATCCGAGCGTGATCAGCCAGAGCCGCCCGCCGTTCAGCATGGCGCGGAAGGCGGAAATGGTGCCGGTGAGACCGGTGCGGGCGTTCTCGGTGCCCGGCGTCAGCGTCGTGCCGGACACGGCAAACGCCTGCGCATACGCCGCCGTGGCGGTGACGCCGAACGAAACCACGGTCGAGGCATTCACGGCCAGGGCGCCGGCACTCGTGCTGTAGGCCGTGGTGGTGGCGGTGATGGCGCCGAGCGTCACGGTGGTGCCGGACACGGTGGCGGCGATCAGGTTGCCGTACCGGCAGCGCGAGATGTAGGTCGAGCCGCAGGTGATGATGTCGGGCACGGCGGAGTCCGTGGTGCCCGCCGCCGTCGCGGCGGTGCCCGGCGTCAGCGTCTTGCCCGAGAGCGAGACGACAAAGGCCGCGACGCCGCTCTCGTTGGAAAACACCAGCACCTTGTCGGTGTCGATCAGGACGGCATTGACGTAGGCGGTTGCGCCTGCGGTGCGCAGCGCCGTCAGCGAGCCCCAGGAATTGTCGGAGCGGTCGTAGACGATGCCCTTGATAACCGTGCTGCTGGCACCGACCAGCAGCGTGCGATTGGCGTCGATGGTGGCCATCGCATGCAGAGTGATGTCGTCCGTCGCCAGCCACAGCGCCGAGAAGCCGACCGGCTCGGCGCCGTCGAGCACCCAGGTGCCGGCGGCGGACGAATTGTCAAGCAGCCACACCGTCACCGAGCCGCGCGCGGGGAGGAATCCCTTGAGCGTGCCGGCGGCATCGCGGATCGGCCGTTCGCAGTCGCCGAGGTTGCGCAAATGGAAATGCGGACCGCCCTCGCTCATCGTTGTCGCGTCGGGCAGCGCGACGAATGCGCCGAAGGCCGTATCGGTGAACACCTGCACCGCAGAACTGGCCTTGGTGAGCGTGACGTTGGCGCTGGCGGTGGCGCCGCCCTTGCCGAATCCCGCATCCGGCACGGCGACGGATAGCGTCCACGCGGCGATGGTGCCGGAACCGCCGATGTCGTCGACCTGCAGCGTCAGGGCGCCCGTGCCGCTGTTGTGCGCGGTCACGTCTCCTGTCATGTAATCAGCGGTGTCGGCAGTGTTGACCGCTTTGACGCGCTGGCCGATGACAAAGCCGCGCCCGGTCTCGATGGTGAAGGATTTGGAGCCCACGCCGATGGCCAATGATGTCGTGCTGCTGGCCGTGAAGCCGAGGCCGACGCCAATGATTGCATCGCCCAGCGCGTTGGCCTCGGTGACAAAGGCGGGAAGATTCGAACCGAAGAAGGTATCCACGTCATCCTTGAAGGACGGCGCGGCGCGATTCAGGACGGGAAGCGGCGTTATGCTCATGTCAGACCCTCGATTTCAAGCGTGCAGTAAAGGACGGTGGAGTAGGCAACGTCGACGGTGAAGTCCTTGTAGATTCCGAAAACGACCAGATCGCGGTCGGTATCGACCTCGGATGTCACCCATACGCAGGGCGTGGTGCGCAGATCGACCAGCCTGGTATAAACGGCGGACAGTTCGTCGCGCATGAGCAGGATTTTGGCGCTGATCTCCCGCGCCCATCGCCCCTGCACAAAACTTGTGCGGCCGTATTCGTCTGTGGTTTTCTTGCTGTAGTCGGCAATCCCGGCCTGAACGCCGTAGAGCGTGCCGCCGAGATCGGTTTGCCGCCCCGCGACCAAAGCGCCGCAAGACACGGTGCCGGCTCCAGTCAGCGTGACGGTGAGTTCCCCGCTCGGGTAGCTCGGCGGGATGTCGCGCACAGTGAGCCGGTCGAGCAGCCGGTAATCTTCGAAGAACCAGTCGTAAAAGCAATAAATTCCGGCGCTGTCGAGGCTGAAAGTCTCGTCATAAACCGTCGTGCCGCCCGTGGAATCCTTGTAAACGATCTGCGCGCTTTCCGCGCCGGCCAGATCGTGCAGACTGACGGAATCTATCGCGCCGGGGGTGAGGATGATGGTGAGCGGAGAGGCGCCGGAGGTGTTGGTGCCGAGGGTGTCGTCAAAGGCGCCCCAGCGGTTCGTCGGCACGGTCTCCTTCCACCACGCGGTAGCCGTCGCCGGGTTGTTGCCGGTGTTGGCGTTTTGCAGGCTGAGGTAACGCATATGCGTCGAGGCCAGAATCACCTCGTCGCCCGCCGCGTAGGTCGTGCCGGCAGACCATGCGGTTTCCCCCGCTGCGGGTTCGGCCACCGTGCTACTGACGAACACCGCATCAGTGATCGGGATCGGCTTGATGACGATCATGTCAGCACCCGTACCTGCAGCGCGTCGCCGTCATAGACAGATTGCAACAGCCGGTTGAGCTTCTGTTCGTTGCTGGACTGCTGGGCGCCGAGGGCGCGCATGTCGGAGCGCATGGAGTTGAGTTCCGCAACCACGTCATCTGTGGTCTTAGTGGCGGGCTTCGGCGGGAAGAGCTGTTCCAGCCCGCGCAGATCGGCGATGACCTGAGCGAAGCCCTGGTCGTAAACGTCGCCGCTGGCGGTGGATTCGGAAACCGCGCGCAGGTAGTTCCGCGCCGACGATTCCAGCCCGGAGGAATCCTGCATTGCGGTCGCCCGCGTCATGGCGTCTTCCCACTGCCGGCGCGACTCGCCCAGCATGTTGTTTCTGGACAGGCGGCTCGTGTTCGGATCGACCATCAGTTCGTCGGCGAGCGACCGGGCGGCATCGCGCACGCGCTCGAAGGTCTCGCCCATCTTTGCGGCCTCTTCGCTGGCGCCGGTGAATTCGTCCACGGCGAGGCCGAACAGTTCGGTGTACTGCGCCTCGTTCAGCGCACCCTTGACAAGGGCGTCATTCATGCGCAGGAATGCGTTTTCGAAGCTCCCCGCGTCGTATTGCTGGAGACCGTCGAGCAGGAGGGACGCGCCGCGCTTGTCGGTGAATTGGTCGGAGAGCTTCTTCGCCACGGCGGCGGCATCCGCCGTCGTCATCACCCCTGCGGCGATCTGCGCGGCGGAAGCGATCAGGGCGGACTGGCTGATCATCGCGCCGGTTGCCGGGTCGTTCAGGTACATGCGGCCTTCCGCGCCGCCGTCCATGAAGCCGTAATACGCCGCTGCGGCAGACTGGCCGAATGCGGCGCCGACAGACCCGAGGCGCCCGATGGCGGCGTTGGTCTGTGCAAGGGCGTCGTTCGCCTCGATGCTGGCGGCGGTGAGCTTCTTCGCCTGTTCGCCGATCTGGCCGAAGTAGAAGGCGACGGACTCCAGCCCGGCGCGGCCCAGGTTCGCGGCCAGCCCTTCGCGGATTTCCTGTTCCACCCCGTCGGTGATGGCGCGGCTGTAAGCTTCGGCGGCGGCGCGCACGCCGAGCAGTCCGCGACCGCCGGGGTTCTCGCCCGCGGTCTGGATCAGTTGATCGATCACGCTGTCGATGTTCGGTATGGTGAGCGCGTTTGCGTTGGCCGCGTTCAGCAGCCCCGCGGCGGCGCGCGCCTGAACTTCCGCAATCTGCGCGTTGAACGCGCCCGCGTTGCCCTCCCACGTCAAGCCGGCCATGCCGGGCGCGGAGGCGGCGCCGATGGCCCCGCCGACGTTGCCGGCCAGCAGGCGCTCGATGGAGAGCCGGGAAGCCAGCTCGCGCGCTGCCTCATCCATCATGCCTTTGATGGAGCTGATGGCCCCGTCCATCGCGCCTGCGACGTTCGAATCGGCAAGCTTTTGGAGCTCGGCGCCGGCTTCCGTCAGGTACTCGACAAACCCGCTATATCGTTCCAGCTCGGCGGCATCGAGATAGCTGCCGCCCGCATAGCCGCCTGCCGTGCGGGAACTCTCAGCGGCGAGGTCGGTTTTCAGGGTGTTCAACCCTTCGCGGGCGGCATCCACTGAGGTCTGCGCGGCCTTTTGCATAGCCCTGCGCGCCTCGATTTCGGACTTGCGTTCGGCCTCGGCGGCTGTCAGCGCCGTGGCCGTTGTCTTCGCCATCGCGTCCGCGAGGTCGGAGAAAGCGGGCGCGAGCTTGATCAGTTCGGCGTAAGTCTTGCGCTGTTCGTCTGTCAAGAGCGGAATGGAGTCAATCCATTTGCGCAGTTCTTCCTTGCTGTCGGGCAGTTCGTAGCCGAGCTTGCCGAACGCCTTGGTAAGCTGACTGGTGGTGTTGGCGACCTTCTCGGCGTCGGAATAGTATTTGTCGTAGTAGGCGGCGACGGAGCCCTGCAGGGATTCCAGCCCGCCGAAAGCGTCCACCAACTTGTCGGCCCACACGCCGGAGTCCGCGCTGATCTGCAGCAGGTTCTGGTCGAGCAGATCGAACGCGGCATTGACCGTCGTCAAGCTGCTCATCAAGCGGTTGAACGTGGCGGCGAGGTTCTCCCCCTCCTCGCTGAAGCGCCCGTCGTCGGCGCCGAGGATCTGCTCGGCGATCGTCTGCGCGCCTTCTGCATTGCGCTGCGCGAGAATCTGGCCGAGGGCGGTATAGACCTCCTCGCTGGTGCCGGTGACGGTATCGGCCAGCGCGTCGACCCAGCCGCCGATGGTGTCGGAGATGATCGCGAAGCGCGCCTTGACCATTTCCTGCACCTGAGCTTCGCCTTCGAACTCGACCTCTCCGGAGGTCCAGCCTTCGAGCGCGCCGGAAATGGCCTTGACCTCGGCGCCGGTTAGCAGTTGCGCGAGAGCGGTGTCGGCCTGGATCATCGGCTTGAGGAGCGCATCGACCATCTTCTGCACTTCCTGCTCGGTCTCGCCCAGGTGCTTGCCCGCCATCTGCAGCTCGCCGAAGGGGCCGGCGCCGGCCGACGCCGCCCATTTCGTGCCCTTGGGCACGTTCGCGATGTTGATCTCTGGCGGCTTTTCCTTGCCGCCGAAGAGGTCTCCGCCGAATAGGGAGAGCAGGCCGAGGCCGATGCCGATGGCGGGCAGGAAGGAGCCGAATGACGCGCCGGCGGCGATGCTGGCGTTGCCGGCGAGCGAGGCGGACGGGCCGACGAAAGAGGCGCCGAGCAGGGATTCGGACACGCCGGAGAGCATGCCGGCGCCGAAGGCCGAACCGCCGATGGAGGACGTGGCGATGTTCGAGATCGGCGAAAAGATATTGCTCATGCCGCCCAGGCCGCCGCCGCCCGCCCCGCCCTGCGTGTAGCCGAGCGCCTGCCCCATGCTGCCCATCACCGGCTGCATCACCACCTGCACGGCGAGCTTCAGCGCGGCGGTCTTGAGGGTGTTTTGCAGCGTCTTGACGAAAGCCTCGCCGAAGTTGTCGCCCGCCTCGAAGCTGCGCATGAGAGCATCGGTGAGCGACTGTTCGATGTCGCGGGAGAAGTTTTCCCAGGCCTTGGCCTGGTCGTCGATGGCCTTGCGGCTGGCCTCCCTGGCCTCCAGCCCGCGCGAGGCGTCGCGCAGGCGGCGGCGCGCCTCGATCTCGGCGTCGAGCGCTTCGACCAGCGCATGTTCGTTGTCCGCGGCGGCAGCGACGGCGCGCTGCTCCTCGAGCCGCGCGATGATGGTGCTCTCGATCTCGCTGCGGGTGAGGCCGTAGGTGGCAAGCTCCTCCTCGGCGGCGCGGGCCTTCTCCTGGAGCGACTCGAGCGAGCGGCGGCCGGCTTCGGCGGCGCGGTTGGCGGCATCGGCCCATTCCTTTTCCGCCTTGGCGGAGGCGGCGAGCGCGTCCTGGTGGAATTTCTGCTGCGTGACGAGCTTCTCGACGGCGGCGCGGTAGGCCTCGATGCCGATGCGGCCCTTGTCGTATGCGTCGTGCAGCGTCGCCAGATCCTTCCAGAAGGAGGCGTCGAGGCCGGCGTCCTTGGCGTTGAGCCTCTCCATCAGCCGGGCGAATTCGTCGACGCTCTTGGCGATCTTCCTGTTTTCCTTGTCGAGCAGGTCGGCGAAGCCGGTGCCGCCGGCGGAGGCGGCCGCCTTTGCCATCTCCGCGGGCAACTGCGCGAAGCGCGCCTTGAGCTTGTCGACTAGCTGCTCCTGGTTCCAGATGCGGTCGAAGTCCTTCCCGAAGGCCGCGATGATGGCCTTGGCCTGCTCCGGGCTGCGGGCGCCGAGCAGCGCGGCGGCGGCGGCGATGCCCTTGCCGACCGCTTCGACGCCGCCGGCGGCGGCGCGCAGCACGTCCACCAGCGCGGCGACGGCCAGCGCGCCGCCTTCGGCCCATTCCTTGAGGGTGCCGTCCTGCGCCATCTGCCTGATGCCGGCGGCAAGCGAGCCGGGCGCGCTGGCGGCCTCGACCATGACTTCCGAGAAGTCGCGCAGGGCCGGCAGGGCGGTCTTGCCGATCTCTTCGCCCAGGTGCCTGTATGCCTGGCCCAGCCGGGTGAAGTTGTCGCCGACGCGGTCGGCCAGGTCGGCCTGCTCGGTGGTCCAGCGCGACTGCAGCTCGCCGGCCTCGGCCAGATCCTTCATCATCGGCAGCAGTTGCGCGCCGCTCTTGCCGAAGGCGAGCTGGGCGGCGGCGGCGCGCTCGGTGCCGCTGGACAGTCCGGCGATGGCCTTGGCCACCGATTGCATCATTTCGCCGCTGTCGCGGATGTTGCCCGCGCCGTCCCTGATGCTGACGCCGAGCGCCTTGAAGACGGCGGCGGACTGCTTGCCGCCGCTGGCCGCGTCGACCATGTTCTTCGAGAGCTTCTGCAGGCCGATGGCGACCTGGTCGAGGCCGACATCGGCGAGCTCGGCGATGTCGGTCATCGCGGATAGCTGCTCGACGGTGGCGCCGGTGGCGATGGACAGATCGTTGAGCTTTGATCCGACGGCGACGGCGTCCTTGACGAAGGCGGCGAGGCTCAGGCCGCCGACGGCGCTGGCCAGGCCGGCAAAGGCGGCGGACAATCCGGCCACGGGCGCGACCAGGCCCTGCAGTTGCGTGGTGATGCCCTTGATCGCGCCGCTGGCGCGGTCCTCGGCGCTGATGACGATCTTGGTCTTGTTGTCAGCCATGGCTCACTTCTTTTTCCGCATCGCTTCCAGCGCCGCGGCCTCCATGAGGCGGATGTCGTCGAACATCTGCCGGCGCGCGGACGGCGGCACGTCCTGCAGGTCCAGCACCGCGGGCAGCACGGCGTAGTCCAGGCCGGTCGGGCCGGACATGCCGGTGCGCCATTGCGTGAGCATGCCGCCGAAGGCCTCGAACGCGGCGAGGTTCTCTGGCCAGATCTCCGTCACCGCGGATTCCGCGATGCCGGCGCGCATCTCCGGCGGGATGCCGAGCGCATCCCAGAAGGCGGCATCGCCCGCGTCGGGCGCTCCAGTGACGAGCGCCCGCGCGAGCGCGCTCAGTTTTTTGCGCGGGCCTCGAAGAGCTCACGGCGAAACGTCTCGTAAATGGCGGCGGCCGCGGACAGATAGTTGTCGAGCATGACGGCCAGCGCTTCCGCCGAGTAGGCCTGGTCGACGCCGGACCAGCCGACGACGATCTCGGACAGGGCGTCGGCGTCGGACTTGCCGGCGATGCCCTCGAAAAACGCCTTGACGGCTTCCCGGCTCATGTGCCGGAATTCCATCTCGACCTGCGCAGGCTTGTCCTGGCCGGGGATGGTGATCGGGACCTTCGCCTTGAAAGTCGGGTTGGGTTGCAGCTTGAACATAGTAGACACTCCATTTCCCCCACCCCAGGAAGAGGAAGCAGCCGGCGCGCCGCGCTGGAGTGGAGACGCGGCCGACCCGGCGGAAAGGGGGGCGCCGGGCGCCGGCTGCTTGACCGGATCAGGTCGCGTAGGTCGTCGGGCGGCCATACGCGGTGATCACGACGGGGGTGGTGACCACCTGCTGCGCCGAGCCGCCGGGCGACAGCGTGCAGCCGATGTAGCCCGTCACCAGGTACTTGTAGCCGTTGGCGAAGGTGATGCGCACGCCGAGCTGGTCCTTGTTGTCGGAGGCGGCTTTCAGCGCGACCAGGCCGGCGTCGTCGGGCTGCCACTGGCAGTCCATCGAGAAAGAAACCGGCGAGGCGTTGCCGGGGATCTGCTTCTGGATGTCGTCGTGGATGGTGGTCACGTCGATCATCTGGAAGTCGCCGCCGGAGGCGCTGACGTTGGTGGCCACCGTCAGCGAGGTGCCGAAGGTGATGATCTCCATGCCGCCGCTGGTGAATGTGTCGAAGGCGGTCGAGTCGCAGCCTTCGAGCTCCAGCGTGTTCGATCCCGCGTTGACGTTGGCGACGCGGAAGATGCGGCCGTCGACCTGCGTCATGCCCAGGGCGGAGATGAGGATGTAATCGCCGTTCGACGGGTCGGTGCCGACGTAGGTGGCGACGGCCGGGTTGGCCTTGGTGATGCCGCTGATGGTTTGCGAGGCGGACTTCGCCGACTCGACCGCGACGGCGACGTTGCTCCAGACTTGGACTGTCATTTCATTCTCCTAAACAAAAGTGCCGGGAGCGCCGGCGACGGTGAAATAGCCGGCAGAAAACTCGAGCACGATCACGCCGGCCGGCTTTTCCAGCGTTTCGTCAAATTCGGTTGAGATGCTCTTGAGGACGAGGCCGCCCGGCGCCTTGCCGCCGAGCGTGCCGGCGGCCTGCGCGGCGGCCTCGACCTCCTCGGCGATGGCGTCGAGGGTGTCGTCCACCGTGGCGCCGTTCTTGGCCAGGCCGCGCACGGTAAGGGTGAGGACGCGCGCCTGGCGCGACTGCGGCGAATGCTCGATCTCTTCGTCTTCGGTGGTGATGAGCAGGCAGGGCAGGCTGTCGGTCGGCTTCATGCGCGACTGGAAGACGCGGCCGGCGGTGGTCGACAACCCGGTCAGCGCGGTGGCGACGGCTTCACGGATCTGGCGGCGCGCGTGCGTCATGCGGCCTCCAGGCGCAGCAGCGTCATGCCGGTGCCGTCAGCCTCCACCCCCACCACCAGGTAGGAGGAGGACCTGATGGTCAAGGTGGAGGTGCCGGGGTTGAGACTGGTGGCGTCGCTGCTCTTGCAAGTGAAGGTCGGGCCGCTGCCGGCCATGCCCATGGCGCTGGCGTAGCCGTTGTCGAAGATGCCGTTGATCGGCGTCGCGCCGGAGAGCGCGACTTCGGCGAAGTCGGCGGTATCGAGGAAGGTGTCGAGGTCGTCCTCGAGCATGGCGATCATGCGGCCTCCCGGTTTGCCAGCCGCTCGATGACGAAGTCGGCGACGGTGGCGGCGGTGTAGCTGGCCATGCAGGCGCTGCAGCCGGTGGCGGTGTCCTTGGCGCAGAAGTCGAGCGTGGCGTGGATGCGGTGGCAGGGATGGCAGGCGACGGCCTGCGCTTCCAGCGCGGCGGTGTTCTTCCAGTGCTTTGTGAGGTTCTCGTTGCTTGAGTGCGAAAGCAGGATCACCTTGAGCATCGGCTCCATGGCGACCGCGTTGGCGATCATGCTTTCGGTTGCGACGACGGCGTCGGCGATCTGGGCGAAGGCGAGCGCGGCGCGCACCGGCCAGCCGTTGCCGACGATGGCGGTGTATTCGTTGATTTCCTCGATCTCGATGCTGCGCACGTCGCCCAGCACGACGGTGACGATGCCGGCGGCGGCCATGCGCTCGAGGAAGGCCTGGGCGTGCGGCCAGGTCTTGGCCGGGCCGGAGCCGCAGGCGTTGAGCACGACCAGCGGACCGGGCGGCAGGAGCTTCTCGCGCGTCTCGCGCGCCCACTTGGCCTCTTCCGCGCTGGGATGGAACTTCTGCCGGAAGACGTGCGGCAGGTCGGCGTAGTCGTGGATCATCTCGAGGTAGTTCCGGTTGCCGAAGCGGTGGCGCAGCTTCTGCGGCAGGAAGAACTCGTTGCTGCTGGGGTGATAGAGCAGGCGCTGCTCGACCGAGCCGATGAGGTTCACCCAGCGGTCGTACTTGGCCGCCTGGTGCGCCCAGAAAGCGAGCAGTTCGTCGTCGTCGAGCACGCCGTTGGGCAGGCAGACGATGCGGTCGATGTTGGGGTCGTGGCGCAGCACTTCTTCTCCGGTGGTGGCGGCGAATACGGTGACGTGGTAGCCCTGTTCCTTGAGCAGCGCGGCGGGCGAGCTGGCCCAGAGGGCGTCGCCCTTGGCGCCAATGCGGACGATGCCGGCGGTCTTTTCCGGCCTGGAGGCGCTGAAATCATAGCTGTGGCCATGCTCGGCGGTTTCCTTGCGGAACACCTGCAGGAAGCTGTATTCGTTGCCCTGGTCTCTGGTTTCGGACACCAGCAGCGACCAGTCGGAGCCGATGTCGGCCATCGCGCTTTCGATGTCGGCGGGATGGAAGTCGTGCTTGTGGTCTGGGTTGGCGCCGGGCTTGCCTACGTTCGGGTAGAGGTCGCGGTGCGGCAGGTACAGGATGAGGTGGCCGCCGACCTTGACGAGGCGCCACCATTCGGCGAGCGCGGCGCGCCAGTCGTCGATGTGTTCGAGGGTGTGGGAGCTGAACACCGAATCGGCCGAGCAGTCGGCGAAGAGCGCAAGGCGCTCGGCGGTGCCTACGACGATGTCCGGCTTCATGGCGACACCGAAGAGTTCGCTGTCCTTGCCGGAGTCGATGCCGATGAGGTGCGGCCAAACTTTTTTCGGGCCGCAGCCGATGTCCAGGCCGCCGCGCGTCATGTACGGCAGGACGTCGTACTTGATCTTGTCGGATTCAAAGCCGCAGGAGGTGACGGGGTTCCAGGTCATGCCCAGCCCCACCACGGAAAGACAGGCCCCGGCACCGGCCTGGCCGGTGTCGGGGTCCTGGTTTTGCGATTGGCCACCAGTCCTCCTCTGGCGGTGGTCAGGCGATCAGCCCGCCAGCAGGTCGTCGATCTTGCTGACCGCAGCCGGCTGACGGTGCTGCATGTCGGCGAACTGATTCAGCGTGATCTTGACCTGGCCGGTGTCGGCCTTGCTGTACGGATCGACCGTGACATCCGGCGCGCCGAACAGGCCGATGGTGGTCATCGTCCAGTCGGAGCTGAACAGCGCGGCCGAGCAGACCGTGGTGCTGGTGCCCTTGGTGAGGTTGCTCGGCACGTTGTTCGTCACCGCGGCGCGGTAGCCGTTGAGCGGCATGTCGCCGTTCTGCCAGATGAAGGGCAGGTTGGTTGCGAACTGGGTCTGCTTGAGCTTGCCGCGCAGCTTGGTGTTGATGAGGTAGCCGGCGACGCGGTCCGGTTCGGCGTTGGCGTTGGCGCAGGCCGACTCGAGGTCGACGATGTGCGACCAGGCCGGGGCGAGGCCGTGGGTGCCGCCCACCACGGTGCCGATGCCGGTGACGTTGCGCAGACCCTTGATCTCGGCGCCGGTGCCGGCGCCGTTGATGCACTGGTTCTCCAGCAGCACGGCGGCGCCGGTGACGAGGTCGTCGCGCAGCAGGTCTTCCAGGCTCATCGCCGACTGGATCAGCGCCTGCTTGGAGACTTCGGTGTAGGCGCCGATGCGCTTCGGGCTCAGGGTGGCCTTGGCGGTGACCGGCGCGGTCTCGGAGGCGGAGCCGATTTCCGTCAGCATGCCGAGGGTGCCGACGGTGGTCTTGCGCGGCAGGTCGAGGTTGCTCGACAGGCCGGTGAGGAAGCGCACGCCGAGGCGGCCCATCACCATGGCGTTGCGCAGCGCGTCGGTGTAGAGGTCGCCGCGCAACTCGGTGCCGACCAGGTTGCCGGCCTCGGAAGAGGTGCCGACGTTGAAGTCGCGGCGGAAGATGTCGAAGGGCACAAAGAAGCCTTCCGGGGCGCGCCCCATGATCTTCTCGACGGCGCGCGAGCATTCCATCTCGAGGCCAGCCTTGGACCAGTCGCCGGTGATGCTGGCGACGAGTGCGCGGCCGAAGCTGTAGCGCTTGGATTCGGCGGGGCTCATGCCGATATGCAGGGCGCTGGTGTCGGTGTGGCGCGACTCCATCTTCTGGATGATGAAGTCCTTGAACTGGTCGACGCTGCGACCGTTGCGAACGGCGTCGGGGCCGTCCTTCGGGTCGAGCCACTTGGCGTAGGCTTCGGCCAGCGCCTGAATGCCGTCGCGGCGCTCGATTTCGAGCTCGGCCGGCGTCTTCTGGTTTTCCATTTTGCGTTTCTCCACGATGATGAGGGGGGGCGTTTCGGTGTTTTGGGAGGGGCTTTCGACGCCAGCCGAGCGGCCGATCCCGACAGTCACGTCCGCGGGCACCGGGACCACCGATGCTTCGAACGGCTGCCACCGGGTCACGACGAACACCGGCGGCTCGGAGCCCTTCGCGCGCGCGGCCGCCTGGCCGGCGCGGTAGAAGTCCGCTCCGTGTTCCTTGAGCATTTCGCGCTCGAATTCTTCGCCGGAGAGCCGGCGCTTGACGGTCTCGGTGCCGTCGGCGGCCTTCTCGATCTCCTCGACCTCGTCGATCATGTAGCCGACGGAAATGAGGGTGCGGATCTCGTCCTCGACGTCCTGGCGGATCTCCTGGGCGAAGGCGCTGCGGGAAAACTTCACCGCGCCGCGCAGCTTCTTGTCGTCGGGATCGAGGAAGGCGCGCTTGATGACGCCGACCTGCTTTTCGGTGTCGTGGCCGACCAGGAAGGGGTGGCGGCCGTCGGAGAGGCGGGAGAGGTCGACGGATTCCGGGGAGTGGCGCAGGATTTCGATGCCGAACCAGCGTTCGTAGGGCGCCTCGCTGGAAATGGACATCTCGACGAGGTCTTCGCCTTCGCCGCCTGCCCGCTTCGCCGCCGCTTCGACCGTCCGCTTGAACTGCATGAGCGCGTTCTCCGTGATAACTGCGCGGAGAATGCGGCGGCGAGGCGGACATTGTTAAGGCAAAAAATGTCCTCTTAAACGAGCCCGGTGAGGAAAAGCGCTTCTTCTTCGCGCCGACGGCGCGCGAGTTCCGGCTGGAAGTTGACGGGCTTGTTGACGGTCGGGCGGCGGCGCGGCTTGCCGCCAGTGATGGGAATGACCTGCGCGGACAGCGTCAGGTCGGCCGCGCCGGTGAAGCCGGACGCGAAGCTGCCGACGAGCGCATTCGGGTCGGCTTCGTCGAAGTCGAACGCGGCGGGGGCGAAGGCGTCCTGGCTGAACGCGCCCGACCTGAAGGAGTCGGCCACTTACGCTCCGCGCCAGAGGTCGCCGCTGGTGCCGTCTCCGAGCACGTCGGCGCCGTTGATCTTCTGCACGTCGACCGGGATCGTCGTCGCGTTGAGCGCGTCGAGCACCTTGTCGGCGAGGTTCTCCGGCGAAAGCTCGGTAAACGGCGTCCACTCGCCGATCATGGCCAGGCGCCCGCGCAGGTCGGCGGCGCCGGTGAAGCTGAAGCTGCCGCTGCCGTCGAAGGGCACGATCATGGCCAGGTTCGGCGCCCCGGTGAGGCTCCAGCTTCCCGATCCGTCCATGCCGATGGTCAGGCGCAGCACCATGCCGTCGGCGCTCACGGTGACGAGGGCGGCGCTGGCGGTCATGCTGACGACGAGGGACAGGCCGCCGGTCTGCGTGAGCGTCAGCGTGCCGTCGCCTTCCATGGGGCCGCCCTTGAGCAGGTCGCCGTTCTGCGAGAGATCGACGACGCGGCGCAGCGCGGAGAGACTGCCGGCGGTGAGCGGCGGGCAGAATGCCTGCATGCCGTAGCCGTCCGGCGTCGAGGCGTTGGCCGCATGCTCCTCTCCGGCGAAGCGGTTCAGGCGGTCCCCCCGGCCTCGCGCGTAGACGTCGAGGCCGGGGGCGGCGCCGAAGTGCCGCCCCCGCACCATCGTCATGTAGCGGCCGTTCGGGTAAAGCGCCATGTCAGCCCCAGACGGTTTCCAGTCCGCCGGCGAAGGTGGTCGAGGCGGCGGTGGCGGCGCCGGCGCCCCACAGCCACACGAGGCAGGCGCCGTCGTAGATGCGCGGCAGGCTCGGGATCTGGTTGAGCAGGTCCTTTTCCGTCATGAGACCGGACACCGACAGGGTGATCTGCGCGATGGGCCGCGCGAGGCACAGCGCGCCGGTGCCGGTGTTGGCGGCGCTGAAGGTCACGCTGGCGACGTTCTGCACGCCGGAGTCGCCCGAGGCGAGCGGCAGGAAGGGGCCGTAGTTGTTCGCGGCGACGCCGGAGTGCGAGATGTGCCCGGCGATGCCGGAGGCGGTCATGGCGACGGTGACGGGCAGGGTGTTGCCGGTGTTGGCGGACTGGTCGGTGTAGCTCAGGGCGATGTTCTGCGCGGTAGCGCCGGCGGCGGAGGTCTGCACCCAGTAGAGGCGGCAGCCGGCGCCGTTGGCATAGCGCAGGCTCGGCGTGCCGGTGAGGGTCTGCGCGCTGGAGGTGTTGTTGCTGATGCCGGGCCAGTAGCCTTGCAGGTCGACCAGCAGCAGCGTGCCGGGGACGCCGGTGGCGGCGGTGCTCCAGGCGTTCATGTTGAGCAGATGCTTGATGTCGGTCGAGACGTTGCCGCCGTGCGGCATGCCGAATATCTGCGTGCCGTTGCCGGTCGCTTCGTCGCAGGTTTTCCAGGCGAGCGCGGTGCCGGCCCAGGCGTTGGCGATGGGCGAGCCGCCGAGCATGGAAAAGTCGTACCAGCGGCCGGCGGTGTAGGCGCTGCCGCCGGTGATCTTGTTGAAGTCGTAGCGCGTGGTTTTACCGGCGCTGATGGCGGCGACGAGTTGATCGATGGATTGAATGGCCATGTTTAACCCCAGGCGAAAGTGAAGTTGCCGAACCAGCTCACGGTGCGCGAGGTGCCGGAGCCGATGCGGTCGAACCAGCCGAGCCAGGCGCCGTCATGCACGCGCGGGCAATGGAAGCCGGCCTTGCTGTAGAACTCCTTTTCCACGGCGACGTTGTTGTCGCCCGTCAGGCAGGTGCCGAGGATGCGCACGAGGTAGGCGCAGATCAGGCCGGACGGCGGCGTGGTGAAGGTGATGGAGTCCAGGCTGCGGATGCCGGGCGAGGCGTCCGCGAGCGCGACGGTGAGCGGCCCCACGTCGGCGGCGGCGGCCGCGCGCACCCCGGAGCAGACGAGGTTCTGGCCGGTGAGCGGGATGTTCCGCGTGACGCTCTTGCTGGCGCCGGTCGAATCGGTGTAGTTGATGAGGGCGACGCCGCTGGCGGTGGTGGGGGCGATGTGGTTCACCAGCACGAGCCGCACGCCCTGCCCGTCCGCATAGCGCGGCAGGGTCTGCGTGTTGTCCATGAACTGCTCGTCGGTCGAATCCCCGTCGATCATGGGGTAGTAGCCGAGCAGGTCGAAAATGACGATGGAGCCGGCGCCGTTGAAGGTCGACTGCGACGATCGGAAGGTGGCGGAGGTCAGGTGGCGGTGCTCGCCGCTGGCCACATCCGGGAAATAGATGGCGTCGTTCTTCTGCGCGACGCAAGGGGTGAATTCCAGCGCGGTGCCGACGCGGGCGTCGTAGGGGGGCTGCCCCGCCGCGAAGGACGGGTCGGCCCAGTGCAGGCCGTGCGCGGTGCCGGCGGCCTTGTAGAAGCGCTGCATGTGCCAGCGGCCGGCGTCGAAGGCGGCCTGCAGGTCGCTAAGGCTCTGGATCGGCATTGTCGAAGACCTCTACGACGCCATCAGGGTGGTCGGGGTAAACCGGTTCCGGTTCGCCTTCGACCACGGCCCCCAGCTCGCGCCCGCAGTGTGCGCAGCGGTATTCCACATCAGTCGACCGTGCCCGTCAGCGCGCCGGCGTTGAACAGCGGCGTGATGCCGGACGAGACGGCGCGGGAGGCGGACAGCGCGCCGGAGTAGAGGATGGCGGTGGCGCCGGCCGATTCCAGCCCGACGCTGAAGTGGGTGATGGTGTCCGATCCGGCGGTGCATTCGCCGAACTGCACCGTGGCGGCGTTCGTGACCTGGTTGCCCGTCACCGTCCAGCCGGCGCCGCTGCGCGCCACGGCGACGCGGGCGTAGCCGGTGTAGGTGGCTTCGCTGGTGGCCTGCGTGCCGGCCTCGCCGGGGTCGCCCGTGTGCAGGGCGACGTAGAAGCTGCCGGCGGTGGCAGAGTTCTGCAGGCCGGCGGCGTCGCCGACGTTGGCCCAGTCGGTGTTGTTGAACAGCAGGAGGAGAAGCGCGTTCTCCGAGGCGTTTGACATTGACATGGTAGCGGCTCCTTATGCGTCCTTCTCGGTCTGCTTGGTCTTGACGATCTCGCCGGCGTTGTTGCGCTCGACGCTGCTGGTGGTCTCGCGGTCCGGCATGGCGACAATGGAAACCTCGCTCTGCGCGGGCATGATGGCTTCGACATGCACTTCCACGGCGGCGGGGGCGACGTCAACGCGCACTTCGGCCGGCTGTACGGTAACGGTCGGCGGGGCTTGCTCAGGCACATGGACGTCGACGCGCACTTCCGCCGGCTGCAGAGTGACAGAAGCGGGGGCGACGTCGACCCGTGTTTCCGGCGTGGTGATGGTGATCGGAGCCTGATGGATGGTGATGTGCGATGGTTGCTGCGGCTCTGCGGCGCGCAGAGCCATGGCCTTGACCGCTTTTTCAAGGTCTGTATCTTGTTTTGGTTTTGGCTCCGGCGCGGGCGGCTTTTCCTTTGGAGTGAGGCCGGCGGCGTCGAGCATTTTTTTCTCTTCGGCGAGTTCGTCGATGACGTCTTCCAGGTCGTCGCCCTGCTCGGCGGCGATGCGGGTGCGGCTGGCGATGCCGAGGGCGACGCCCTTTTCGTGGGCTTCGATCTCTTTCGCGGGGTCGACCCAGCCCCAGCGGCGACCGCGGAAGCGGCTGGCGTTGGCGAACTTGGCCAGCTTGTCGGCGGGCAGGGCCTTGCCGCTGACCTCGAAGGTGATGTCGCCGCGCAGCATGGCAAGGCCGAGCCATTGCTGGTAGATGGGCTCGACCAGGGCGGCGATGAACCAGTCCTGCAGGACTTTCCACTGCTCGCGCTCGGAGAGTTCGGCGATGCGTGCGCTGGAGTAGTTGACGTCGGTCATGTCGCCCGACAGGTTGTGGTTGGCGACATCGAGGCCGGCGGCAATGCCGCGCATGGCGGCCTTGACGAAGCTCTCGAAGTTGGCGTGCGGATATTCCGGGTCCCAGCTATTGAGCTTGTAGCCGGGGGGAAGCTCGAAGAGCTCGCCGGCTTCGACGTTCATCTGGAAGGCGCCGCCGACCTGGCCGTCGGCGATGCTGGCGGTGGCGTCAGGGGCTTCTTCGGCGCGCTCGAGGGCGGCGATCTTGGAGGCGCCGATACGGGCGGCGAGCAAGGCGGCGTCGTTGAAGCCATGGAGCTGGGCGGCGCGCAGGAGGATGGCGTGGAACCAGGTGTAGCCGCGCACCTGCTCGGCGCGCTCGGGCAGGAAGATGTGGATGATGTCGCCGGCCGGGATGCGTTCGACGCCCTGCTGGCCGGTGGCGTAGCGGTCTCCGGGATGCTGGGTCTTGACATAGTAGGCGAGCGGGCGGCCGGTGGCGTCGATCTCGACGCCCTGGCGGATGGTGCGGGCGCCGGTGGAGAGGTTGAGGGTTTCGTCGAGCCGGTCGGCTTCGAGGAGCTGCAGGGCGATGCCATAGGGCAGGTCGCGCCGGCGAACGATGCGCACCAGGGCTTCGCCGTCGCGAGCGACGCCCTTGGCGATGAGGCGCAGCAGGTGCGGGAAGGTCATGCGGCCGGCGATGTCGGCGGTTTTGCCCCACTTGGCCCAGTGCACTTCGACGGCGTCGTTGGCGGATTTGTCGAGGGTGGTGGGCTTGTTCGGGTCGCGCTGGTCGCGGTAGGCGCGCACCTGGAGCTTCGGCCCGGCGTGGCCGGCGATGTTGGCGGCCACCAGGGTGAGGAAGCGCCGGCCGTATTCGTTGTTGGCGGCAAGCTGCCGGCCGCGGGCGCGCATGATGACGAGCGAGGCGTCGAGGTCGGCATTCACCGCGCCGCTCCATGTGGCCATGCTGGCGGTGAGGCGCCCGACGGCGCCGCCGGCGAAGCCGGCCGAGTTGCCGGAGCCGTAGGTGGCGGCGTAGTTGTCGCGGGCGGCGGGCTTGATCCAGCGCAGGAAGGCGTCGAGGAGGCCCATGCGTCAAACCCTGAACTGAATTTTGCGGCCGAGGCCTTCGCCCTTGGCGATGGCGGCGGCGGCTTCTTCGTTGCGGACTTCGAACCCGTAGCGGTTGCGCAGCTTGACGAGTTCGGCAATGGGAATGAATTTCATGCGACGCCCGGCGATCTCGTATTCGGCAACGGCTGGGTCGCGCGCTTCGAGCCAGGCTTCGATGGCGTCGAGCATTTTGCGGGCATGGCTGCGGCCGTCGTAGGCGGCGGTGCCGGAGCGGTAGTCCGGGTCGACGGTGAGGGTGCCGGTGTCAACGGTGTATTTCTCGGAGCTGCCGCCCTCGACCCAGGCCATCCATGTGTAGCTGCCGGCGGTGTAGTTCGCGGTGGTGGCGGCGGCGACGCTGACGAGGTGGTCGGTGCCGGAGGTGCCGGCGACGATCTCGAAATAGCCGGTGGCGTTCTTGAAGCGGTATTTGAGCGTCCAGGCACCGGCAGGGTAGTCGGCAAGCGTGCGCGTCCACTTCCAGGTGTCCCCGGCGCGCGCGGAAGTCGGCTCGTTGGTCGGAATGTCGGCCATTTGACGCACGAAGATGCGCCTCGCCGGCGGACATTGTTAAGGCAAAAAACGTCCGCTATTTGCCGTTGCGAATGCGGCGGACCTGCCGCACCGACAGGCCGGTGGCAAGCGCCATCTGCACCTGCGTGCGTTTTTCGAGCTTGGCAAGCTGCACGGCACGCGACTGCTTCGGCAGGCTGGCGACATAGACGCGCTCGCCGCCATACTGCATGCGGATCTTGACTTCGACCTGGCGCGCAGTGTCGAGGGGGACGTCGATGCCGGAGTCGCGCAGGGCGCGGATGAGATCGTGGATCATGGCTTTAAGCTCCGTGGTCATATGGGTCTTCCAATGCGTCCGACGCGGCGGGCAATCTGGCGCGGCGCAGGCGGCACCGTGTCGGGGGGACTGACTTTTTCTTCTTCGGCGGGGTCCGGCTCGAGCATCAGGCGGCGGCGTTCCCAGTCGGCGGCCTTCCATTTGTGCAGGTAGAGCTCGGGGTGGTGGCTGGCGGCGAGCGCATAGACCCAGGTGTCGAGGGCTTCGTTGCGCTTGCCCTTCTTGATCTCCCACCTGTTGCGGCGCGGGTTGAAGGTCTCGGCGACGAGCTGGTCGTAGTAGTGGCTTTCGAGCTGCTGGGAGAAGCGCACCTTGCGGTCGGCGGGGTCTTTGTCGGCGTCGCCGTTGAGGCGGGCGTAGAGCAGGTGCTTGGCGGTGTCGGCGCCGACGCTGTAGAGGAGCACGCCCTTCCTGGCGGTCTTGCCGCGCCAGGTGACGTCCTGCTGGCTGGGCTTGCCGAGGATGGCGCGGCCGGGACTGCTGGCGCCCTTGAGGGCGAGCGCGCGGCGCACGCGGCCGGCGCGGACGAAGGCATACACGGCGTGGGTGTGGTGGCCGCCGGAGTCGATGCCGACGGCTTCGATCCGGAGCATCTTGCCGGCGGCGTTGACGAAGCTGGCGGAGAGGTAGTCGGCGAGCTTGTCCCAGATGGACTCGTCGGCGGGGTTGCCGGGCAGGACGTGGTAGTCGATGGTCCAGGCGCGGTCGCCGCGGCCCCAGCCTACGATCTGGATCTCGATGCGGTCGTCCTGGACGTCGCAGCCGGCGGTGAGGACGAGGCAGCCGGACGGGATGGTGCGCATCTCGTAGGGTTCGGCGCGGGCCTCCAGCGCATTGGGCTTGATGTCGCGCGAGCGGTCTGCCCAGGTCTCGCCCAGCCGCGTGTTCATGAAGCGCATGAGCTTGGCGGGGTCGTCCTGCGCTTCGATCCATTCGGCGGCGAGTTCGGCCCAGGTGAGGCCGAGGCCGAGCGGGCTGTAGAGGGCGTTGATGTGGTAGCTGGGGTACGGCGCGCCGGGGGCTTCGGGAATCCAGCGGCCGCGGGCGAGCATGTCGGGCTTGTGGTGCTCGGGGATCTCGGCGCCGCATTCGCGGCAGACGTACCAGCAGTCGAGGATGCGGCGCGGGTTGTCGGGCTTTTTCGACCAGCGCAGGTTGGCCCAGGCGAGCGGCTGCGGTTCGTGGCAGTGCGGACAGGGCACGTGGTAGCGGCGCCGGTCGCCGGCCTCGAAAAGCTCTTCTATTCGGCTGGCGTCCTTCATGGTCGGCGAGCTGGGGACGTAGAGCTTGCGGTCGTGGTAGGTGGTGAGGCGCACCTCGAGCAGGCCGAGCGGGTCGCCCTGGGTGGTGCTCCAGTCGTATTCGTCGCACTCGTCGGCGATGGCGTAGCGCAGGCTGGTGCTTTTGAGCTCGGAGGTGGAGCCGGCGGTCTTGGCGTAGAGGATGCCGCCGACGAATTTCTTGCGCTGGGCGTTGTTGTCGGAGCCGGAGTTCGAGCGGCGGGCGAGCACGGCGGATACCGCGGGCGTGGCGGCGGCCATGGGCTCGAATTTCTGGCTCATCCAGTCGGTGAGCGACTTTTCGGTCGGCATCACCACGGCGACCGGCCCTTTGGCGTGGGTCATGATGTAGCCGAGCCAGTTGCTGGCGACCTCGGTGCCGCCGACCTGGCTGGATTTCATGAAGGCGACCAGGCGGGCGGTGGAGTCTTCGGAGAGCTGGTCCATGATCTCGCGCAGGTAGGGCGTGCGCGATGTCTTCCACGGCCCGGGCTCGGCGCTGCCGACCTGCGAGAGCACGCGGTTGGCGTCGGCCCATTCGGCGACGGTGAGCGGCGCCTTGGGCTCCCAGCCGCGCTCGATGGCGCGCAGGGCGAGCGCGGAGCCTTCCGGGGCGCCCATCAGGCGGACTCCTGGGTGAGTTCGGCCAGACGCCGGCGGGCGCCGGCGTGCATTTCGGCCATGATCTGGCCGATCTCCTGCTTGAGCAGCGCGCGGATGGTGTCGAGATCCTTGCCGACGAGCAGCGCGGCAACCCGGTGCGGCAGGTTTTCAACCCCGGCCCGGACGCCGGCGACGAGGTCGTCGAGGGCGGCTTCGACGTCGGGGCGGGGGACGACGGCGCGGATGGCCTTTTCGTAATCGAGCTGTGCCTGCAGGGCGAGATAGTGTTCCTTGCGGGCGATGGCGTCGGCGCGCGTGGTCTGGACGGCCTCGATGTCTTCCCGACCGCCGGAAGGCGCCTCCGGCTGCTCAGGCGGGGCCACAGGCGGCTCGGCGCCCCTGGCCTTGGCCCAGCGGGCGGCGACGTCGTCGCGCCCGCCAGCGGTCTCCAGGATGCGCTGACGGCTGGCTTCGACGTCGACCTTGCCTTCCGGGGTCATGACGAGCCGTCCTTCCTGTTTTAGGCGGGTGACGTGGGATCTGTCCACTCCGAGCAGGCGGGCGAATTCGGCCTGATGGGCAATGGTCATCCCATTACCCTTTCTTTTTCTCGGGTAGCGGGTGAAAAACAGGGCGTGCGCGCGCGACCGCACGGGCCGCACGGGTGTCCGCACGGGTGTACCGCGCGTAAGTGCCTGATTGCACGCCACCGCACGGGCGCACGGGTAGCACGTATACGCGCGCGAGGTGTGATGTGCGCGTGAAAAGCGCGAGCAGGGGCGCATGCGGGAAAACGCTCTCGCGTATACGTGCGCGCGAGACCCGTGCGCCCGTGCGCTCCATTGTTTTTTAAAGAGAAATACCCGTGCGGACACCCGTGCGGACACCCGTGCGCCCGTGCGGTCATGCGAGTTCTCCGATGGCGTCCTGGAAGGCGAAAAAACACCGCGTGAGCCATTCGGTGTGGTTTTCAGCGGGTTCCTGGGCGTATTCGCTGCCCTTGAGCGCAATTTCCGACGGGATGACGAAGCGCTGGCGGACGGTTTCGGTGGTGTTGAAGCTCCTGCGGCGGTCTTTGTGGCCCTTGTGCCAGCCAGGGAGCGCGCCGATGTCGCCGGAGAACTGGTTTTCCGGGCGCGGCCGCGGCTCGCCCATGCGCCGGCACCACTCAAGATAGACCTTGTAGAGGTGGCTGCTGGCGCAGGGGCAGAACGGCAGGGTGTCTTCCTTGTGCGCGATGTCGCCGGCCTGCCAGTCGCGCAGGAAGCGCAGGACGCTGTCCATGCTGCGATCGATGAGGGCGGTCTTGGCCTCGGTCATCGGCGGCTTGGCGTGCTCGTCGAAGTCGCCGAGATCGAGGTTGAGCAGATGGTCGTGCAGGGCTGCGACGCCGCCGGCGGCGAGTTCGGCCTTGACTTCGGCGTAGAAGCGCGCGGAGAGCTGCTCGGGCGTGCGGATGACGGTGTAGCGGCGGTCGTCGCGCTCGAGTACGAGCGGCTGGCTTTCGTTGGAGAGGAAGACGAGGTTGACGTGGTTGCGCTCGTCGTGGGCGGCGACGTTCTTGGGGTTGATGCGGATCCACTCGCCGGTGATGATGCCCTTGAGCTTGTTCTTGGTGTGGAAGAGTTCCTGCCGGGCGACGACTTCGTCGGCGATGAGGAAGAGCTTGCGGCTGGCCCAGTCGTTGAATTTGTCCTCGATGGCTGACTGGTCGATGATGCGGCCGTAGTCGCCATAAATGGCCATGACGGACTCGAAGAACAGGTTCTTGCCGGTGCCCTGCGGGCCGTGGAAGACGAGCGCGGTGCGCATCTTGGCGCCAGGATGCTGGATGGGGTAGGCGAGCCAGCGCAGGACCCACTTGAAGACTTCTCCGGCGTTTTTTTCTCCGCTGCAGAGGTATTCGAGCAGTTCGAGCAGGGCTTCGCAGCGGCCGGCGCGCGCCGTGGTGGGCCAGCCGCCCCAGAGGTTGCACTTGATGCGGGAATCCGCGCCGGCCGGGTCGAAGCCGACCTCGTCGAGGCGGGCGACGCGCTTGCGGGCGCGCATTTCGTTCCAGCCATCCTTCGGCAGCAGCTCGACGACGTCGACTTTCGGCACGAGCATGTGTTCGACGGCGTCGAACAGCGTGCCCTTGCCGCCGTAGATGAGGACGTAGCGATCGAGGGCTTCGTCGATCTGCATGATGGACGGCAGCGCGCCGCGCTCCCCCGCCCCCTCGACGGCGATCTCCCGCGCCTGTGGCTCGACACCCCAGCCCAACTCCCGGAGGCTGGCCTCGATCTGGGCGCGGACGATGGGCTGACCTGCTTCGGCCTGCAGGTCGTTGAAGTCGGTCGGGCCTTTGCGGTCTGTCGGCCGCTCGGCTGGGAAGGCTGGAGCGATCCAGGCGCCGTCGACGGCATGCGCGGCGGCCTGGGCGGCGGTGACGCCTGGATTGCCGTCGGTGCGGTAGTCGTCGTCGGCGCAGACGAGGATGTGGGTGCGGCGATATGCTTTTTTGATGGCCGTTGCGACGTGCAACAGATTTCCGGCGTCGAAGGCAACGACGACGGGCAGTCCGGTGGCTTCGTGCAGCGTGGCGGCGGTGGCGTAGCCTTCGGCGACGAGCGCCACGCCCTTCGGGATGCCGCCGATGAGGTGGTAGTGGCCCTGGGTGGCGACGCCGCGCGGGAAATACTGCTTTTCTAGCTTCTGTCCGCGGTCCTTGCCGCGGATGAGCTGCAGGCCCCAGATCTTGCCGCCGGCGTCCATCATCGGCACGGCCATGGTGCCGTGCCCGGCCGGCGAGAAGCGCACGCCGTGGGCGCCGACGCCCTTCTTCGCCAGGTAATCGGAGGCGCCCTCCTCCACATAGGCACGCCAGACGCGGGTGGCTTCGGCGCTGGCGCGCTCGGCTTCCGCTGCCCGCATGGCCTTCATGCGCGCCTGGTTGGCCTTCTGCCGCGCGGCGATGGCGGCGTTCTGCTCGGCGGTGAGGGTGCGCTTCTTGCCGTCGCGGCGCAGCTCGATCTTGCGCTTGCCGGGGTCGGCGCCGTGATAGACGCCGTAGGCGCCGACGATGTAGCGCTCGCCGTCGATGACGATCTCGTTGAGCCAGTACCAGCCGCGCAGCTCGCGGTCCTCGCCTTCGACCTGCCCGCGCACCGGTCGCGGCGTGTCGACTTCAAGTTCCATCAGCGCGCCGCCATGCTTGTCTAGCAGCCCGGCCAAGCGCAGCTGGCCGAGGACGTCGTCGTAGTTGACCCAGCTCACCGAGCGGTCCTCATCGCCTCGGCGAAGGCGTCCGAGAATTCGCGCGGAAACTCGCGCCGCACGATGTCATTGACCGTTTTCTTGAAATTGAAGCGCGGACTGTAGTGCGCCACGCGCTGAGGGAAGACGATCACCGGAATGATCTGCCCAGGACTGCCAGGTACGCGCCGCCAGATCCCGACCGGAAGCCCAGGGTGGCCCTTCGGCTGGCCATAAAATAGCGAGAGATCGCCGGCACCCTTGCGCCTGTCTCCGATTCCGAGGCGCTTTTTCACGACCGCGCCATACTTCCCGGCCTTGGCCGCAGCGAGCAGGCGCTTGATGGTGTCCTTCGGCAGGTTGCCGTACTGGTCGAGTGTCACCTCGCCAGGCAGGCGCAGCGCGCGCTTCGTGGGAGCACGTGCCCCACCTTCGATCTGATAGACCATGTACGCGGCCTGCCGGTCCTTGAACCCGACGACGGTCTGTAGATTGTTCTTCCGCGCCGGCTGAATGAATATCCCGCGCTTGGTGAAGGGGGTGGGCTTGTGGAGCGCCTTCTCCAGCGCATCCGGCATTGCACGCTGAACTGCCTGCGCCGTCCTGGTCAGCGCCTTTGCGGTTGCGAACGGTATCTGATCGCGGCCCCACCTGCCGATGCGGGCCGTCAGCTTTTCAACGTCGTGCCGGACGCTAATCTTGATCACTATGCCGCCGTTGAGTATGTTGAGAAATCATGCACTTGCCAAAATTCGCGCTGCGAATGACCCTTGATGAGGAAGCGCAGGAAGGACCCGTGCCCTGGTGTTGTTGAGGTGTTGAGCATTTGGTGCGTGCGCCATTACCTTGTCCTTGCGGGGGCCGGGGAGATGGTCATGGTTTGGCCGTCGCGCCAGAATGGCGGGTGTGTGGCTGTGGCGATCTTGGCGCGCGGGATATGTAGCTCGGCCTGAAAGCCGTTCGGGTATTCGGGAGGCAGCGGGATCAGGTAGCGCACGATTACTATTTCGACTTCTGGCTGCGTCTGCATGTGTAACGCTCCTGCTCGCGGACGACTTCGGTGAGGATAACGTCGGGCTGCAGCCGTCCCCAGTTTTCGCGCAACGCAGCGGCGCGCCAGTATTTGTCGAGCAGCTGACGCCGCGGCATGGGTGTGGCGCTGTGCATGCCGAGCTCGCGCACGAACGCGACCTCATCCGTGGTTGTCCAGACGTGGCTCATGCCGCTCTCTTCCCTGCGATTCCCTCATCTTCCATGAGACTCCCCCGGCAATCCCTTTCAGTCCCTCGGCCTGGAGCAGCCGATCGAGTATCGTGGCTTCATGGATGCGAGACATGGCCCATTGATGCAGGACTTCACGTGCGATTTCAGACTTGTCGCGTCCGTCGGCGCGGTTGATCGCCTCGAGCACGGCGTCGGTTTCGCTGGTGATTTTTCCTCTGAAGTCCTTGAGTTCTGCGCTCACTTGGTGGGTGCTCCCGTGTGGTGTGAAGAAAATCCCCGGCCGGCGTGGGTTCAACCGGCCGGGGCAAGGGCCAGGCGGCGCGTCAGGGAGGGGAACGCGCCGGGCGTCCTGGCTGGAGGAGATTCAAGCGGCCTCCTTTTCCGGAGGTGGTGTCGCCGTGGTGGCGGGACTGACTTTCGGGAGACCGTCGCTCGGGTGCGGATAGAGATCTGGCCGCAGTTCATGCGGCGTGATCTTCCACTCGATGACACCGCAGATTGCCAGGACGTACTCGGCGGGCGGGCAGGCGGATTTAAGATCGTTCAGCCAGCCCCAGACATGCACCTGGCTAACCTTCGATCCGGCGGGCATCCGGGCGCGCACTCCCGCCGCCAGCCGGGTCTGGCCACCGGCCAGGTCGACCGCTTTTTGCAGGGTTTCTTTGCTCATGGGAAGTAATATAAGCCTACTGTTTGATGATGTCAATAAGCTCGCTGTTTTGACTTCATGCGGCAGCAACAATAAGAATGTCTGTATGCGATATGGGGAACGGCTCAAGCTCGATCGAGGGGAAATGACGCAGGCAAAGCTGTCCGAGCTTTCGGGCGTAAGCCAATCGTTGATTTCGCAGCTCGAAAACTCGGAAACAGCGACCGGCTCGGAATACACAAACAGGCTCGCGCGGGCTTTGGAAATCAGCCCTGACTGGCTGGCCGACGAGATCGGCGAGATGCAGCCCTCTGGTATTTTTGTCACCGATCAGAAACTGATCGCCGCTCACAAGGTCATGGAGGCGCTGCCGGAGTACGGCAAAGACGCCGCCATCAAAGCGATTGTTGAAACTGCGGAACTCATCGAGCGCGTTCGTGCCAACGGTGATGGCACGAACGGCTGAGATTCACCGCTTTCCGGTGCAACTGCGATTCGACTTCGACAGGGAGAAACGATGATTCCCACCATCGGCATCATGATCGGCGCCTACATCTTCACCAGGATGGCCGAGCTGCTGGGCAGCAAGGAGACCGGCATCGTGGTCAAGATCTTCGCCGTCCTCACCCTGCTGGTGGCGGTGGTGGGAACACTGGTGCTGATGTTCAGCGGATCTTCGCTTCCGGCCGGCCTGCGCTGATGCGCTATTCCTGGCAAAGTCGTGCTGGAGCATTCCTCATCGAAAAGCGCCAAGGGCGATGGCATCCCATCTTCGACGGCGAGAGCCTGGGCAGTTATGCCACGCCACAACAGGCCCTCGACGATCTATGCGGCGGTCACGTTTTTTCGATTCCCGGCGGCATCGACCCCGCCAAGCTAGGCCTGCCGGACGACTTGGCGGAGTGGGCATCCAGATAATCCAGCAACGCCTCCGCCAGGTGGCGCGCGCCCTCCAGCGGTAACGCCAGACGCAACACCTGCCCGTCGGGCAGGTCAAACCCGATTCCGATCAACCCCGTCTCCACGTCCGCCGGCGTCGTATTACGCCAAATCGCCGGTCGATAGCTTGCCGGCAGCCGGCCGGCTCTCTCTGCTTCACCCATAAATCCTCCTGAAGTAACCCCGCCACGTCGGCGGCGGGATCATTGTGCCACAAAATATCAGCCTGCTTATTGACAAATGAAACAAGCTCGCTTATATTTCATCCAACACCCGCAGTCCAGGCCCTTCGTGGCAAGTCCGGACAGAGTGAATCGGTGGATCTACGGAAAGACCGACGGGAGGGCGAAGGAAGCACAGGAACAAACGCAGAGTGGAGCAGCGGTAGCTCGCCTGGCTCATAACCAGGAGGTCGCCGGTTCGAATCCGGCCTCTGCAACCAGAGCAACGCCGCCAATCCCTTTCGCGGGCGGCGTGCTCCCGATGCGGCGGGGTTCGCCGGCGGCTACCGCACCAGAGCTGCTGGCACTTTACGGACAAGGAACGCGGGATGGGCGTGAGCAGAAAAGATTTCGAATGCATTGCGCAGGTGCTTTGGAACAACGGCAATGACTGTTGGTTGCACTGGAGTCGGGTAGATGCCGGACTTTTCGGCATATCGCTAGTCTCCGCCCGCGGCAGCAGCGTACAAGAGGACGCTCGCCTGCTCAGCGACATCGCCGGGACACGCGCAACCATGTCCAGGCTCTCCGATCTCGACCGCGAAGCCGCCTGATGCCCTACCACCCCACCACCGCCGAACTGCGCGATGCCTTCCGGCGCGGGCGGCTGTGGTGGCTGGGCTGGACGTTCGAGAAGGCGCAGTCGGTGCCCTACGTCGCGCAGTGCCTGTCCAACCAGGTGCGCGAAGAGCGGCGGCGGCGCGAGGCCCGATCCGGCCGGTTGCCGGTGCAGATGGATTTTATGGAGGGCGCATGAAACCACACTACGTCAAGGCCCCCGACCTGCGGCTCGCGCTGCGCTGGTTCGTCGAGGCCGCCACGCCGGGCAAGATCGCCGTCGCCGTGTCGGACACCGACCGGCGCACGCGGCGCCACGGCCGCATCGTGCTGCTCGACCCCACCGACGCCACCCGCCACATCCTGCTGGAGACCACATCATGACGCCTGCACCGAACCTCCCCGCCACGCTGGCCGAACTCGAGCGCGCCGCCATCGAGGGAGGCATGCACCTGATCCACGACGGCCGCCATGTCAAGGTGAGCCCCATCGTGCCGCCCGGCTGGTTCCGCATCGCCGGCTGCGTGCGCGACGCTTACGAAGAGACCGACCGCACGGCCGGCTGCTGCGACATCGACCGGATCGGCGGGGTGGCGGCATGAAGCGCCCGAACTTCACCGACGCGCACCGCTACCCGCACGGCTACGTGCCGAGCAAATCAACCGACATCGGCGCCACCTTCCGCCGCGCGCGACGGCAGATCGAAGCGGAAGCGCAGCGCCAGGCCGAGCAGGACGCGGCCGTCGCCGCCGAGACGCGCCGCAAGGTGCGCAGGATCAAGGAGGCCGCCTGATGCACGTCTACCTGACGAAATGGCGCATGGCACGCGGCCTGCGCTGGCAGAAAGCACATCCAGATCCCGCGCCGTTCGCCCGCGAACTGGTGAAGGGCATCGTCATCGGCACCGTGCTGGCCGTACTGGTGGCGATCAGCGGGCGCATGGAGTACCAGGACGCCGTCGCGCAGGAGGCGGAAGCGCGGGCGCTGGTGGCGGAAGCAAAGAAGATGGATGCCGAGGAAGACCTGGCGATGTGCCTGAACGGCATGCGTGCGTGGCGTGTGGAAGATGGTTACGTGCGCTGCCGTGGGGCGGAGGTGGTGCGGTGAACGTGGATGTCACCGGGCCGCGCTTGCGCGGCTCCGGTGGACAGCAGGGTTCGGCGTAGCCGTCCTGCGGAGACTGACTTTTGATAGGAGGCGAGAATGGAAGACGAAGGAATGTGCTACGTGGCAGCAGACCCGGAACAACCTGGCGCTGCTTGGGCAGCAACGGCAGACATGCCGCAGTATGCCAAGGATACGGCCAAGACGATAGCCGACTGGGTGCGGCGTGGCGCGAACGTGATGCGCGTGCCGACCGCCGAGGCCCGCGAAATGCTGAGCAAGTGGGTGCGCCCGGAAAAGAAGAAGGCGAAGACCGCACAGGCCGAATTGCTGTGACGCCGAACTCCATAGGTGAGGGGCCGGGCGCGGCTTCTTGCGCACGGTCCCTCTCGACCGACGGGTTGGCCGGCAGCGGCACCACGGAGAAATGATGCAACCGTATTACGAAGACGAAGCGGTGACGCTCTACCACGGCGATGCGCTGGAGATACTGCCGCAGTTGCCGAAGGCGGACGCCATTGTGACCGACCCGCCCTATGGCGAAACCTCGCTGGATTGGGACCGTTGGCCGGATGGATGGCCTGCAGCGGCAGCGATGGTGGCGCCGCAGATGTGGTGCTTTGGCTCCATGCGGATGTTCCTCGAAAAGCGCGGCGACCTGGAGGGATGGAAACTGGCGCAGGACATCGTGTGGGAGAAGCACAACGGGTCTTCCTTCCACGACGACAGGTTCCGGCGGGTGCATGAATTCGCGCTCCACTTCTACCGCGGCGAATGGGGCGCGCTGTACCGCGAAGTACCGAGGTTCGGGGAGGAACAGCGGAAGCAGAACATCAGGCGCGGCAAGACGCCGCACCTTGGCGCGAACGGCGCGGCATCGGTGATTGAAGGGCAACGGATCATGACTTCCGTGATCTTCGCGCCGAGCTGCCACGGCTACGCGGTGAACGAAACCCAAAAGCCGGAAGACATTGTGGCACCGCTGCTGCAGTACAGCGTGCCGCCCGGCGGGCTGGTGGTTGATTGCTTCGCGGGTAGCGGAACAACAGGCGCAGTGGCGCGGAAGTTCCGGCGGCGGGCGATCTTGATTGAGAAGCGCGAGGCCCAATGCCGGGCCATCGTGGAGCGGCTGCGGCAAGGCGACTTGCTGACGGCCAACGACCTAGGTAACCGGCTGGCCGCCCACGAAACCAAACAGGAGAGATGAAGATGGGAGCAACCACGAACGACAACAGCGCCGCTTGCGGCCAGTCCGTGTTGACCGACGGGTTGGGCGGCGACGATCCCAAGAGGTCGCTACTGACCCATGCCTGCGGGTGTGAATACGTCGGCAAAGACGGGACCATGCGACGAATGGGCGCGCAGCGGTATGAAGATGCCACGATTAGTTTCCACATTGCGACGTATTGGGACGGCGAAGACAAAGAGCCGACAACCACGTCGGTACGCATGGGTGTGGAAGCGTACTCGGCATTTCTCGAAATGCTCAACGTGTTTGCCGTGGATCGGGAGCGGTTCCGCAACCCGGACTACACGCCGCCTAACGCCGGAATTCACTGCGCGGCCGAAGGCCGTCCGGTGGAATGACTTGTTAGGAGCCTCCTATGTTTAGAGCGCACGAACTAATTGCTGCATTGAACCCGGAATGCCAAGACTACGCCGATTGTATGGCGGCGGTGAAGTTTGACCTTGGCGACATGGACAAGACTCTCGGCATGGCCGATGTGTCGAGCTTCACGTTTTTCAATATCCCGGCACCGGTGTGTTTGTTTCAAGTGACGCAAGAAATGGATCTTCATTTCTTCCTCGCAAAGCAGGACTTCGGCGGGACAGTCTGGCGCCGGTACGGCAAGCAACTTAATGATGGGTTTCGATGGGTTCAAGAGGACGTGGAGTTTTTCATTGAGCCTGATGGAAAAACAATCATTGCAACGCGCATAAGCTCAGGCGAGGTGCTGACCAAAGGCGGCGATACAGATATTGCCGACATGACGGAGGCCGAACGCTGGACGATATTGCATTTCATCAAAGTGGCCGCGTCCATCGAGGTTTTTTCTTGCAGCAACGTAGCAACTGTCGAGCACAGGCCGCCGAAGCTGATAAACGACAAGAGAAAGAAGAAAGGGAAGCCGCTCTTTTTCTCTTACCGAACACTGCACGTTACAGGCGATTCGGCGGCGAAAGAAACAACAGGCAAAGGAACACACGCCAGCCCTAGACTGCACTTGCGCCGGGGGCATATCCGCAGGCTTCCAGATGGCCGCAGGGTGTGGGTTACGTCGTGCCTTGTTGGCGACAAAACGAAGGGGTTTGCTGCGCACGATTACAAGGTGCGGCTGGCTCCTAACTCCAATTCAACGACAGATTCTG
>WBZR01000492.1_pt1 | contig 63394 bp, 62 predicted proteins | sample 5204231 | NCBI WGS metagenome assembly WBZR01 (sample SAMN12412403, study PRJNA552823) | activated sludge metagenome | isolation source: activated sludge from anammox sidestream of wastewater treatment plant... | place: USA: Virginia | collected 2017-08 | reverse complement strand
CGGTGGTCGGGAAGCGTTAACCACCGCTTACGAAAGTGTTGCATCAAGGCTTGGAGGGAGAGTGTCGCTTGCATCGGCTTTCCCAACCTTACCATAAGTTTCAGATTTGGAATTGCTGGCCCGAACACACGGTGACTTGCATTTTCCAGCCTTGTCTTGTAAAATTTACATGTGTCTTACACAACGGAGGCCGCATGACTATGGAAACGATCGTATCGCGACGCGGGCAAACAGTTGTCCCTGCGTCGATTCGCGCCAAGTACAACATCAAAGACGGGGATCAATTGGTTTGGGTAGACGACGGTCAGATCATCCGGGTGATCCCGGTGCCTTCCGATCCGGTTGCGGCTTTATACGGGCGCGGCAAGGGACAAGGATTAACGCGCAAACTCATGGAAGATCGCGCAAAGTATAGGAAGAAAGAAAATGGCAAGTAAGCCGTTTGTGCTCGACACCTCGGCGCTGATGACGCTCGTTGAAAAAGAGGAAGGCGCGGAACGAGTACGCGATATTCTTATGAAACAGACGATCATCATCCCATGGCTCTCTATGCTGGAAATTGTTTACATCGCGCGGCGCGAACTGGGAGAAGACGAAGCGTTAACTCGCTACGCCTTGATGAAAAGACTCGACGCAAAGATCGTCTGGAATGCAGACGAGGCTCTCCTGCTCAACGCCGCCCGCATCAAATCCACTCACAGCCTGTCGCTTGCCGATTCGGTCATTGCCGCAATTGCCGCTCAACACAAAGCCATACTTTTGCATAAAGATCCCGAGTTCGAACCTCTGCAAGATGTAGTTGAAATGGAATCGTTGCCGTACAAGAAATAGACTATCGAACGTTATTTCTCCGCGCGCAATGCCTTCCACGAAGCGACCGATGAGTACGGCTCGGCGGAATATCGCATGGACGTTGCCTCCACGCTGGCGAAGAGGTGCATGGAAGTACAATAGACCCCAATGAATACTCGTCTTGTTACTGTGAGCGAAGATCAATTGGTGTCCGAACTCTGGGCGCGGGATGTGCCGTTTCTGACGGGGGGTCAAACCAGCCCATCCTTTCTGCTCGACTCCGCGACTCTCATACAATCGCTGGCAGACAGCCGGGACGCCCGTGTGCGCATGGCTTTGATACCCTTATTCCTGCGTCATCCTGATTTTTTGGGCGATGCAAAAAAAGCAGATGAAACGCTTTCATCACAACAGAGTCAACTGTACCTTCGCTTTTACTATACAGCCGCCGTTCTCCTTCAACGAAAATACAGAGAGCGATTGATCAAAATCTTTGGCGAGCAATTACAACTACCCGATTTATTTTCAAGACTATTAGGTGTCTCGCTGGATTCAAATCCAAACGATGCTCTTGTGAGATTAGCACAGCGACATCAAGTCCTAAGTGGTCAGCGCATTAACTGGCTTGAAACGTACGAACATGGCGCAGAGCGTCTGGTCAAGTATATGGAAAAGTTCAAATGAAGACAATATCCAAGCAGGCTATCCATGACTTTCTCCAGCGGTTGGGAACGCGCTACCCCAAGCCAGCGACCCTTCACCTGCTTGGCGGCGGCGCATTAATCCTTCTCGGAAGTTCGCGCGAAACACTCGACATTGATTACGTAGGCGACGACATACAAAAAGACGGTTTTCAAATTGTCATCGAGGAAGTTGCAAACGAACTGGGGTTGGATACGGAGCCGGCCCCCCATCGAGCGATTCGTGCCGCTACCCGAAGGCAATGAGCAACGTAGTATTCATATCGGTCAATTTGGGAAAGTTGATGTCTTTATTTTCGATCCATATAGCATTGCGCTCAGCAAGCTAGATCGAGGCAGTGATCGCGATTTAGACGATATCGTTTTCCTGATACAGCGCAACCAGATCAACGAAGTTGAACTGGAACGCATCCTCAACGACGCCCTGCCCCATGCGGGCAAATTCGACTTCAATCCTGATATCCTCGCTCATCTGCAGGAACTGAAGCGCCGACTGAAATAAAGTTATTTGTTCTCAGATTGTCAGCCACTTTGAGAACAGGCGATTTATTAACTCACCTTACGCAGAACGTCCCACAGGTTCGATTGAATCAACGGAGTTCTGCGAGAAAACCTGCGGGACGATACGTACCGTCAGTTATTAACCTGAAAGGAAGCTCCTATGACCGAAGACCAAAGACCTCCCACACCCAAAACCAAGACGCCCCTCCCAAATGGAAGCGGATTCGCCCTTGGTCTCGCCCTCGGGCTCGGGCTTGGCGTGGCGCTGAACAATATCGGAGCGGGCGTCGCGCTCGGCGTTGTCTTTGGCGCGGCGTTCAACGGAGCGCAGAAGCGGAAAGACCAGAATAACAAACCGTAATCCGACTGCATCCCAGCCAGATTCCGCGTAACGATTGCCTCACATGAGCGCCATCCCTTCCTCCCTCGCCCCGTTCTTTCAGGAATACGACCTCGCCAACCTTGTCCCTGAAAAAGATTCACATACCATCATCGAGCGCGTCTTGCAATTTGGAAACCGCGCTGAGATCAAATGGCTGTTCACCGTCTATTCGCGGGAACAGATTGTTTTATGGATCAACCGCTTCGGCGGCGAAAGGCTCCCCCAGCCGCATCTCAACTTCTGGACTCTTGTTTTAGGCTCCGACAAATGACAGCGCTCTTTTGGGATACTGTTACAGAAGAAATGCGCGTGGTACTGCGCGAGTTCTTCACTAGCAGGATCGGGAATCGCTTCTATCTCGCGGGCGGCACTGCTCTCGCGCTTCAGCTGGGGCATCGCCGATCTGTTGACCTCGACCTCTTCTCGCCAACCGAAGATATCCCGTCCATCCGCAACACCCTTGAAGACGCGCTCGCTCCATTGAAACCCGAATTGTCAGACACATCTTGGGGGAACCTGGTTTTTGTTGTAAAAAATGTTCGCGTTGGATTCTTCGGGTATGGATACACTCTATTAAATCCGCTGGTGGAGGACGAGAATCTCCGCATCGCCTCCATCGAAGACATTGCCTTGATGAAAATGGACGCCATTTTATCGAGAGCAAACCGCAAAGATTTTTATGACCTCTATTTTATTTCGCAAAATATTCCCCTGAAAAGATTGCTCGACCTTGCTCCTAAAAAATATCCGTCCGTTCGCGACTTTGAAGTTCAAGTTACAAAACGCCTGGTTTATTTCGAGAGCGCCGAGCACGATCCCGATCCGATACTTTTACAGATTGTATCGTGGGATGCCGTGAAGAATTACTTTGCTGAACAAGCCGAATCCATCGAGCAGAGTTGGTTGAAATAACTCTTCTCATAGCGAGGGGATGCTTGGAATCGCTTGCATAATTCCCGCAAACAGCTCGGGGAGGCATTGCCTGCCGATGAGCGCGCCTCGGAGGGATTGCGTTATTGAAGGCGTAACCAATTCTGCCTTGTCCAGACGGGGATTCTTGGGTAGGATTCGTTCATTGCTTATTACAGGCGCACGAAAAACTTTGATATACGAACGCAAGGAGGCAACCATGTTCAGGCTACGTTTCATTTTTTCGTTTTTAGTCTTGGCGACGACACTGCCTTACGGAGGAACTTCATCAGAATATAAGACACAAACCCAATTTGATTTATCACAGGAAAAAAGTGACAATATTAATTTTGTCAATTTGTATATTGATGAAATCAAATTTCTAGCAAACGTAGGGGACGTAACCGGCCCCGGGGAATTTCGCCTAATCATCCTGGCGGCCGATACATCCGGCAAATCGAGTGGCATGTTCTGTCCGGGGGATAAACCGCTGAAAGTTCGCAAAGGAGATACGGTTCAAGCCCCTTGCCTACTGGCAGTCAGTTTTGACGAATCCAAAGTATCAGACGGGGTCTACATCACGATTATGGCTGTGGACGAGGACAAATCGTCATTACCAGCAGACCTTTCTTATGAGGCGGCATCTGCAGGTCTTGGAAAGGCGCTTGGATCAGTAGCAAAAAAGGGCGCTGAGAAATTGGGGGTTACATTACTCACAAAAAGCAGCCCTTTTACATTTGTTGCGAGTGTACTGTACAGTTTTCTGAGCGGCAAACTCAAGGAATGGGTTCAGAAAGCAGATATTATTGGATCGCAAGGCGTTTACTTAAGTAGAAAAGATGGTTGGGCAACCAACGAGACAAATACCATAACATCAAACGATGGCGCGATTCGTGTTACCTACACCATCGTTCTCACGTCTTCTACCCCGCCAAATACAAAAGCGCCAGTTCTGGGTTCCACATCCTCTCAAACTTCAACGCAAAAGTATTGGTGCGATGATTTGAGTTACGTAAAGCTTAAAGTAGGCGATCGCGCTAAAGTCATTTGGGAAAAAGTCAATTTGCGAACAGCGCCTATCGTCCCACTGGAGTATTACGAAAACAGCATATCGAAAGTGGGAAAGGGAACAACTCTCACAATTATTGGCGGTCCTGCCTGCGCACACAATGGAACGTGGTGGCAGGTTCGCATTCAAAGTGGACTAACGGGTTGGATGCGGGAGCGAACAGACAGCTTGGGCTATTTAATAGGGAAATAATCCAACTTTGCCATAGAGTAGCGTTCATACTGAAATCTGAATAAGCGATGACGGTATAATTCGACTCGTGGCTCATCTCCCCCTCGACCAAATCCTCCGCGGCGATTGCGTTGAAGTCCTCCGCTCGCTCCCCGCGAACTCGGTGGATGTGATCTTCGCCGACCCGCCGTATAACTTGCAACTGCGCAACGAGTTGTATCGTCCCAATCTCACCAAAGTCGACGCGGTCAACGACGGCTGGGATCAGTTCGAGAATTTCAAAGCATATGACGAGTTCACGCGGGATTGGCTGAACGCAAGTCAACGCGTGTTGAAAGACACAGGCACGATCTGGGTCATCGGCACGTATCACAACATCTATCGCGTCGGCGCGATCATGCAAGATTTGGGGTTTTGGATTCTCAACGATGTATTGTGGATCAAAGACAATCCTATGCCAAATTTTCGCGGCGTGCGTCTCACCAACGCGCATGAAACGATGATCTGGGCGCAGAAGAAAAAAGGCGCGAAGTACACGTTCAATCATCACGCCATGAAAGCCTTGAATGAAGACCTGCAAATGCGTTCCGATTGGAGGCATTGGGAACTTCCGCTAGTGAACGGCAAACAACGAGTCAAACATAACGGGACGAAAGCCCACTCGACGCAAAAGCCCGAAGCGTTACTCTATCGGGTCATTCTGTCTTCAACGAACGCTGGGGATACGATCCTCGATCCGTTCTTCGGCTCAGGGACTACGGGAGCGGTTGCGAAGAAACTCGGTCGCCGCTGGATCGGCATCGAACGCGACAAAACATATATCAAGATCGCGCAACAACGCATTGACGCGGTTCTTGCCTCCCCTTCCGAGGTGTTGATCCTCTCCGAGAAACGGAAGCGGGCGCGGGTTCCGTTTGGAGCGTTGCTCGAAAACGGATTACTGAATCCAGGCGAGTCGCTTTACTTCGCGCGTAACGGCAAACGGGCGAAAATCCTATCGAACGGACACATCCAATGCGGCGAGGTCACTGGCTCGATTCACTTTGTGGCGAAATCGCTGATGAACGGCGCGCCCGTCAACGGCTGGGATGTGTGGTTTTACAAAGACGAGAACGGGAATAAAATTGTGATCGATGAACTACGAAGGAAGTTACAAGTCAAAGGTTGAAGGTCAAAGGTCGTAAGTTCAAGAAAAGACTTTCGACCTTTGACCCTCGACTTTCAACCCGCGAGGAGCAATCATGAACATCATACTTACAATCAACTCAACCAAACACGAGATCGCATGCGCGCCATCTGAATCATTACTCTCTGTCGTGCGAAGACTTGGCTACTACGGCGTCAAATTTGGCGACGAGGGCGGGCTGAGCGGCGCGGACACGGTTCTGCTGGATGGCAAGCCTGTCAACGCGGGGTCCATGCTCGCGGCGCAAGCGGAGGGACATCTTGTCGTCACGATCGAAGCGTTGGGCGAACATCCCGAACAAGGTTGGAAAAAGACCGACGGCTTGAATCCACTACAACAGGCGTTCGTCGAATCGGGCGCCATCCAATGCGGATTTTGCACGCCCGCACAAATCCTTGCGGCGAAGGCGTTGCTCGAACAGAATCCGAATCCAAGTGAAGAGCAAGTGCGCGAGGCGATCAGCGGCGTCTTGTGCCGATGCACGGGCTATCTCAAACCTGTGCAAGCCGTGTTGAAAGCGGCGGCGGTGATGCGCGGCGATGAACCGTTTCGCGTGGACACGATCAATTGGGATTTCGGCGCGCCGAAAACAGATGCGCCTATGGGAGGTTTTGATTCGCCGCAACTCGCTGGCATGATGACGCGCCCTAAAGTTGTGGTGACGCCCGAATCGCAAACATGGCAGACCGTCGGCAAGCCTGAGAAAAAAGTGGACGCGGTCAAGCTCGTGCAAGGCAAGCCCGCCTTCACCGCCGACATGGACGCGCGCGGCATGTTATATGCAAAAGTGTTGCACTCGCCGCACGCGCACGCGCTCATCAAAAAAATTGACGCGAGCAAAGCAAAAGAGTTAAAAGGTGTTGCGGCAGTTCTCACCTTTCAAGATATTCCGCGCGTCGTGTATTCCACCGCTGGGCAGTCCGATCCGATCCCAGGTCCGCTCGATACGTTTTCGCTCGATCACAAAGTCCGCTTCGTTGGCGATCGCGTTGCGTTCGTCGCGGCGGAGAGTCTCGAGATCGCCGAAAAGGCATTGATGTTGATCGAAGTGGAATACGAAATTCTGGATTCCATCCTCGACTCGCGCGAAGCGATGAACCCCGACGCGATTCGAATCCACGACGAACCTGAGTACGTCAATTTTGCCGACTCGAACCCCGAAAAGAATCTCGCCGCGCACATCCGCATTGACATCGGCGACGTGGAAAAAGGATTCAAAGAAGCCGATCATATTTTTGAGGCTGAATACGAAGTGCCGAAAGTGCAACAAGTTTCCATCGAGCCGCATGTGTGCGTCACATATTGGGATGAAGATGACCGTTTGGTGATTCGCACGTCCACGCAAGTTCCTTTTCATGTGCGGAGGATGCTCGCGCCTGTGTTGAATCTGCCAGTGAAGCGAATCCGCGTGGTCAAGCCGCGCATCGGCGGCGGGTTCGGCGGCAAGCAGGAAGTGTTGATGGAAGACGTGCCCGCGCATCTCACGATTGCGACGAAACGACCCGTTATCTACGAATACACGCGCGAGGAAGAATTTATCGCGGCGCGTTCGCGTCACCCAATGCGAGTCAAGATGAAGACGGGAGTGAAGCGAGACGGGACGATCACCGCCAACGCGATGTACGCGCTATCCGACACGGGCGCGTATGGTTGTCATGCGTTGACCGTTACGGGCAACACGGGTCACAAAGCGATGGCGTTGTATGTCGGCGATGGAGAATATCGCAAGAGTCCGAACATCCAATTTTACGCGGACGTGGTCTACACCAACACGCCGCCCGCTGGTGCGTTTCGCGGCTACGGCGTGCCGCAGGGATATTGGCCCGTCGAACGTCACATGGAAAAGATCGCCCGCGCGTTGAACCTCGACCCGATTGATTTTCGTTTGAGGAATACGATTCGGCCTGGCGAATATCATCCGTTTTCAACCGCATGGAATGAGGGACGCGAGCCGCGACCTGAGATCGTCCAAACCGTTGGGTTGGAAATGTGCGTTGCGCAAGGTAAAGCCGCAATTGATTGGGATTCGAAGTATGGGAATGAGGTATGGCGCAATAGCCCTTCGACTGCGCTCCGCTCCGCTCAGGGCGGATCACATTTGAAAAAGGGAATTGGCGTGGCAATGGTCATGCAGGGAACAGCGATTCCATATTTGGACATGGGTGGCGCGTCTATCAAGATGAACGATGACGGTTCATTCAACATGCTTGTCGGCGCGACGGATCTGGGAACGGGTTCAGACACTGTCCTCGCGCAGATGGCGGCGGAGGTGTTGGGCGTTCCGCTTGAAGATATGATCTGCTATTCATCGGACACCGATTTCACTCCGTTCGACAAGGGCGCGTACGCGTCATCTACAACATATATTTCTGGCGCGGCGGCAGTGAAAGCGGCAAACGTTGTTGCGGAACGGATCAAGGTCCGCGCGGCGATGATTCTGAATGCAGGTAAACAGGTAGACAAGGAAACAGGTACACAGGTATATGAGGCGGAGGAGATTCGCCTTGAAAATCGGTTAGCGATTGCTCGAGATGGGAAAACAGTTTCATTCACTGAAATTGCCTTGCACTCGCTACACAAAGATCAGCAAGAGCAGATCATGGGCGTGGCAAGTTATGTTTCGCCAGTCTCTCCCCCTCCCTTCGCCGCGCAATTCGCCGAGGTGACCGTGGACACGGAAACAGGCGCGGTTACGGTGGACAAACTCGTGATGGCGGTTGACTCGGGCGTGATCGTGAATCCGCTCACCGCTTCGGGACAGATCGAGGGCGGCATGACTCAAGCGTTGGGCTACGCGGTCTGCGAAGAGATGCGCTACGACGACAAAGGCGATGCCATCGAACGTGATTTGGATCGCTATCACATCTTCCGCGCCGACGAGATGCCCGAACTCGAAACGATCTTCGTCGAGACCTTCGAGCCGAGTCACCCGTTCGGAGTGAAAGCCGTCGCTGAGATTCCCATGGACGGAGTCGCGCCCGCCGTCGGCAATGCTATCCTCGATGCCATCGGCGTGAATGTGGATGTGATCCCCACCACGCCTGAACGCGTCTGGCGCGCGATGAAGAAACAATAAACATTCGGCGAAATCATTTTCGCTACAGAGAACACAGAGCAACAGAGTATTTCTCAAAGGTCTCAGTGAACTCTGTGGCTAAGCCAGAGCGCAACCACAAGAGGCTGAATGGAATTTCAAGCGATCATTCAACGAGCGGCTGAAATCCGCGCAAAGTACGCCCTGCTTGAACAAAAGCAATACGGCGCGGAATGGACGACTGAAGAACTCGCGCTCGGTTTTGTCGGCGACGTGGGCGACCTATCCAAATTGGTCGTTGCGTTACAAGGCAAACGCGAAATATCAGAAGCGCATGACAAACTCGCGCACGAACTTGCGGATTGCCTCTGGTCTGTTATCATTCTGGCGCAGGCGCATCAGGTTGATCTCGAATCAGCGTTTTTGAAAACCATGAACGAACTCGACGCGCACATCAACAAACTACTAACAGGCAATTAGGCAAGGGTATAATTTAGCGGCAATCAATTGCAAAGAGGAATCCAAGATGAGTTTTAAAAGAATCACCATCAACCCAGACGTGTTCAGCGGCAAACCTTGCATCCGCAATCTGAGATTCCCCGTCTCGCGATTGCTCGGTTTATTAGCCTCGGGCGAAACTCGCGATTCCATTCTCAAGGCTTACCCCTATCTCGAATCGGAAGATATTGACGAAGCCTTGTTGTATGCGGCGTCGCTGGCTGAAGAAGAAGTCATCGAATTTGCCTAATGAAATTCCTGATTGACATTGCCGTTGTTGATAAACGGCGAATTCGAATTACAAGACTTCCTCTAAAAAAGCCATGAGCAAAACCTTCGTCATCGGACACGTCAACCCCGACACCGACTCCATTGCCTCCGCTATGGGCTACGCATGGCTTATGCGCGAACGCGACGGCGCGGAAGCGGTCGCGGCGCGCGCGGGAGCGTTGAATCCCCAATCGGCGTGGCTGCTCAAACAGTTGAAGCTCGACCCGCCCGTCCTGCTCACCGACGCGTCGCCGCGATTTGAGTCAGTGATGCAAAGACTCGACAGCCTCCGCCCCGACTCGCAACTCGGTCTCGCGTGGACACTCGCCAGCAAGACCGGCGGCATTGCCCCCGTTGTGAATGAGGATGGCAAGCCTTACGGTCTCATCAACGGTTTGAGTCTCTTCAAATATTTCACACAGATACTCGGTCCGCGCCCCGGCGATACGACCGTGCGCGAGATGATGTCGGCGCCGTGTAAAGACGCGGCAGACACCAACGTGCCGAAGTTCCCCGCCAGCGGACACATCCGCGATTTTCTCAACCGCATCCTGCGCGACGAAACCGATGAGTATTGGGTCGTCGATGAAAATAATCTATATCTCGGCGTTGCCCGCCAGCGCGATATCCTCAACCCGCCGCGCCTGAAAATTATTCTCGTGGATCACAACGAGCCGCGTCAGGCAATTGCCGCGCTCGAAGAAGCGGAACTCCTCGAAATTCTGGATCATCACCGCCTCGGCAACCCGCACACGCACACGCCGATCCGATTCACGGTGGATATCGTGGGCTCGACTTCGACTCTCGTTTCGGAGATGACAGCGGAGGCGGGACTCTCCATGCCGCCCAGCCTCGCCGGCGCGCTTCTCGCGGGACTTCTGTCTGATACGCTCATTTTGACCTCTCCCACCACCACGCCCCGCGACAAAGACGCCGCCGAGAGGTTATCGCGCTGGGCGTTCGTCGGCGGGAGTCCGCTCAAAGGCGAGACCATCGAATCCTTCGGCAAAGCGTTGCTCTCTGCGGGAGCCGGTCTCTCGAACCGCGACCCGCACGAGATCGTCAGCACGGACATTAAACAATATGAAGCGGGCGGATTCAAACTCGCCATCGCCCAAGCCGAAGTAACCGACCTCCTGCAACTCGCGGAACATCTTGCTCCCCTCACGAAAGCCCTCGACGAATTGAAAGATAAACGCGGTTTCGACTTTGCCATGCTGCTCATCACCGATATTGTGCGCGGCACCAGCAGGCTCATCGTCTCATCGAACGCCCCGCCTATTTTGGGCGACCTGCCCTATCCCCCGCTTGCGGACGGCACACGCGACGCGCCCGGCGTGGTTTCGAGGAAGAAGCAGTTGTTGCCGGTGGTGTTGGGGTTGTTGGAGTAATCAGTGACAATGAAATACCGATCAACCAGCAAGTCGCATACCATCACTTCATATCCATAACATTGCGCCATGCTAGATTCAAGCCAGACAATTACAGGCATCAAACATAGAATTTATTTAAAGGCTTTGCCTTGGGGCGCAGGTGTAGCTTTGATCGTCTGGCTTCTTAATCTCAAAAATCAGAACGCGAATTTAGCAAGCATCGTCTTTTTGCCCTCGTTCTCGATCGCTTGCCTGATTTTCTTCTTACTTTTCAGGCGCTATGGGGTGACATTCCTCCACATCTTTGAGAGTGTCATTTACTCCAGCGCCTATTTATTCTTCATCGTTTTTCTGATCAATACCGCCTATAACGGCGTTTCAACAGGCGTATTCCTTGTTCAAAAATTCCTCATTTGGCTTCCCACAATTCACATCATTTCGTTCATGATGTTCTCGAAAAACATGGCTCTACGCCTAGCGCTTTCTTTTCTTATGTGCTTCACCATCATCGGAGCTACGTTCTTATATTTAACCAGAAACAGCCAGAATACTGCATATAACTTTCAAGTCTTGTTCGAGATATTTTTCAGCAACCTGATGTACATCCTTGTTCTGTATTTCATTGTCATACTGAAAGACATGGTACAGCATAGAGAGATGCGCGCTTCTCTTGTCGCCGAACTTGCGTATACCGACAGCTTGACCGGGGCATTTAATCGAAGAAAGATCGATGATCTTTTGGCAGAATATGCAGTACACGGCACGGCGTATTCGGTGATCATGGTGGATATCGATCATTTCAAAAAGGTCAACGACACGCTTGGACACGATCAAGGAGATGCCGTATTGAAAGAAGTAGCAAATCTACTGCGCGGAAATCTTCGCCAGAACGACCTCGTCGGCAGATGGGGTGGAGACGAATTTATCGTTGTTTGCCCGAACGCAACCCGGAATGACATTGAAAATATTCGGACCCGCATGAATTCCATCAACGAGAATTCCACGCTGCTCGCCAGCGGATGTAGTTTGAGTTTTGGCATCTGTTCATCTGAAGAGCACGAATCGGTGGATGCGGTCCTCAAACAGGCAGATACAAATCTCTATCAACACAAACGCTCAAAAAACAATTTGTAGCGCTCGTGGCGCCTACTATCCATTAATCGAAATCAAAAAACACGAAACATAACAAAAAAAATGCCAACCATTTTTCAAGCCATCTCAGAACTCGAAAAAAATAACGAATCTGCCGCTTTGTGCACGGTGACGAAAAGCGAAGGCTCGACTCCGCGTCATGTGGGGAGCAAGATGCTCGTGTACCCGGATGGCAAATTCATCGGCACGGTCGGCGGCGGGGACTTGGAACACCGCGTCCTCGATGAGGCGTGGATGGCGATCAGCGACGGCAAGCCGCGCTCGCTGGTGTATAACCTCATCAGCCCGACGCGCGGCGACCCGGGCGTGTGCGGCGGAACTGTGGAGGTGTTTGTGGAACCGATCCTTCCTCCCGCGATGATCGTCGTCATCGGCGGCGGACACGTGGGCAAGGCAGTCGTCCATTTGGCGAAGTGGCTGGGATTCAGAGTCGCCGTCAGCGACGACCGCGCGGAGTTTTGTAATCCCGAGTCGGTGCCGGGGGCTGACGCGTATTACCCAATCCCGATGGCGGAGTTGCCGAGTCAACTCAAAATGACGCGCCAAACTTTCCTAGTGGTAACCAGCCGTGGATCCGGAGTCGACGCGGCGGGTCTGCCTCCGCTTCTGGAATCGAAGGCGGCATACGTCGGCGTCATCGGCTCGAAACGCAGGTGGCTGACGACGGTCAAGGCGTTGAAAGAGAAAGGCGTGTCCGATGAGTTGATCGCGCGCGCGCATTCGCCGATGGGCTTGGAGTTGAACGCTGAAACGCCGGAAGAGATCGCGGTGAGCATCATGGCAGAGATTTTGATGCTGCGCGATAAGGGGACGGGAAAGATGATGAAGGAGTGAGACTTTTGGGTTGATTCATCGTACACAAATTAGACTATAATCACACCAACGTTCTTCAAAAGGAGAAAATCATGGCTAGAATTTTTGACGTTATTGAATATCCAAATGAGATGCGGGACGAGATCGTCCACCGTTTCCCCGAGACGGGCATCGGCGATTATCGCATCGGCTCGCAGGTGATCGTGCGCGAGTCGCAGGCGGCGGTGTTCTTCCGCGACGGCAACGCGCTGGATGTGTTCGGAGCGGGCAGGCACACGATCGCGACTGCGAACATCCCGAAGATCATTGATCTGATCGGCAAGGCATTCAACGACCGCACACCCTTCCCTGCGGAAGTGTATTTTGTTTCGCTCAAAGAATTTGCAAATGAAAAATGGGGCACTCCGCAACCGATCATCGTCCGCAACCCCGGCATGGGGCTCGGCGTGGCGTTGTTGCAAGGGTTTGGAACATATTCGTTCCAAGTGAAAGACCCGCAACAATTTGTGACGCAGGTTGTCGGCGCGCAAGGTTCGTATCGCACAGCGGATATTGAAGAACGTTTGAAGACCATGTTGCTCTCGAAATTGCAGGATGCGCTCGGCGAAACGACAGCCGCAAAAAGCGTCGTGGATCTGATCGGGCTGACCGAAGAGATCGGCGCCGCTGTCCGCGCGAAGGCGCAGGATGATTTTGAAGCGCTCGGCATGGCGCTCAAAACTTTCTACATCGGCAACTTGAAACCTTCGAGCAAGTCGGCTCAGGAACTCCGCGACATGGGCATGCTCGACATGGCGACCTACACTCAACTGCAAGCCGCGGATGCGATGCGCGATGCCGCGCAAAACGAGGGCGGCGGAGCGGGTCTCACCGCCGGAATCGGCGCGGGCATGGGTATCGGCAACATTATGGGACAGGCTCTGCAAGGCGGATTCCAAAACGCGGCGCCCGGTGGCGGAGCGGCTGGCGGCGCGAAAATGCCGGACATCATGACCCCCGCGGAAGCCGCGCAGTTCATGAAGGTGACAGAGTCTGATATTTTGGACGCGATCAATGACGGAAGCCTGAAAGCCAAGAAAGTCGGCAAAGCATTCCGCATCAGCAAGGATAACCTTGAAGCGTTTATGAATAGCTGAGTACTGCGTAGCGCGTACTTCGTAATTTGTGATGAACGAAAAGACTCTCCGCGTGGAGAGTCTTTTTGTTATACGGTTTTTGGTTGTCCAGACACCGCAACATATTGCAGATTAAGAACCTAACCGAGCAATCCTTGTGCTCCATTTTGAAACACGGAGACACTGAGTCACGGAGTTTTTAATTGGCTTTTCTCAGTGTCTCCGTGTCTCGGTGGTTCGGTTTATTGCTCGAATAATTGTGAAAAGAACAAAATATTGCATTACGTAGTACGCAGTACGAAATATTTTTTACTCCAAATCGCTCAATACATCCGAGATCGAATTCAACACATCGCTTGCCATGACGGAGGCGGTTGTGCCGAGATCGTCCGCGGCGTAGAGACCGGCTTGCGCGTGAATCCATGCGCCGGCAATTGCCGCGTCGTACGCGTCGAGTCCTTGCGCGCGTAAGCCGACGATCAGACCGGCAAGCACATCACCTGTCCCTGCGCGGGCTAACGCGGGCGATGCAACCGGGATAATGGTTGTCCTTCCATCGAGCGTAGCAATCGCGGTGAACGCGCCTTTCAGCACGACAACGTGTCCCCATTCTTTTGCATACTTGACGGCAATTGCTTGCCGATCCTCTTGAATTTCTTCTTTCGACAACCCGGTCAACGCGGACATTTCGCCGGGGTGCGGCGTGAGAATCGCGGGCGCAGGTAATTTCGTGTGCCAGTCTTTGATCTGCGCGAGCAAACGCAGTCCGTCCGCGTCAACGACCAATGGCGGCAGGGAATTTTTCTCCGCCGCATTTGATCCGCTTTCTTCATGCACAAAACCAATCGCGGATTTTTTCGGCGTTGATTTGCCAGCCAGCAAATTCTCGATGAATTCTTTTGTCGTGTTTTCCGTTCCCAAACCGGGACCGATCAACAACGCTGTTGCTCGCTCAAAATTTTTCGATAACACTTCGGATGCGCTGGATGCGATTACGCCTGTTGAGTGCGGGAGCAAGACCCACGTCGCTTCGGGAACCTGACCTGCGACTGCCGCGTGGATGGACGCGGGGATCGCCAATTGGACCAATCCCGCTCCCGCGCGATACGCCGCCTCTCCCGCAAGGACGACTGCCCCAGTGTAGTTGACGGATCCCGCCGCGATGAGAGCCGTGCCAAATGTCCCTTTGTGCGAATCGAGGGCGCGCTCCGGCAGAAGCGCGGAGACAGAATCCTCATCCGCTACTTCCGTCTGTAAATTTTTGAGCGAGGGCAGATCAATGGGCAAGCCGATGTCCACAACTTTCAACTCGCCGACATACTCAAAGGCGGGCAGGTTCAACAATCCCTGCTTGACCGCCGCCATTGTGACCGTCACATCCGCATGGAGGGTTTCATCCGCTGTTTCGCCCGAGTCACAATCAACACCCGATGGACAGTCCACAGCAATGACGAGAGGCGGTTCGTCGAGGCTTTCCAGTAAGTCATTAACTTCGGCAAGCAATTCGGCAACTTCTTTTTTCAACGGCAATTTGATTCCCGTGCCGAGCACGCCGTCGAGGAACACATCGGCGGTTTCGAGGAAAAAGGAAAGATGGAAGAGGGAATCGTCTTTGTCAGATGGAATAAGTTGCCCGCCAGCGTCAACGAATTCCTTGAGAAGATCGTCCTTCTTGCGCTTGAGGAGGAACGCGCTCGCCTTCCAACCTTCATTGACTAAGGAGGTTAACGCGACGAGAGTATCTCCGCCGTTGTTGCCGGGTCCAACCAAGCCGACGATTTCGAGTTGATCATCGTCAACAAACAAATCGGCGACAACTTCCGCCAAGCCCTGACCGGCGTTTTGCATCATTTGGTCGTAGGTCAAGCCTTTTGAGTCGGCTTCTTTTTCGATGGTTTGCATTTGTAAGACAGTGACAAGTTTCATGTTTACTCCGAGTGATGGCTGGATTGTACTGCAAACACAACCAACAGATGGAAGTCCTGCGCCGCCTTCTGGCAAAACTCCAATCTCAATTCCAATAAATTAAGCCGCGGAGCGTTCCATCCTGCCTATGCTATACTTGAATCACTCATTGTATGGGAAGCGACCTGAACACAACCGCAAACGAAACTTCAGGAAAGATGCTGGCACTGGAGGGGATACGAGGCATCGCCGCGCTAGTCGTGATCTTCGATCACTTGCACCTCGCGTTCTTCGTGGGAATCGATAAGATGATCGCATCGTACTTAAATGCTCATTTTCCATTCTTCTTGTCCAAAGCGGGTCAATATTTCGTAACCGGCCTCCACGATGGGAATTTCGCCGTTTGGGTCTTCTGGGTCATGTCGGCGTTCGTGCTCAGCAGGAAATATTTCCAACTCACGAAGGCGAATCGCAATCTCGAAAGCGCGGAATATCTGACCAGAAGCATGATCAAAAGATACCCAAGATTGTTCGTCCCAATTCTGGCTTCGATTTTATTTGCGCTCGTGATCCTGTCCGCTGGCTGGATGACCAATAACGATCTGGGTGAACGGTTGGGGACTCATACAAGCCAGGGGTGGCTGTTTACCTTCTACGAATTTGAGCCTTCCCTGACACAAGCAGTTAAATCAGCCGTATGGGATACATTCTTCAATTTCAACCGAGACACAACGTACAATACCGTCCTCTGGACCATGCAGCCTGAGTTCTTCGGGTCCGTCTTTCTTTTTGGTTTTCTCAGCCTCTTTGGAAATAAAGGGGTACGATGGTTTGCTTACCCGCTTATTCTCATCATACTTTATTTCAAAGAGCTACACTGGTTGAACGCTTTCCTACTGGGAATTATCCTGTGCGATCTCTATGTGCATACGACAATCTATTCAAGGCTAGGTCAAATATTTGGCATGTGGTGGATCCAGATCATATCCGGCATATCCATCATGGTTCTCATCGGAGCTCCGAATTACGGACAGGTATTTCATCTCATCATTGCGGCGGGGTTGGTCGCCCTTGCGCTGTCCTTTTCTGGGTTTGCAAAATTATTTTCATCTCGTCTTTCGGTCTATTTGGGAAAAATTTCTTTTTCCTTGTATCTGGTCCACGTTCCCATCTTATGCAGCGCCACTGGGTTGATCTATAGAATCACAGAAGCGTACATGCCATATCCATCTTCGGCAATAGCGACATCGCTCCTTACAATCGCGCTAAGCATTCTGACCGCGCACGTATTTTATGAATACGCCGATAGGCAAGGAGTTATTTTAGGCGGAAAACTTGCGAACGCCCTAAATTCTTCAAACCGATAAAGGATTGCGGAGATTCTCTGCCCATTCGGCATGTCATTCGGAAAACTTTAACGACTGAGCACTTGTCGAATCGCGGGAAATGGTCTATCCTTGCGCCAACGAGATGAACGGTTCATCTCAAACCCATTCTTAATTCTCTTGGAGGAGAACATGAAGAATCTTTACAAAGTGTTGGTCGTTGGCATCGTTGCCGCGCTCTTGCTCACCGCATGCGGCGGCGGAAGCGGCGGAAAAGCGGATGATTTGCTGAGCGCGATCAAACAACGCGGTTACATCCTCGTTTCGACCGATCCCAACTACGAGCCGCAATCGTTCCTGAACACCGAGGGCAAACGTCCTGCCGATACGAAATGTCCGTCAGACGCGTTGACCACTGCCGAGATGCAAGGCTTTGACGTGGACGCCGCCATCGCCATCGGCGACGCGCTCGGTGTGGAAACCTGCTTCGCCACCCCATCGTGGGATACGATCACTGCCGGTTCGTGGGCTGACAAGTGGGATGTAAGCGTTGGCTCGATGACCGTCACCACCGCCCGCCAGGAAGTCCTCGATTTCAGCGTGCCGTACTATTACACCCCGGCGGTTATCGCGGTTCGCGCCGATGCGGGCATCACCTCCCTCGCCGATCTCGAGGGGCAAGCCCTCTGCGTTGGCACCGCCACCACCTACGAATCTTGGCTCAACCATGATATGGCTGGCTTGGGATTGCCCGAAGCATCTATTTATGCCGAAGCGCCGAACGTAACCGTGGTTCCGCTCGAGACCGATCAGGAATGCGCCCAAGCCATCGCCGCAGGTCGTGAAGATTTCATAGGCTATGTCACATCGGAAACCGTCGTAGATGCGAATATCGCCGAAGGCTTCCCGGTCGTCAAACTCGGTTCCCCAGTGTTCTCAGAGGATCTCGCCGCCGCATTCGACAAGACCTCCAGCCTGTCTGCCGCAACACTTCTTGCTGAGGTCAACAAAGTTTTCACGAAAATGCACGAAGAAGGTAAACTCTCGGACCTCTCGCTCAAATGGTTCGATATTGATCTGACCCAGGCTCCCAACTAGTTTCTTGCTCGAACAGGAAGCGGTTTTCACCGCTTCCTGTTCGTTTATTATTACATACACATAGGACTCACGCAGTTGAACCTGTTGCGCCGTAGTTGCACTACGGCGGCGGCAGAAGAACTGCCCGCCAACTGCGTAAATCCTGACACATTACAAAATTGCGGCAAATTTGATCATACCCGGTCGGCACAGGTATTATGGAAAGACTTTGTCATGAAAACCGACTCTACCATCGCGCATTCTCACACGCAACCTACTACGCAAGCAGAACTACTGATTCAGGCGCAGCAAAGAAAGAAACGGGGATTTCGCATGGGCGTCGGCGCGACATGGGGCGTGTTATTGCTGGTCTTAATTTTTTTGTTCAGCGGACAGAGTATTCTAGGCTTTCAAACGATTAAACTCGACGCCGAGTTCATGAGGAAAAACCTTGGGTTTATCGGCTCCGGTCTCGGGGAAACTCTTCTCATTTCATCATCGTCCATTCTACTGGCAATCTGTTTGGCATTGCTGGCGGCGCTGGGAAGGCTTTCAACATTTCCACCCATTTATGCCCTGAGCACATTTTACGTTTCATTGATTCGCGGCACGCCGCTCTACCTCCAAATCTTTTTCTTTTTCCTGGCGCTTCCGCAATTAGGCATCAACTTAAGCGGCTTTACGGCTGGCGTGTTCGCGCTCGGATTAAACTACGGCGCATACATGAGCGAGACCTTCCGCGCCGGGCTGGCATCGGTAAGTAAAGGACAACGCGAAGCCGCCGCCGCAATCGGCATGACGCCCGGGCAAACCATGCGCCGCGTCATCTTGCCGCAAGCCTTGCGGTTCGCCATCCCACCCATGGGCAACGACTTCATCTCGATGACGAAAGACTCGGCGCTGGTCGCCGCGACCGGTTTCGTCCATGAGGTGATGTGGCGCGCAGTCAAAGTGGGACGCGCTCAATTCAACAATCTGGAAGCCCTGCTGATGGCGGCTATGTTTTACTGGATAATGACTTTGATCCTGACATTTTTCCAATCACGGTTGGAAGCGCGTCTTGCCAAAGGGGATCGCTAAATGAAACCTATTGTGCAAATTTCCAACCTTGATAAATATTTCGGGCGCTTGCATGTGCTGAAAAATATTTCGCTCGATGTTCAGCCGCGCGAAGTGGTCTGCCTGATCGGACGAAGCGGCTCTGGGAAAAGCACGCTCTTGCGGTGTATCAATTTCCTCGAAGAGCCGTCGAACGGAATCATCCAAGTCGATGGGGTTACTGTCGAAAGTCACGGACGCGGCAAAGAGCATCGCCAGCTCATTCACGACGTGCGGCTCAAGACAGGCATGGTGTTTCAAGAGTTCAACCTCTTTCCGCACATGAGCGTGTTGGAAAACGTCATCGAGGGACCTGTCACGGTCAAGGGCATGGACCGCGCCGAAGCCGTTGCGCTCGCCGAGGAAAATCTCGACAGCGTGGGCATGTTGTTCAAAAAAGATGAATATCCGGCGCGCCTCTCCGGCGGACAAAAACAACGCGTGGCAATCGCCCGCGCCCTCACCATGCAACCGCGCGTCATGTTGTTCGACGAACCCACCTCCGCGCTCGACCCTGAACTCATCGGCGAAGTATTGAATGTGATGAAGAAGGTCGCCAAAGACGGCATGACCATGCTCGTGGTCACGCACGAAATGGGATTCGCGCGCGAGGTGGCAGACCGCGTGCTCGTGTTGGGTGAGGGCGAGATCATCGAAGACGCCAAACCGTCCACGCTGTTCAGCAAACCCAAAGACCCGCGCACGAAAGCGCTGATCGATCGATATCGCACCGGGGGACACTGATTCGTGTTTCTCGCAATCACGGGCGAGAGTGGGGGTGGGTATGTGAATCAGCCTCAATGGCGGAATGAAGCGGGGACTTTAATCCGTATTGGCTTGTAAGATTTATACTCGGCGTCAATCGGCTCAACCTATCTCGCGAGGAAGTCATGTTCACACGAATCTTTCCCCTGCCCGTATTCGACGATGAAGAGTTGACGCGCTCCGCGACCCAATTAAGAACCGTTACGCTTGCCATGCTCGCGGCGACTACTCTCTTTATTGCGGTGTGGTCGGCGCTCGTGCCTGAGGCTAGGCTTCGCAGTGTCTATGCGTTGCCGATCTACCCGTTATGCTTCTGGCTGTTAAATCTGATCGGCAAAGGGAAGGTAAAACTTGCGGGAAGCGCGTTGGTGGCGGGCGTGTGGATCCTGTTATTCTTCGCCGCGTCGTTCAATGGCGGCGTGCTGGCGCCTGGGTATAGCGGATTGCTCATTACCATCCTCGCGGCTGGGATCTTCATTGGGCGCGAGTGGGCAAATCGCGTCGCGCTGATTAGCGTGATCGGCGGCGGCGTTTTTGTCGTTCTTGAGCGTGTCGGCGTCTTGCGCGAGATCAACGAAGTCGCCAACCCAATGGCAATGTGGGTCGCGCAATCGACGTTCTTTTTTATAGCCGCCAGCCTGCTCCAAATGGGCACAGAACGGATTGCCGGCGCGTTACAACACGCGCAACATGAAGTCGAACAGCGACGTAAAACCGAGGAGCGTTTACGCGAAGCCGAAAAACAATACCGCGAACTGGTTGAGCGCGTGCCCGCTGTGATCTATAGCGCGGAGCCGGGACCCGACGGACGCTGGTTGTACGTCAGCCCGGGCGTGTTGCAATTAACCGGCTTTGCTCCCGAAGAATGGCTGACGAAACCCCACCTTTGGTACACGCGCCTCGATGCCGAAGACCTCGAACGATTTATTGCGGAGGAAAATCGCGCGCTGAATGAGGGCGCGCAATTCAAGATGGAATATCGCTTTCGCAGGAAGGATGGCACGGTCATCTGGATGCGGGACGAAAGTTTATATGTGACAGGCGGCGCGGCGGGCGAGGAGGCGATCGTCCAGGGATATTTGCTGGATATCACCGAAAATAAACTGGCTGAGGAAAGACTCCGCGCCAATGAAGTGTTGCTGAAGACGATCATCGAAAACATTCCATTTGATTTTTGGGTGTGCGACGAGAACGATCGCTACCTTCTGCAAAACCCCATCTCAAAACGCCTGGCGGGCGATTTAATCGGCAAAACTGTCGAGGAGTTGGACCTGCCGCCAGCGATAATTAAAACCTACAAGGAACAACATGTGCGCATTCTTGGGGGCGAATCGATACGGGAAGAAGAAACCCACGAACAAAACGGGAAGCTTCATCACTTAATGGTGATCGGAGCGCCGATCCGAGACGGCGAAACAGTGCGGGGCATGATCGGCATGACGATCGATATGACCGAGCAAAAGCGGGCGCAGGAGGCTTTACGCGAAACGGAGTTACTTTATCGCACCCTCGTGGAGCAGACCTCCGTTGCCATCTACCGCGATTTGGCGGAAGAGGATGGCCCTACCGTCTACATCAGCCCGCAGATCAAGAACATGCTCGGATACTCCCCCGAGGATTTTTTATCGAAACCGGATTTCTGGCAATCGCTCCTTCACCCCGGCGATAAAAACAAGGTTTTCAACGATATCAAACAAATGCTTGCCAGCGGCAGGGGCGTGGCATCGGAATACCGAATGAAAGCAAAAAATGGGGAGTGGGTTTGGTTGGGAGACGAATCTGTTGTTATTAAAGACGGCGAGGGCAAACTTTTGTATATTCAGGGCGTGCTCATGGATATTACAAACCAAAAGGAATCCGAAGCGCAACGCGAATCGCTCATCAAGGAGCTGGAGGAAAAAAACTCCGAGTTGGAACGCTTCACCTACACCGTGTCTCACGACTTGAAAGCGCCGCTCATCACCATGGGCGGATTTCTCGGCTACCTGGAAAAAGACGCGCTGAGCGGAAATGTCGAAAAACTCAGGCTCGATATTCAACGGATCTCGGAAGCCAACCACAAAATGGAAACCTTGTTGAACGATCTGCTGGAACTCTCGCGCATCGGTAGAAAGATGAACCCGCCGGAACTCGTTCCCTTTGGGCAGATCATGGCAGATGCTTTTATTCGCGCGGAGAGCCGCTTAAGCCAGAAAAAGATCGAGGTGATGGTGATGACCGACCTGCCCTCGATCCATGGAGACCGCAACCGGCTGATCGAGGTGATGCAAAACCTGCTGGACAATGCCGCAAAATTTATGGGCGATCAGCCCAACCCGGTCATCGAGATCGGCGCCGAAACCACCGGGGACGAGGTCGTCTTTTTCGTGCGCGATAACGGCATCGGCATCGACCCAAAATTTCACAAAAAGGTATTTGAATTATTCGATAAATTGAATCCCCGCATCGATGGGACGGGCATCGGGCTCGCGCTGGTCAAGCGCATCGTCGAGGTGCATGGCGGCAGGATCTGGGTCGAATCGCAGCTGGGGCAGGGCGCAACATTTTACTTCACGCTCCCGGGCAAAAAATAAATAAATCCCCGAACAGATCGGGGATTTTTCAACGAGTGCGCTGGAGAGGACTTGAACCTCCACGTCTTGCGACACATGGCCCTCAACCATGCCTGTCTGCCAATTCCAGCACCAGCGCCCAAGCAGGGCGTATTATAATCGGCTTACTTTGCTTGTCAAGCAAAACCTTTTTTGGAGAAAAACATGACGCGAATCGTAGTAGATGCCATGGGGAGCGACAATTACCCAACACCGGATGTGCTTGGCGCGATAGACGCGGCGCGCGAATACGGCGTGGAAATTATCTTGACGGGAGACGCTTCGCGGATTCAGCCTCTGCTTGATTCTAACCATGCGGCGACTCTACCCATCCGCGTCGTTCACGCGCCCGAAACGTTGACCATGAAAGATAAAGGCGAAGACCTCGTGATGAAAGCGCGTCATAAGGACGCGCAAAATTCGATGGCGGTCGGCTACGATCTCGTGAAAAACGGCGAAGCCGACGCGTTCGTTACCATGGGCAACACCGGCGCAGCGATGGTCACGGCGCTGTTCCGGCTCGGCAGGATCAGAGGCGTGGATCGGCCCGCGCTGGCGGGACCAATTCCCACGGCGAATGGAATCGCGATCCTTCTCGATCTGGGCGCGAATCCCGATTGCAAGCCGGAAAATTTAGTCCAATTCGGCATTATGGGCAGTGTCTACTCGGAGCGGGTGCGCGGCGTGAAAAATCCGCGCGTGGGCTTGGTGTCGAACGGCGAAGAAGCGGGTAAAGGGAGCGAACTCGTAAAGGCGGCGCATGTATTGCTGGCAGATTCCAACTTGAATTTTGTCGGGAACATCGAAGGAAAAGAACTCTTCGGCGGTCATGCAGATGTGGCAGTGGCAGACGGGTTCACCGGAAACGTGTTGCTCAAATCATCGGAGGCGGTCGCCAAACTGCTGGTGGATAAGATCCGCGAGTCGATCAAGGGCGGAGGTCCGCTGACGTTATTGGGCGGCGCGCTGATCCGTCCCGCGATGGGCAAAGTCCGCAAGTTGCTCGACCCAGCGGAAGAGGGCGCGGCTCCCCTGCTCGGCGTGAATGGGCTGGCGTTTATCGGTCACGGGAGGTCGGATGCGTTTGCGATCAAGAATGCCATCCGCGTGGCAAAAGAGGCGGCAGAATCGAAGGTGTTGGACGCGATGAAATCTGCAATTGAAGAGAGTTTGAAGAAATAACGTAGTGACGACTTAAGTCGTCACTACACAGGAATAATATGAAAATCATCACAAATAATACATTAATTCAGCGCAACGGAAAGATCGGGGGGATTGCGATCCTGCTTTCCATCATCATTTTGGTTGGGGGTTTTTTTGTCAACGTCAACAATCTCTCGGGCGAAGACATGCGCTCGTTCTATATTACCCTGGCTTCGTTCGTTGTCGGGTTCATTCTGGTTCAGGTTGGGTTGTATTTCGTAAACCGCTACGGAGGCAAACCGCGCATGGATGAACGACTCGACGCCGCGCTCAAGGGTTTGCCCGGTGATTTCACGATCTATCATTTCACCACACCGACCGCGCATTTGCTTGTGGGTCCATCGGGGGTGTGGGCGTTACTCCCTTATCGACTGCGCGGCTCCATCGAGTTCAGAAAGAACCGTTGGCGCGTCCGCGGCGGCGGATTCTTACAGGCGTATATGAGCATCTTCGGGCAGGAGGGAATCGGCAGACCAGACGCTGAGGCAGAGCATGAGGCCCGTAAGATCAAGAACCTTCTGGCAAAACATTTCGAAGAACACGAGAGCCCCGAGGTCAATGTCGCATTGGTTTTCACAAATGAGCAAATCGAAATTCAAGCTGAAGGCGCGCCCACACCCGCGTTGAAAGCGGACCAGCTCAAAAGTTTTATGCGGCAAAAAGCAAAAGAGAAACTGATCACACAATCACAACTCGCGGCGGTGAAAGCGGCGTTACCGGAGTGATATTTCAGGCGCGACGGTCTTGAGTCTCCAGTCTCGAGTCTCCCTTTGTGAGAGACTAGAGACTGGAGACTATTTATTTAAATATGATACACTTGTTCTATCATGCAATTATCGACAACGAGAAATTTTTTTGCGAACCACTGGGCAACGATCCTTATTCTCGGCATTCTAACGATGGGGCTTTGGTTCCGCGCAACAACCTACGGAGATTTTCGGCTTTCAGCGGGGATGAGTGATACGCCAAGCTACATTAATTCTTCACAAGCCAATCTCTTTTCGCCGCAGATGTTTCACGGCGAGCGGTTATTCACAACCAATCTTTTGTATAAACTTGCCAACGACTCTGACCGTTGCCCGTTATTGGTCATTGGCAATCCTTCGGTAGGCGTCGAGTTGCCTCGTGAAATCCAGCCTTGCTTTGACAAAATCGCCGTTCTGCAAAATACGCTTGCAATGTTCGGCTGGTCGTTCCTGGCAGTGATCGCCGCGCGTTGGTTATCTCATCCGTTGTACAAGATCATGGCGGTTCCACTTGTGTTAGCCTTTGGGTTCACTCCTCAGCTCGCCGAATGGGACAGTGTGCTCAGTTCAGAATCACTCTCGCTCTCGATGTTTGCCGTCGCCACAGGCTTGATGTTGGAAATTTCACAGCGGATCGCCAGAGACCGTAGCCAGCATTCGTCGGCAATAACCAAGTCATTAGCCATTATATGGTTGGCAATATTCATCCTATGGGTCTTTTTGCGGGATGTCCATATCTATGCCTGCTTGATCATAGTTGCGATGTTGCTCCCCTTCGTGTTGGTAAAAAAACTCCGCCTCCCTGCGTGGATTCCAATTACGACCTATATCCTCGGCGGAATTTTCATCCTCGGGATGTACACCGCACAAAAAAGCCCGCGCTGGGAACTTCCGCTGTTCCATGTGATGGATGGCCGCGTCTTTCCCGATTCGGGCATGGTCAATTATTTCGCCGAACGTTTCGACATGCCGCGCGACCCGTCCAGCCCTGAGTATGCGGAATGGTTCAACACGCGCGGCTTCCGATCGTATGGAATTTTTCTTGCGACTCATCCGCGGTACATTATTTCCGCGCTCATCGAACGGTCTGACTATTTGTCGGAAGATTTTATTCAACCGTACTTTACCACCGCCGATATCCGCTCTCGAAAAGCTCTCTTGGATGTGGGTAGAATCGCCCACCCAGAGACCAATGCCGTCTTTCTGATTGACTTCATCCTCGTAGCATCCATGGTTGTGAACAGCCTAAAGTACCCATCAGGCAAGTCGTGGGCGTGGACATGGCTCGCCACATGGATGTTTTTCTTCGGAAGCGCGTCTGTGCTATTGAGTTTTTTTGGAGATAACATTGGGATACATCGCCACATTTTTCCTTATGTGGAGATCTTCCGCTTGCTGTTATGGATCAGCCTGCTAGCGAACATGGACCTTCTAGCACAACGACCTGAACCTATTACTATTCAAACGAAAGAGTAAAACAAACGTATGCAATCAATCGTAGCCATAGACCTCGAAACAACAGGATTAAATGACGAGCGCGACGCGATCATCGAGATCGGGGCGGTGAAGTTCAAAGGGCATCGCGTCGAAGCGGAGTGGACAACGGTCATCAACCCTGGCAGGCACATCCCTGAATTTATCACGGGGCTGACGGGCATCAGCGACGCGGAGACGCGCAACGCGCCGAAACTGCGCGACATCATCCACGAGTTAGAGGCGTTCGTCGGCGACGCGCCTGTGGTGGGACACAACATCCGCTTCGATCTGGGATTCATCCAAAAGCAGGCGGGGATATTGAATTACAACGAAGCCATTGACACATACGAGATCGCGGCAGTGGTCATGCCGACGGCGAGCCGATACAATCTTGGTTCGCTTGGCAAACAATTGGGAATCTTATTGCCCGCCACCCATCGCGCACTCGACGACGCCAAAGTGACGATGGCGGCGTTCAACAAATTATTCGAAATGGCGCGTGAACTTCCGCGCGAGTTGGTGGATGAGATCGTCCGTCTCAGCGAACCCGTTGAGTGGGATGCGCGTTGGGTGTTCCAACAAATTTTGGGATCGCAAGCGAAAGAGGGGATCAAGGTGAAGAAAATATCGAAGAAAAAGAATCAGGCTGAATGGGCGGATGACTCGAAGTTTCCGCCGTTGGACAATCCCGAAGAACCGAGTCCGCTCAACACGGATGAAGTCGCATCCGTGCTGGAATATGGCGGACCGTTTTCGCAGTATTTCGATTCGTTCGAGCAGAGACCCGAACAAGTTGAGATGATGCGCATGGTAGCAGACGCGCTTTCGTATGGAAATCATTTGATGGTCGAAGCGGCAACGGGTGTTGGCAAAAGCTATGCTTACCTCGTACCTGCCGCATTGTTCTCACTGCAAAACAATACGCGCGTGGTCGTTTCAACGAACACGATCAACTTGCAAGACCAACTCATTCAACGCGATCTGCCGAATTTGAGTCAGGCGCTGGATCTTGATTTCCGTTTTTCGGTGTTGAAGGGACGTTCGAATTATCTGTGCCCGCGCAAAGTGGAGAACATGCGTCACTCGTATCCGCGCAATGCGGACGAGATGCGCGTGCTGGCGAAAGTGTTGGTGTGGCAACTAAACAATACGAGCGGAGATCGAAGCGAATTAAATCTCACGGGACCAACCGAGCGCGAGGTGTGGAATCGAATGTCGGCGGAGGATGACGCGTGCACGACCGAAACGTGCATCAAACGCATGGGCGGCGCGTGTCCGTTCCATCGCGTGAAGACCGCGTCGCAATCCGCGCATGTGCTGGTCGTCAACCACGCGCTGTTGTTGTCGGATGTCGCCACGGGAAGCAAAGTCCTGCCCGAGTATTCGCATCTCATCATTGACGAGGGTCATCACTTGGAATCGGCGACAACGAACGCGATGTCGTTCCGATTGAATCAATATGACATGGATCGCATGATGAAGGAGGTCGGCGGATCGAACGCGGGTGTGCTCGGAAAACTTCTCGGCGAGACGAACACCACGCTTCGCCCCGCGGACTTCGGCCTGCTTCAGAAAAAAGTGACTCACGCCACCGACATGGCTTTTCGCATCGAGCAGATGAACCGCGAGTTCTTCAATGTGTTGAGCGAGTTCGCGCGCCTGCAACGCGAGGGACAGCCGCAATCAAATTACGCATGGCAAGCGCGCGTGTTACCCGCCACGCGGACGTTGCCGTTTTGGGATGAAGTGGAAATGGCATGGGATGCGACAGGCGAGACGCTACGAAACTTGCTGACAGAGTTAGCGCAAATTTACAAAGCCGCCGCAGACTTATACGCCGAGGGTCACGATAATCTCGAAGACGTGATGGGCGACATCAGCAACGTGACGCGCAGACTAACCGAAGCCGAAGCGAATATATCGGGCATGATCAGCAAACCGATCCAAGGCATGGTGTATTGGATCGAAGTGCAACCGAATCAAAATCGCCTGTCGTTGAACGCCGCGCCGCTGAGTGTTGCATCGCTGGTCGAAAAAAATATATGGCACGAGAAACGATCTGTTGTGTTGACGTCCGCCACATTGACCACGCACGGAGAATTTCAATATCTGCGAAACACCCTCGGCGCCGCCGAAGCCGAAGAGATGCAACTCGGCTCGCCGTACGATTACGAAAGCGCGGCATTGCTTTATATCGCCAACGACATCCCCGAACCGAATCAAAACGGATACGAGCAGATGCTCAACAAAACGCTCATCGCCACCGCCAAATCCACGGGCGGACGGATGCTCGTGCTGTTCACATCCTACTCTGCGCTAAAGAAGGCGGCGCGCGAGATCACCGCTCCATTAGCGCGTGAGGATATTTACGTCTACGAGCAAGGCGACGGCGCGTCACCGAACGCGTTGCTCGAGTCGTTCAAAGCCACCGAACGCGCCGTGTTGCTGGGAACCAAATCCTTCTGGGAGGGCGTGGACGTGCCAGGCGAGTCGCTTTCGGTCGTGGTGATTACAAAATTACCTTTTGATGTGCCCACCGATCCGCTCATCGCGGCGCGTTCTGAAATGTACGAAGATTCGTTCAATCAATATTACCTGCCCGAAGCGATCCTAAAGTTTAGGCAAGGATTTGGTCGTTTGATCCGCACCGCGTCAGATCGCGGCGTGGTCGCTATTTTGGATCGCCGCGTGTTGACCAAGCAATATGGCAGGATGTTCCTAGAGTCACTCCCTCCCTGCACCGCACGGCAGGGACCCGCATCCAATCTGCCGAGGGAAGCGGGGAGTTGGTTGGGGATGTAGAATCGAGTAAAATAGTTTCATGGCAGTCACATTGACTATTCAACCTCTTCCCCTCCCCCTCACCCTCAACAAGGATGGCGTAGCGCGGGTCGGCGGGACGCGGGTTACGCTGGATACGATCGTTCGAGCCTTTGCAAGGGGAGCAACTGCGGAGGAAATCGCGCAACAGTATCCGTCGCTTGCACTTTCGGATGTGTACGCGACAATCAGTTACTATCTGCAAAACCGCGATGAAGTGGAGACCTACCTCAAAAAGCGGACAAAACAGGCGCAAGCGATAAAACTGGAAAATCTTAAACGATTTGACCAATCAGGTATCCGCGAGAGATTGTTGGCACGTAAAAATAAATAGCCATGCTCCGCTTCGTCTCTGATGAAAATTTCAACAACGACATTGTGCGCGGCTTGCTTCGCCGAAATCCCAATTTGGATATTGTCCGCATACAAGATGTTGGATTACGAGGAGAGGAAGATCCTGTCATTTTAGATTGGGCGGCAAATGAAGAGCGGATTTTACTCACGCACGATGCCGCGACCATGACAAACTTCGCTTATGAACGCGTGCGCGCAGAGTTGCCTATGCCAGGGGTCATCGAAGTCCCCGACGACCTGCCGATTGGAACCTCGATTGAAGATATTTTGTTGATAGCAGAATTCAGCAACACGAACGAATTGAAAAGTCGCATTGTTTACCTCCCGTTGTAAGAGACAGCCAACTTAAGGATGCTCGTCTCTCATTGTTAGTCAACAACGTGACTGTCATCTTGAAGATGACAGTCACGTTTTCATTCTAAGTCTCATCCGACCTTTCCACCAAATCATCCACCCCAAACACCTCTTCATAAAACCCCAATAACGCCTCCGCCTTCGACCGAAACTCCGCATCCTTCTGAGCCAACCCGTTCGATTCTTCCAACTCCGTCACCAAACGCTGACGAAAATTAGTCTCCGCCGAATTAGGCAATAGCGACTCAACTTCGCGGATCATCCCCTTCGCCTGCTCGATGACCGTCAACGCGTTGGGCATGGACGTATTTTCAGCGATCACATCCTTGAGCAACTTGCATTTATAACTTCGGCACACATGAGGGTAATGCGGCGAATCGTAGACCGTGCACTGTCCCTGCCAGAGCGGGCAGGGTTGACTAAATCCGCGCTCGGCGGGATTCGACCGAAAGACGGTCAGTCCCAGCGACTCGGCGGGGTCTAACTCGGAGGGTCGCAGTTTCGCCCAGATGAACAAATGACCCGTGCAACACAGTCCACACGATTTGCATAATAAGTTTGCTTGTGATTCGTTTACGTCAGCCACGAGAGAAATCATATCGTGTTACGCAGAAACTGGCAATTCACTATTGTATAATCGGGCGCAATGAACAATCCGCCCAACCTCTATTTCATCTCCTTCGAACTCGTCATCTATGTGCAATTTGCGCTATGCCTGCTTCATGCGTGGAAACACGGCAAGGCAAATCTTCTGCGCTTGTTTGCGGGCATTCTCTTTGGCGTACTACTTGAAATTGCCACGATCCGCCAATTGAACGCGTACGAGTACGGACGTTTCCTTCTTATGGTTCTCGACGTGCCTTTGTGCATCGGTGTCGCGTGGGGATGCATCCTCTACAGCGTGATGGAATTCACCGACGCAAGCAACCTGCCCTATTTTCTGCGTCCCGTGCTAGACGGCTTACTCGCCCTCAACATTGACCTCGCGCTCGACGCCGTCGCCATCCGCTTCGGGTTTTGGGATTGGGGTCAGGGCTTGGACTCTCAATACTTCGGCGTGCCATACGCGAACTTCTGGGCGTGGTTCTGGGTCATCTTTTTCTTCTCGACGGGATACCGCCTCTTTTCTCGACGGGGAGACCTGGTCCGCGCGTGGCTGGCTCCGCTCGCCGCTTTGATCGTCGGTCTGCTCGGCGTGCTGGGGACGAACGCGTTCATCACATTCGTCGTCCCAGCAACGCTTCGTTCTGCTGTCGTCTTTAGCGCGCTCATCGCCGCGTTCGTGCTAATCGTCGCCCTGCGTCCGCGACTGAACACACAACCCGTCCCCTCGTTGACGTTCTGGGTACCAGCCATCACTCACCTTTACGTTTTGATCGCGGGGCTGGTCTCTGGTCTCATCCTTGACCAGCCGTTTTTGTTGTTCGTAGGAGTTGTCATGACGGTCATCGCGTTCTATTTGCACCGTCCAGCAATTCGGAGATTGGTTTCGTGAATACCGTTCTCTTCGTCTGTGAACACGGCGCGGCGAAAAGCATTATTGCCGCCGCGCATTTCAACAAACTTGCAAGCGAAAAGAATCTTGACATCCGCGCTATCGCCCGTGGCACAAACCCCGACGCAGAGTTGTCATCGAACACCGTCGCAGGCTTGCAAGCGGACGGTCTGACTCCGACCGAATCAATTCCGCAGAAGTTGTCGCTGGCAGATGTCGAATCGACTCAACGCGTCGTCGCGTTCTGTGAATTGCCTGAGGAATACCGAAGCAAAACCGTTATCGAACAATGGGATGGAGTCCCGCCTGTGAGCGAGGATTACGAAAAGGCGCGGGATGCGATTGTGGAAAGAATCCATCGGTTGATGAATGAAATTTCGTAGGGGCACGGCGAGGCGATAAACCGTCAAGATCAATCTTGGATTCGCTGTGCCCCTACGCTACAAAAGGAGACGCCATGAAATGGATCACCCGTTCTCACGTCCATGTGGACCGCGTCGCGTGCCCGTGGCTCATCACCCGCTTCATAGACAACGAAGCGGAGTTCTTATTCGTCCCTGCCAGCCAGATCGAAAAAGTCGCAAAAGAGCAAAGCGCAATTCCCTTCGACGCGTCTGGCGTGGAACTGGGTCATCACGAGGGACGCTGTTCGTTCGAGTCCATCATTTTGAAATATGGGCTGAAAGAGTCAGGACTGTTGAGACTTGCAAAGATCGTCCACGCGGCGGATGTTGCGGAAGACATTGACACCGATCCGCTTGCGCGCGGATTGGAAGCGATTGCATCAGGATACAGTTTGCGTTTTCCTGATGACGTGGAGAATCTCGAACATCAATTTGAAGTTTACGATGCGTTATACGCGTGGTGTCGGTTGGATGCGGTTAAAGAGAAAGGCAAAGCCTAGATGGAAAACACGGAAACGCCCGAAAGAATGCCTCCCGCGCGCGAGGTGTTTTTATATTTTCTCCTGCTGGGCTTCATCAATGTCGGCGGACCCGTCGCGCAAATTACCATGATGTACAACAACATGGTCGAGCGCAGTCATTGGCTGTCAAAAGACCGATTCGTCAAGATCATGGGGTTCACGCACATGCTTCCAGGACCCGAGGCTCTGCAGTTGGCGATCTATGTGGGCTACCTCAAGAAAGGCGTTCTGGGCGGAATTATCGCAGGGCTGACGTTTATCATCCCTGGCGCGTTGATCATGGTCCTTCTCAGTCACTTATATGTCACGTACGGAAGTCTGCCCTTTGTAAATGATGTGCTGTTTATCTTGAAGCCCGCCGTGCTTGGAATCATCGCCGCGGGAATCATCAAACTCGGTAAAGCCGCGATCAGCAACGTTCGGCTCGCCGCGATACTGATCACAGCCACTCTTGCTATGCTCTTTCTCAAAATTGACTTTCTCTTCATCCTATTCCTTGCTGGGCTCGTAAACCTGCTCCTTACCGTGAGACCGCCGAGTTTGAACGCATCGCTGAGTATTTTCCCTGTTTTGATCGGAAGTTTGAAAGGCGGATTCTTCACCGACGAGAAATGGTTTCAAATGCTTTGGCTGTTCTTGAAAACAGGCTTATTCAGTTTTGGCGGCGCGTACGCCTCCCTTGCTTTTCTTCAGCGAGGCGCAGTAGACCAGTTTCACTGGCTGACCGCCGAACAACTATTAGACGGCGTCGCGTTAAGTGTGGCTACCCCAGGACCATTTATGCTGTTCACAACGTTTGTCGGCTATCTGGCTGGCGGAATTACTGGCGCAGTGATTGCAACGTTCTTTGTTTTTCTTCCATCTTTCGTCTTTGTCTTATTGGGCGCGCGATATATCGAACAAGTACAAAATAACCGCCCTGTTCAGGCTTTTCTGGCAGGGATCAGCGCGGGAGTGGTTGGCGTCATCCTTGTTGTATCGTTTGATCTTATCCCAAGCGCGGTAATCGGCGCGTCCAGTGTTGTCATTGCACTGCTTGCCTTTGCGTTGATTACATTTTTCAAAGCGGATGTAGCAAAGGTAGCGATTGGAACAATTATCGCAGGAATAATCTATGCGGCGCTTCAATCCATCTGACCATGAACACGAATCCTAATATTCTTATCCTCTTCTCCACGCGCATCATCCGCTTGTTCTGCTATGGGTTTCTCTCCGTCATCCTCGCGCTGTATCTTGCCGAAGCGGGATTCACCGAAACGCAAATCGGATTGCTCTTCACGCTCACCCTCATCGGTGACGCGGTCATTTCGTTGTGGTTGACCACATCCGCAGATAGATTCGGCAGAAAGCGGACATTGCTCATCGGCGCGGTCTTGATGTTGAGCGCGGGTATCGGCTTCGCGCTGACGAACAACTTCGCCCTGCTCGCCCTCGCCGCGATTATCGGGGTCATCAGCCCAAGCGGGAGCGATATCGGTCCGTTTTTATCGGTTGAGCAGGCAAGCCTCACGCAATTGATCTCGAACGAAAAGCGCACGCACTTCTTCGCGTGGTACAACCTCGTCGGCTCGTTCGCCACCGCCACAGGCGCGCTGACAGGCGGATGGCTCGCGCAATCCCTGCAACTCAGCGGCTGGACGACGCTCGAATCCTATCGCTTCGTTTTAGTTGGCTACGCCCTCGGCGGCTTCATCCTCCTCCTCTTGTTTCTCAACCTTTCCTCCTCCATCGAGATCACTCCCTCAAACGAAATACGCAATCCTGCCCTGAGCAAGGTCGAAGGGACGCAGTATGCGCTAGGTCTCCACCGTTCCCGTAACGTCGTCTTCAAACTCTCCGCCCTCTTCGCTCTCGACGCATTCGCGGGCGGCTTCATCGTGCAGAGCATGTTCGCCTTTTGGTTCTTCGTCCGCTTCGGCGTGGACGCGGGCACGCTCGGCGCTATCTTCTTCGGCGCGAACATCCTCGCGGGCATCTCGGCTCTGCTCGCCGTACCCCTCGCTAACAAGATCGGCTTGATCAACACGATGGTCTTCACGCACATCCCTTCAAACATTCTCCTGATCCTCGTGCCGTTGATGCCGACGCTTCCTCTCGCCATCGGACTCCTGCTCCTCCGCTTCAGCATTTCTCAGATGGACGTGCCGACGCGTCAATCCTACACGATGGCTGTTGTCGCCCCCGACGAGCGATCCGCCGCTTCGGGCGTCACTGCCATCGCGCGTTCCGTGGGCGCGTCCGTTTCGCCGATGCTCACAGGATTCTTTTTCGGCATCCCCGCGTTGTTGAGCCTTCCCTTCTTTTTAGCGGGCGGATTGAAGATCGTCTACGACCTATTGCTCTTCCGCGAGTTTCGGGCTGTGAAGCCGCCCGAAGAAAACTGAATCAACCGTCCCTGCGAATGAACCGTTATAATTCAGCGGCATGGACGTCCAAACATATCTACATCGAATCAAGTATCAAGGTTCCATCCAACCCGATTACGATACACTGCGCGGACTGCACATCGCGCACATGCGGACAGTCCCGTTCGAAAATTTAGACGTCATGTTGAAGCGTCCGATTCGAATTGACGAAGAGTCGCTTTGGAAAAAGATCGTCGTCAACGAGCGCGGCGGATTTTGTTATGAACTCAATGGAAGTTTCGCGCGGCTGTTGACGCAGATCGGTTTTGAGATCACGTATCTGAACGGGCGCGTGTTCAATAAAGAAGGTCAACTCGGCATCGAATTCGATCATCTTGCGTTGTTGGTGAAGATTCCCGATTCATCCACGCAATGGCTGGCAGATGTGGGCTTCGGCGATTCGTTTACCGAGCCGCTCGAATTTGAGAATGACGGCGAGCAAACGCAGAGATTGAGAGCGTATCGGCTGGAAAAAGTTGTTGACGGATTTGTCATGTGGCAGAAAAATTATGACAGCACATGGGAGCGGCAATATTTTTTCGACACCGAGCCGCGAATGTTTCCGCAAGATTACGAAGCGGGATGCCTGTATCACCAAACGTCTCCCAACACGAGTTTCACCCAAGGGAGCGTCGTCTCTCGCGCCACAGACGATGGGCGCGTGTCGCTGAACGACAATTGGCTGACGACAACAAAGAGCGGCGAGCGCGTAAAACGACCGCTGGAATCGCAAGACGAATTTCAAAGTTTACTGAAAGAACATTTCGGAATTGTTCTGCAAAAGGAGATCGCATGACCGTAGAAAATTATTTAGCAGAGGCAGGCGCGTTCGCCACATTGGCAGGTTTGCTGGCAGGTTTCGGCTTGACCGCCGTGATCCAATTTCTTGTGACAGAAAACAAGAGCAAACTCGTCACCGCGTGCATTATCGTATTTTCGATTTCGACGGTGCTGTTCACTTACTCGTTGATCGTCTCGATCTTATCGTTCGCCGCCACAGCTGAACTGAACGAAGTCCGCGCCGAGTTGGACAACCTCAGCATCGGCGGGTTCCTCATGCTGGTCACCGCGATCTTCGTCTTCCTCGGCGGCATCGGGCTTTCAGGCTGGATTCGCTCGAAAGCCGCAGGGATCACAACCTCCGCCTTCGCGGTCATCACAATGTGTTTGACCGCCTCCGCGTTGTGGTCTATTTTGTCGTTGTTTATGTAAGCGGGCGCGTCGTCGCAATATGCACATAGAGTTCTCGCTCAATGCTCTTTAACTCGTTCCATTTTCTTGTATTCTTCCCTGTAGTAGCAACTTTATATTTTCTCCTCCCCCATCGTTTCCGTTGGGGGTTATTGCTTGCGGCGAGTTGTTATTTTTACGACACGCCGTATCACCTCAACCAGCAGGGGCGCAGGGTGCGGACAGAGCGGTTGATCGACAGTTTGAAAATCGCCCTGGGATTGGAATGAGGCTGTCACCATCACCCCGATTCGATATAATCGACCCTACCAAGCCATATCGTCAACACAGCAGAAACATCTGAAAGCCTCAAAGGAGAATACCATGTCAGACTTCAGCAAGATCGACGCCTATCTCGAAAAGAACATGGACAAAAGCATCGCCGAATTGTCCAAACTGGTGGCGCAACCCAGCATCAGCGCGCAGGGTGTTGGACTCAAAGAATGCGCGGCGATGGTCGCCGACATGCTCCGCGCGCGCGGTTTTTCAGCGGAGGTCATGGATACCAAGGGCGCGCCGGTGGTGTTCGGCGAGCGGAAGGGCAAGTCGGATAAAACGCTGCTGTTCTACAACCATTACGATGTGCAACCGCCCGAACCGCTGGAACTGTGGGAGACCCCTCCCTTCGAACCTTCCTTGAGGGAGGGAAAACTTTACGGGCGCGGCGTGAGTGACGATAAATCACACATCACCTCCCGGTTGTTCGCTCTTGACGCGCTTCTCGACGCCGACGGTGAACTGCCTTGCAATGTCAAGTTCATTATCGAAGGCGAGGAGGAAACATCGAGCGCGCACCTGCATGATTTTATCCGCGCGAATAAAGAGAAACTCAAAGCCGACGCGTGTATTTGGGAATTCGGCGGCGTGGACCACCGCGAAGTGCCCATGCAATATCTCGGGTTGCGCGGCATCTGTTATGTTGAGTTATCGGTGGAGCGACTCAGCACCGATGTTCACTCCGGGTTGGGCGGCTCGATCTTCGAAAACGCGGCGTGGCGCTTGGTTTGGGCGCTATCCACGCTGAAGGGCCCCGATGAGAAGATTCGCATCCCTGGCTTTTACGACGACGTTCGACAACCCACCCAACGCGACCGCGAAATGATGGACGCGCTCCCGGATGTGGCAGATGAATACAAGCAACGCTACGGCGTGAAAAAATTCATCAAGGGGCTGACGGGCGGAACCGACCTCAAGATGGAAGAAGTCTTCGTGCCAACATGCACCATCTGTGGGTTGACGAGCGGATATCAGGGTCCCGGCGCGAAGACAGTTCTGCCCGCGAAAGCCTCCGCCAAGGTGGACTTCCGCCTCGTGCCCGACCAGAAGCCTGAGGACATCGTAAGGAAACTTCGCGCCCACCTCGACGCGCAGGGGTTTGAGGATGTGCGCATCGACTTTTTGGGCGGCGAGCCGGCCGCGCGGACCGATCCAGACCACCCCTTCGTGCGAACCGTGGTGGAAACATCCGAAGAAATATATGAATTCGCCATGGAGATCGTCCCGATGATCGGCGGCTCCGGTCCGAATTATCCGTTCGTGCACGACCTGGGTTTGCCGGTGGCAACTGCCGGGTTGGGGCATCCCGATACCCGGGCGCATGCGCCAAACGAAAATATTCGGCTGGATCTGTATCTCAAACACGCGCGGCACATGGCGCGGCTCTTGAAAAAATTTGCCGAGTAGGCGAACACGCAAAAAATAGGCGCATCGTCCTAAGAGTCTCAGGAAAGGTTTTATTGAGTATTCATAGCCTTTGAACCTGTTGCGCCGTAGTTGCACTGCGGCGGCAGTACAACTGCCCGCCAACTGCGTAAGTCCTGGTTATGTTAGAAATATGAATATGACCTAACTCACTCCGCATTGGTGACGTTCTTTTTCTTCTCAAGGCATATAATGAGGTTGGGTGAAAAACCCAGAAACGGAGGCAACATGTTAGTCGGTGAACGAATGTCTCGCCCTGTGATTATGGTCTCGCCGGACGCGCCCATCAATGATGTGCTTGCGATGTTTCGCAAAGAACACATCCGTCGCGCGCCGGTGGTCAAGGATGGAAGGCTGGTTGGCATCGTTTCGCAAACGGACTTGCTGAACGCCTCGCCGTCCCCGGTCACCACGCTGAGCGTGTGGGAGATGAACTATCTACTGAGCAAAGTAACGGTCAGCCGCGTGATGAGCAAAAAGGTGCGCACGGTGAGCGTAAGCACGCCCATCGAAGAAGCCGCCCGCATCATGGCAGACTCGAAGATCGGCGGCTTGCCGGTGATGAACGATGGCAAGTTGGTCGGCATTATCACCGAAACCGATTTGTTCAAAATTTTCCTCGAGATGATGGGCGCGCGCCAGAAAGCCACGCGCATCACCGCGACCATCCCCGACAAGCGCGGCACGCTGGGGAAGCTGACCAAAGCAGTGGCGAACGCGGGAGGAAACATTATCTCGCTCGGCATGTTTGCGGGTCCCGACGCCGATTCCAAAGTGGTCACCTTCAAAGTGATCGGCATGAAGAAAGACGCCATTCGCCGCGAACTGGGGAAGTTTGTGAAAAAGTTTTGGGATATTCGGATCAGTTAATAGGCTGGCGTGACGCAACCCAACCGCAGAGACGCGGAAATGCTGAGGATCGCCTGAGAGGCTTCCAACAGGTCCTCCACTCCGCGCCAAAAACGCGCTGAAAACAACAAACCGGCTCAACGCCGGTTTGTTCTTCTTGCGGGAGAGTTTCCCTTCAATTCTTCCACCTCGCGCGGATCAAGCGCGCGCCATTGTCCGGGTTTGAGATTTCCGAGCCGCAGTTCGCCAATGCGGATGCGTAAAATTTTCACCACCGGCAAGCCCAACTGCTTGCAGGTTTCGCGGATCTGCCGCTTTCTGCCCTCGCCCATCACCACGCGCACCCACGCGCCTTTTCCTTGACCGGTCTCATAGCGGGCATTGACCGGCTGGGTCTTGTATCCATCTTCGAGAATGACGCCTCGCTTCCACGCTTCGAGTTGTTTCTCGTCCGGACGCCGCGCCAACAGGACGCGGTATTCTTTCTCGTGTCCAAAACGCGGGTGTGTGAGGCGGTTGGTTAGATCGCCGTCGTTGGTCATCAACACGAGACCTTCGCTTTCAAAATCCAACCTGCCGACAGGGTAGAGATGTCCTGGCGCATCCACCAATTCGCGCACGGTCTTCCGATCGTCTTCCCTCTCCTTTTCCACTGTGGATAGCACATTGCGCGGCTTGTACAAAGCGATGTATGTTAATCGCTCGGCGGCGGCGATGGGTTTTCCATCGACGGTAATCCTGTCCACAGCCGAATCAGCCTTCCCGCCGAGAGAAGCGATCTGTCCGTTGACGCGGACACGTCCCGCGGTGATGAAGTCCTCGCAGGCGCGGCGCGATCCGTATCCAGCCTGCGCTAATATTTTTTGAAGGCGTTCCTGCATGTTAGTTTTATCCTGATATTTGGAATATAATTTCGACATTATATCAGTCGGCTGTGAAAGGATATCCCATGAAAAACTACCCGCGCATAATCTGTCTGCTTTTGCTTGTGTCCGTTGTAGCGGCTTGCGCAAGCCGTTCGGCAACCCCCGCGCCCGCCACCAGCGCGCCGACGAGCGTGTTATCGACAACCATTTGGGATGAATTGCTGTTAGCCACGCCGTACCCGCACGCATTTCCATTGCCCGAGGCGACCGTGTCTGACCTGGATGGCGCTTTTGCCAAGTTAGACGAATCGCCGCCGCAATTCTGGACGTGCTACCGTTGCGCGGACTATCGCCCCGCCGGCGGGATCTGGCGTCTGCAATTCGACAAAGGCACGATGCGAATCTTTTACCAGATCACGAATTGGACAAGCATCGCATCATTTACTGTGGAGGGCGACCGCGTAAAACTGTTCAACGACCCCCTCTGTCCGCAGGATGTCGGCGAATATCAATGGAGGGTTGAAAACGGGGAATTAAATTTCTCTGTCGTTGAAGACGGTTGCGCTTTCGACCTGAGAAAGGAAAACCTGACGAAGCAACCGTGGAAATCTTGCGGCGTCGGCAATGAAGTGGCAGGCTGTTCCGACTCGACAATTCCGCCGAATGAAATTGCCGCCAACCTGCCCGTCAGCGTGACCATCCTGCCGGGAGATAGTCATTACTTTGATGTTCGCCCCGATGTGTTTGTGGCGGCGAACGATCAAAATGTCGCCTCGCCGGAAGGGATTCAACTGCGGTATCACGAAAACAGCATCCCTTATGGCACGCATCGCGTGTTGTGGTGGAAAGGCGACTGGTTGGAAGCGACAACAGAACTTCCATTCACCTCGATTGGCGTGCAGTTTTGGGGGTCGGGGTATCTTGGCTCGGCGCGCGTGTTATTCGATGGCGTGGAAGTGTGGCGCGGTTCGACCGTCTCGCTTGGCAAGTCGCTGGCATACTTTGGAGGCTACATCGAAATCACCGGGTTCAAGCCGGGTGAGCACACCATCCGCGTGGAAAACCTGGGGATCGATTACCGCCCGGTCAAGGTCTATGCGTTTGGGTTCAGCAACCAGCCGGCGCATAAATAGGTCGGTGTCGAATTTCTTACAAGGAGCCCGCATGTACACAACCGATATGAACGAAGGCATTCACGCCGAAACTGTGACGATGCTTGGCGCGAACGGAGACCGCATCAACGCGTTTCTGGCGCGCCCGCTCGGTGACGGGAAATTTCCCGCGATGGTGTTGGCGCATCACATGCCGGGCTGGGACTTGTTGTACCGCGAGTTCACGTATAAGTTCGCGCATCACGGCTACGTGACCATCTCGCCGAATCTATATTTCCGCGCGGGGCATGGGACGCCCGAAGACGTGGCGGCAAAAGTAAGGGCAGAAGGAGGCGTGTCGGACGAGTCGGTAGTTGGCGATCTGGCGGGCGCGGCGAAATATCTCAACACGTTGCCATACGTCAACGGCAGGATCGGAATCTTCGGCACATGTTCCGGCGGACGTCATGCGTATCTCGCGGCATGTCGGAGGACGGAGTTCAACGCCGCCATTGACTGCTGGGGCGGGCGGGTCGTGATGACTCCCGATCAGTTGAACGAAAAGACGCCGGTCTCGCCGCTCGATCTCACCAAAGATTTGTCGTGTCCATTGCTCGGCATTTTCGGCAACGACGACACCGCGCCGACGCCGGAACAAGTGGACCAGCATGAGGCTGAGTTGAAGAAACATAACAAGACCTACGAGTTCCATCGCTACGACGGCGCGGGTCACGGATTCTTTTATTACACCCGCCCCGCCTATCGTCAAGCCCAAGCCATGGATGGTTGGGAGAAGGTCTTCGCGTTTTGTGAGAAGCATCTTTCATGAAAAACCCGGTGGTTGAGTAGTCCCGCGCGTGCTGAGCGGAGTGGCGCGTGCAGTTCGCGCCACGAAGACGAAGCATCGCGGGACGTATCGAAACCACCAGTGCGTTAAGCAAATTTTGTTACAAAAGTTTGTATGAAACCTTGTGGTTTCGATACGCCTTCGGCTATCGCCTCAGGCTACTCAACCACCGAATATGAATGGACAAGGAGTTCACCATGTGCACCATGATCGTCGAAAAAGTGAAACTTGACGGAAGCGGCAAAGGCGCGAGCGGATGGTTCACGCTCGACGGAGCCAACGTCTCGTACGACCACCCCTTCAATGCGCCGATGGAACACGCGCTGAACATTGACTTCGTGAACGACGCCAAGGGACCCTCCGCCCGCGTGGCAGTGGAGTTGAGCGAGTCCGCGGCGCGGGAGTTGGTGAAGACGATTCTGGAGGTATTGGATCAGGCGGAGGCAGGCGGGCATTTGGAACATCAAACTGGTATGGGAATATAATTGACGTGAATTCATACTCCAAATGAAAAAGCGTAAGTTGCAACAAACATTAGAAAGGGATTGAAGCATGCCAGATAGTACTATAAATACAATTATTACCACGACAGGCACTTTGCTTGGCGCATTGATTGGTGCTTATGCTACACTGAGAGCAAGAGGCCCCAATCCACCTCCATTATTGTGGATGATCATAGGCGCAATTATCGGTGGCGTATTGACGGGCGGTGCTTCCCTGATGATATTTAATACAACTGCGCCTAGCGATTCGGCATTCACGGGTACTTGGCAAGGAATCGACCCTTATGATGGAAGCACCCAAACCATCTCATTGGTTCAAACGGGAAACAAAATAGTTGGCACGTACAATGACACTTTCACTATCAATATAGAGCCACCAGGGTTTTTCGGTAAGGGTTCGGGTACAGTTTTTTCAGAAACAACAGCCCAAGTATTATTCAGCTTATCACGGTGGGATGGAACGACAACAAAATTCGAATTCGATCTGACACTCTCAAATCAGGAAAATACATTAATTCTAAGTAATTGCCGCTGGGATGGCGTAATCGATACTTTAGGCTGTCCAACAGTTATGGAACACAAATAATATGGTAAGTTTTATGTTGCGTTGAATTAGTTGCGTTCTATGAATGCACTTAACGAAGCAGGCGCCTGACACCGAGGACTGCCGCCTGCGACAGCGTGCAGCAATCCCTGCCAATATCCATGCTCGCCTATGGTTTTACCAAAGTAGATTGACAGATCATCGCATTTGTGGCGGGTTGGAGCGAATGTGGCTGAAAACAGCGACATTTACTCCGTTATACGAAGAAGCAGCCCAGAATCTCGGACTTTGGTAAAGCCATGATGCTCGCCCAAAATCCACTAACACAAACTGTTAGCCCGCTGTATAATTAAACGGCAGTTCACCGAGGCGTTGAAATGGTATGAGTCCAAAGCAGATTGGCAAATCACGAGACTCAAAATGAAAGCAACGGTAACGTTTTTCATACTCCATCACACTCAATGGTTCATACTTCACCCTAGATTTCAACATGCGGTAAACCACTTTGGCAATGAGATGAGACGTCGCCACTGCCACTTGCACAGTAAAGCAAACAACATCAATCGAGAAAATTCCAACATGAGTTAAAATGCTCCCAATGTTCAAGCAACCTCAACCGAACATTCGGAGCGCATCGTGAATCGTCGAACCCATAAAATTTTTGCAACTGCCGCAATATTCATCCTCCTCGCCTCCTGCACCACATCCCTCAGCGAAACCACTCCCGCATCACCGGGCGCGGTCGTGCCGCGCGCGACGATCAATGCACAGCAGTATCCCCTCCCCGCGTTAGAAGCGCAAGCGACGCTCGTGCAAAATATTTTGCAACAACCGCTCCCGATCCTTTTGCTCATCGGGCTGGACGCGCCGCGCGCGCAAGCGCAGGAGATCGCCGTGACCGATCCGCGCTTTCAAGGCGACCTGTGGGACGCGTCCACCGGCGCGCCGTTGCGGAATGAAATCTTCGGCGTGTATCCCATGCGCGAAAGCGACATCACCGATGCCACCGCGCAATGCAGTCAAGCCGAGTGCTATCGCGTGGAAATGTACAACTACGCAAAAAACCTCACCACCGTTGGGTTCGTGAGCGTCACCGATAAAGCGCTCCTAGCCGTGACGAAGATGGCAGACACCCAGCCCGATGTCCCGCCATATCTTGTGGACTTGGCTGTGCAGATCGCAAGCGAATCGCCCGAAGTCATCGCCGCGTTGGGCTACAAACCGAACGGCGACGACGCCCGCATGGAAAACACCAAGACCGCGCTCAACCTCACGCGCTGTCAACGCTCGCGGCATCTCTGCCTCGCGCCCACCTTCGTTGACGGCGACCGCGCGCTCTGGGCAATCGTGGACTTGACCGATGGCGTCCTCGTTGGAGTCCGCTGGACGGATGTCGGCACGTACGGACCCGCCGTCACGCAGCGCAGTTTGCAAGACGACATCGTCACGCAGTTATATTGCAACAAGTCCACCGCGCTCGAACATGGCGATTGGCGCATGGACTTCATCCTCACCAGTTCAGACGGCTTGCGCATCTCCGACGTGCAGTTCAAAAGTCGCGCCATCCTCGAAAGCGCAAAACTCGTGGACTGGCACGTGAGTTACTCCACCACCGAAGCGTTCGGCTACAGCGACGCGGTCGGCTGTCCCATTTTCAGTCAAGCCGCGGTCGTCGCGTTCCAAGGTCCAACTGTCGAAGACATTATCGAGAACGGCGAGGTCGTCGGCTTTCGGCTCCAACAGGAATTTTGGGGCGAGCAATGGCCCCTACCGTGCAGTTATTTTTACGTGCAACGCTTCGATTTCTACACGGACGGACGCTTCCGCGTGATGGCTGGCAACATCGGGCGCGGATGCGGGACAAACGGGACGTACCGACCCGTGCTTCGCCTCGCTCTCGCCGCGGAAAACTCTTTCGCCTCTTATGCCGACTCGGCCTGGGAGACCTGGTCCACCGAAGGCTGGCAGGCGCAGTCCGATTCTGAACCGACAGACGAGGGCTATCAATATCGCTTCCAAGATGCGGCTGGCGCGGGCTTTTACATCGAACCCGATCGCGGTCAATTCGGCGACGAGGGTCACGGCGACAACGCCTTCATCTACGTGACCCTCGACCATCCCGACCGCGACGAAGGCGATTCGGATATGATCACCATCGGTCCATGTTGCAACCTCAATTACGAACAGGGACCCGAACGATTCATTGACAATGAATCCATCGCAGACGCGAATCTCATCTTGTGGTATGTCCCGCAAGTGGAAAACGACGGCGCGCCCGGCGAACAATACTGCTGGGCAGAATCCGTTTTGGATCGCGGCGTCTACACGGCAAAAGAATATCCCTGCTATATGGGCCCCATGTTCGTGCCGATTCCATAACGTACCGCAAAGTTCACTTTGCGCTTTCGGCTGACACGAATCTATGAATCGCAAGATACAACCTGTACCACAAACTTCAGTTTGCGCTTTTGGCTGACACCAATCCATGAATCGCATGATAAATCTTGCGGCACTGAAGACCTCAATGGCAAACAAGAAAAAACAACAAGCAAAACAAAAACGCGCGGACCGTCGCAAGTGGTGGCTGTGGGGCATCCTCCTCGCGCTGGTTGTTGGCGTTGTTGGATACATCGCCTACTCCGTCAACACCTCGGAGGAAAAACTCGCGCCGGGCTTCGGTCTTGGCGGCGTGACGTATTGCCAGTCCACGCCAAAGTTTGCCAAAGATATGGGCTATGATGATTCCGCGATCATGAGCACCAACGAAACCTTGAAAGGATTGTTCATCTACGACCGTCCGCTTCAAGTGGGACAACCGCTGACGCATGTGTATCAGCATCCCACGTGGGATGACGCGGGCTATCTCGGCACGCCGGTCAACGATGGAGAGGGGAACATCTACGTCGCGCCCGCGCCGCGCGTCAATCTGTACGACAATCCGCCTGATCAACAAAACACCATCTACAAAGTGGACACCGACACCGGCGAACTGGCGGAATATATCAAGTTGCCGTTCGCCGCGCCGATGCCGCCTGAAAATCCGTTCGGCATTATCGGGCTGGCATACGATTGCGACACGAACAGTTTGTATGCCGCTTCGGTGTATGGCTCGGGCAAAGATACCGAAGTGGGAATTATTTATCAGATCGATCTGGACACCGGCAAAGTCGCGTCGCAACTCAAAAATATAGACGCGTTCGGCTTGGGCGTGTTCAACCGCATCGCGGGCAAACGCTTGTATTTTGGTCTCACGCGCAAATCGGAAGTCTGGTCGGTGGCGCTGGGCAATGATGGGAAGATTCGCGGCAAACCCCGCTTCGAATTCTCGATGGCTGGCTGGGGCGCGGACGGCGACGACAAAGCGCGCCGCATCGTCTTCCGCAAAGCCGACGAAATGTTCGTGCGCGGCTCGGCATTCAACTATAATTTGATCGCCGGCACCGAACGCATCCAAACCGATTATTTTCTGCACTACGATCCCGCGCAAGATATTTGGTTGAGAGAAGAAGATCCGCAACAATAACACCATGTCATACTGTCGCATGGCTTGACGCAGTGCAATTGCATCAAGAACTTTAAGCATGTCATGCTGAGCGAAGCGAAGCATCTCTACCGCAACTATCGAGACCCTTCGGTCGCTGAAAAACGCTTCCTCAGGGTGACATTGAAATAAAGGAGTTCTCCATGACCCCAACCCGCATGTCAAAGATCGAATCCTCGGTCCGCACTGTGATGGACTTCAACGACGCGTTCAATCGTCACGATGTCGCGGGCATGATGAAGTTGACAACAGACGACACGGTCTTTGAGAACACATCCCCCTCCCCAGATGGGACGAGGTACTCAGGCAAAGATGCAGTGACAAAATTCTGGGAGGGCTTCTTCCGCGAAGCGCCAAACGCCCACATTGACATCGAAGAGATCTTCGGTCTCGGCATCCACTGCGTCATGCGCTGGACGTACACCTGGGGCGACGGTCACGTCCGCGGGGTGGATGTGTTCAAGTTGAAAGATGGGCTGATTTGCGAGAAGTTGTCGTATGTGAAGGGGTGAGGAGATTCAAGAAAAATCCGTTTTCAATTCTTTTTTAATCACAAACCTGACAGGCGACGCGCTGAGTATGTCGAAGCGCCTCTTCCGCGCCATCGCCTAAAAGAATCCACGCGTGGACAATTTTTCCTGGTGACGCGCACACGCGGAGACCTGTCAGGTTTTTAGTATGTTCGCATACTTCTCCGCGAACAACGCAGGCTGCCCGCCTGTGTGCCAGAATAGCACAGTCTCATCCCTCTTGAAATACCCCTTGCGGATGAGGTCTATCATCCCCGCCGCCGCGCGCCCCGTGTAGACGGGATCAAGCAGGAGACCTTCGTGCTTTGCGAACAGATTGACCGCTTCGCGCTCCGCGTCAGTCAGGACGCCGTAGCCTGCCTTGCAGTAGTCGGCATTTGCCAACACCTCAGCCGACTCGAACTCAATCCGCTTCCCCAGCCTTTCACTCGCCTCCGTCGCCAACTTGGAAACATGACTCTTCAACCACTCTTCCGACTCGTCAATGCTGATTCCCAGCACCTTGCCTTTGAACCCAAACACGCGCTGACCCAACACAAGTCCCGCGTGCGTTCCGCCTGAGGATGTGCCGAAAATAACCGCGTCCAGACCTCCGAGTTCTTTAAGAACTCGGAGGTCTTGCATTTGCCCCATCAACTCCTCCATCGCGAACGCATACCCCAACGCACCCGTCGCGCTCGATCCGCCGTACGGAACGAGATAAGGCTTGCGTCCATCCGCGACAGCTTTGTCGAATGTCTCTTTCAACACGCGGTCGCGTTCATTGCGATCGGCAATCGTCACGACCTCCGCGCCGAATAATTGATCCAACAACAAATTGGCGGACGGTTTATCAGGCATCTCGCCATTCAACACGAGGATGCAATCGAATCCATACTTCGCCGCCGCCGCCGCAGTCTGACGACAATGATTCGACTGCAACGCGCCGCCCGAGATCAACGTCCGCGCGCCTTGCTCTTGCGCCTCCGCGACGAGAAACTCCAATTTGCGAGTCTTGTTGCCGCCGAAGGCAAGTCCCGTCTGGTCGTCGCGCTTGACGAGGATGCGCGGTCCAGCCAACAGGTCCGATAGACGCGGGAGTTCTTCGATGGGTGTTGGGAGATGGGCGAAATTTAATCGAGGGATTTTGTTCATGATGATTCCTTTTTTTAATCCTACTCGGTGGTCGAGTAGGGCGAAGCCCGTATCGAGACCACCACGCCGTAAAGAAAAATTTGTTACAAGAAGTTTTCTTCAATACCATCTGGTCTCGATACGTCCCGCGACGAGCATCGCGGGACTACTCGACCAGCAAATCATCAAGCCCCTAAACTCTGCTTGGTCTTCGACCTTCCGCGTGATCTCATCACATCCAACACGCGCGGCATGATATCCGAATACAATTTATACCAAAGCGGGCTGGGCGCAAAATCCCACGCGCCGAGGGTGCGGACGACCTTGCCGCCGAGTCCCTCTTTGAAGCGATAGACTCCCCACATCGAGTCGCTTTCATCGAACACTTCGGGCGCGCCCCACAAGTCATACGTTGCGCATCCACGCGACTTTGCGCGCTTCATCGCTTCCCATTGCAAGAGATACGTCGGCATTTTTTCACGGTGCGCGTCGCGAGACATTCCGTAGACGTAATACGCGCGACCTGCGAAATAAAAAACAAATATCGCGGCGACGGGCTGGTTGTTTACTTCCGCGATAAGAGGCTCGGCGTGAGGTAATTGGTTCCACGGGGATGCTTCGCGATAATTGGTAATTGGTGATTGGAGATTAGAGATTGGAGAATTAGAGAATTGGAGGCTTGCGCTGAGCGAAGTCGAAGGGCCGGAGGCTTGTTCTGAATTCGATTGAGAATTTGGAGAATTAGAGAATTGGTTTTGGTTTACTTTCATAAACATTTCCCAAACTGTTTTGTAATATGCCTCATCACGAATCACAAAGCCATCGCGCACGGAGGTTTCTGCGTACATTTTGTAAAGCATCCCTAAATCTTCAAGCGTGCCTACGCGCAGGGAGACGCCTTTCTTTTCGGCGAGGCGAATGTTATAGCGCGTCTTCTGTTTCATCCGCGCGAGGAGTTCATCTTCGGTTGGATGGAGGTCGATCACGACCGTATTCTTGAATTGGATTTGATCCGACGAATAGCCCCACCCCCTCCGCTTCAACTCAGACGTGAGGACTTGTCCATTGTTATCAACAATATCATCCGCGCTGTGAGGGACTCCCGTTCCCAGCACGACATCGGGATCGCATTTCAAGAAGATCGCGCCCTGTTTCTTTGCAAAGAATTGTAGATCATCCAGCACGCGCTTACAAAGCGATTCATTCGTCCAATCGAGGAGCGGTCCTTTCGGCGAATATAAAATAGACAACCGCGCGGCGAAGTTGTTTTGGAGGATTCGGCGTCTGAGGATGAGCGCGGCGGCGATGCAGTCATCAGTTATCAGTGACAAGTTATCAGCAGACTGATCACTGATTACTGAAAACTTGTCTTTCGTCCACACCGCATACAACGGCTCCCAACCATACTTCGCCTTCACCTGTCCCCACTCGTGGGTTTGGAGGAAGTGCGGATTGGGAAGATTGGAAATCAGATTGTTCCAAAGATTTACCATTGCCTTATGATTCTCGCTGTTGTGCCTTTATACGCCATGCCATAATCATCTTATCGTGCGCGCCTTTAGATAATTCAGCAGGAATTTCCCGCCAATGAAAATATTTTGCAATGCTGGATTCGCCGTTGATTCTTATTTCTCCTGAAATTTTTTCGGCAAGATATACAAATGTGACGCCATTGCCGCGCGGGTCATCGTCAAAATAATAAACATCGAATAATTCACCGAGTTCCACTTCGAGACCTGTTTCCTCATAAACTTCCCTGATCGCCGCATTTCTTGGATCTTCGTCTGCTTCGACGTATCCAGCAGGCGTCATCCAGGTTCCTGTCCATGGTTCGTAGCTACGTCGTAATAACAACAGTCTTCCGTCATGTTCAATCAAGACCGCTGCGCCGACTTTCAATTGAGCGTAATATACCCAACCACACGCAGGACAAACTTCTCGATCATGGAGTTCCATATGACGAACTTCCAACTTTGATCCGCATTGAAAACAATAATGTGGCATTATTCGCCGCGACTCCCAATGAATTTCAGATACGCCCAATACAAAAATGGATTGTACACTCGATCCATCGCTTGCGCGGCGCGTTTGAGTTCGCCGCCGAATCCGCGTTTGAAGCGATAGACTCCCCACAAGCCATCGTGGCGCGACTCAAAATTGGCTTCGAGAGTCGTTTCATCTTCATCGGGGACGCCCCACAGGTCATACTCTTCGCATCCGCGCGCTTTTGCCCATTTCATCGCTTCCCATTGCAGGAGGTACGTGGGCATTCGGTTGCGCTCCTCGTCCGTGGACGCGCCGTAGAGGTAATAAGCGCGGTTCCCGTTGCGAGCAACGAATAACGCCGCGAGTGGTTTGCCTTCGTATTCAGCGAGGAGGATTTTGCCGAGTTCTTTTGATTGGAGAAGTTCATACGCACGTTTGTAGTATTCCAGCGAGTGGACTCCGAAGCCGTCGCGCCCGCCTGTGACAAGCATCATCCTATGGAATGATTCGATATCGTCCCACGCGCGGACGGTCACGCCTTTCTTCTCCGCGAGGCGGATGTTGTAGCGCGTCTTTTGTTTCATCCGCGCCAGAATCGTGTCTTCGTCATCTTTGATGTTGACGAGGATGGTGCGGGGAGGTTGGATGTTGTGTTTGGAAAGGATGAAGGATGAATTATGAAGGATGAAATTAGCAGACCAAGAATCAGGTTCGAGTTTGAGGAAGATTGCGCGATGATTTCGACAAACCGAATCGACCTCTTTCCAAAACTGATCACTGTCCACTGATGACTGCTCACTGCCTACTGATAACTGATCACTGATAACTGCTTTCGGAATATACCCAACCGTAAACCCCAGCGGCAATTTGCGAAAGAGAATCTGCACGCCAACATTTCCACTGATCACTCGCACAGGCTTCCACCCAAACGCGGACTTCAATTCGCCCCACTCCCCTGTTTGCAGGAGGTGGGCGTTGGGATGTTGGGAGAGGAACTGATTCCAGTCGGGAAGGGAAACGAGGGGCATAGGGAAAGGATGAAGGATGAATTGTGAAGGATGAAAATGGAAGGTCGAAGGTCACAGGTCGAAGGTCAGGAGGGACTTTTGACCTTTGACCTTCGACTCTGATATGGAGGAGTTTGGAATGAGGTCATCGAGCAACGCGATCATCGCGTCGGTGTCGTTGGAATGGCTGAGGGATGAGAGTCGCTCGATGGCTTGAGGCAGGTTCAAATCGGAGGAGGAAGCGTCTGCGTCGAGGCGGAAGATGTCGGGGTGCAGAGTCTTCGCAAGCGGAGTCCCCTCATCCCACAATTCTTCCGTTAATTTTTCGCCCGCGCGAATGCCCGTGTATGAAATTTCGATGTCGCGATGAGGCTCGAGACCAGAGAGTCGGATGAGGTCTTCGGCGAGATCGAGGATGCGGACAGGCTCGCCCATGTTGAGCACAAAAGTTTCGCCGCCGTTTTCCATCGACGCGGCTTGAAGCACGAGATAGACCGCTTCGGGGATGGTCATAAAAAAACGATACATGTCGGGATGCGTGATCGTGACAGGACCGCCGCCCGCAATTTGATTTTTGAAAATGGGAATGATGGAGCCGCGACTGCCGAGGACGTTGCCGAAGCGGACTACCGAAAAGGCGTGAGGCGTGGATCGTGAGGCGTCCAGCACGATCATTTCCGCGAGACGTTTTGTTGCGCCGTAGATGGATGACGGGCGGACGGCTTTGTCGGTTGAGATGAGCACGAATCGTTCGACGTTTTGGCTGAGCGCGGCTTGGACAACGTTGCGCGTGCCGATGACGTTGTTCGTGATCGCCTCGACGATGTTGACCTCCATCAACGGGACGTGTTTATGCGCGGCGGCATGGAAGACGACTTGCGGTTGATGTTGCGAAAAAATTTGCGCGAGGCGTTCCGCATTGCGGATGTCCGCGATAACGGGCGAGAGAGATAGATTCGGATAATCCTGATTCAGTTCGAGCAGAATTTCGAAGATGCTGTTCTCGCCGTGACCGAGCAGGACTAGTTCGGATGGATCCCGCCGCGCGATCTGGCGGCAGAGTTCGCGCCCGATGGAACCGCCCGCGCCTGTGACGAGGACTCGTTTGCCCTCAAGCGCCGCGCCGACCGCTTCATCGTTGACACGGACGGGTTCGCGGCGGAGCAGGTCGGTGATATCCACTTCGCGCAGGCGGTTGACGCTGACCTTGCCGCCGATGAGTTCATAAATGCCAGGCATCGTGCGCGAAGGGATTCCCTTGACACGGCAAACGTCGTTGATCGCGCGGACAAGTTGACCAGGCGCGGAGGGAATCGCGATGATGACTTCGTCCACGTGGTGCAGGTCAATTGCGGAGGATAGATCGTTCACCGCGCCGATCACCGTCACGCCGTGGATGGAATGTTTCTGCTTGGCGGGGTCGTCGTCGAGGAAGCCGACGGGAATCAAATTGAGTTGCGATGTTTTTTGTAATTCACGAACAACCAACGCGCCCGCATCACCTGCGCCGATGATGATGGCGCGTTTGCTTTTTCCACTTGAACGCGCTGACATGGATTGTTCGGCAAGGATTCGCAGGGCAAAGCGCGAGCCGCCGATGAGAACGAGCGAGAGGAGCCAGTCAATGCCCAAGGCAGAACGGGGCATACCGGGATACACGTTACGAGTTACGATGAGGAGCGCCATGACGCCTGAGGTGAGGACAGAGGCGGTGGTCACAGCGACGGTGATCAAGCGCAATTCGCCTGTGCTGGCGTAAATCCAAAGGCGGCGATACAAGCCGAAGAAAAAATAAACTGGGATTTTGATTGCGAGCGCGACGACACTCATCAACACCACGGCGGGGAAATAAAACGGCAATTCCTCCACGTTCAACCGCAAGGCGAAACTTCCCAGCACCGAGACGATGATGAGGGCAATGTCGCCGATGAGGACGAAGCGGTTGCGGATGTGAGGGGGGCGGGAGGGCATGGAGGAAATTCGTAATTGGTAAATAGTAATTGGAGAATTGGAGGATTAGAGAATTGGAGATTAGAGACTAGAGATTGGAGACTGTTGACTGTTGATTGTTGATTGTTGGCGCATGGATTCGACGGTTTCTTTTAGACCTTCGGCTAGGGATGTGGTTGCGTTGAAGTCAATTATATCTTTTGCTTTTTGGGGGCTTCCGACGGAGCGGTAGATGTCGCCTGCGCGGGGGGAGGCAAATTCGGTCGTCGGCGCGTTGGGGAAAAGTTCGTACAGCACATCAAGCAGATCGAGCAAGCGCGTTTCGATGCCTGTGCAGATGTTGAAAATTTTCCCTGCGGCGTTTGGGTGTGTGGATGCGATCAGGTTGGCGCGGACAACATCGCGGATGTTGATGAGGTCGCGGGTTTGACCGCCATCGCCGAAGATGGTGACAGGTTTTCCATCCAATAATCTCTGAATGAAGATCGGGACTGCCGCGGCGTACATCGAGTCGGGGCGTTGGCGGGGACCGTAGACGTTGAAATAGCGGAGCGCGACAACTTCGAGATCGAATTGGTTTGTGAAAAGTTCGGCGTACATCTCGTTGACGCGCTTCGACAACGCATAAGGTGATTTTGGTTGCAGAGGAGTTTCTTCGAGGAGAGGCAACGCATCGGATTCGCCATAGACTGCCGCGCTTGAAGCGAGGACAACGCGCCTGACGCCCGCGCGGCGCGCCGATTCAAGCAGGAGATGTGTTCCGCCTACATTAACGTCGAAACATTCTTGCGGTTGCTCCATAGATTGCGGGACGGAGACAAACGCCGCGGAGTGGAAAACAACGTCCATGCCGCGAACAGCTTCCCCGACGCGCGAAGCGTCTCGAAGGTCGGCTTCGATGATCTCGACATCCTGCGCAATCGCCGCGATGTTTTCTCGTTTGCCTGTGGTGAAATTATCCAACACGCGCACCGAATCGCCGCGCGCGAGCAAAGTCTCTGCGATGTGCGAACCGATGAACCCCACTCCGCCAGTGACGAGAGTTTTCATCATCGTCCCGTGCGCCTGAGCATGGTGCCGATGGTGCGGAGAATGATCTGCAAATCCATCGTTAGCGAGCGATGTTTGATGTAGTAGAGGTCGTATTCGAGTTTGACCGCCATCTCGGTGACGCTGGCGTAATAACCGTAATTGATCTGCGCCCAGCCTGAGACGCCGGGCTTGACCAGTAAACGCGCGCGATAGAACGGAACTTGCTTTTGGAAGGCGGCGACGAGTTCGGGTCGTTCGGCGCGCGGACCGACGAGACTCATGTCGCCGCGCAACACGTTCCAGAACTGTGGGAATTCATCGAGCCGCGTCTTGCGCAAGAAATCGCCGACGCGCGTGACGCGCGGATCGTTCTTCTCGGCGAGTTTTGCCTCGCCTTGTTGTTCCGCATCCTGGCGCATCGAGCGGAATTTGTAGATCGTAAAACGACGCGCGCCTTTTCCCAGGCGGGTCTGTTTATAGGTGATGGGAAACCCGCTATCGAGAACGATGGCAAGGGCAACCATCGGGAATAATAAGAGCAGGACTACGATTCCCACCAATCCACCCGCAATATCGAGAGCGCGTTTGGCTAGTTCGTACATCCCGCTCACCCGCACCTCGTCCACGAACGAGCGGATGATCCAATCCGATTCAAGATGATGGATGGGAAGCCGCCCGGTCATCTCTTCGTAGAGGATGGGCATGCGCATGACTTCGACGCCTTTTTCCTGCGCGTCTAAAATGGCTTGAAACGTTTTTCCCCGTATTTCGCCATTAATAGCAACGACAAGGTCGGTCACCTGGTGTTCGTCGATCAAGGCGAGCAATCGATCGCTGGAGCCGAGTACCTTCGAGCCGTGAAAAGATTTTCTAACTTTCTGGTTGTCATCGTCGACAAAACCCACCAGATTGAACGAGCGCGTTCCAAGCGTTTCATATAATTGGGCTAGGGTCTTTCCCGCCTGCCCGGCGCCGATGATGAGCATGCGGCGCAACTGCCCCGTCCGTTTGTAGATGCGAATGAAGATCATGCGCCAGGCAAGGGTAAGGAGCGAGGCGAAGATCAGGTACGCGCCAACGCCGACGCGCGGCAGGTTGGTCGGGTCTTGAGTAAACACAAAGACGAACGAGTACAGCGCCAGCGCGATGAACGCGGCAACGGCAATGCCGCGCGTTGTTTTGCGCCCGCTCCCCGCAATGGATGGCTCGTATAAATCCACCAGCAAAAGCATCCACAAGACCGGCAGGAGGTAAAACCAAAACGGGACTTCGATATCCACCCTGGTATTGAGAATCGCGACGATCCGCGGCTCGGGGATCGGGGGTTTTTCAGCCAGCAATGCCTGATATTGCACGTTGTAGTTGTACGCCCGCCACACCGATAATGCGGCGAACACGGAAACGATGGACAATACGAGATCGCCCAGGAACAACAGAGTGCGGTGTTCGCTGGGGCGTAATCGCAACGGGGCGGTTCGAAGATTTTCAGCCATTCTTTCTAAAACCAGAAGCGAGCATGCTCCATAACAACCCGCTCCCCCACGAAATGTGCATGATGGGAATTGCCAACGGCAACCCCACACTTAAGAAATTTTTTTTCATCCGCAACCGCGCTTGAATGCCCGCCAGCAAGCAGATAAAAAGATACAGGAGTATCTCGCCCAGCAAAAGAAATTTCGCCAGCGGGAAAAAGAATGACAACAACGCCAGCCCCGCCAGGCTTATGACAAACAACGGAGGCAGAGCCTGCCTCCAACGAAGAGTGTTCGGATATTTGCTTAACATGCGCCACTTCCAAAATCCATAACGCCAGTATTGGCGCGCCAGTTCCAACAAGGTTGCGCGCGCAAAGTAGATCGAGCGAATGGACGGATCGAGCCAGATTCTACCACCCGCCTCCCGCACCCGCGCGTTGAACTCGTAATCTTCGTTCGTGAGCAAAGTCTCATCGAACATGCCCACTTTGTCGATCAACGTCCGTTTGAACGAACCGAACGGCACCGTGTCCACTTCCGCGGCTTGTTTGGCATGACGATACAACGCGTCGCCCACGCCGAGCGGATGCGCCGCCGCAACCGCGATCGATTCGGCGACCCAGCCTGATGCGCCCGCGTGAATTTCCCACACGCCGCCCACGTTGTCGCCGCGATTTTCCTCGAGCGCCTTCACGCAATTTTCCACATACTCAGGATACGGCTTCGAGTGCGCGTCGAGTCGAACAATAATGTCGCCTTTCGAGGCTTCAATCGCGCGATTGACCGCCGAAGGAATCGAACGACGCTCATTGTCCACCACGCGCGCATCCAGATCGGGAAACTCGCTCCGAAACCCGGCGATCACCTCGCGCGTGTTGTCGGTTGACAAGCCGTCTGCCACGATCACTTCCATTTGAGAGCGAGGAAAGGTCTGCTCGCGCAGAGCATCCAACAAGAGACGAATCGTGGCTTGCTCGTTGTAACAGGGAACGATAATGGAAACTTTAGGCATAGATTGGCTACCTTAGCCACACAGTGTCCCGATGGTTGTCGGGAGAGCGCTCAGAGAACTCTGACCCCGCATAATTTGCCAGGCAAATCACGTTTGGGGCAGGTGGAAAATCTTTTTTTCTCCGTGGTCTCTGTGGCAGAGAAAGATCGCAATGGTCTTATTTTACTTATTCGCAAGCGGCAGACGGATCGTAAATGTCGTCCCATGCCCCATCGAACTTCGGACGGCAATTTTACCACCATGCGCCTGCGTGATCTCGCGCGCGATCGCCAGACCGAGCCCCGCCCCATGACCCTCGCCACCGGCGCGGGATGTGTCCACTTGATAAAACCGATCGAACAAGCGCGGCAACGCTTCGCTTTCGACGCCGACGCCTGAATCAGCCACCTCGAATTCGATCCACCCCTCATCCTTTTTTGCGGAGAGCGCAACACGTCCGTTCGCGGGCGTGAACTTCAACGCGTTGTCCACAAGATTCGTAAACACCTGCGCCAACCTGTCGCCGTCGCCGAGAAGCGAGGGCAAACCCTGCGGGACATTCACTTGCAGGTCTACCTCCGCTTGTTGCGCCTGGATGGAAAATTTTTCAGCGATGCCGCGCAACAACGCTCCCGCATCCACTGCGGAGATATTGAGGTCGGCCGTGCCAGCCTCCAATCGGGCGAGATCGAGTAAATCCAGCGCCATGCGGTGCATCCGCCCGGCTTCGTCATAAATAATTTGCGCAGCTTGCTTGCGCGCGTCGGGCGAATCGGCGGTGTGATCGAGGATGGCTTGGGCAAATCCCTGAATGGAGGTGAGCGGCGTCTTCAACTCGTGCGAAACATTCGCCACAAAATCGCGCTGCGCTTTTTGGGTGTTGTTCACGCGCTGAATCATCGAGTTGAACGCTTGAGTCAAATCTTGCACTTCGCGCGGTCCGCGCAACGAAACGGGTTCCGCCTCTGCGCTCTGCGGGTAACTTCTGGCGGCGAGGACAACCTGTTGTAACGGGTCTGCCACCGAGCGCGAGATCGCATACGCCAGCACGAGCGAGAGCAACAGGGCGATTACGCCGCCTTGCAAGATCGGAGTCAACAGTTCGTCGGCGAAGACATTCAAAAACTTTGTTGCGGGTCGAGGCGCGGCGGTCACGATCATATTTCCATTCGGCAGGCGCGATTTCGTCTGCAACCACGATCCGCCTTGCGCGTCGGTGGCGAATTGCGAATTTCGATTCACAAGGGTGTTGCGCGGAAACGGGAGGGCGGGCTGGTCGGGATTCGAATCGAAGACGAGCGCCTGGGTCGCATCGAAGATCACGATACGGGCGTTATTCGCTTCGGCGATCTCGCGGAGTTTGGCTGTGTCTTGCAACAACTCGCGCGGGTTTGTTGAGAGTTGCGTTTGAACACTCCGCAAGCGTTGCAGGGTTTCCCGATACAACAACGGATTGCGAAGCAGATAGACCAACAAAACAACAATCACCGCCAGTAATGCAACGGTGATCACGAGGGCGTAACTTAGCCAAAGGCGCGAACGGAGTGAAGTAAACATATGCAACAGAGTATGGTTTGCAACCCCGCGAAATCCGCAAACAATTCGTCAGGCTTGCTGGTTCGATTTTCGATGCTCCCGCAATTTCTCGCGCAACTTGCCGAGCGACTCTTGCAATTCATCGAGTTCTTCCTGTGTGAGCGCCGACCACGGGGCAAAGAAATACGCGTCGGTCTGTCGTTCAACCTGCTCGCGCAGTTCAACTCCCTGGCGCGAAATGCGATATGCGCCCGAGTCGCCGGCTTGTTCAAGCCAGCCGATCTCTTGCGCGGCTTGCAATGCGACCGCGTACTCATCGGCATCGTACCCGCGAAAAGCAAGTTGTTCAGCCAGTCTGTCCGCAGTCACCGGGTTGCCGCCCGCCGCCGCGCCCAACACATTCCAGGCGATACCTGCCGTATGAAAGTGCGGACGCGCCGCTTCAAGATGCGCATCATCGCGATAGGCAAATAAGTCCAGCAGGTATTCCCGAATCTTTGTCATCACCGGGCTTTCCCGGTCCGCCACCCGGAAGCGCTTGAGGATCGCCCATTTCTCCGGAGGCTCAGGAGCGCTATCGTTCGCCAGCGCGATCTTCTTGAGCAACACCTTAAGTCGTTCGAGGTCGATCTCCGGCATAAACTCCGGCGGCGGGAGTTTCGCATCGCCAGCCATGACGATGAATTTCACGCCCGCCCGCGCCATTTCGGTTACCTTGTATTGATCCTCCGGCTGAGGCTGGATCCACCCCTTCACATCGAGGTAGGCAAACGTCTTCTCAAATTTCTCGGGGTTGGTAAACGGGTCGCGCTTTTGAAAGTTAACGCGCGAGAAATAATCCAACCCTAATTCACTGTACAGATACAGTTCAAAGGGGACGTCGTTACGCACGGCGACTTTTTCGACCTCAGGCTCGGTGATCGCCCAAAACTCCTGAATAACGGAGTGCATCTGCGCCCAGATTTTCAACAAGGGGTTGGTTTGCTCGCTCATACTCCAACCTAAGTGTACGCCTCGGCGGGCGGAACAATCTTGCAATGCCGTAACGAACTGCGTCAGGCAACCACGAGTTTATACCCAACGCCGGTCACGGTTTCGATCTTCACGGAACTCGGCTCCAGTTTCTTCCGTAGATGCGCCACGTGCACATCCACCGTGCGGGTCTGACCGTAGAAATCAAAGCCCCACGCTTTTTGCAGGATCTGCTCGCGCGTGAGCACCAACCCGCGATGCTCCGCAAACGTGAGGAGCAAGTCGAATTCTTGCGCGCGCAGGTTGAGGCAGGAGGAAGAACCGATTCGAACCTCCCTTCGAGCTGGGTCAACCGTCAGGTCGCCGAGTCGAAGCGTGGAAGCATTCTCCGTCCCGACGCCGCGCTCGCCGCGTCGCAGGATTGCCTTCACGCGCGCAACCAGTTCTCGCGGGTTGAACGGCTTGGTGAGGTAATCGTCCGCGCCAAGTTCGAGACCCAGAATTTTATCGATATCCTCATCGCGCGCGGTGAGCATGAGGATATCGGCGGGATGATTAGCAGAACGCAAACGGCGGCATACCTCAAAGCCGTCGAGTTTCGGGAGCATCACATCCAGCACGATGAGAGCGGGGCGCTCACGCTGGGCAACCTCCACTGCCGCCTCGCCGTCGCGCGCGGCTTGGATGCGAAAACCCTCGCGCTCGAGATACATACGCGCCAGTTTGATAATGGAGGGTTCGTCGTCGACGAGGAGGATGAGTTCGTTCACGGGTAGGGCTTTGCGGTTAAAAATTAATCACCGCGGGCGGGAGAGAGCAACGCGACACATTCGACTTCGACACGGGCGCCTTTGGGCAAGCCAGCCGCCGCGACAGTGCTTCGCGCGGGCGGGTTCTCAGGAAAGAATTCGGCATAGACCGCATTCATCTTGGCGAAGTCGTTCATGTCTTGCAAAAATACGAGCGTCTTGACCACAAAGTTCAAACCCGAGTCCGCCGATTCGAGCACGTGCTTGAGGTTGGTCAGCGCCTGCCGCGTTTCCACTTCGATGCCGCCTTGGACAATTTCCATCGTGGCGGGGTCTAACCCGATCTGCCCGGCTGTGAAGACCAAACTTTCGGTGCGGATGGCTTGTGAATAGGGACCGATCGCTTTGGGCGCTTTATCGGTATGGACGATTTTTTTACCTTCGGATGTGTACATAATCTGCCTCACTTTGTTTTTTTTGGTGAGACGATTGTACTGCCGAATGCGGGTTTGTGGAAACCGTGTTGCCATGCCATTCTGAGACCTTCGAGAAACTCAAGATAAACTGGACAGGACTTACGCAGTTGGCAGGCAGTTGTACTGCCGCCGCAGTGCAACTACGGCGGAACAGGTTCAACTGCGTAAGCCCTACTAGAATCTCCTCGCGAGATCAGAGACCCTGAGTGGCGCCTCGCGTCACTCAGGGCGACACGGCATAAGCAATTACGGCATCGGAGTTTTTTCAGGGCGCGGATTTGCTTCGCGGAAGGCGTGGAGCGCATCGCGCAGGGCTTTGCCGGCGCCGCCCATTGCGTCTTTGATCTCCTTCATCTTCTCACCCATCGCGCGGATAGTCGCTTTGGCTTGCTCGGGGTCGATCACTTTGCCGTCCGCATCGAAGCCCGCATGCGAGTCGACCATGGATTGCGCGCTTTCATAGACCGGCTTGGCGTCTTTCGCCGCATCTGTAAATGCGTCCAAAGCGGCTTGCACGGCAGAGACATCCTTTCCACTTTGCGCGGCGCGATCGATCAGTTTCTGGGTTTTGCCGATGAACTCTTCGGTCTTGCCCAATATCTCATACGCGCGGAGTTGCTTCGCCCAGATTTGCTCGAGACGCTCGTCCGTCATTTCACCCTGCGGGGGCGGCGGAGTCGGGTCGTTCGATCCTGCGGCCGAAACGCCAAATACCGACAGGCTCCCCACGCCGAGCGCCATTACCAGCGCCAGCAACAGGGTTTTCTTGAACAATACTTTCATCATCATGATAAACCTCCTTTCAAGGTTACGATGGCAATTGTAGAATGCGCGAGTTACGCCCATATGGCAAAGATGTAAAATTGTTGTAAAAATCCAACCAAGGCGGTTTGCGATTGAGAATTGAGATTTCGCGGCGCCATTCCTACGCCCTACCTTTGCGCATGCGCCAATGATAAAATGAGAGCCATCCAAAATAACCTCCTGACAAAATAGGCATCAAGCATTCAATCATGGAAAACGGAAAATACAGAAACAAAGTTATGAAAACCAGCCTTGAAAAACTAAAAACGATCTCTGAAAAGCCATGGTTTTATCCAGTGGCTTTATTTTTGCTGGCGTTCGCCGCGTACGGATACGACCTGACCTCGCTGGGCTATTACTGGTCCGATTGGGAAGTTCAATTTTTTACCAAACTCGATCCCGCCTATCAATTCGGCTATTACGCGGTGGATAGACCGTATCCGTGGGCATATCAGTTGATCTATTTCCTTGTCGGTTCAAAGCCGATCGGCTGGCAGATCGCCTCGTTGACTCTTCGCGCGGCAGGGACGTTGTTTTTTGTGTATGCGCTGATCCAATTTTGGCCCGAGTATAAAAAACAACTTTATTGGCTGGGCGCGTTGTTGGCGGTGTACCCGGGCTTTATCCAGCAGGAACAATCGGCGGCGTTCTCGCGGCACATCATGACGTTGTTCCTTTTTTGCTTGTCGTTGTATCTGATGGCGGTCGCGATCAAACAGCCGAAGTGGGCGCGTTTATTTTTTCCATTATCGTGGATCGCCACATTCATGCACCTCATCACCATCGAATACTTTTCGGGCGTCGAGTTCATGCGTCCTGTGCTGATCTGGATATTGGTGGCACATGGATTCAAAAAAGATTCGCAGACCTTGCGCAAAGTAGCGCTGTATTCCCTGCCGTATGTGGCGGTCACCGCGCTCTTTTTCTGGATCCGCTTTGTGTATTTTCCCACCGCGCTTCAGACCTTCGCCCGCCTCGACAATATCGATTCCACCTTGAGCGGGTTTGAAACTTCTTTTCTTGGAGCCTCGTTGAATCTCTTCAACAAGGCGCTGTGGGATGTTTTGTACTCCACGCTTCAAGTGTGGACAAATGCGATCATTGGGCTTGGCGGCGTCACCTTCCAACAGCGGATTACGTGGTTCGCGTTTGGGTTGGGTGGGTTATTCGCGCTTGCCTTTTGGTTCTTCTACAACACAAAAGAGGATGAGACTCCGAATCGAACCTCTCCGCTGTTGATCATTTTCATCGGTCTCTTGATGTTCGTCTCCAGCGCGATTCCCATTTGGGCGATTGGCAAAGAGGTCAGCACGGGCGGCTGGAACGAACGCTTTACGCTCGCTCCGATGTTTGGCGCGAGTCTCACGCTTATCGGTCTCGTGTTGTTGTTCATCCGTCCCGCCGGGCAAAAATGGATACTCGGATTCCTGCTCATGTTTTCGATAGCAACGCAGGTTGTGATGGCGGATTCGTATCGCCGCGATTGGAAGATCCAACCCGAATTCTATTGGCAGTTGTATTGGCGCGCGCCCGCTTTGCAAACGGATACGGCGGTGTACAGTTTTGCCTACCCGTCCTACATGATCACGCACGACATGGACGCGACCTGGGCGGTCAACCTCCTGTATCATTTTCAAACTCCGAACGGCTCGATCCCCTACATGTTCATCACCCCTGAATACGAACGATATATCACTCCCGATACCGCGTACAAATTCCCCGCCCGCAATTTGATGTTCAACGGCAACTCATCCAACAACATTGCGATTTTTCATCAAACGGATTCGTCCTGCTTGCGCGTTCTGGATTCGGTCTACCTGTACGATCCCTTGCTGGATGAGGGGAGCCAACGGCTCATCCCGATCTCTAACCTTTCGCGCATCATCCCGGACCCTCAGCCTGCCTCGCCAAACACGGACATTTTCGGGCCCGAGCCTCCTCACACATGGTGTTACTTCTTCCAGAAGGCAGACCTTGCCCGCCAAATGAAGGATTGGAACACAGTCATTGACCTGTATCAGCAGGCGCAGGGACTTGGCTTGACTCCGAAATACGGCGCGGAATACATCCCCTTTATCGAAGCGTATGCCCAAACCGACGATTGGCAAACCGCCTACGATCTGACCATCGCCGCCAAGGAATTGTCTCAACAGCAAAAACGGATGTTGTGTACCAACTGGTATCGCCTGGCAGAAATCCCGTCCGCGAATATGGATATGGTCGAGCGGATCGTGCGAGACCTGCCATGTTGAGGTCAGGCTAACCTGGTTTTGTATTTCTTGATTGCCCAAATGGATAACAGAATCGCGCCAATAATTCCAAACGCTATTATAAAGACGATGTTGAGTAATAAACCAACCATACTCAAAGCTACGATTGAAACTTCGAAGTCGCCGCTCATTCCCAACCCTAGCACGATCGTGAGAGAAATCGGAAAAGCTGCAAGGCAAAAAGCGCTGGTAATTAAGAATCCGCACCCAGAAAAAAAGAGGGTTTTACCTTTCGACGAAGAGTATGGTACTTGCAAAAGATTTTTGTCTGTTGATTGAATTTCTGTTTTATCTTTGAAGTCAAAGATGTGGGTGTCTTTTGATACGAAGATTGCGATTATCACGAGAGGTATGGCGCACAAGCAGGGGAGAAAAAACAAGCTCCAGGCATCCATAACGATCCTCCTTGGCATCAAATTTTCATGTTGCATCGATCTGTAATTAATTCATTTCAAATTTGCGCTCAATCACCACTTATTCAGACGCCATCCGTATAACAAGACTGTCGAAAAACCGATTTTGGAGAGAACCGTCCCCGTGTGCCAGGGACCGAGTATGGACAGTCCTCGTTTTCTATCGCTCTGTCAGGGTCAGGGGAGCGCCCCGAAGACGTGAATTTTGCCGATCTTGTGAACCAGAGCGAACCGCTGCGCGTCCATTGTACATCCACTTTCCGTTTTGAGCGCAGATTGAACGAATAGGGTGCACTCAAAGTTTGTAGATGAGTTTTCAAAAAGGAGCCTCTGAGATAGGCTTGGGCTTGGACAAGCATAAACCCGAACTCGGAGGCTCAAATGGAGTTTAGCACAACACGGCTGGAGCAGAT
>WBZR01000304.1_pt2 | contig 63578 bp, 42 predicted proteins | sample 5204231 | NCBI WGS metagenome assembly WBZR01 (sample SAMN12412403, study PRJNA552823) | activated sludge metagenome | isolation source: activated sludge from anammox sidestream of wastewater treatment plant... | place: USA: Virginia | collected 2017-08 | reverse complement strand
GGGGCATTTATATTGGCTCTACATATCCAGGAGAAATCCTGAATTTCTTTGAGTTAGTGAGGCACAGGATTTGAGAAGCAATTGAATTCGGCGCCAGTGAGAAGAGGATCAGATGCGACGTATATGATTCATCTCACCGTATCCGCGCGGCATCTTAGCCAAGTGGTTATGGCCAGTCAAGCGCTAATTCTCCAACGCTTACGGCAATTTTGCGCTGGTGTTTGAAGTCGTCATTGTCCACAAATGGGCGCGCAGACGGGCGTTGATCGTGGTCTAATTCGATTTCTTGAAAACGCTCCGGGCCGTTGCTAAGATGCCTTCGCGCGCGGTGAAACTTTGGCGCCCGTCTCCGGCGTTATTGGGTTTGGCAGTATAAACTGCGCGCAAGCTGAAATCGTATCCCCGCTCTTTCATCAACATCTCCCCGGATGACGATTGACAGGGATTGTTGATGTGAGTTGAATTCCTGGTTGTAAATAGTAGAAAGAGGAGTTGAGAGGTATGGAAACTGGAATTGATAACATCATCAACGTTGGCCGACGCCAACATTGGCCAAACTGGACTCTCTTGAGCCTGATCGGCGCGGGCGTTTTGATCGTCGGCGCGATCTTCGGCTCCGCCGCCACTGCCAGAGGCTGGTTCAACGGCGGCGGCGCAAAAGTTCCCATCTACGTTTCATCCGACTCGAAAGTAAACGAGCAGGTCACGATCAACGGCGGATTTTCCGCAATAGCCAGAGCCGTGACTCCAGCCGTTGTGACAATCAACGTATCCACGCGCAGGTCGCAGCAACAAGTCCCATTCATGTTCGATCCGTTCCGCGATTTCTTTGAACGCCCGGACCAGGATGACGAAGGCTCGCCGCGCCGCCGCGTCATCCCGCGTCAACAGCGTCCTGAGGGACAGGGCCGTCTAACTCCAAGCGGCGTGGGATCGGGCGTCATCGTCAGCCCGGACGGCTACATTCTGACCAATAATCACGTCGTCGAAGGCGCTGACAAAGTCGAAGTCGAACTCAACGACAACCGCAAGTTCACCGCCAAAGTCATCGGCTCGGATGAACCCAGCGATGTCGCAGTGATCAAGATTGACGCGGCGAGTTTGCCGACTGTGGCTTTCGGCGATTCTGATAAAGTCGAAGTCGGCGACCTGGTTCTCGCGGTCGGCAACCCGCTCGGCATCGGTCAGACGGTGACCATGGGCATCATCAGCGCGAAAGGCCGCCAATCGCCCGGTCGCGGAGCCAGAAACTACGAAGACTTTCTGCAAACCGACGCCGCCATCAATCGCGGCAATTCTGGCGGCGCGCTCGTCAATTTACGCGGCGAGTTGATCGGAGTTCCGTCGCAAATCCTGTCTCAAACGGGCGGCAACATCGGGATCGGGTTCGCGATTCCGACCAGAATGGCTCGCAGCGTGATGGATCAGTTGATTCGCACGGGCAAAGTCCGCCGGGGCAAACTCGGCATCTACGTCCGCGACGTTGATCCAACTCTGGCAAAACAATTCGGCTACAACGGAACCAATGGCGCGTTCATTGACGACGTGGTTAAAGGCGAGCCTGCCGATCAGGCGGGCGTCAAACCCGGAGACATCGTCACCGAATTTCAGGGCCAGCGAGTCACCGACAGTTCGCAATTGCGTAACTCGGCTTCGCAGACCGCTCCCGGCACGACGGTCAGATTCAAAGTCTGGCGTGAAGGCGTGGAGCGGGATCTGACGGCGAAGCTCGCCGAGGTTGAGCCTGAAGTCGCCGCCAATGCGCCTGCCAGCAGCGATGCCCCGGCTTCGGCTCTTGGAGTTCTCTCTGGCGTCCGCGTGGAGAACATCTCGTCCGACTGGGCGCAGAGGCTCAATCTGCCGCCATCGGTTCGCGGAGTCATCGTCGTCGAGCTTGACCCTGACAGTAACGCCGCAGCCGGCGGTTTGCGGCGCGGCGACGTGATCGAATCGGTGTCCAAACAACCGGTCGCCAACGTCAACGACTTCAACTCGGCGGTTCAGAAAGCCGGCAAAAAGGAAGTCCTGCTGCGAATCCGCCGTAACGACCGCGGCTTCTTCGTGCTCGTGCAAGCGCAGGAGTAGTTGGCGCAAAACAACTTCTCTATCAAACAAGAGAGCCTGCCGTTTCCGGCAGGCTCTCTTGTTTGACGCGCGTGTTTGAATCTTCCGAACCGCGATTCGCGATTAACCGACCACTGCCGGGCGCGCCGCCGCGCCTTTGGCCAGGCGATCATTGCAGGCCGCCCAGTTGATGTTCGAGAAGAAAGCCTCAATGTATTTCGGGCGATCAGCCGGCGCGTAATCGAGGAGGAACGCGTGCTCCCACACGTCCATGATCAGAATCGGATTGAAGCCCGCGATGTTGTTGATCTCGTGCAGCGTGATCCAATGATTCGACAAACCGCCGCTCACCGGGTCCTGATAGCAAGCCGCCCAACCCACGCCGCGCATCTTGCCGACAGTGATAAAGTTCTTCTTCCAGTTTTCATAGCTGCCGAAGCTCGCCGCAGCGGCTTTGTAGAAAGCCGAGTTCTTGTCGGGGTCGCCGCTTCCGCCGTTCATCATGTTCCCGAAATACCACTCGTGCAAAACCATGCCGTTGTATTCAAATCCGAGCCGTCGGGTCAGTTCGGAAAAGACCGGCATCTCTTTCGCCGTAATCTCGCCCTTGCTCAACTCAGCGATCTGACTGTTGAGAAGGTTGGTGTTCGACACATAACCTTCGTAGAGTTTGAAATGCATCGCCAGCGTCTTGTCTGAAATGCCGTTCAAACCACTCAGGTTGAATGTCTGCGCTTTGTAAACAACAGAGTTACTCATTTATTGCCTCCTGAAAAAGAATCAGCCAATCGGAGAGGCTGATTTGGAATGTAAGATGTGGCCGCTACGACGTGGCGGCCACCATTACAATTTTGACTTTGTTGAGCGCGCATCACACGCGATGCGTGAGCAACACCGCGATGACGATTACGCTCAGGATGATGACCAGGCCGCCGGGCATCAGCGCGAAGCCTTTCGTCAACGCCACGCTTCCGAACCGGCCCAGCAATAACAAAGCGATGACCAGCGCGATCCACCATCCGGCGGCGTAAGCGCCCTTCATCATCGCCACCGCCGAAGCGACCAGCGCCACCCCGGCTACACCGCCCGAAAGCAATGAAGCCATACTGCTGGCCTTGACGTATCCCATCACACCGCCAGCGGCTACCAGAACCCCGTAAATCAACACTAGCCATGCAGCCATAATTTCAACCTCGCAATAATCATTCTTTGTGGATTGGAATTCTCAGTCAGATTACATCACCCGCCCGACATTGGCAAAAGCTTCATCGTGGCGATTTGAAATGAAGATTTGCGGCCTCCTTGTCCCATTCTTGAAACTTAAAGAAGAGCCTTAACAAAATATCGCTTTTGCCTACTGCCACTTACAAGAGACCACAAGATATAGTTGAGAAATCCGATTGACAGCCAGCATCTAGTGGACTATATTCCCCGTCGCTCAAGGCTAAAAGGACAGCAAAACCCGCAGCGGCTCGGAGCTTTTTGTATATTTTGTCATCAGCGTTCCGAGTCTCGAACAGTTGAAGTGTCGTCGTCACGGCTTCTCCCCACGCCGCTGATCGGCGCTCCTCCCCGGACTTTTGGTCGAGCCTCTGTCAGTTATTTTCCCAACAATTCAGGTTCATAAGATCCCGTGCTTTTTGGTTCATCGAAAGCCGTAAAGTTGTCATTGGACAACGACACAGGAACAAGAACTACAAGATCGAGAGATCGAAATTCAGGAAGGCGTTATGAGCGTAAGCAAACAAAAGATTATAAAATTCGCCGCTCCCGCAGCTCACTATGCCCCGCTGGGAATCAACGCCCAGCGCGTCGTAGCCAAGCGTTATTCACTTAAAGACATCAAAGGCAATCCGCTCGAACAGTGGGATGACATAGTCAAACGGGTGGTCAGCCACGTGGCCAAAGCCGAAACCGATCCCGTCCGCCGCGAAGAGTTCATGTTCAACATGATGCGGTTGATGGAAACGCGCGCTTTCGTTCCCAACACCCCCTGTCTGGTCAACGCAGGCAAACCCAAAGGTCAGTTGGCGGCGTGTTTCGTGCTGCCTGTGCCCGATTCGCTCGAAGGGATCATGGAACACGCCAAATACTGCGCGCTGATCCATCAATCAGGCGGAGGCACGGGAATGACCTACGAAAAGCTGCGTCCGGCAGGCACGCCCGTCGGCGAAGGACGCGGAATGGCCTCAGGCCCGGTTTCGTTTATGCAGATCGTCAACACGATGACCGAAACCGTCAAGCAGGGCGGCGTCCGGCGGGGCGCGAACATGGGCATCCTGGCCGTTCAACACCCCGACATCCTGCGCTTCATTCACGCCAAGAACGATCAGAAGTCGCTGACCAATTTCAACATTTCAGTCACGGTTACCGACAAATTCCTCAAGGCCGTCGAAAATAACGAATGGTTCCAGACCGAGTTTGAAGGCAAGCCGTGGGAACGCGCGGTCTTCGATCCGATGGCCAACGACGGTCAGGGTGGCGATTACAGCTACAACGGCCAGCGCCCGCCGAAACCCGGAATGGTTTACGCGCCCGACATCTGGGAGCGCATCATCTCTTCGACGCACCGCTGGGCCGAACCCGGCATCATCTTCATTGACAACGTGAACCGGCACAATCCGCTGCGCAATTCGATGGGATTGAAGAAGGCGTCGAATCCTTGCGCCGAGCAAATGCTGCACGATTACAACGCCTGCAACCTCGGCTCGATTGATGTGGCGAAGTATTACGACGAAAAGACCGACGACGTTGACTGGGAACGCTTCTCCAACGACATCTACTGGAGCGTGCGATTCCTCGACAACGTGATTGACACCTGTGACTGGCCGCTGCCGCAGATTCAGGACACTGTGCATCGTACGCGCCCTGTCGGCCTGGGCATCATGGGCTTCGCCGATCTCTGCCTGCAAAAACGCATCTCTTACGGCGGCGACGAATCCGCCGCTTTCGCCGACCGGATGATGAGTTTCTTCCGCAAAGAGTCGTGGCGGGCGTCGCTCGCGCTCGGCGCCGAGAAAGGCGCAATGCCTGAATTCGAGCCGAACCGCGATCTTTACGAAGACCTGATCTACAAAGAAGTCGGCCTCGACCGCGCGATCCCGCTCACACCGCGCAATTACGAAGTGAGCACCGTCGCGCCCACTGGCACAATTTCGCTCGTCGCCGAAACCAGTTCCGGCTGCGAGCCGAACTTCTCTTACGCCTACGTTCGCCGCGACACGCTCGGCACGCGCACCTACGCTCATCCGCTTGCGGCCAAAGCGCTCGGCATCGAACTCGACAACACCGACCCGGCGTCAATCGAACGCGCCGCAAGTTACATCGTCGAGCGCCGCGACGAATTGCCGGAATACTTCGTGGACGCCATGACGCTGATGCCCGACGATCATCTGCGCGTGCTCAAAGCCTTTCAGGATCACGTTGACAATTCCATCTCGAAAACCGTCAACGCGCCGTCGAGCTATTCGATTGAAGACACCGACCGTGTGCATCGTCTGGCCTGGAAGATGGGGGTCAAAGCCGTCAGCTATTACCGCGACGGCTCGCGCGATAATCAAGTGCTGACCGCTGTCTCGACTGAGAAAGCCGAACAAAAAACCGCGGCCCAAACTGAAACGACCGTTTCGACGCCCGCCGCGATTCCTTCAACGATTCAACCCGCCGGGATCGAACCATCGGGCAGGATCGAACGCCCGCGCGAACTGACCGGCTCGACCTGGCAGATTCCATTTGACCATCAAAACCTCTACGTCACGATCAATCACGACGGCGTGCGCGTCCTGGAAGTCTTCGCTACCGGCGCCGGCCTGTCCGTCTCCGTCGGCCTGCTTGCGTCGAAGATGCTGCGCGGAGGCTTTGAACCTGAACAGGTCGCCGCCAGTCTGAACAAAGTCATCGGCAACCACTCGGTCTGGTTCAACGAACGGCTCTGCACATCCCCGGAGCAAGTCGTGGCCGAATGCATCCAGATCACCAAGCGCCGCTTGATGAGCCAACCCGATTCGGCGCGCGCCGCCGCCAAACAGGCGATGGCTCAAACCGAACAGCCGCAGGTTGCGCAGCCGGTTTTGACTATTGCCAGCGCGAATCCGAAACCGGTCGTGATTGACTCGAAAAAGGTGATCACCGCGTGCCCGGAATGCAACAGCAACCAGATCGAATACGCGGGCGGGTGTTATACGTGCCGTGATTGCGGCTTCTCGAAGTGCGTGTAGGGAGGCTTTTCTCAACGCAAAGGGTCGAAGGGTCCAAGGATCAAGGAAGACAAATCAGATCAGGTCTTTGATCCTTTGACCCTTCGACCCTTTGCGTTGAAAACTGTTGTCTATGTCGAGCACTAGAGACATCTCCGCGATTATGCGGAAGGTTCGCGCGAGCGACACGACGCCGGAGATGAAGTTTCGCAAGGCTCTTTGGGCCAGAGGGCTGCGCTACAAGCCCAATTCAGCGAAGCTGCCGGGAAAGCCGGATGTCGTCTTGGCCGCGCATAAAACGGTCGTCTTCATTGACGGCGACTTCTGGCACGGCGGCCAGTGGCGCAGGCGCAAGCTCTCCGCTCTCGAAGATCAATTCCAGCAAACGACATCAAAAGATTACTGGCTGAAAAAAATCCGCCGGAACATGCGCCGCGATTGCGCCGTCACCGCCGAACTTTTGTCGCAGGGTTGGACGGTGATTCGATTCTGGGAGAGCGACATTCGCAACGATCTGGAAGGGTGTGTGGAAACGACATTGCGAGTCTTGAACGGCAAGCTCAAACCGAGCGTGATGTCCGTCGCGCCGCAAAAAACCTTCGCCGAATTTTTCGCCGGGATAGGTTTGGTCAGGATGGGACTTGAACGTCAGGGCTGGTCTGTCGCTTTCGCCAACGACGTTGACGAGCGGAAGCGCGAGATGTACGACACGCATTTCGGCGACGCGGAAAGGCATTTCAAACTCGGCGACATCCACCAACTTTCGGCGAAAGACGTTCCATCGGTCACGCTGGCAACTGCGTCATTCCCCTGCAACGATCTTTCGCTGGCCGGTTCACGCAACGGGCTTCGAGGCAAACAATCATCGGCCTTCTGGGGTTTCATCCGAATTCTCGACGAGATGAAGAAGCGCAGGCCGCCCGTCGTGTTGATCGAAAACGTAACTGGCTTTCTGACCTCGCACGGCGGCAATGATTTCAAGGAGGCGTTGCTGGCGTTGAACGAACTCGGCTACGGCGTTGACGCGTTCATCGTGGACGCGTCGAGTTTCACGCCACAGAGCAGGCAGCGATTATTCGTAGTCGGAGTGATGCAGGACAAGCCGGAACGCGGCGATCAACCGCCGCAACTTGACGATCACCCGCTGAGACCGAAAGCCCTGGCGCAATTCATCGTGTCGCATCCCGAAATCAACTGGCGCATTCGCAATCTGCCTGCGCCGCCTGAAGTTGCGATCAGGCTGGAAGATATTCTCGAAGACCTGCCCGACGACGCGCCTGAATGGTGGAGCGATGAGCGGGCGAAATACTTGTTGAATCAAATGAGTCCGCGCCACCGCGCGATAGCCGAGCAAATGATCACCGGGCGCGAGTGGTCATACGGCGCGGTCTTTCGCCGCGTCAGAAAAGGCAAGTCCATGGCCGAGCTGAGAACGGACGGTCTGGCCGGATGCCTTCGCACGCCGCGAGGCGGCAGCGGCAGGCAGATTCTGTTCAAGGCTGGCAAGGGGAAATACTTCGTTCGCTTGTTCACTCCGCGCGAATGCGCGCGTTTGATGGGCGCGAGCGATTACCGGATTTCCGCGCCCGCGAACCAGGCGCTGTTCGGCTTCGGCGATGCCGTCTGCGTTCCGGTGATCGAATGGATCGCCGAGTATTATCTCGACCCGGTGGTGAATGAATTGATCAAAGGACGCGCGCTGCGTGCTTGAACACATTTATCCATGCCTGAACCACGCATCATCTCACTCATAGCCAGCGCCACAGAGATCGTCTGCGCGCTCGGCTTCGAGTCGCAGATGGTCGGGCGGTCGCACGAATGCGACTTCCCCGCTTCGGTCAAACGCCTGCCGGTTTGCACCAGCCCGAAGTTTGAAGTCGAAGGATTGAGTTACGAGATTGATCAGCGCGTCAAGGCGATCCTGCAGGAGGCGTTGAGCGTTTATCGTGTTGACGCCGAGTTGCTCGAACGGTTGCAGCCAACACACATCATCACGCAGTCGCAATGCGAGGTCTGCGCGGTCAGTCTCAAAGACGTCGAAGAGGCCGTGTGCCAATTCACGAGTTCGCGCCCGGTGATCGTTTCGCTCGAACCGAACGCGCTGGCCGACGTCTGGTCGGACATTCGCCGCGTCGCTGCGGCTTTGAACGCGCCGGAACGCGGCGAGGAACTCGTCACAAGTCTGCGGAAGCGAATGGACAAGATTGCCGCGAAAGCGCAAACGGCCACATCGCGCCCGACCGTCGCCTGTGTTGAATGGATTGATCCGCTGATGGCGGCGGGCAACTGGATGCCGGAGTTGGTCGAGATGGCTGGAGGCGTGAATTTATTCGGCGAAGTTGGCAGACATTCGCCGTGGATGAGTTGGGAAGATTTGGCCGCAGCCAATGCTGACGTGATCTTCATCTCACCGTGCGGCTTCGACATCGCGCGCACGCTGGAAGAGACGCATCTGTTGACAGGCCGCCCCGAATGGAAAGCGCTGAAGGCTGTCAGAGACGCCCGCATTTTTGTCGCCGATGGCAATCAGTATTTCAACCGTCCAGGCCCGCGCCTGGTCGAGTCGCTGGAAATTCTGGCTGAGTTGCTTCACCCCGAACTGTTTCATTTCGGTCATGAAACCGAAGGCTGGATAAGACTGGCTCCGCGAGAGTAACATCCGGTCTGCTTTAATGGCATTTAATTGCAAGGTACTTGACGCTTATGCCGGCTTTAGCTACTTTTATTTTCCAGATTCAAGAGGGGAGTAGATCATCCTCAGCGCTTGTGGCGCGTAACGAGGATCTGAACGAGTCGTCAGGACGATTGCCCGTGAGGGCGATCCGGCTCGTCAGCAAGGCCGCTCGAGGCCGAAAGATCAAGACCTTTTGCGGCGGCTGAAATGGCCTCAACGCAAAAGGTCTTTTTTACTGGGCGCAGGGCGCCCGACCGGAGGAGATTTCATGAACAGAGTAAAAACTGTCGTTCTGCTTGCCGCGCTCACGGCCCTGGTGCTTTTCATCGGACAGGCGATTGGCGGGCAGTCGGGATTAGTGATCGCCATCGTGTTGGCTGGCGCGATGAACTTCGTCAGCTACTGGTGGTCTGACAAGATCGTGCTGCGGATGTACAACGCGCAGGAGGTCACCGAAACCGGCGCGCCGGAGTTGTACGGCATCGTGCGGCAACTGGCTCAGCGCGCCAACATTCCGATGCCGCGCGTTTACATCATTCCCGAAGATACCCCGAACGCATTCGCAACGGGACGCAACCCGCAACACGCGGCGGTAGCCGCTACGGCGGGCTTGATACGAATGCTCGACCGGCGCGAATTGGCTGGCGTGATTGGGCACGAGCTTTCGCACGTGATGAACCGCGACACGTTGATTATGACTGTCGCAGCGTCGCTGGCCGGCGCCCTGGGCTATCTGGCGCAGTTCGCGTTCTTTTTCGGCGGCAGATCCGATGACGACGACAGCCCGAACCCGATCGTCGCCATAGCCGGAATGCTGATCGCGGTGATTGCCGCGCCATTGATCCAGATGGCCATCTCGCGTTCGCGTGAATACATGGCAGACGAAGCCGGGGCGAATCTGACCGATGACCCGCTGGCGCTGGCCAGCGCGCTGCGCAAGATTGAAGGCTGGAGCAAACAGATTCCGATGCACGCGGGCAACCCGGAGACGGCGCACCTGTTCATCGTCAATCCGTTTTCGGGCGGCGGCATCGCCAGCCTCTTCAGCACGCACCCTTCGACCGAGGACCGCGTCGCGCGATTGGAGGCGATGGCGCAAGCCGGCGCGCGCCAGATCGCCTAACGCGTTTTGATCTGAGTTCGCGGGGCAGATGGCCCGAGCAAGCAACTCGGCGCTCTGTCCCGCGCTGGAACTGGCTGATCAGTTAATCCCATGTCAGGAACCCCCGTATGCCAAACGCGCGCGGCCACGACGCAATCACCTACGCAATCATTCCCTTCACCTATCTGGCGGCTGAAATGTACTGGGGCGATCATACGACCTCGGCAATCGCTACCGTCGCCATGCTCTTTTCGGGTCTGATGTTCGGCCCCGACCTGGACCTCGACAGCAAGCCTTACCGGCGATGGGGGCCGCTGAAGTTTTTGTGGAAGCCTTATCAGGTCGCGCTGCCTCATCGTTCCAAACTTTCACACGGGCCGATTCTGGGCACGATCATCCGCATAGCTTATTTTCTGATCGTCTTCTCACTGTTCGCCGCAACTGTGCTCTATGCGCGTCACCGCTACCTTGATGGCGGGCAGACTACGTGGCAGGGTGAATTCGACGTGGTGAAGGCCGATCTGTTCACATTCTGGGAGGGAACCGACAAGCAGTATTTCGAGGCGGCTTTCGGAGGATTGTGTGTCGGCGCGCTGGCTCACACAACGGCGGACATCATCTGGTCAGCGATCAAACGGCGCAGGTGAGCAAGTCAAAAGTAGAGATAATGGAAAAGACGGAGATAACGGAACAAACGGAAAAGAAAATCATTCAGCCTTTCCGTTAGTTCCGTCATTTCCGTCTTTTCCGTTATCTCCTCTTTCTTCCGAGCGCTAGAAGATTACGTCGAAGTCGAGCCTGAACCGGCGCTGGTAATTTCCGAAGAAAGCGCCGAAGCCCGGATCGGCTGTGTTGCGGCGCACGTCCAGCGCGTTGAAATGATTGGTCAGGTTGAACCCGCTCAACGAAAACCTGAGCGCGTATTTCGGGCTGACCTGAAAATCCTTCGAGACGCGTCCGTCGAGCGAGAAGAAGTTCGGGAAGCGTTTCGAGTTGGCCGCGCCGACATACCCCTGCGTTGAATCAACCACCGAGAAGGGCAGCCCGTTGCGGTACTCGACAATCGGCGCGAAGCGCATTTTCCAGGGCAGATTGAAAATGCCCCAGCCCAGAAAACGATGCGGCAGATCAGCCGAACCGCGCGCGTATTGGTTCGGGCGGACAACGGGGAACGGGAAGTTGCCGATGTAGGTGTTGAACTCGTTCACGTCTCCGCGCGAACGGCTGTTGACGTAAGAGAGAAACAACTGCTGCTTGCCTTCTCGAAATTCCATCTTCGCCACCAGCTCGAACTGGCGGTAACGCGATTTGCCTCCGCCGCCCAAAACCAGCGCGTCCTGCCCCTGCACGACTTTCGGGTTGACGATGACGATGCCCGAAGAATTGCTGCTCAGATAATTCGCGCGCAACCGCAGCCACCTGGTGACCGCGTGTTCGACCTCGGCGTTCCACGTCGCGCTGTATGGGGCGAAGTTGCCCACATTCGATCCGCCTCCAATGAACGGATTATTGCCGCGCTCGGCCTTGTCCGTGATGTTGAGGAAGCGGCGCGGGCCGTCAATCACCGAACCGTCCGGCGCATAAATCGTCATCACCTGTTCGGGATATTTGCTGAACGCGTAAATGCTCAGCGGCACGCGGTCGTAAAAGATTCCATAGCCTGCGCGCAGCACTGTTTTTTGGCCCTTGAACGGAGTCCACGCAAAACCGGCGCGCGGCGCCAGACGAAACGTTTCGGTGATTCCCTGACGTTCAAGCCTCAACCCCAGATCGAGCGCGAGCTTTTGCGTGACGACCCAATGATCCTGGCCGAAGGCATGGGTTTCCAGGTCTTCCAGATCGAACGGCGCGCCTCCGATGAATTCGATGCGGCGCAACCGCCTCCCCTGCGCGTCGAGGATGTTCACGGGACGCGCGGTGAATTCGCCCTGGTTCGTGGTGCGCGCGATGATCGAGCCGAATTTCAAATTGTGCGCGCCCATACTCCGAATCGGTTTGAGCGAGATCGTTTCCATCCACTCGGCGCGCGTCGCGTCGCGATTCTGCTCGCTGAAATAATTTCCGGTGTTGCCCGTCGGCGTCAGATTCATCTCGGCGACGCCCTGCCCCCAGACGTTGATCGTGTACTGTTTGACCGCGACCGTGCTTTCGAGCAGGTTTTCGCCCAGCGTCAAACGGTCAATCAACGTGCCCGTGTAATCCTTGCCCTTCCAGTTCGGCGTGACTGGTCGGCGATTGAAAAAATCCAGGTTGACGAAGCTGTCTTTGCGCGGCGCGAAATGGAACGTGCCGGTCAGCGTGTGCGTACCCGAAATGATGTAATCGAGTTGCGTGAACGAATTGATTGATTCCGATTTCGTCTCTTTGTTCGGATATTCGAGCGTTTGAACCGGCCGTTTGCGGATCGTGTATTCCGAACCTTCGGAGATGTATAAACGATCTTTGATCAGCGGGCCGTTGAAGACTACGCGAGGAGTCGCTTCGCGCAACCCGCGCAGATGGCGGTCGAGATAGCGAAATTCAGGCAGCGGATCATTCAACTCGAAGTTCCATTTATCGCCGCCGCGCTTCGTTTCGACCGAAACCACGCCTGCGGTGAACCGTCCGTATTGCGCCAGGTAAGGCGTCTTGAAGACGTTGATCGTCTGCACGCTGTCAACCGGCACGGTCATTCCGAACTGCCCGGTAGCCGGGTCGGTCACGTCGGCGGAATTGACGATGAATGCGCTGCGGTTTTCGCTCGAACCGGAAATTTTGATTTCGCCCTGCGGCGAACGAATCACGCCCGGAACCAGCGGCAGCGCGTCGCTGACGGTGGTCGGCTTCGATGGAAGATTTTTGATCTGGCTCGCCTGCAACTCAGTCGCTACCGAAGCGGTTTGTTCGGGCGTCGCGGCGGTTGACGCGCTGGCGCTCACGTCCACCTTGTCGCTCAAGGCGATCTTCGGCACGAGCGTGAATTTGACTTCGACAGCGGTTTCGCCGGTCAGCGTCACGTCGTGTTGCGTGAGGGTTTCAAAACCCTCTTTTGAAATGGTGATCTCGTATTTGCCTGAAGGAAAATTCTCGGCGACTGCTTCGCCTTTTTCGTTGGTGACGATCGTTTTGATTTCGGCGCCATGTTTGATCAGGACAGTGACGCCGGAGACAGGGTTATTGGCTTCATCCTGCGTGATGACGCGAATCGCTCTGGCCTGTTGCGCAAAGGCCGTAAATGAAAACAGGAGCAGCGTGACCGCGGCTCCCAGATTGAACCTCAAATTGCGTGTTCCAAATAACTTTAAATCCAGACTCCTTCTCATACTTGAACCTTCTTTTTTTACAGCTCTGGCCGTGTTTATGATCAAGGGTACGGCGACAAATTACACGAAAAACCGGCCAGTTTCTACCCTCCCAAAATCCGCGACCGCGAGGCGGCCACTTGTTCCGCCTTCAACGCCCCAAAATAAAAGGCCAGCCGGTAGGCGTGCGCTCCGGAGTTAGCGAACGGCTTGAACTTCACATTGACGAACGACGAAAAGTCTTTCATTTCGACTTCAGCCGCGCTGACTTCATCCGGGCGCCACAACACAGCGAACGTTTCGGAGGCCGAAGCTTGCGCGGCGACCCAGCCGCTTGAGACGTTCAACGCGCGCGTCTTCGCGGCGGCGAAATCGAACGCGCCGTCAGCCGCGACAAAGCCGCGCGCCTTGCTGATCGGATCGCCGATGGCGATTGAACTCGACGACCAGAACGCCTGTTTGCCGTCCGCTGTTTTCGGCGCGATGTTGTAATCAACTGTGAAATGTTCATCGCCCGCATTCAATGTGATGACGCGTTCGATACGCGCGCCCGATGGATAAACATCCGGCGCGTCGTAACTCAGACTCAATGCGACACGCTTGCCCATCCCCTCTTTGATCTCAGCGACGTATGCCCGATTGAATGTCCCATACACTCCACGTTTACGTCGCGGATTGCGGGTCGGATCTTGCGGATCGAGTTCGGTGAATTTGTCGCGCAGCCCGCCGACGCTGGTAAAAACATTCGCGCCCGTGCGCTTGTTGATCAGCGCGAAGGATCGCGCTCCGGCGTTCGGCGAAACGATCAAGCGCAGGCTGTCGTTCTCCAGCACGTAATCGTCGAAGCCGTCCGCGTCAATGTCATAAGCGAACGCGACCGCCTCGCCTTTTTTGAGCGAGACGAAATTTACCCTGGCCGTTTCGGTCAACTTCCCGTCGCTGATCGTGACCGCGAAAGGATTCAACGCGGACTTCGTTCCCGGCGCGAAGTTGTAGGTGTAAGTGAACATATACTCTTCGTCGGGTTTGAGTTTCAGCGGCAGCGAATTGATGAGCGTGGATTTGCGGTTGATCGTGATCTCCTCCGCGCTGTTGTTGCCAACGCGCAGATTAAAGTGCGCCGTAGACGCGTTGTCGTCCGACGGATAGATCAGCGGCGGATTGATCGTCGCCTGCGTGTCTGCCCGCAGCGGCCACGCGAACTTCGGCGAGTTGACCGCCGGATAAACTCGCCAACTGAAGCGCGGAAGAATTTCCGCTGTGACCGCAGGCGAATGAAATGTCTTGCCTTCCGCGTCGCTCGCCAACTCAGCGCGCAGAATCGCCTGATCATCCGCAATCGCCTTTGCGCTGAGCGGGACTGAGAAATTGAATCGCCTGACCTCCTGCGGTTTGAGATCAACGTCGAGATTGAACCGCTCAGACTTGAACCCACGCGAAGCGGTGAGATTGAGCTTGCCTTTGAGCGGCTGCGCGCTTCGATTGGCGACATCGACCGCGACCGTATTGCTTTCGCCGATGATCAAACACTGTGTCCTGATGTTCAGTTCGGGCAGAAATTTTTCGTAAACGATCTCTACGTCGTGCTCGCCATCGCGCCTGTCCGCCAGTTCATCTTCTTCTTTGGCTTTCGGCCCCCGCTTCGGCGCGACGAGTTTGAAAGCCAGAGTCTGCTCCTGATAGCCCGAACTGATCGCAACGCCGTCAATCGTCACGGCTCCTTGCGGCGCGTGCGGCAGGCTCAGCGCGACATCCGCCGGATCGGGCGCGTAAAACCTCATTCTGATCTTCCCGTTGGCCATCTCGTATTTCAGCAACTCAGCCGTCGCGTAAACGATCTCTTCATTGCCGCCCGGCCTGAGCGGCAATCGCAACGGCAACATCATCGCATCGCGCGAGCGCAGCTTGAACTCCGGCAATTCAAGACGGCCATTCGCGCCATTTGGCGACGCGACATTCAAATTCACGCGCATCGCGCGGCGGTCGTCGAAATTGATCACGTTCAAAAAACCATATCCTTGCCCGCCATCATCGGGAATTAACTGCGTGGCGATGAAGTTCGGCTCAATCGTCGCGCCGACGGATGACGACGCGGGATGAGTGTTTCCCTCCAACGCCACTCGCGCTTTGACTCTGCGGTTGACGCCCAATCGCGCCAGACGGCTGACAAATTCGACCGATGAATTCTGCGCGGCGGTGATCACTTCGTCGCGTTTCGCCTTGCCAGGCTCAATCGGAATCGCTCGCCAGAAATCCGGTACGACGACAACGCGATCATTGCCGCTCAGCTCTTTGATCTGCGGCGCTGAGGGCGTGCAGATCAGAATTCCTCCGGCGTTCACGTAATCGCCCAGCTTGCGTCGCGCGATTTCGGAAAGCCGCAGCTTCGGCTCGCCTTCATCAAACACGGGCAGCAGCAAAGCCTTGCGCCGCTTCAAAACTTCAATCGGCTGAAATTCAAGGTCAACGTATTCGACTGCGATCTGGTTGAGTTGGCAGAACTGTTGAACCTGCAATTGCGCGCTCGAAATTCGCATGATGTCTTCGCGCGTCAACGCGGCTTGATCGAAAGAACTGATCGGATAGACGAGGCCGAGGTCGGCGGCTTTATGCGTCGCGGCCAGTTCCCTGCCCAATCCCGCGATCAGCCTGCCGTTGCGGTGAATGGCCGATGCGCGCGGGCGTTCGTCGCGGTTGAAATTCAACGCCGACTCCCACGTGTAGTAATGATTGGCCCAGGGGACTTCGTACCCGGCGGGATAAAGCGTGTCCTGAACCGGAAAATAATTCAGCCCGCGCAAGCCGTGCCCGATCATCACGCGCGATGAGAGCAGCGTGTTCGTCGGATCAGCCGTCTTCGCGTAAGCGTCGTCGCCTGTGCCGTACCATCCGGCTTGATACTCAATGATCACCGGCGGGAAGTGTGGCTGCGTTTTCAGCGTCTCGGCGTAAAACTGCAAGGTCGCAGTGTCTTCCCAGCGCAGCGCCACATCATTGCCGAAGTTGAAATACCACTGCCCCATCGCGGCGATGTTGTGCGGCGCTCCGGCGGCTGAAACGCGCATGTCGGTCGGGTTGATGTACAGCGGCGCGGTCGCGCCCGCTTCGCGCAAATATCCGACGAGCGTGTTCATGTATTTCCAGAAAACAGGGCCGTTGTAATTCGCGCGATTGATCGCCTGGTCGTCATCGAGTTGAATGGCGATCAGGTTGCCGCCATTCGTCGCCTGCCTGTCTTTCAACAACTCGCGCATCACGTCGCCGAACCATTTGCGCGTGTATTTCAAATGCGTCTCGTTCTTCAGCCATTGCCGGCTCGCCTCTTCTGAATTGCTCGCACCCAGGCCCGAAAGCGGCGGGTAATGCCCGTCCAATCTCGAAGCGTCGTTCATCTGAAATTCAGGCCGCGCGAGCAGCCAGTCGGGATAGCCGCCGTTGCGCCACTCGTTCAAAATCACCGGGCCGGGTCGCGCGATGATGGCGAAGCCCATCTCATCAATCATCTCAAGCAAGCCCTTCACATCGCGGCGCGGATTCGTGTGTCCGTCGAAATCCAGCTTGCCTTCTTCAGGCTCGTGCCAATTCCATGCGATGTAAAGATCAATGGTGTTGATCCCCATCTCCCTGAGCTTGACCAGCGACGCGCCCCATTCGCCGCGCGGGATGCGGTTGTAGAAGAACGCCGCCGAGTGAGCGAAGAACGGTTGGCCGCGCAGTTGAAATTGCGGATAGCCGTTGACGATTTGAGCGGGCTGTTCAGGATTGCGCTCGGCGCGACTCTGGTCGGTTTTGACTACAACCGCCAGCAGAGCCAGTAGAGTGACCAGCGAAAGGCGGAGTGACAGGCTTGAATTCATCATAAATGTGGTGGGAGGCGTGCGGGGCGGTCGAGTGATGAGAGCAGTTCAGCTAGGGCACTATTTCTCGCGCCGCCAGACGACCGATCCCTCTTCCCTCAATGATGATCGGAATCTCGTCAGTCGGCAGATAGTCCTGGCGACGCTGATAGTCAGGCTCTTCAGCTTCTCCGGTTGGCTCGGTATAAATCTCGATCTGGCTTTCAGGCAGATTGATGATCAAATAAACCGGGATTCCCGCGCGGGCGTAAATCCGTTTCTTCAATCCACGATCACGCCGCAGCGTGGTATCCGAAACTTCGATCACTATCGCGACATCGCCCGGGCCGGGATGCCGATCTGAATAATCGCGCGGCGTGCCCCGAATAACCGCAACATCAGGTTCCGGTTCGCTGTCTTCAGTCGTAACCGGTTCCTGCTCCGCTACATACCACCCGGACGGAAGCGCACGCGCGAGCGCGTCTCGTGTCAACTGCTTGGTCATTCCGTGTGGGGGCTTCTTCGGCATTTTGGGAATCAGCATTCCTTCCAGCAATTCGACCGGGTCGTCATCGGTCAGAATGCCCGCGTTGATCATCTCGTGGTACTGCTCGACGCTCAGACACCAGATCGGCTCGGTAGGCGCGGTCACAATCGGGGCAGGTCGCGGAATGTATCGTGGGTCAACAGCCATTTCATCAACTACTCCTTTGCCGACTTTTGTTGTATGGATTCCGAGGCCGATTATACACTTGGGAGCGCACGCTTCCAGCGTGCCCCCTGGGAGCGCACGCTTCCAGCGTGCGCTCCCAAGTCATTTAGCCGAGCCATTGGCTGGCTGATGCGCGCCAAGCTGCTTGAGCAATTCATTCACCGCCGCATCGAGTTGGCTGTCTTTGCCGGCGTAGCTTTCGCCAATCGGCCTGACGACGCGCACATCAACCTGTCTCGGATTCAATTCCATCACCATCCCGGCGCTGTCCTGAATTTTCTGCCGCGGCAGGCGGAAGTTCGAACCATCAATCAGCGTCGTTCCCCAGGTGTAAATTATCCATCCGGCGGTCGGCTCGCCCACGACCTTGCCGAGTTTCAGCGCGCGGTAGCCTTCGGTGAAATCTTCAGCGTCCGAAAGCGAATGCTGGTTGGTGACCAGGATTGTCGGGCGTTCGAGCGCGCGCTGGCCGAGCGCCGTTCGCGCAGGAGCCGATGGATAGCCGCGTTCGGTCATCGTCATGTAGCCGCGCCGAGCGAAGACATCAATCGCGTAGGCGTTGACGAAGCCGCCGTTGTTGTTGCGGATGTCAACCACGACGCCTTCGCGCGAGTGGTTGTCGGCGTCCAGATCAACGTAAAGCTGCGTCAGCGAATTCGCCGACATGTCAGGCATGTGCGCGTAACCGAGCCGCCCATTGCTGATCTTTTCGACGTAGGCGCGACGCTCGTTCACCCACTGGCGATAAAGCAAACCTTTCTCGGTCGCCAGATTGACGGGCTGGACGACTACTTCGCGCGCGTTCGCGCCGTCGCCTGATGAAGCGATCTTCAACGCGACGCGGCGTCCGACTTTGTTCGCCAGCAATTCGTCCAGGTTGACTCGCGCGTCAACCTGCGCGTCGTCAACGGCGACGAGGTAATCGCCGATTTTGATCTGGCCGCTAATCGCTGCGGGGCTGAGCGCAATGACTTCGCTGATTTTCAGGAAGCCTTTGGTTTCGTATTCGACGCGGTCGAATCGCAGACCGAGACGACCGACAGGCTGCGCGGTCGAAACGCCACCCGGCGCCGAGATTCCCAGATGCGAAGCGTTCAATTCGCCGACCATCAGGTTGATCAAACGCCGCATCTCGTCGGGCGTTCGCGCGCCGGCGATCTGCGGCTCGTAAACGGCTCGCATCGCATCCCACTTCACGCCGTGAAAATTCGAGTCGTAGAAATGATCGCGCAGATACGACCAGGCCTGATGGAAAACCTCCATCTTCTCTTTTGCGAAATCAACGTCCATCTCGGCGTTCACGGCCAACTGGCGCGTTTGCCGCGACTCGACGTTGACGACGTTGATGCGGCCCTGCTGCAGGTAAAACACCTCTTTCGAGTCCGGCGAAAACTGCGCGCTGTTTTTCGAGCCGGGGGTCGAGGTCAGTTGTCGCGCGACGGCCGGCTCGCGCGCGAGTTCGTCGAGCGAATAGACGTAGAGGTTCTGCTGCCCCGCCGCTTCAGCCGTCATCAACAACCATTTGCCGTCGTGGCTGATCGAATGCGAGCCGACGTTGACGCCGACCGGCGGAAAGCCGAGCCGCTGGCGGATATTTTCAAAAACGATCTCGACAGGCTTCTTTTCGTCTTTGCCATTCTTTGAAGTTTTGTCGGCGGGCGGAGTTTGCTCGGCGGGCGGAGTTTCGTTCTTTTGCTCCTGCTGGCGTGGCGAAGTCGTCTGATCTTTGAACAGATCGCGGAACTGGTCTTCGCGGAACTTCGGCGTGCGCGGGATCAAGTCAACACGCGCGAGGCGTCCGTCTTCGGTGCGTTGAGCCGTGTTGAACAAAACGTATTTGCCGTCGGGACTCCACGAGACCGAGCCGCTGGATGAGTTCGCCAGAAAGCTGATCGGTTTGCTTTCGCCGCCCGCGACCGGAACGACGTTGACGTTGCTGAACGCGCGTTCGCCGACGGCCAGATAAGCGATCCATTTGCTGTCGGGCGACCAGGCGATTGCGCGCTCGTCGGTCAGCGGCGGGCGTTCCAGATAAGCCTTCGCCAGCAATCGCTCCTGTTTGGTTTCCAGATCAACCGCGCGCAATTCGCGCCCGTCGCGGATGAACGCGAGCGTCTTGCCGTCGGGCGAAAACGATGGCGTGTAGTTATTCCCGACTCCGCGCGCGAGCGGCGCTTCGGTGTTCGTCGTGAAATCGTAAGAGTAGATGTTGAACGCGCCTTCGCGGTCTGAAACGTAGGCGATCTTCCTGCTGTCGGGCGCCCAGACGATATGCGATTCAGCCGAGTGTGTTCTGGTCACGCGCGTCGCCTCGCCGCCGTCTTTGGCCGAAGCCGCGAAGATTTCGCCGTGCGCGACGAACGCGACTTTCTTTCCGTCGGGCGAGAGCGCAAGATCGCGCAACTGCCCGCTGACGTTGACCCGTTCGACGGCAGGACCGGCTGGCGCGCCGCGCCGCGTGATCGCAATTTCGCTTGCGGCGCCGCTGCCCGTGTCCAACTTCCAGATTTTGAAATTGCGCTCGAAGACGATCAGCTTGCCGTCGTATGAGATGCTCGGCCAAAGCGTGCGGCCATCTTTGAATTTGGTGATCTGCTTCGCTGCGCCACCGGCTTCGCCTCTGAGGTCTTTGACCCAGACGTTCTGAGCGCCGCCGCGATCCGAGACGAAATAGATTCGTTTGCCGTCGGCGGCCCACATCGGCCACATCTCTTTCGCGCCGCCATCCGTGAAGCGTTCGTAGCCAGCGTCGCGCAGCAGCCAGATTTCGCATTCGTCCAGATGGCTGCGCCCGTTGCGCCACCATTGCGACGACGCGATGCCGCGCGCGGTGAAGGCGATGGTGTTTCCATCCGGCGCAGGCGCGGCCCAGTATTCGTTCGCGTAACGATCCGCGCTGATTTGCATCGGCGTCCCGCCGTCAGCGCTGACGCGGAAGAGGTCGTTCATTCCCGCGATGTCGCGGCTGGTCGAAGAAAAATAGATGAACCGCCCGTCGCGCGACCACGCGTCCAACTGCTCTGCGGCGTCATCGAACGTCAGCCGCTTCAGGTCTCCGGTTTCAAACGTCAGCAGGTAAACATCGCCATTGCCTGTTCGCGTTGAGACGAAAGCCAGCCGCTTGCCGTCAGGCGAATAGAGCGGCCGCGATTCGTTCGCCGGATGCGAAACGAGCAGCCGCGCCTCGCCGCCATTCACAGGAACCGTCCAGATGTCGCCGCCGGAAACGAAGGCGATCTCCGAACGGCCGGGCGAAACGGACGGCTCAGTGAAATAAGGCCGGGCGTCCGGCTGTGACGATTGAACTGCTTGAACGTGACTGTCGCTTATGAAAATTGAAAGTAGCAGGATGGAGAGCAGGAGAACGAGAGGTTTTGCGATTCGGGTCATTGGCGAAACTCCGGTTAATCACTGCGATTGAGACGATTCAAAATGCGAACCAGCCCGATGACCGCGCTGGTCAACCCCAGCGCGATCCCGATCACGACCATCCACGGGCCGGTATCGAGCCATCGGTCGAGCAGATACCCGACAATGATTCCGCCGATAATGTTCGACGAAAAGAGCGTCACGACCGTGAGCGTCATCACGAGTTTCGATTGTTCGGGCCTGTCGCTCATTTGTCACAAAGAATAGCGAAATGAGAATGTGAAGGTAGAGTACAGAAAAAAACGGAAATAACGAAACAGACGGGAAAAAAGCCTGAGACCTTAAGAATTTCCGTCCGTTCCGTTATTTCCGTCTTTTCCGTACTCTCTTCTGTCTCCCCATCTCACTTCTTTGCAGGTTGCGGCGAAGGGGGAGGCATTTTCTGCATTCCCATAATTCGCGCGCGCACTTCGGGCGGCAATTGCTGCAGGGCTTTCTGCATCTCCTCGCTGTTCAGCGGGCGCCGCATGGATTCGGGCACGGGCACCGGCACGCCGGGTTGCGCCTGCGCCTGCTTGATGACCGGGTTCTGCGTCGGCGACGGCGTCGCTTGAACCGTGGCGGATGGCGCAGGCGCCGCAGCCGCTGAAGCCGCGTTCGGCGCCGGGTTCGACGGAGTAGAAACCGCGCTTGCGGGCTGCGATTGCGCCGACGAATCGGAAACCACGCTGTTTGAATTGCCGCAGGCGGAAAATGCGAAAAGCAAGGCTGCGATGAGAACAAAACCGAATGTCAGACGAAAATTGCGATAAGCCACTTCTTCTTCACCTCACGATCAAAATGATAAAAGGCGATTGAGAAGACACTACTACATGCCTTGTAATTCAATCGCCCTGATGAATCTATTGTCTGATCTCGACCACAATGCCGAGTGTCGTAGTCAGGTCGCGCAAGTCGTAATCTTCTTCAAGAGTGTTCTCGCGGTCCAGAACCAGAAACGTCGCGCTCTCGTCCAGCGGGAACGCGCTGGTGTGCCACGAGCCGCGATGCAGTTTGAACGCGCAGGAGCCGTCAACCAGGAAGGCCGCCATCCGTTCGACATCCGGCCCCGCCGAGCCGTTTTCGCACGGCGGCGCGACGGCGATGATTGATCTGCCGCGTCCCACCGGCACGAAAACCTGTTCGGTGCGCTGGTGGCGTCCGAGGAAACTGAATTCGAGCGGGCGCGCTTCGACCGTCTGCGCCACGACGCTGGCCGCGCCGCCGTCCAGGTCGAGCCCGACGTCGCCGCGTTCGTTGATGATTTCGCCGTAAGGCGCAAACGCCTCGATGGTCATTTTCTGGGTAAGGAGCGTGATCGCGCGTATCAATTGCGCCCCGGTCTCCCGTTCGGGCGCCGTAGCTGTAGCTGTTGAAATCATAATTTGAGACTCTACTTTCTTTGGTTGGTCTATCCTCCTCGCACTGGCGAGGGCCTTGAAGGATTATGCGCAAACCCGCGCTGACGCGCAGGCCAACGGTGTGAATTTGATCGGGTTATGTACCACAGCGCGCAATGAGGTATCAAGTTAATTTTGGACGGGCGGGCGCCGCGATTAATCCTTTTGCCGCCGTCTGAGGTCGGCGACCACAAAGCGGATGGCGCCGTATCCGATCCGTTCAGGCAATTCGTCCTTGATCGCGCGCGCGCCCTCAAGCCCGCGCCTTGCGGCTGCGGCTTCGATCAACGCGCGGTCTTCGGCGTCAACCAGATCAGCGACATTGATCTCGCGCCCCTCTTCGATCAGCGCGGCGAGGTGGGTTTCGATGGTGGATGGCTTGAGACCTCGCTTCTCGGCGACCTCGTTGACGCTGAATCCCTGCTGGTAAAGCGCGTATGTCTGTTCGCGCGTCTCGCTGTAATCTGGCGGCAGCGTGATCTCTTCGTCGCTGGTGTCGGCCTCTACGGCTTCCAGATCGAGTTCGACGCGCGTCTGGTCGCGCATCACCGCCTGTCCGAGCGTCGTCAGGCTGATCGTCGGATAAACGCCTCCGGTTTGTTTGACGCAATCGGCGACGATCAACGCGTTGATGAACCGCGTCAGGTCGTCCTGCGAATGCTGCTTGAGCAGGCCGTAGGTCGAAAGCTGGTCGAGTCCGTTGGCGATGATGTTTTTGGCGTTCGAACCGCGCAGCACGCCGGCCACCATGCCCTTGGCGAACTTCCCTTCCATCCGCGCAATGCAGCTAAGAATCTTTCGCGCGGCCAGATGCTCTTCATCGCTCAAGGCGCGGGGGCCGACCTTTACCGGCGCGGCTTCAACGACGCTTGCCGATGGCTGCTCTTTCTTCAACTCGACAACCGCCTCGCCCCATTTCAATTTCGGCTGGCAGTTGGAGCAGCGGCAATTGGCGGCTTCCTTGCGGTCGCCGAAATAGCGCAGGATGAATTGGCGCAGGCATTTTTTGTGATCGGCGAAATTGACCATCTCGCGCAGCTTGCGGCGTTCGGCGGCCTCGTGTAGCGCGATGTCTTCCCAATCAACCTTCAATTCCCCGACCGGCGCGCGGTCAATCATCCTGACTCCCTGATCTCGCCCCTGCCCGCGATCAATGTGCCCGGCTTTTTCCAGATAGATCAGCGCCGAACTGATTGCGATCTCGTTCCTGGTTCCGATGCGCGGCATTATCTCGCGCGGCGAGAGATAGACTGTTTCGAGTTTCTGACTGAGCAGGCAGGAATAAACCTGCTCGATCACCCCGCGCGGCGGGTAGCTGCCCTCGATGAAAAATTCGTGCGTGCGCGTGTCAACGTAGTTGAACAGCAGCGTGCAGATCGAAGGCAATCCGTCGCGGCCCGCGCGTCCGACTTCCTGGTAATACGCTTCGATTGAGCCGGGCAGGTTGTAATGCGTGACGAAGCGCAGGTCGGGTTTATCAACGCCCATTCCGAATGCGTTGGTGGCGACGATGGCGTTCAGGTCCCCGGCCATGAAGTAATCCTGCATCCGCGAGCGTTTCGCTTCGTCCAACCCGGCGTGATAAGCGCCGACGGTCAGCCCCAGACGCTGCAACTTGCCCGCGACATCGTCAACGGCCTTACGCGTCGAGCAGTAAATGATCCCCGTGCCTTTGGCCCTCTTGATGATTTGATAGGCGAGCGTCAGCCGTTCGTTCTCTTTCTTCCACGGCTCGACGCGCAAGGTCAGATTGTGGCGGTCGAATCCGGCGATGAAGGGCGATGGCTGTTTCAAGCCGAGTTGTTTGGCGATGTCCGACCGGACTTGCGGCGTGGCCGTCGCCGTCAACGCGATAATCTGCGGACGGCCTATGGCCTCAGCCGCTTCGCGCAGCCGCAGATAATCGGGCCGGAAATCGTGGCCCCATTGCGAGATGCAATGCGCCTCGTCAACGGCAAAGAGCGAAATCTCGCAGCCCTTCAACGATTCGACGAAACGCGCGTTGCGGAAGCGTTCCGGCGCGACGTAAACCAGCCGGTAATCCCCGCGCGCCATTCCGCGAAGCCGCGCCGTCACGTCGTCATAAGCGAGCGAACTGTTGATGTAAGTCGCCGGGATGCCGCGTGCGTTGAGCGCGTCAACCTGATCCTTCATCAAAGCGATGAGCGGCGAGATGACCAGCGTCACGCCCGGAAAAAGCAACGCGGGCAATTGGTAGCAGAGCGATTTTCCGCCCCCCGTAGGCATCACGACGATTACGTCCTGCCCGGCCAGAACAGCGCCGATCACATCGGCCTGCCCTTCGCGGAAACGGCTGAAACCGAAGTGGCGTTCTAAAGCTGATTGCGCATCATTGAGTGTCGGCATGAAATTCCGAAGCGGGTGAAAGTTCTCCCACGGACCGCTTCTGCTTGCACACCCCGGCCTGAGCGTGAGCGGAGTTACGGTCTGCCGGTTTCACTAACGTTTCACCCAACGCCCACCGCAGCCGCTCGGTGCAAACCCCATCCAGGATCTCGCGCTTTTTGTTTAATTCACGCCTGCTGCACGGCCTGCGCCAACTTCGTCAACGAAGACTTGGCGTCGCCGTACAACATTCCGGTGTTCGATTTGAAAAAGAGCGGATTCTCCAATCCGGAAAATCCCTTGCCCTTGCCGCGTTTGAGCACGACGACATTATGCGCGCGGTCAACTTCGATGATCGGCATTCCGGCAATCGGGCTTTTCGGATTGTCGCGCGCGTCGGGATTGACCACGTCGTTCGCGCCGATTACCACAGCGACATCGGTCGCCTGCATTTCGGGATTGATCTGCTCAAGCTCGTAGAGCGCTGAGTAAGGCACATTGGCTTCGGCCAGCAGCACGTTCATGTGACCCGGCATGCGGCCCGCCACCGGGTGAATCGCGTATTTGACGTTGACGCCTTTGTGTTCGAGGACTTCGGCCAGTTCGCGCACGGCATGTTGCGCCTGCGCCGTCGCCATTCCGTAACCGGGCACGAAGACCACCTGTCGCGCATAAGCCAGTTGCACGGCCACATCGTCCGCGCCGACTTCGCGCATGACGCCTTCGACGCCCGGGCCGGTGTCGGTCGAAACCGAACCGAAAGCCCCGAAGAGCACGTTGGTGACCGAGCGGTTCATCGCCTTGCACATCAGGATCGAGAGGATGAATCCGGAAAAACCATCGAGCGTGCCCGCGATGATCAGCACGTTGTTGCCGATGGCGAATCCGGTCGCGGCGGAAGCCAGCCCCGCGTACGAGTTCATCAACGACATCACGACCGGCATGTCGGCTGACCCGATGGGCAACACGAGCAAGATGCCGAACAGAAACGACAACACGACCATCGCGTAAAAGAGCGTGCTCTGCGTCGGGTCGTAGATCAGATAGATGAAGATCGCCGCCGCGATGATAAACAACGAGACGTTGATGATGTTCTGGCCTTTGTAAGTGACCGGCGTGCCGCGCATCAATTCCTGCAATTTAACGAAGGCCAGCAGGCTGCCCGTGACGGTCAAACTGCCGAAGAGGACTTCAAAACCGAGCGCGGTCATCTTGAACGCGCTGACGGTTCCGTGTTCGGCGACGACGTGCTGGTAGTATTCCGAAATTCCGACCAGCGAAGCCGCCAGCGCGCCGAACGCGTGCGAGAGCGCGGTTCGTTGCGGCATCGCGGTCATCGGCATCCAGATTGACATGGCCGCGCCGATTGCGCTGCCGATGATCATTCCGATGATGATCCACTTGTAGCTGATGATGTCGTGGTGAAGCAGCGTGCCGACGATGGCCACCAGCATTCCCAACGCGGCCATGTTCATTCCACGGCGAGCCGTCTTCGGATGACTCAGCCCTTTCAGGCCGAAAATGAAAAGAATGGAGGCGAGCAGGTAGCTGAATTCGATAAGATAATTGCCGCTCATCAGCGCTGTTCCTCCTTCCCGCCTGATCCACCGCCGATTTTATCTTTGAACATCTTGAGCATGCGGTCGGTGATCATAAATCCGCCGACGACGTTGATCATTGCGGAAATGACGGCGATGAAGCCGAGAACCCGGCTGACATCGCTGTATTTTCCGCCAGCCGTCAGGATCGAGCCGACCACTGAAATCGCCGAGATGGCGTTGGTCGCCGACATCAACGGGGTGTGCAGCAGAGGCGGGACGCGGGAGATGACTTGATAACCCAAAAACGCGGCCAGCGCGAAAACATAAAGAGAAGACATCAAAGCCGACGCGCTCATGCTCGAACCTTCGGCCAGAGCCAGAACGCAGATGGATGGGATCAAACTTTCTACACTCACGATGCAATTTCCTCCGTACTATTTCAGCGCATCTACAATGCGCGGGTGCTTCGCTTCGCCGTTGTGAACCGCGCACGACGGGCCGACAACGTCGTTGGCGAAATCAAGATTCAGTTCGCCGTCTTTGATCATTTCACTCAGGAACGTCGTCAGGTTGCGCGAATACAACTGGCTGGCGTGGACTGGAACGGTCGCGGCCAGATTGAGCGGCGTCATAATCGTCACGCCGTTCACGTCAATCGTCTCGCCGGGTTTGCTCAATGCGCAATTGCCGCCGGTCGGCCCAGCCAGGTCAATAATGACCGAGCCGCGCTTCATTCCGGCCACGGCTTCTTCGGTGATGAGCAGCGGCGCGCGGCGACCGGGCACTGCGGCGGAAGTGATGATGCAATCAGTCTGTTTGGCCTGCTTTGCAATCAATTCGCGGCTGCGATCCATCACCTCTTCGGTGACTTCGCGGGCGTAACCGCCGGCGTCTTCGGCCTGCAATCCGCCCATGTCAATTTCCAGGAATTTTGCGCCGAGCGAACGGACAGCCTCGCCCGCAGCCGCCCGCACGTCGAAGCCTTCGACAACCGCGCCCAACCGTCGAGCAGTCGCGATGGCCTGCAACCCGGCCACGCCCGCGCCCAGCACCAGCACTTTCGCCGGTGGCACTGTGCCGGCGGCGGTCGTCAACATCGGGAACATACGCGGCACGCGTTCGGCGGCCAGCAGCACAGCTTTGTAACCGACTATCGTGGCCATTGACGAAAGCGCGTCCATCGCCTGCGCTCGCGTCGTGCGCGGAATCAATTCCATTGCGAAGGCCGTCAGCCTGCTTTCGATCATGGGTTTGAGCAACAAAGGCTCGTCGAGCGGACGCAGGAAGCTGATGATGACCGCGCCTCGCTTCAACCGCGCGATGGTTTCGGGCGACGGACGGTTGACCGCCGTCAACACGTCAGCCGCCTGGATCAGCGCCGCGCGATCTTTCGACACGCTTGCGCCCGCAGCTTCGTAATCGGCGTCGCTCGCTCCTGATTCGTTTCCGGCGCCGCTTTCGACAACGACTTTGGCCTTCATCGAAACCAGTTTCTTAACCGATTCGGGAACCAGAGCGACACGGGACTCATCCGTTTCTGTCTCTTTCAATACTGTGATTTGCATTGTTGTTATCTGATGTTCCTTTACTGACTTTCAGCAAATTGCCTGAAACGATCCATACTTGAGGCGTGGGTGAACTGCCAGGAAGCATTGTTTGGAAATCGCGGGCAGTATAATGACGGGTCAAAACCGATGCAAACCTCCGGCAAAATTTATTTCCAAGCCGCTTGCGCCTCGTCTCTACGAGCCGTAGAATCATTTTGCCTATCGATAGGATGCAATCACGCATACGATCTCGCTGAGATCGTTTTACCCTTAACCGCCTGCGGAGGCCGCAACCAGGAGGTGGGCTATCGAAACAGACTCACAATTTGAATCATTTTCACAGGCGCGTAACGCGCGCCTGATTATCGCATCTCCTGATGCGATGCTGGGGTAAGAGCTTTAGCGTGCGCAGGCGACGTATAAAGCCTGCGCACGCGAGCTAAAAACCGATTCTCTTCCTTACACCAATCTTCTCCTTTTCTGTTCTCCCCTTGTTTTCATTGATCATGCGCCCGGTGATGTCTTCAACAGCGATTCGAGAGCGGGCTTCAAATTCGCGTACTTGAACCGGTATCCGGTGTCCAAAGCGAGTTGCGGAAACACGCGCTGGCTGGACATCACGGCTCCGGCCATCTCTCCCATCAAAATGCGCAGCGCGATTTCGGGAACCGGAAGGAAGACCGGACGGTTCAACGCGGCGGCCAGTTCCCGCGTGAACTCTTCGTTGATGACGATGCCGGGCGCGGATGCGTTGATCGGGCCGTCAATCGCAGGCGTCATCAACGCGTGCCGCAAGATTCCCACGATGTCGTCAATGTGAATCCAGGGGAACCATTGCCGCCCGCTGCCCAAACGCCCGCCCAGCCCGAGTTTGAACGGCGTCAGCATTTTTTCGAGCGCGCCGCCCGCCGGGCTGAGCACAACGCCTGTCCGCGCGAGCACGACTCTGACGCCAAGCTCTCTTGCGCGCGCGGCCTCGGCTTCCCATTCCACACAGACCTCGCTCAGAAAACCGGAGCCAGGTTTTGAATTCTCATTGAGAATTTCATCTCCGCGGTCGCCGTAAAATCCGACGGCGGAGCTTGAGACAAAAACTTTTGGCTGCGCGCTCGCCTCACGCATTCCAGCCACCAGATTCCGCGTCCCTTTCACACGTGAATCGCGGATGCGCCGCTTGCGCTCGTCAGTCCACCTCACCGCAACCACAGGCTCGCCGGCCAGATGAATCGCGGCGTCAACGCCATCCCAGGCTTCGGCGGGCGGCGGTTCCCGCTCAGGCTCCCAGCAAAAAGCGCTGACGTTGGTCAAACCCGTCGCTGATGAGGGACGCCTCGTTAAAATCGCAATCCGATGCCCATCATCAATCAGCGCGCGACAAACCGCTCGCCCGATCAGTCCCGTCGCTCCTGTGATCAAAATCTTCATCAGCGCCTCCTGAACGATTTCTTCGGCCAAATGGTTAATGCTCCGGAAGCCGAGGTCAAGTCTTTAGCTACAAACTTTTCTCTCGGTTATAATCGCCGCGCCTGAATCCGATTCGCTCCGGCTAGTTCTGCGGATTCGGGAATCACGCCGGGGCCATTTGCCGGCTAACATAATTCGACAGGCGCCCCGCGTGGCGCCAAGCAAACAAATCACCAATGACAAGACGCCTTATTCTGCTCGCCGCAATCCTCGTCTCTCTATATGCGCTTTCAATCGCGCTTTCGACAACAGCTCAAATCAGAACGTCTCCGGATGACGGACAGGACACTCCCCGCTCGGATTCAACTCAACGAAAACATCCGCTGGAAGATTTCGACATCCGCGCCAATGTCGCGCGCTCGCTTCCTGCGCGTTCCACTTCGGAGGAAGATCAGTCGCGAGGCTCATTCAAATCTCCTCGCCGCGCCATCAACGCTCGCCAGTCGAGATTATTGATCGAGCGCCCGAACACGCAGATGCAATTGAGTTCGCTGACCGGAACGCCCAGCCGCATTTTCGGTCTGCAACAGCCGCTCAGCCAGACCAGCCAATCGGACGCCGAGATCACGGCCAGACGATTCCTGAAAAACAACCGCGACCTCTTCCGCCTTTCTGACAGCGAAGTTGATGGGTTGAAGATTGCGCGCCGCTACCGGACGGCGGCGAATCGGGTCACGCATTTGACGTTGCAACAGCAGATCAACCAAATCGAAGTGTTTCAGGGTGAGTACGCCATTCACGTTGACCACGACGGCGCGGTCATCGCCGCGAGCGGCGAGTTGATGCCGGAGGCCGCGAAGTCCATCAACCTCGCCCGGCCACGCCTTTCCGCCATCGAGGCTTTGCGCAAGGCGGCTGAATACGCCGATGTCGAAGTCAAAGAATCGTTGTGGGGATCATTGCGGGCGCGCAAGCAGGCTTCAGGCTCCGACCAGCGCCAGTTTTTCAGCAACGAAAACGGCGGCGCCGTTTTCGCGCGCGATGTCGAATCGCGTCTGGTTTACTTCCCGCTCTCGCCTGACCAGATGCGTTTGGCGTGGGAGTTCGTTTTGTGGAAGCAGGAGACGCCGGACGTTTTTCTGATTCTGGTTGACGCCGAACGCGGCTCGCTGCTCTACCGGTACAACATGACCTGGCATTGTTTTGATAATGTCCGACAAGCTGCCAGCTTGTCGGAGGCTTCCGGAGCCGGCCTATCACGAAGCCCCCGACAAGCTGGCAGCTTGTCGAACACTGGCGCTTCCAGCTTCTATCAAACGGCGCAAACCCCGCACGGCCTCGTCTTCACCAAAGACAGCCCGCGCCCCGATGTCCCGCACGTCAACAACAACCCCGCGATTGTCGCTCGTGAAGATCTTCCGTTCAGCCCGGCGCCGTTCAACGGCGCGGCGATCTTCAACGCCAGCGACCCGCATCTTGATTGGTGGGCGGGCCAACCGGCGACGGGTCTGATCAGCAACAATGTTGACGCGCATCTGGATCGTGACGCCAACAATCAACCTGATTTACCGCGTCTGACAGCCGCCGACGGCAATTTTTCTTTCCCGGTTGATTTCACGCAAGCGCCGACCACTGAAGACAATCAGAAAGCCGCGCAGGTCAATCTGTTTTACTGGGTCAATCGCTATCACGACATCCTCTACGCCTACGGATTCAACGAAGCGGCGGGCAATTTCCAGACGAACAATTTCGGGCTGGGCGGCGCGCCTGGCTCTGACGCCATTCTGGCTGACGCGCAGGACGGCAACGGCACGAACAACGCCAACTTCTCAACGCCGCGCGATGGAAGCCCTGGCCGCGTGCAAATGTATTTGTGGACGACCGCAAATCCGCAACTCGACGGCGATTTCGATCAGGGCATCATCATTCACGAATTGACTCACGGGCTGAGCAACAGGCTGGTCGGCAACGCGACGGGATTGACCGGAATGCAAAGTCGCGGGATGGGCGAAGGCTGGTCGGATTATTTCGGCATCGTTCTGCTTCGCAGCGAAAGCGACGACCTGGACGGGACGTATGCCACAGGCCAGTACGCGGTCAACAATTACACCAAAGGCATTCGCCGTTTCCCGTATAGCACCAACACGCAGGTTTATCCGCTCAACTTCGGCGACATCGCGCGCAGCACTGAAGTCCACAACGTGGGTGAAATCTGGTGCAACACACTGCTGGAGATGCGCGCGCAGTTGATCCGCAAACTCGGTTTTCAGGAAGGCCAGCGGCAAAGTATTCAACTGGTCGTTGACGGGTTGAAGCTGACGCCGCTCGCTCCGACCTTCCTCGACGCGCGCAACGCGATCATGCTGGCTGACAAGGTCAACAACGGCGGCGCCAACCAATGCCTGATCTGGCAGGCGTTCAGCAAGCGAGGGATGGGATTTTCAGCCAGCACGATTGATGCGAGCGATGGCGCGCCTGTCGAATCGTTCGACGCGCCGCCTTCGTGCAGCGACCTCGGATCAATCCGTTTCGACCGGAAAAATTACATGGTAGGCGAAACGATGAAGATCACCGTCGGCGACCGCAACGCCTCAACGCCGGTTCGAGTCCAGGTGAAAAGCTCCGTGACCAACGATCAGGAGACAATCACGCTGACGCCTGATGGTGTGGTCAACGGACTCTTCGCCGCCAACCTGCGAGTAGTCGCTGGCCGCGCCAATCCCGGCGACGGATCTTTGCAGGCTTCGCTTCAAGCCGGAGACAAGATCACCGTCACTTATGACGACGCGAACAACGGCGCCGGAAGCCCAGCGCAGGCCACCCTGCAAGCTGAAGTGGTCGGCGAAGCGATTGCCTTTGACGACAACGTCGAAACAGGCAACAAAGGCTGGAACGCCAGCGGAACGCCAGCGACGTGGACGATTACGAACGAACGCTCGGCTTCTCCGTCTCAAGCCTGGACTGACAGTCCACGCGCGAATTACGCGAACAACTCGAACAATTCGCTGGTCTCTCCGTTGCTCGATCTGTCTCGCGCGGCGGGAATCGTTCTCTCTTTCGCGCACAGTTACGCGCTGGAAGCCAATTTCGATTACGGCATCGTCGAATACTCGATTGACGACGGCGCGACATGGATGAGGGTGACGGCGTTCACAGGAACACAGACAACGTTCACGCAGGCGCGTCTCAATCTGGACGCGCTGGCCGGGCAATCGCGCGCCCGCATCCGGTTCAGGCTGCAAACTGATTCGGTAAGGTCCGCCGACGGATGGACGATTGACGACATTCGGATCATCGCCCGCTCATCCGATCTCAGATACATTCCGCCGCAGGGCGCGCTTTCGCCCGTGATCGCGGCGGTCACGCCCGCGTCCGGCTTGCCGGCCGGCGCAACTTCGGTGACCATCACCGGCCTCAATTTCACCGAGACCGGCGACGCGCGTGTCTTCTTCGACAACATTCCGGCGACTAACGTCCGCGTCATCAGCGCTTCGGCCATCGCCGCCGCCACGCCAGCGCACGGCGCGGGAGCGGTCACAGTGCGAGTCGAAACGCGCAACGGCGTAGCGACGCTGACCAATGCGTTCACTTATTACGAGAACGGAAGCGTAACCAGCGCGCCCGAACTGATGAACATCTTCCCCGCTTCGGGCGCAACCGGAGGCGGAACGGCAGTCACCGTTTACGGATCGAATTTCACTCCGCAAACCAGCGTGACGTTCGGCTCTCAAAACGCCGCCGTGACTTTCATCAATTCAACCACGCTGCGCGTCGTCGCTCCCGCTTCTCCCAAGAACGCGACGGGCGCGGTTGATGTCAACGCCGCGAATCCGCAATCGCCACAGGCGAAGCTGACCGGCGCTTTCAGCTACGTCGCGGCGACTCCACCATCTGTAAAAGTGCTGGCGCTGAACGGTGGAGAGAGCGTATTCGCGGGCGGCACAATCACGCTGCGATGGCAATCGTCGGACAACAAGGCCGTAGTCAGACACAGAATCGAATTGCACCGCAGTTCGGCTACCACGCCGGTCTTCGTCGCCAACATTTCAAGCGATGTCAGCGGCGAGGCTCAATCGTTCAACTGGACGATCCCTGTCACAACCAGCCCGATGACCAACGCGCGCATTCGCGTCGTCGCAATTGATGACGAAGGGACGGAGGCGGATGCGTTCTCGTCTGCGGATTTCACGATTGACCGCCGCTGGGCCGCGTCGGCTGCGTTGCCCTCTGGCTTGAATCGTCTGGCTGTGACGAGCGACAGCCAATATCTTTACACCATCGGCGGGCGAACGACGACGGCCAATTCTTCTTCGGTCATGACGTTTCAGCGGCTCGATCCTGCGGCCAGCGCGCCAGCGTGGTCGAGCGAAGGTTTGGCGCAATTGCCCATCGTGATCAACGCCATCGAAGCCACGACAATCAATGGCAAAATTTATGTTCCCGGCGGATTCATTCCGCAGGGAACGAATACGGCGGTTGACCGAAACACGCGCGTTTACGATATCGCCGCCAATTCGTGGTCAACGCAACCTCCGCCTCCGACCGGCGTCGGTCAATACGCGATTGCCACCGACGCGCAGCAGGGAATCTTCTACGTCACGGGCGGAAGCGATCTGAATTCCGCCGTCACGAACGTGCAGGCTTACAACGTAACAACCAATTCGTGGCAGTCATTGCCGCCGATGAAAACCGCGCGGTTCGGCCACGAAGCGGCGCTGATCAACGGCAAGCTTTATGTCGCCGGAGGTTCAGGCGGCGCTGCGGATTGCGAGGTCTACGATTTTCAAACGGGTCAGTGGTCGCCGATCGCCAGTCTGAACCAGGCGCGTTTTCACGCCGTCAGCGCCGTCGCGCGCGACAACTCCGGCCAGTTCTTCTGGCTGGTTTTCGGTGGCGCTGATCCGGGCAACATCAGCGTGACGCTCAACTCAGCGGAAGCTTACGACGTGGCCAACAACCGATGGATCGTTCTGGATGGCTCTTTCTCGCTGCCCGGCGCCAGGACGTTCATCAACGGCGCGGCTCTCGGCGGGTTCTATTACGCGGTCGGCGGCGCGGCGACGACGACAAGCTCCAGTTCCCTCACTACCAACGAACGGCTCAATCTCGCCCCGGCTGGTGGTTTCACGCTGATCAATCCAAACCAGCCGCCGCTGGTCGTAGTCCCTGCGGCGCCGCAAATCGCGATTCCGAATCAGGAACTGAAGTTCGCAGTTTCGGGGCAGGACCTGGGTTCGGGCGCGCCGATCTCGCTCACGGCCGAAGGCTTGCCGGGAGGCGCGGTCTTCAACGCTGCCAACGACACGAACAACGCGGCGCGCGGCGAATTCCGCTGGACGCCGCAATCGTCGGATGTCGGACGCAGCTTCACCGTTGATTTCACGGCCAGCGACGGAATTTTGAAAGACGTGAAATCGGTCGTCATCCGCGTCGTTGCGACAACGCCGCTGACCGCCGTCAATGCGGCTGATTTCCAGCTCGGCCCGCTCGCGGCCGATTCAATCGCGGCGGCTTTCGGCGTGAACATGGCCAATCGCGTTGAAATCGCGCAATCGTTGCCGCTGCCCACGTCGCTTGCGGGAACAACGCTGACGATCAACGGCGTTCCGGCGCCGCTCTTCTTCGTCTCTCCGGGGCAGATTAACTTCGTCGTCCCGTCAACTGTTGAACCCGGATCAGCGACGATCATCGTCAGCAGCCCAATGGGGACTTACTCGCTCGGCGGCGTTCAGATCGTCGCGTCATCGCCCGCCATCTTCACCGCCGACGCGACCGGCAAAGGCGACGCGGCGGCGCTGGCGACAATTGACGGAGTCAGTTTCCAACGTCAGCCGTTCGACGTGCTCGTCAACGGCAAACCGAATGTGCTGGTCTTGTTCGGCGCAGGCATTCGCCACGCTCCGGCCACCGACCCGAACGATGACAACGGCGTGGCCGAATCGGTCAGCGTCACGATTGACGGGAAAGCGGCGCAAACGCTTTACGCCGGCGCGCAAGGCTCGTTCGCCGGCCTCGATCAGATCAACGTCGAAATGCCGGCGGCGCTGGCAGGCGCTGGCCCTCGCCGCGTCGAGGTCGTCGTCAAAGTCAACAACGTAGCCGCCAACCTGGTGACGATCCAGATCAAATGACGAGACAAAGGGACAAAAAGAGCGGGAGAGCGGGAGTGCGGGAACGCGGGAGAAAGAGCGAACGAGCGAGCAGTTCCCACTCTCCCACTCCCCCGCTCTCCCACTCTCCCACTCTCCCGCTCTCTCCGCTCAGGCAGGCCACGATCACAATCTGGAACAAGCTATTCGAAGACGAAGTCTTCGGGCGATCGGCGCAACTGGCCTACTACTGGCTGTTCTCCATTTTTCCCATGTTGATCTTTCTGACCACGCTGCTGGCGTTTTTGCCGATGCGGCGTAATCTGGATCAATGGATCGGGATGCTTGGCGCCTTTCTTCCTTCCGAAGCCTACACGCTGCTCAACAACACCTTTCAACAAATCGCCCGACGGCAGCGAGGCGGGCTGCTCAGCTTCAGCATCCTCGTCACCATCTGGTCGGCGTCTTCGGGGATGGAAGCGATCATCACCTCGCTCAACAGAGCTTACGACGCGCCACTGACGCGGGCCTGGTGGAAAGAGCGGCTGCTCGCCATCGCGCTGACGCTGGGGCTGGCCGCGTTCATAATTTCCGCGCTGGCGTTGATCTTCTTCGGCGGAAGCATCAGCGGGCAGATCGCGAAGTATTTCGGGTTCAGCCGCGCATTCCGAATCGTCTGGGCGGTGGCGCAATGGCCGATTGTCATCAGTCTGGCTTTGCTTGGAGTCGAGTTGGTCTACTACTTCGCGCCGAACATCAAGCGAGGCAAAAACGGAAAACGATGGGAATGGTTCACTCCCGGCGCGATCTTCGCCGTCGCGCTCTGGCTGCTGATCTCCTTCGGGTTTCGTTTCTATGTTTCGCGCTTCGGCAATTTCAACGCGACTTATGGCGCGCTCGGTGGCGTGATGGTTTTGATGTCGTGGCTTTATCTGACCGGAGTGGCCATCCTGGTCGGAGGCGAAATCAATTCAGTGTTGAGGGGAAGACGATAAAAGAAAGATCAGCTTATAGCGGTTTGCAGATGCGTGTGGCGTGTCAGTAGCCCGACCGTGAGGGAGGGCTTGATTCGCAAGCCCTCCCTCACGGTCGGGCTACTGACACAAGGCCGCATCCAACTGCAAACCGCTATAACTGCGCTGGCTTCTTCGTCCCAGAGCTGAGCCGTTACAAATCAGCGCAAAAACCAAGAGGCCGATCCCGCGAAGGAATCGGCCTCTTGAATTGTTTACAGCCTGAATGTCAACGACCGGATGGTTGTTGACATCCCTGCCTGGCTTCCACGCTTAGCAGTTGGGCGGGAAGACCGGGATGATGATGGCGTCAATCGGGTTCAGCGTCAGCTTGTGCAGGTTGTGGCCGCCGTTGAACGCGTTGGCGTTGGCGCCCGCATCGCCATTATGGTTGATCGCGGCGCCGAGCAGCGAAGCCGGCGTAGCAGACGGGAGACCAATGCTCGACAGGTCAGTGGCCGAGGTTGAATAGAACTTCATCCAGCCGCTGCGACCTGCGGGGATCGCCGTCTCCACGCGCGGCACGGTGCGCGGGAAGTTGCTCGAGATCACCGCCCGGAGTTGGCAGACGGTGACGTTGGCTGTCCAACTGAAGGCGTTCTCCGCATCGTCGAAGAGGAGACCGAACAGTCTGCCGACCGCGTTGCCGCTGATCGCCAGGTTAGCGCCGCCGATGCGGTTGACCACCAACAGGGTCTCGTTGCCGTCGGCGCGCGACGGAATGTTGTCATCAGCCAGGACGCGCGGGAGCGCGTTGTAGGCGCCACTGCCGAAAATCAGAGCCGCCAGCGCTCCACCGGAGAGGGAAATATAAGGATACGCAGCTTCGGCGGCAACCGCTTCCGCGCCCAGGTTGGCCTCAAAGCCACCGTCAATCTTCACGTACTCATCGCCGATCAGGTAGTTGAAGTTGACCGGTGCTCCATCTTCGTCACTAGCGACGGCCACGATGTAGCCGCTGACGCCAGGATCAACGTCCGAAGTCAGGAAACTGGCCGTCTGGTTCGCCGTCAGGCAGATGAACGAGTCGGCGACCGAGCAGGTATTGCCGTCAACGAAGAACAGGTGGACGGCGATGTCGTAAGAGGAGTTGGTGTTGGTGATGTTGATGCGGCTGTTGGTGGTGTTGCCACCAGTCGCGGACGAGGTGTAGAGGTTGTAGACCAACACCGAGCCTGCCTTCTGGTCGCTGATCTCAGCGCTCGCCGGATAAGGGAGACCGGGATCGGCGGCAAGCGCCGCTCCGGCCAGCGCAACCAACGACAGCAACGTCAGGAAAATGCGTGAGAATGTGTGTGTCATAACTTCTTGTGAATCTCCTTTAGAGTTTGTGAGGTTGAACCGTTGCTTCAACACATTTTCAGAGGAAACGCCCAGCATCAACATGTTGAAGGCAGATTAAGAGGTTGAGTTAGTACTTGTGAAGAAGAAGCCTGTGCCAATAGTTTCATCAGACACCAATCCCGCCAGCGCAACCCGGCGGAACTGAATAGCTTTTGTTAAATAGCCAGTGATGGATGTCCGCTTACAACAATGTTCGATATAAAGTGAGGATCAATGTTCGATCAGCCAGCTCTTGTTTTGATTGGCGAAAGGGGGCTAACTGCAGGGTGCTTAACCGAACATTCATCGGCTCCAGTGATTTTGGCGATTGAATCTCTTGAAGTTCATCGTGTGAGGAAGAATCAGAGATCGCCGCAGACGGGTGGCAATTTACACGGCATACCGCTTTCAGTCAAGACTTTTCATCTGAGAAGTTCAAAGTTGTTCCAAAAAAATTTCGCCCAGGATTAAAGCTCCTCAGGCTCAATGCTCCAAAATGACATTTAATGACATTTGCGGCGTCGCCCAGCCTTGCTAGCGCAGCGAAACCTGATTTATAAACAAGCCGCGTTCTTACCGTTAGTATTCAAATTTGAAGTCGCCTCAAAATCATGACTAGAATCCGAGAACAAGCTACAATCCTGTCCGAGGTGAATGAATGACCAACGCGCCATCAGTCGAAGAACAACTACGGGAATGGGTCGGCCAACTCGCGCCAGAGCACAAACAGATACTGTTGATGATGCTGGTTGAAGACGACCGCTTGCAGCGTTCAGCGCGGCTCGAATTCGCAGTGTCCCAGTTGCGCAAGCTGTGCAGACAGCGCGGACTCGATTGGGACGAAATGGCCGAGGGCGAGCGCGAATCGTTCCTCGACGGCCTGATCCGCGAAACCGAGTTGTACGCCACACAAGCGGGCACGCCTTCGGTTCCACCGATTCTGCCCTGTCATCATTGTGGCCGCGAAATGGCGCCGAGCGATCTTTATCGAATCTATTTCGGCGAACGCCCGCCGAGCGTGGAGATTGCGATAGCCAAGCTGGTGATAATGGACATGGAAGCTGACGCTCAATTCCCGCTCCCGGCGGACAACGAAATCACCATTGGCCGGGTTGACCCGCATCGCGGCATCCGGCCCGACGTTGACCTGTCGAAGTTCGATCCCGCATCGCGCATTTCACGGCGCCACGCGCGGATCACTTCTCGCGGCAGCCAGTTTTATATCGAAGACCTCGGCAGCGCTAACGGCACGGTTATCAACGGGCGCACCCGGCTGAAACCGCAGGAGCCTTACCCGCTGGTCAATGGGGACGTCCTCAAAATTGGAGAAACTACTTTGAAGTTCGCCATCTAGAGATCACGCCTCAGCGAAATACCGTGATTCACGCGGATGGCCTGCGACGCTCCCTTCAGAGCTTGCCGAAATTTACTGGAGGCTGGATGAAACGTTTATTCCTGCTGTTCATCATTTTGCTCTGCGCCGGCTCTCTTTCCGCCGACGCTCGTCAACAAATCAACACTAATGTCATCGCCATCATCGGCGCGACGGTCATTGACGGCGCAGGCGCCGAACCCGCGAAGAACACCGTCGTCATTCGCGGCGACCGGATTGAAACCGTCGCCTCGAAAGTCGAATTGCCCGCCGGCGCCCGCGTCATCAACGCCGAAGGCATGACGCTGACGCCCGGCTTGTTCGACCTGCACACGCATTTGCCTTACGCCACTTCTGGCGGGATGCCGGGCGATTGGCCGAAGAACCTGAAAGCGTATCTTTACTGCGGCGTGACTTCAGTCGTTGATTTCGGCACGTACGCCGAAACCTTCGAGCCGATGCGCCGGTTGATCAGGACTGGCGTGGTCGAGGCGCCGCGCATCAGTCTGGCCGCGCGGATGACGACACCGGGCGGACACGGCGCGGAAGGCGGACGCGGCGATTTCTTTTCGCTCGAAGTTTCGACTGCGCGTGAAGCCCGCGCTGCCGTGCGCCGCCTGCTTCCCTACCGGCCCGACGTGATCAAAGTCTTCACCGACGGCTGGCGTTACGGCGCCGCGCCCGATATGACCAGCATGAACGAAGATACGCTGACCGCGCTGGTTGACGAGGCGCACAAGAACGGGCTGAAAGTTCTGACGCACACCGTCACACTCGAAAAAGCCAAGATCGCCGCGCGCGCCGGAGTTGACGTGATCGCGCACGGAGTCGGCGACAAAAACGCTGATGAAGAGCTTTTCAAACTGATGAAGGCGAAAGGCACGACTTACGCGCCGACGCTGGCCGTTTACGAACCGCGCGGGCGCGACATCCTGACGCCGCTGCTCAACACAGTTCTCGAACCTGCGGTCAAAGCCGCCATTGATCCGCCGCTGGTCGCGCCTCGAAATCCGCCGATGCAGCCCGCCCCCGGATCGGTCGAAAATGGAGATTCGCCGCGATTGAGGCGCTGGGCTATGCTGCAAAACAACACCGCCGCGTTACGCAAAGCCGGAATCGCTTTCGGCGTCGGCACTGACTCCGGCGTCACTGGCACGCATCACGGCTGGGCCACCTTGCGCGAACTGCAATTACTGGTCGCGGGCGGATTGACGCCGCTCGAAGCGATCACCGCCGCGACAGGCAACGCCGCGCGAGCGATCAGAGTTGACGGCGAGCGCGGAACGATTGCGCCGGGCAAACTCGCCGATCTTGTTTTAATCGCTGGCGAGCCGCACAAGAACATCGGCGACATCGAAAAGATCAGCCGGGTTTTTTTAGGCGGGCGCGAGCTTGACCGCGAAAAACTGGCGCGCGAAATCGCGGCGCCCGCACTGACTCCGATCACGGCGATCAAAGCGTCGGAACAGATTGACGACTTTGAAAGCGCGAACGGGCGCAGCCGCCTCGACACTCTCTGGGTCAACTCGTCCGACGCCGGGGTTAATCCGTCGAAAATTATCTTCGGCAGAATTTTGCGCGACGGCGGCAATCACGCGTTGTCGGTCACTGCGCGGATGTCGGAAAAAGAGCGCCCGTTCGCTCGCATCAATGTTCCGCTGAGCCGAGGCGTGATCGAATCGGTTGACGTCCGCGAATTTCGCGGCGTGCGATTCGACGCTCGCGGCGACGGCGATTACCGTCTGATCGCGCCGAGCTACAACATCCGAAGCAACGGAGCGCATTTTTCCGCGCCATTCAAAGCCACGACGCAATGGCAAACCGTCAGCATTGATTTCACCTCGTTCAAACAACCTGAAGGAACGCGAACGCAGGCGCATTGGACTGGCGCCGATCTGCTGACGCTGAGTTTTGAGATCGCACGGCCTGCGGGCGCGTTCGAGTGGCTGGAAATTGATAATGTGCGTTTTTATCGTTGATCGCTGGGCTGAGAGGGGCTAAATTGATTCCGGCTTGAAGTAATCAGCAGATGGCAAGTATGAAGGAAGTAAAGCTGAACAATCCATACATTGAAATCTCTCAAGGCGTGTATCGCGTCGCTGGGAAAAGAGTCTCTCTCGATTCACTTGTCTACCGCTGGCGCGAGGGCTTGTCGCCGAAGACGATTCAGAGCGAATGCTTCCCCGCGCTGACGCTGGCGGAGGTTTTCGGCGCGCTCGCTTTCTACCTCGACAATCAAGCCGAAATTGACGAGTACCTCGTAAAAGCCGAGGAAGAAGAAGAAGTGATTCGGCAACAATTGCGCGAAGCTTATCCCGAAGCCGCGCGCCGGGTTGATGAATTAGCCCGGCGCCTCTCTTTTGCGCATAATGAAAATCAAGTGCCAAGCCGAGAACGATTTCAATGGCATTGTGATTCGAACCGTTAAAGAACTGGCGCCTGAGATTGATTTTCAGACCGCGCCGATGGCCGGATTACATCTGGGGACCCCGGATGATCAGGTGTTGAAAATCGCGGCTTCAGAGAATCGCGTGCTCGTCTCGCACGACCGAAAAACCATGCCAACGCATTTTGCCAATTTCATTGCTTCACAAACTTCACCCGGAGTCTTTATAGTTTCCCGCAAGCTCACAATCGCTCAGGCCGCCGAATGGCTCATCCTGTTCTGGGCCGCCAGCGAAGCCGAAGAGCAGATCAACCTGCTCACCCACATTCCCTAATCACCCGAAAATCCAGAATCGCCCATCGGAGGCACAATGAACAACAACGGACTTTACAAAAATCTCGACCGCTACATTCGCGCCGCGCGCGGCGAATTTGAAGACAAGCTGGCTACGCTCGTCGAAACACCAAGCATCAGCAGCGATCCCGAACGGCGGGACGACATCAGGCGATGCGGCGAAATCGCGGCGCAGTACCTGCGCGATCTGGGAGCGAAGGCCGAAATGATTCACACGCCGGGTTACCCGGTCGTGATGGGTTCACTTACGACCGATCCGAAAAACCCGACCGTGACAATCTACAACCATCTGGACGTGCAACCCGCCGACGCTTCGGAATGGCACAAAGCGCCGTTCACTTTCTACAAAGCCGGCGACCGTTACGAAGGGCGCGGCACGACTGACGACAAAGGGCCTGCGCTGACCGCCATGCTCGCGGTTCGTTACGCGGTCGAAAACGGACTGCCGCTCAACTTCAAATTCATCTGGGAGCTTGAAGAAGAAATCGGCTCACCGAACTTTGAATATTTCATCAAACGCAACAAAGGGCATCTGCAAACCAATTCGATCCTGGTTTCCGACACGATCTGGATTTCGCGCAAACAACCGGCTGTGCCCTACGGTCTGCGCGGTTTGCAGACTTTTCTGTTCAAACTGGAAACGCACGCGAAGGACGTGCATTCGGGTCTGGTCGGCGGCGTGGCGCGCAACCCCATCGGCGAACTGGCGCAGGTCATCAGCCAGTGTTACGACGCGAAGACGGGCAAGGTGAAGATTCCTGGCTTTTACGACGACGTGACGCCTGCGACGAAGGCCGAGGTCAACAGTTTCGTCAATTCGGGCTTTACGACGAAGGGCTATCAGAAAGCGCACGAACTGAAATCAATTCGTCCGAATATGAAGACCGAGGCCGACGTGCTCAAAGCTTTTATGGCGGCGCCGACATTTGAATTGCACGGCATCACAGGCGGTTACAGCGGGCCTGGCGTCAAAACCATAGTTCCCTACCACGCAGAGGCGAAGGTCAGCACGCGACTGGTTCCGAATCAGCGCCCGGCGAAAATCACAAAACTGATCAAAGATTTCGTCAAGGCGATCAACCCGGACGTGAAGGTCGAAGCGACTCAGGCGCTCGAACCTTTCATCGGCGATTTCGAGGGGCCTTACGCCGACGCGGCTCGCGTTGCGATGAAGTTCGCTTTCGGAAAAGAGCCTGCGTTCACGCGCGAAGGCGGTTCGATTGGCGCGGTCGTGACAATGCAAAAACATCTGAAGGCGCCGATCACGTTTCTCGGTCTGAGCCTGCCCGAACACGGCTACCACGCGAAGAACGAAAATTACGATTGGGGTCAGACTTCGGGCGGGATAAAAATGTTCGTGAAATACTTCGAGGAGATTTCGAAGCTGAAGTGAAGTGGGAATGGGGAGTGGGGAGTTTGGAGTAGGGAAAAAACATCACTCCCAACTCCCCATTCCCACTCCCTCCTCATCTCAACATCTCCTGAATCGCATCCCACTGCGCGTTGCTCACCGGCATCACCGGCGGCGGCGGAACCTGCGTCAGATCAAACCCGGCCAGAGCGTCAGACGCTCTGATTTCAGCCAGCAAAACCGGATGCGCGAATCGGCGTTTGGGCTTGATGTCAACGATCACGGTCATTTCGTCGTTCTCCTTCGGGTCAGGATAAGCGTCAGTGATGGCTTCGGCCAGTCCCACCACAGCGTTTTCATCGCCAGCGTGATAAATCAGAATTTGATCGCCGAGCCGCATTTCGCGCAGGTTCTTGAGCGCGATACTATTGCTCACGCCGCTCCACGCCACCCTCTGGTCACGCTCCAAATCGTCGTATGAATAAGTTTCGGGATCGGTTACAAACAACCAGCGCCTGGACATAGATTTAATCTCCAATCTTCTGCGTCAGGTGGTGAAAGGAAGACGCCCGGCCCGAATTCAAATTTCGGGCGAGCAAAGCCTGAGGTCACAAGGCAAACGTTGGGGTGGTCGAAGGGGAGGTTATTTTGATGCAGGTTTCGCCAGATCAGCCAGTGTCGCATTGGCCGCGCGCTGCAAATCCTGTGGGGCAAGGATCATTTGCAACCCACGCTGGCCTGCGCTGACGCTGATACGTTCGTGGTTGAGCGCGCTTTCGTCAAGGTAGAGCGGATACTTTTTCTTCGATCCGAGCGGCGAGACGCCGCCGCGAATGTATCCCGTCAGGGATTGTATGTCCTTGACTGCGACCAACTCAACCTTTTTGTTGCTTGTGGCTGCGGCGAATTTCTTCAGGTCTAATTCGGCGTCGCCCGGAATGCAGGCCATGATCACGCCGGTTTTGTCGCCTCGCGCAACCAGCGTCTTAAACGTGGCTTGAGGCGGCATGTTGACCTTGCGCGCCACGGTAATGGCGTCGAGTTCGTCTTCGCTGACTTCATAAGCGCGCAACTCGTAGCTGATCTTCAACTGGTCGAGCATTCGCGCGGCGATTGTCTTCATTTCCGTGAACCGGCTTCAATTTTTCCCGGCAGCCAAAGCTTCTTCCTCAGCCGCCAGCGCGGCCTCCCACGACGAGTATAGCTCCGCGAGTTTGTCACTGAGGGTCTGGTATTTCTCGCTCAACTCGAACAGGCGGTCTTTGTCTCGCGCGATCTCTTCGGTCGAAAGCAGAGCGGATAATTCGCCCAGTTCCGATTCGATGGCGTGAATCTCGGCTTCGATCTCCGCCGCCGCAGGCTGCTTCTGCTTAGGCTTTTTGGCGGCCTTCGGTTTTGCGGTCGCGGCGGCGCGCTTAGCGCGTTCCGCCGAAAGCGCCTCGGCTTCCCTGGCCTGTTTTTCGGCAAGCGCGCGATGATGCGCATCGTAAAATTCGCTGTAACCGCCGTCGAAGTATTCAACGCCCTTTTCGCCGAAAAACAAAATCTGGGTGGCGATGCGATCCAGAAAATAGCGGTCGTGCGAGACGGTGATGATCGTGCCGTCGAATTCGTTCAGCGCGTCTTCCAGCGCTTCGCACGATGCAATGTCCAGATGGTTCGTCGGCTCGTCGAGCAGCAACACGTTCACGCGCGAGTAGATCAATTTCGCCAGCGCCAGCCGCCCTTTCTCGCCGCCCGAAAGCGCTGAGACAGGTTTGAACACGTCGTCGCCGCTGAACAGAAACCGCCCCAGAAACCCGCGCAATTCGCCGTCGGTCACGACCGATGAAGCGACGCTGCGCAACTCTTCGATTACGGTGTTGCGTTCGTCAACGGTCAGCAGGCGTTGATCGTAATAACCGGTGTTGACGCCCGTGCCCCAGCGCAGGTCGCCATCGAGCGGCCTATGTTCGCCCAGGATCGTTCGCAGAAGCGTGGTCTTGCCCGTGCCGTTGCCGCCGATGATCCCCAGCCGTTCGCCTCGCCGCAGCAACAGCGACAGATCGCTCGCAAGCGTCTTTGCCGGAAAACCTATCGCCAGTTTGTCCAGAACAAGAACCTGATCACCAGTGCGCCCCGTCGGCTTTAGTTTGAAGTTGGCAGTTTCGAGATTGCTCGCGCTCTCCAGCCGCTCCATCCGCTCAAGCAGGTTGCGGCGCGATTTGGCCTGTTTCGTCTTTTGACCGGCAAGGTTGCGGCGGATGAAATCTTCAGTGCGCGCGATCAATTCCTGCTGCTGCTCGTAAGCGCGCTGCTGCTGCTCGCGCCGTTCTTCTTTCTGCTCCAGGTACGCGCTGTAATTGCCTTTGTAACTTTCGATCCGCCCGTTCTCCAAATCGAGAACCCGATTGACCGTGTGATCGAGAAAGAAGCGGTCGTGCGAGATGATCAGGTAGGCCGATTTGTAATTGGACAAAAATTCTTCCAGCCATTCGACGGCTTCGACATCCAGGTGATTCGTCGGTTCGTCGAGCAACAGGATGTCAGGTTCGAGCAGCAACAAGCGCGCCAGCCCCAACCGGTTCTTTTCGCCGCCCGACAAACTCTCGGCGCGTTTGCCGAATTCGTCTTTCGTGAATCCCAGGCCGAGCAGGACGGCTTCGGCGCGAGCGTGATAGCTGAACCCGCCCTCGCGCTCGTATTCGTGCTGGGCGTCGCTGTATTCATGCATCACGCGGTCGAGTTCATCGCCGGTAGCCTCCGTCATCGCGTGCTCAAGCTCGCGCATCTTCGTTTCAAGCGCGCGGAGCTTTTCAAAGACCGCGAGCGCGGCTTCGATCAGAGTCTGGTCGTCGTGAAAATCAACGTGCTGGGCGAGCACGCCGTAACGCAACCCACGCAACCGCTCGATCTCGCCGTTGTCGGGAGTCTCCGCGCCCGTGATCAGACGCAGTATGGTCGTTTTGCCCGCGCCGTTGCGGCCAACCAGACCGACGTGTTCTCCGGGATTGAATTGGAATGTGACGCCGCGCAGCACTTCCTGCGCGCCGTAGGCTTTGGTTACTTCTGTGAGGCGGAACAGCATATTCGCGGTTGGGAGTGGGCAATGGGGAGTGGGGAGTGGGGAAAGCTGCGTCCTTATCCCCACTCCCCACTCCCCATTCCCTATCTCCCTATTGCCTCTTCGCCTCAGCGGCGGGAGACGGGCTTGCGCTCGCTCCGCTCGCTGTGGTCGCAGGCACAGGACGCAGCACTCCGAAACTGTTCGGGTTTTCGAGCATGCGCTGGGCGAGGAAATTTTCGATTTTGGCTTCGTCGCGCGCGCGCGCCTGAATAGCCGCGTCAACGACTTGTTTGCGCTGGGACAGGATCGCGTCCTGAATCTCTTTCCTCACGCTGGGGTCGTCCTGAGCGCGGTCGCGCGTTTCGGTCTGTTTGCCCGTGACTTTGAAGATGTGCCAGCGGCCCGCCGAATCCTTGACCGGCTCGGTGACGTCGCCCGGCTCCATCGAATAGAGCTTGTCGCCGAGCGCGGCGGGCAGCCCCATCATCTGCGGCAGATCCGCGAACTGCGATCTGGCCAGAAAGCCCAGGTCGCCCGATTGATACGCGCTCTGATGTTCGGAAAGCTGGCGCGCGATGGTGGCGAAATCGGCGCCGTTGTTGAGCCGCGTCTTGATGTCGCGGATGCGCTGTTCGGCCTGCGCGTCACCCTTCGCGTCAAACTTGGCGCCGTTGTCCGCCGGGTCAATGATGATGTCTGAAAGCCCAACGCCGGGTTGAATCGAAAACTGTTTCGGGTTGGCTTTGTAGATGTCGGCGATTTCACGATCCTGAACCTTTAGTTGAGCCTGCGCGTTCTCGTACAGCTTCTGGATCGAAAGCTGTTTCTTGACGTTATCGCGGAACTGCTCTTCGGTCTGATTGGTCTTCTTCAGTTCTTCCGCAAACGCCTCCTCGGTCAGCCCGTTCTCGACTTTGTAGCCTTGAATGAACTTCTTGATGTCGTCTTCGCTGGGCACGATGTTCTCTTTCTGCGCGCGCTGGTAAAGCGCTTCCTGCGAGATCAGGCTGTCCAGGGCCTGGATTCGATAGGCGGCTTGCGCAAGCTGAGAGAGTTGGCCTTCCTGACCGCGAAATTGTTGTGTGATCGCGCGGTCAACGTCTTTGACCAGGATTTTCGCGCCGTTGACGGTGGCGGCGACATCATCGCCGCCGCCTGAGCCGGCGGTACTGTTCCCCTCGCCGCAAGCCGACAACAGAAATGAGAGTGAAAGAATAATGATCGGCAACAAGATTTTAGGCACTGTGTCTTTGCTCCTCGAAAAATGTCCGGCAAGCTGCCAGCTTGCCGTTGCTTCTGGAAATCGCTGATTGCGTGAGTCTCGACAAGCTGGCAGCTTGCCGGACATCACATTCTGTGAATCTTTACTGCGAGACGCTTCACGCCAACGCGACAACATCAATCTCGACCTTCACGTCGCGCGGCAGGCGCGCAACCTGCACCGTCGCTCTCGCCGGTTTGGTCGCGCTGAAATACTTCGCATAAATCTCATTCATAGCCGCGAATTCGTTCATGTCAGCCAGAAAAACCGTCGTTTTAACTACGCGGTCAAGCGACGAGCCGGCGGCGTCCAGCACGGCTTTCAAATTGTCCAGCACTCGTTCGGTCTGCTCCCGGACGCCGCCCTCGACAATCTGCATCGTGGCCGGATCGAGCGGAATCTGACCTGAAGCGAAAACTAAGCCATTCGCCTTAATCGCCTGTGAATACGGGCCGATGGCCTGAGGCGCGCGGTCGGTCTGTATACTTTCCATCTTCTGATTTCCCGTCTGATTATTCGATTTGGTTTGCGAAAGTAGTGCGGGATTCTACTCGAAAAAGCGGGGAGTTGAAAGACAGGGAGTGGGGAATGGGGAGTGGGGAGTGGGGAGTGGGGAATGGGGAGTGGGGAATGGGGAGTGGGTAAGCGCCTTGCTCGCCTACATTCCCTACTCCCTACTCTCCACTCCCCATTCCCCACTCCCTTTCTTGCTTCTACTTGATATTGATCTTCACCGTATTCGACGTTTTGCCGTCAACAGTGAGTTTGACATCAACTTCGCCGCGTCCGATCAGCGCGCGGCTCAGTCGGATGTTGCTCTGGTCGAGTCCGACAAAGCCGTCAGCCGATCCTACGAACAAAACTTCAGCGTTCGCGCCGCCGATGGTCGCCGACGAAGCCGCGAGCGAACTGCGGAATCGCGTTCCCGTGCCGAACATCACCAGAAAGACCTGATCCGTGGCGTTACCCAAATCCGGACCGAGATCAATCGGCGTGGTGACGAACTTGTTCGCGGCTTGATCGAATCGCGCCACCGGTTCAAATGTCTGTTCGCCGTTTGCCTTGATGCGCAGCGCCACAGCCGCAGCCACGCCCTGCCCATCGGAATTCGCCGAGAAGAATCCCGGAGCGACGCTGGCGATCTGAACGATTCCGGTTGAAACCGAACCGTCGCCGCCGGTGATCGTGATCGTCGCCGCGCCATTGGCCGTGCTCGGCGGAATCTCGAAGTTGACTTGGGTTGGCGCAACGAAGAAGAGCGGGGCGAGGCGCTCGACTCCGCCCGCATCACGCACTCTGACCGTCGTTCCACCAAGCGATGCCGGCAGCGGCAGCGAATTGGCGGTCTGAACAGATGTCGCCAGATTCTGACCGAACGCCGCGACGATTGATTCAGCGGCCAGTTCGGCGCCGAGGAAGCTCGCCGCCGAAACGCTGGCGACGGTTTTGAATCCGCCGGTTGATTGAATCTTGCGGACTCGATAGTTCCCCCAATCGGCGACGAAGATGTTGCCCTGGCCATCGAGCGCGACATCGGTCGGCAGGAAAATCTGCGACCTCGCCGGATCGCCGCCATCGCCAAAGCTGCCGACGGTTCCGTTTCCGACAATCGTCGTGATCGCGCCCGTGCCGATGGTGATCTTGCGGACGCGATGATTGAGGAAGTCGGCGAAATATATATTGCCGTCGGCGTCCAGCGTCAGGAAGCCGCCGCCGTTGATCTGCGCGCCGAGAGCCGGGCGATCATCGCCGTTGTAACCCGGCTCGCCGGTTCCGGCGATGGTCGTGATGACGCCATCGGTTCCGACACGGCGGATGCGGCTGTCGAAACGGTCGAGGACGTAGAGCACGCCGTTTTTATCAACCGCAACGCCGAACGGCATTTTGAATGTCGCCTGCGTAGCCTGGCCGCCATCGCCCGAAAACCCGACCAGACCGTTGCCGGCGACGGTCGTAATGACGCCTGTGCTCGCGGTCACTTTGCGCACGCGCACGTTGCCCGAATCGGCGATGTAAAGATTGCCCGCCGAATCGAGCGCGAGGCCGGCGGGAGAGATCAGTTTCGCCTGCGTGGCCGGGCCGCCGTCGCCGCCGAAATCGGGGACGCCGGTTCCGGCGTAAGTCGTAATCACTCCGTCCGGCGCAACTCGCCGCACGCGATGGTTGTTGCTGTCGGAGATGTAAACGTTACCGGCGGCGTCAACGACCATGTCCTGCGGGAAGTTCATTGCGGCGTTGACGGCTGCGGCGCCGTCACCGCTCGCGCCCAGCGCGCCGCTGCCCGCGAACGCGTTGATCGCGCCCGATGGCGTGATGCGCCGCACGCGATGCGATTCGTCGTCTGAAACCAGCAGATTGCCCGAAGCGTCAACCGCGAGTCCGAACGGCGACAATCGCGCGGCGAACGCGGAACCGCCGTCTCCGCTGTCGCCGGGGGCTCCGGATCCCGCCAGCGCGACGATAATCTGCGGCGCGTTGAACGTCACCGCGAGCGACGCTTGACCGGCGTTGCCGTTGGCGTCCCACGCGGTCACGGTGAGGTTGTTCAATCCGGCGAGCAACGTGATGTTCTGAACGCTCCACGACGTTGTGCCGAGCGCGACGCCGCTGCCGCCCCGGTCGTTGCTCCAACGCACCTGGAACACAGCGTTGTTGTCCGCCGATGCGCCGCCCAGATTGAGACCGCCGCTCGTGGCGGTGAAAGTCGCGGATGAAGTCGGCGATGTGATGGCGACGGTCGGCGGCGTCGAATCGTTCAGCACAGCCGCAGTCAGTTTGCGCACCCGCCCGTTGTCGCGGTCGCCGATGTAAAGATTGCCCGCCGGATCAATCGCCAGCCCCGTCGGGAAATTCAGAGTCGCAGCCGTCGAAGCAAGCCCGTCTCCGTTGAATCCGCTGACGCCCACACCGGCGATCGTGGTGATGATGCCCGTGCCTGCCGCGACTTTTCGCACGCGATGATTGCTGCGGTCAGAGAAATAGAGATTGCCCGCCTGATCAACAATCGCGCCGACGGGAACGTTGAGCAAAGCGTCCGTCGCCGGCCCGCCATCTCCGCCGAAGCCCTGCGAGCCTTTGCCGACAATCGTGTTGATCTTGCCGTCAGCCGCCGTCACCTTGCGGATGCGGAAATTGCCCGGATCGCAGATGATCAGATTGCCGTCTTTGTCCACCGAAACGTTGTTCGGCGAATTGAGTTGAGCGTCGGTCGCAAGCCCGCCGTCGCCGCTGAATCCCTGCGTGCCGTTGCCCGCCACCGTGCTGATCTTCCCGTCTGAAGCGGTGACTTTGCGAATGCGGTTGTTGCCGAAGTCTGCGATGTAGACGTTGCCGTCTTTATCCGCCGCGACGTTTTGCAGGTTGTTGAATTGCGCCGCAGTTCCCAGCCCGCCGTCGCCGCCGGAGCCGAGCGTGCCATTCCCGGCAATCGTGCTGATCTTGCCGTCAGCCGCCGTCACCTTGCGAATGCGGAGATTGCCGTTATCGCAGATGTAGATGTTGCCAGCGCCGTCAACCGCGACGCCGATTGGGAAGTTGAGCAACGCGTCAGTCGCCGGGCCGCCATCGCCGCTCGATCCGCGCTGCCCGGCTTTGCCGGCAACTCTGCTGATCACGCCTTGCGGAGTGACTTTGCGAATCGTGTGGTTGTCGGAATCGGTCAGGTAGAGATTGCCCGCGCCGTCTATATCAATGCGGATCGGACGCGAAAGAAGCGCCGAGACAGCCGGGCCGCCGTCGCCGGTTGAACCGAATTGTCCTGTGCCTGCGACGGTCGTGATCACCGACTGAGGCGCCGAAGCCACGTTCATCGTCGCGCGGCCCAGATTGCCCGCCGCGTCGCGCGCCGTCACTGTGATCAGATTCATTCCCGGAGCGAGCGGAATGTTCGTGGCTCTCCACTGCGTTCCGGCGGTCAGCGCAGCCGCGCCAGCCGCGCCCCGGTTCGTCGCCCACGTAACTCCGACCACAGCGTTGTTGTCATTGGTCGTTCCGCCGATGGTGATCAAACCGCTGGTGTTGACGACTGTCGGCGCAACCTGCGGATCGGTGATGGCGATTTCGGGCGATTCGATGTCGTCACGTCCAGGCTGGAAGACGGTGAAAGTCCTGCCCGCAATCGTGGCGGTGGCGACGCGCCCTGCGAACGTCGTGTTCGCGTCAACCGTGTAACTGACGGTTCCGCTCGCGCTCCCGCCGCCATTCACCTTCAGCCACGCCGCGTTGCTGGCCGCCGTCCAATTGCAGCCGCCGGGCTGAGCCGTGACATTGATGGTTCCGTTCGACGCGTTGGCGCTGGCGTTGACCGTCGCGGGCGACAGGCCGTAACTGCAACCGCTGTTGTTGATCACTGCGCGCCACACGCCGCGCCCGTGCGTGAAAGCGTAAATCTGCGTCACGCCGTTTGCGATTTGAACCTGCAACGATTCGGTGATCACGTTCGGGAAGCCTGTGGTTTCGACCGCCCAGTTCGCGCCGCCGTCGGTCGAAGTGAACACGCCGACATCGGTTCCGATGTAAAGCCGCGCGGTGTTCGACGGGTCAATCGCAATGCTGTGAACCGGGACGTCAGGCAGCGCGCCCGCGCCCGATCCGTCAAGCGCGTTCCACGTCGCGCCGCCATCCACGCTGCGCCAGACGTGCGTGCCGGTGAACGTCGAATACGTCGCATAGGCGATGTCTTTGTTGCCCGGATCAATGGCCAGCGACGAAAGCCAGCCGGAACGCGGACGCGTTGACGGCCAATTCGTAGTTCCGGTCGCCGCCAGCGCGTTACTGTTTCGATGGATGTAACCGTCAGCCATTCCGACCAGCATGCGGTTCGAGTCTGTCGGCGCAATGGCTATGGCGCTGACCTGTGTTACGCCAGCCGTGATCGTGCTGGCGCGAAACCATCTGGCCGCGCCGTTGTCTGTGCGCCAGATGAAATCGCCGCCCGTCCACAGCCGCTGCGGGTCGCTCGGATCCATCGCAAACGGTGTGATGAACAACCCGCCGTCGTTGATTCCTGCGATGGCGTCGCCGAACGTCGCGCCGCCGTCGGTGCTTTTGACAAATGAAATATCAGGGAACGAGGCGTAAAGCGTGTTTGGATTCGTGAAATCCAGAGCCGCGTATCCGCCGTCGCCGCCGTTGATCTCCTTCCACCCGTTCACGCCTCCTCCGTCGGTTCCGAGCAGCGTGCCGTTGTCCTGCGTGCCGCCGAAATAGGTCTTGCCATCAGGCGAAACCGCGCCGGAATAGAATTGCGTCACGCCGTAATCGTTGTTGATCGCGGTAAATTTGACCGCCGAGTTTTCGCCTTTGCACGTGGCGGTCTTGCCGGTCGCCACCGCCGCGCGCGCGTTGTCCGTGCGGAAGACTCCGCCGTCGCAGCCCGTAAACATCGTCTGGTTGCTGGCGCCGTTGTATTGCGGATGGAAGACGATGACGTGCTGATCGGCGTGCGCGTAAGACGAAGATTTGACCGCGCCCGGCGGTTCCAGCCACCAGTACGACGCCACGCCCCAATTCTTCCCGCCGTCGTCCGAACGGAAGAGATCAATGCCGCCGGCCCAGACGCGTTCGGGATCGAGCGGGTCAACCGCGATCACGTTGTCGTACCAGCCCTGGCTGATGAAATCGTCGGAGAGATCGAGTTGGCAATCGGTCAGAGTCGCAATCAGCGGGTTCGACAGCAGCAGCGTGTTCAACTTGTTCGGATCGGTGTTGCTGACCTGCGTCGTCCACGAATTTGCAGCGCCGCCGCTGGTCGAGCGAAAGACTGCGTGCAACCCGTCCGCGTATGGCCCGAAATCAACGCTCGCCGCCAGAGCGTAGACGATCTCCTGATTCGACGGCGCAATCGCCAGACTCGTGCGCCCCATAGCAGGATCGGTCAGGACGCTTTCCCAGGTTCCGGTTCCCGCCGCGTCTGTGTTGCGATAGATGGTCGCAGGCTCGAAATTGCCGCACGAAGCGAAAACGAAATCGGTCTGCTTGTCGGTGCGAATCGCCAGGTCGAGACATCCGGCGGTGACTACGTCGCCGCCATCATTCTTCGGCTCCAGCGCGCGAGCCCAGGTCGTCCCGCCATCGGCGCTTCGCCAGACGCCGGTCTGGGTCGCGGCGTAGATTCGATTCTTGTCGTTCGGGCTGATGACCAGATCGTTGACGTAATAAAAATCCTGGTTCTTCGTGCTGTCGAGCCGTGTCCAATTGGCGCCGCCATTGGTGGTCTTGAAAATTCCCGCGCCTCTGAAATCGCCGATGCTGGTGTCCTGTTCAAACCCGTATATGCCTTCGCCTGTGCCGACGTAAATCGTGTTGGGATTGCCCGGCTCCATCACCATCGAACTGACGGTGATGTTGCCGATCACGTCCGCAATCGGTGTCCACGATTGCCCGCCGTTGGTAGTTTTCCAGACGCCGCCCGAAACACCGGCGGCGTACATCACGTTCGGGTCTTGAGGATTGATCAGGATCGCGCGCGTGCGACCGCCAATGTTACCCGGCCCCAACGGACTCCACGTTGCGGCGTTCCTCTCGCTTTCACCGCCGAGCGGCGCAGCCAGGTTTTCGCTGGCCGTGACGAACCGATCCAGCGCGGTTGAAAAATGCCGCATCCCGCTCATCCGCTCCTGCGCTTCAAAGTATTTTTCTATCGGCAGGTTCGCTTCGCCTTGAGGCAGGCGTTTTTGATTGAAGTATTGAGCCGCCTCGCGCGGCTTGTCGTAAGTCTGGCCGAAGACGTAATTGAAAAGCCGGCTGGGTGAGAAATCGAATGGGCTGATCAGGTCCTCCGGATTTTCAATCGGACGCTCGGCGAAAGAGTCGCCGCTTTCCGGACGGGCGGCTCTGCCTTTTCTTTCGGGAGACTCGATCCCGCGCATCTGCCTGCGCAATCGCCGCGCGTGTTCCAGCCACTCGGGCGCTTTCTTTGTCTCTTTGCCTTCAGCTTTTTTTTCTTTGTCCGCCGAAGCCGCTGCCTGGGGCAGCAACCATGCGCCTGTGAATAACAAACTGGCGGCGAAGATGGACAGCGAGAGCAGACGGGTGTTGTTCTTCAAACGAACGATCAATTTTTGCATTCGATGTTCTCCTTTAGGGCTGAGAGCGAACTGCGGTTACGGGTTAAGAAGTGAAGTCACGAAATCAGGAAGAGAGCGGATTTTCAGGCGCTCTGCGCGGTGGCGTTAAGGCGCTCGACTTCGATCACGCCTTCGACGCCTTTGAGCGCGCTGACCACGCGCTCAAGGTGCTGTAAATCGCTCACGTCAACAGTCAGATCAATTTTCCGGGTTCCGTCATTGAGTGTTTCGTCATCGGTGCTGGCGTTGCGAATGTTTGTTTTGACATTGGCGATGGTGTTGGTCAACGCCGCGAGTTGCCCGGTGCGGTCTTCGGTCACGACCGACAGCTTCACGGCGTAGGGATTTTCAGTTTTGTCAGTCATCCAGGCGACCTCGATGATGCGCTCGCGATTGACCATCAGATTGGCGGCGTTCTTGCACCGCCTGGCGTGAACGCCCACGCCTTTGCCGCGCGTGATGTATCCGATGATTTCTTCGCCGCGAATCGGACTGCAACAGGGCGCGCGATAGACCAGCACGTCGTCAACGCCCTTGATCAAAATGCGGTCATCGCCCAAACGCAACGCGCGTTTGACGACGTTGGCCACTTTTTGCAGCTTCGAGGCCTTAGCTTTCTCGATTTCGGCCAGGTCTTCAGGCGGCACGAACTTGATGAGCACCGTTCGCGCCATCAGCTTGCCGTAGCCGATGGCCGCAAGCATGTCGTCAATCTTGCCGTAGCCGTTGTCGTTGAGGAATTTTATGAGTTGCGGGTCTTCGAGCACCTGCCTGGGCTTCAGTCTGAGCTTGGCCGCTTCTTTATCAAAAATCTTGCGTCCCACTTCGACCGATTCAGCGCGCTGACGCTCGGCGATCCAGTGCTTGATCTTGTTGCGCGCCTTCGACGTTACAACGAAGTTAAGCCAGTCCCGGCTCGGTTTGTGTCCGGGGGTCGTTAAAATTTCGATCACGTCGCCGTTTTGAATCTGGTACTTCAACGGAACGATCCTGCCGTTGGCTTTTGCGCCGGTGCATTGATCGCCGACCTGGGTGTGAATCGCGTAGGCGAAATCCAGCGGCGTGGAGTTGCGCGGCAGTTGAATGACTTTGCCTTTCGGCGTGAAGGCCAGGACCTCTTTCGGGAACAGATCGAGCTTGAACGAATCCACGAACTCGCGCGCGTCCGAAACATCCTGCTGCCATTCAGCCATCCGCCGCAGCCATTTGATCGCGTCGTCTTCGCTGGTGTCTGAGCCTTTGCCCTCTTTGTATTTCCAATGCGCGGCGATGCCCTCTTCGGCGATGCGGTGCATCTCTTCGGTGCGAATCTGAACCTCGAAATGATAGCCCTCTTCGCCCACGACCGAGGTGTGCAACGACCGGTAACCGTTTTCACGCGGCATCGCGATGAAATCCTTGATCCGATCCTGGAACGGCTTCCAGTATTTGTGCATCACGCCGAGCGCGAAATAGCAGTCTTTCTCCTCCTTCGTAATGATCCGGATCGCGGCCAGGTCGTAGACTTTATCGAGCGTGATCTTCTGGCGTTTGAGTTTGAGGTAGATGCTGTAGAGTCGTTTGATGCGCCCGTCAATCCGGACGAATTCAACGCCTTCTTCGGTCAAACGCTGGGCGATTCTGGTTTTGACCTCTTCGATAAATGCTTCGGTGGAAGCGCGGCGGCTTTCAACTTCTTCTTTCAGCCGCTTGTATTCCTGCGGATCGAGATACTGGAAAGACAGGTCTTCCAGTTCCGCGCGAATCTTGCTCATTCCCAGCCGGTGCGCGATTGGCGCGTAAACTTCGAGCGTCTCCTGCGCGATGCGTTTGCGCTTGTCCGCAGGCAGGAAGCTGAGCGTGCGCATGTTGTGCAGCCGGTCGGCCAGTTTGACCAGCACGACCCGGATGTCGTTGGTCATGGCAAGGATCATTTTGCGCAGGTTTTCGGCCTGCGCCTCTTCTTTGGACTTCTTGCCGAGGTTGCTGATCTTGGTTACGCCGTCAACCAGATTAGCGACATCTTCGCCAAACGTTCCCTTGATGTCGCCGATGCTCGCCAGCGTATCTTCGACCACGTCGTGCAGCAATCCCGTGCTGACGGTGGCCACGTCCATTTTCATGTCCGCCAGAATGCCGGCGACTGAGAGCGGATGAATTAAATAAGGCTCTCCCGAGGCGCGAACCTGATCCTTATGCGCCTTCGCTGAGTAGATGTAAGCGCGCCTGAGCAAATCCAAATCGGTCTCAGGGTGATAACGCTCCACCTTTCTTTCTACATCTTCAAAACGGATCATCGTGAGGATTATAACAGGACAGTTAGATAGAGCTAGACGCAGGGACAAGGAGACAAGGAGACAAGGGGACAAGGAGAGGGGGGCAAGAAGGAAGATTTCTCTTGTCCCCTTGTCTCCCCTTCTCCTTGTCTCCCTGTCCCCTTGTCCCTCTTCACGGTTTGCGCGATTTGCGCGACGCTGGCTTCTCCGATTTCGGCGGCGGGGCCAACAACTCAGGCGCCAACTGCTGCAATTGCTGTGTCGCCAATTCGCCCTCTTTCGTCTTCGGGTACTCTTTGAAAATCGTGAGGAATTGGGCGACGGCGTCATCTTTCTTATCCATCTCCAGCAAAATCAGCCCGCGTTTATACAACGCCATTGTGGTCTTGTCGCCGTTCGGATTGACCGCTTTGACTTTCTCGAATTCGACTACGGCTTCAGGCAATTTCTTTTGCGCGTATAGAATTTCGCCGATCCAGTATTGCGCGTTATCGGCCAGTTCGGAACTCGGATAAATCTCGACGTACTGCTTGAACTCCGACGCCGCCAGATCGAAATTGCCGCGCGAGTAATCGCTGTAAGCCGCCGCGAAAAGCTGCTCCGCGTTGCCCGGAGTCAGTTGCGTGAACGTGGGTGCCTTCGGAATGTCTTCGATCAACTTCTTCAATTGCGCGAACTGTTCCGAAAGCCTCTCCATCCGCGAATTTGTGGCGGTGATGCGTTCGCCCATCGCGGTGACCTGCGAGACGGCTTCGCCGCTGTTGGTGGAAACCGACGACTGCGCGCGGCGGATGGCGGAAATGTTGTCGCTCATCTGCACGATCAGCGTGTTCAACTCGCCTGTGGTCTTGTTGAACGTGTCCTGCATCGTCTGAGTCTGGCGTTGCAGCAGAACCAACTCGGTTTTCATCTCCTCGATCTGCGCGGCCATCCGGTCAATCTTCTCGCGCTGATCTTTGCTCTGAGCGGAGGCGTCCAGAGGGAGAAGAATCACGACGAGCAACAACTGCAATTTGATAAAACGAAAACTGTTCATAGCTGTTCCAGGAGCAGAACACGGAACAAACGGAAATAACGGAACAGACGGAAGCGCTCAGATTTTTCCGTTTGTTCCGTTCATTCCGTTTTTTCCGTACTCTCCCCGTGCCTTCTTTATCTACTGATTCAATGTCATTCAACTTACGGCCTGTCGCCGCCGCGCAGGTAGACGAACTCGCCGTGACGGTCGTAAGCCCACGAAGGCGGAGACGAAGCCGAGCCTTCATCGGTTCCCTGCGCCTTTTCCGATCCGTAGCTGACCGTCTCGATTCGGCTCGGATCAACGCCGAGGCTGACCAGGAAATCCTTGATCGCGCGGGCGCGGCGGTCGCCAAGTCCGAGGTTGTATTCCGACGTGCCGCGCGGATCGCAGGCGCCTTCTACGCGGAATGCGACCGGGCGATTGCGATCCTGATTGAGCCAGTCGGCGAGACGGCGCAGTTTCTCCTGCTCCGACGGCAGGATGTCCGACTTGTCGTAATCGAAAAAGACCATCCTGGCGACGGCGCGAAATTGATCGGCGGCGGGCGGCTCTTTGGATTCAGTCGTGGTGCGCGGGCGTTCAGCCATCGGCGGCGGCGCCGGGTCGGTGACGCTGACGCGGGCGCTGGCGGTGGCGTTGCCGCCGTCACCCAGCGCCGTCGCGGTGTAAGTCGTCGAAACGCGCGGGCTGATTTCGCGCTCGCCCGAAGCCGGGACTTCGCCCATACCGCTGATGGTCACGATCTTGGCGTGCTCGGTTGACCAGCGCAGCGTGGTGTTCTGGCCGCGTTCGAGCGAGGATTGATCGGCCTTCAGCGTGACGGTCGGCGCGGCGGCTCTCGTCGTATTGACGTTGACTGTGGCGCTGTCGCGGGCTTCCTTCTTGCCGCGTTTGGCGACGACCTCGAATTTGGTCGTGTCTTTCGGGATCACGCTCTTGCCACCGATCTTGTCAACCTTCTCGCCATTCAGCGTGACTTCTTTGGCGTTTTTGGTTTCCCATTTTACCGTGACCGGTTCGCCGGACTTGATGTCATTGCGCGAAACCGTGAGTTTGGCCGTCGGCGGCGCACAGGCGCCGGCCAGGACAGTCATAAGGATTACAACAAGGCTCAAGGTTGATTGCTTGATTCTGCGGGTCATAAATTTTGCCTTTCCTGGTTTGATTGTGAGAAATTGTAATACTAAGAAAGACTCCACCTGTTCTTACTTAAGAGCGATTCGTATGAGCAACGCCGCCCAAACGAATCCGATCAGGTACCCTCCCAGCACGTCGCTCAGCCAGTGCGCGCCCAGAACGATTCGCGCGATTCCGCCAGCGATCAATAACAATAAACAAGTGATCGTAATAAATCTGCGCCAGCCATCGGACGTTGACTGCCGTCGCGTCAGCGCCAGCGACAGCAAATAGCCCAGCGTCGAAGCATATGTCATGGCGAAGCCCGAAGGAAACGAATAGCCCGACGGCGACCCGGTGACGCGCACCAGCGACCGCGAAGGTCTCGGACGCTCGATCAGTTCTTTCAACAAGGGGCTTAACGCGACCAGAACGGCGAAGCTGGCGATGGCCAGCAGCCCCGCCCGGCGCCCGGCAAGACGCCAGGAGATCGCCACAATCAAGGCCAGCAGCCCGACACTCAACGGCCATTCAGCGCTATCGGTGATCGCCCGCGCCCAGGTCAAATTCGCAGGAAAAATGGATTGCGCGAAGCGCGTAAATTCGACATCGCCGGGGAAATACGCGTAGCGCGCCGCCAGCGCTGAAAGCAGCGATGCGACGATCAACGTGACGCCCCACTTCACCCAGAAGCTGTCGAGTTGTTTTGCCATTTGATTATCGAGACCACGACGGCGAACGTCCGCCGGTTCGCGTCAATTGCCGCTGTTCGCTTCCGTCAACGTGCATCGTCCAGATTTCCCAGCGCCCGCTGCGGTTCGATTGAAACGCGATGTGGCGGCTGTCGGGCGACCACGCCGGATTTTCATTGCGGCCTTCGCGCGTCAGCCTCAGCGTCTGCCCTGAAGCGACGTCCGCGACGTAGATGTTGAACGATCCGCCACCGTCCCAGGCGAACGCAATGAACCGTCCGTCGGGCGACCACGCGGGTGAATCCATGTGTCCGCCCAAACGAAACAACGGACGTTCGTTCGTTCCATCAGCATCCATCAGATAAATCTGCGGCGCGCCACCGCGATCGGAAATGAACGCAATCTCGCGGCCAGTCTTCGGATTCCATCGCGGCGATGTGTTCACGGCGTTGCGCGTTCGCGTCAATTTTTTCGCGTTCGAGCCATCGCCGTTGGAGACATAAATCTCCATCGAATCGCCGTCTTTGCTCGAAGCGAACGCGATCCGCCCATCAGGGCCGATCGAAGGCGAAGTCGTCGTGCCTTTGAACTGCGTCGAGCCGATGATCAGCCCGTCCTCGCCGCGAATGACTACGTTCGGATGCCCGCTGCGATAAGAAACATAAGCCAGCCGCTTGCCATCGAGCGAGAGCGACGGGAAGAGCGCGATCGAGCCGTCGCGCGTGAACGCCCGCGAGCCATAACCGTCGTAATCCATCAGACTGACTTCGCGGTTGGCGATGTAGGCGATCTTCGATTGCGCGATGCCTTCCTGTCCGGTCAGCAGGCGAACGATCTGATCTGCGAACTGATGAGCCATCTCGCGCGGCTCGCCGCTCATCGCGGCGGAAAGCAATTGCTGCTGCGTTTTGACATCGTAAAGAAACCCCTGCGAGGTGTTCGCGCCGGTCAGATTGCCGAATGCGACATAATCCGACTTGACCGGATCGTTCGCCCACTCTTCGTAACGCAGCGTCGCAGGATCGGCTACTCGCGTCTTCGGGTAAAGGCTTTTGCCGACCAGGTTGGCGACGCCCGCGAATTTCAGATCGTTCCAGAGCGTCTCGTTGAAAGTCGCCAGCGAGGCTTCGAGGCCGCCCGCGCGCGGTTGAAAATCGGCTACAGCCAGCGCGGGGCCGCTGCCCGGCGTGACGATGATCGTGCCGAGCTGCTTGCGCAGATCCTCCTGTCCCTCCTGCGCGCCGGCTTTTGACAAGAAAACCAGCGCGACGTTGAAAACAACGATCACACTTGCAACGAAGATTACTCTTCTCATTCCTTCTCCATCATCAAAGCTTCTTGTTTCGTAGACTACTTCGGATACCTGAACCAAATCTCCGCGACAGCTTCCTGCGCCCCCATCAAAAAACCATTCGGAAACGGCGGCAGCGGATTCGACGCGATCACGGCGCGCTCAGCCGCATAATTGACCAGATTGTTCGCGCTGCGTTTTTTGAAATAATTCGGCGCGACTCGCCCGTTCGCCAGCGAGAGGATTCGCCCGTCGCGCGCGATGCGAAGCTGCACGACGACATACTGCATTCCGCTCGCGTCATTCGTCGCGGGAGGATTATAACTGCGGCTCAGGATCATCTGAATGCGCCGCCCGTATTCCGAACCGCCCGGCACACCGCCCGATCCTAAGTTTGCTCCGGAGCCGACGCCGACGCCTCCGGCCATTGCCGGAACAGGCGAGCCGAAGCTGCGTCCGACTTCGACGTTGGTGTTTGCCGAACCTCCGCGCAACGGCGTGGGCGAAACGATCTGCGAAGTCTGGTTTGCGGTCGGACGGTCGGTCGTTGTCAATTTTTCTTTTGGCTTCGGCGTTGTTTTTGTCGAAGGCAAAACTTCAGCGCTCGAATCAGGCTTTGGCGCTTCGGTTTCAACGACCTCGTTGTTGGCCGCGTTCTTCTCTTCGCCAACGAATGATACCGCGCGAGGCAGCGTGAAACCCAGCGCGCCCGCTTCAACGACTCCGACCTCGATCACGCTCTCGCCGCTTCCCTGGCCTTCGCCCGCTGCGACGATGGTTGTGGTGAGCGGATTGCGGAAATACCACGCGCACGCGCCCAGCAACGCGACGTGCATCACGATGGAAAGAGCCGTTCCTGATCGCAGATCAAAACTCACTTCTTCGTCGGTTCGGTTACGAGACTTACATTTGCCCGCGCTCGCCTGGCCTGATCGAGCACGTAAGCGATCACGCGGTACGGTGTGTCGCCGTCACCGCGCAAGTAAACGCGGCGGTCTGACGACTGCGCCAGACGTTCGTTCAAGAGCGACGACAGATCATTGACGTTGATTGCCTGCCGTTCGTTTTTGCCGCTCAGGTAAATCGCGCCTTCTTTGTCCACCGAGATGATCAAAGCCTGCGGCGTCGCCTCTTTCGCCTGCGCCTCGCGCGTTTTGGGCAGATTAACTTGAATGCCGGTTTGCAGGATCGGCGCGGTGATCATGAAGATCACCAGCAGCACCAGTATCACGTCAACCAGCGGCGTGACGTTGATTTCAGCCAGCGCGGTCTGTGTGCGCCCGTTTCGCCCGTTGCTGTTGTTGAATGCCATCTCTCGAATCCAGAATTTGAAATCGCAGGCGGCGAAGCTCACGCCTGCGAAGTGGCTTCGCGCTCGATGAAATTCAGCAATCGCAGCGAGAAGCTGTCCATTTCAGCCGCCAGAACCCTGATGCGGTTGAGATAGTGGTTATAGCCGAGCACCGCAGGCACCGCCGCCGCAATGCCGGCAGCCGTCGCCACCAGCGCGTCGGCGATGCCCGGCGCTACGGCTTGAATCGAGGCCGTCGTCGCCTGACTCAGCCCGTTGAACGAAATGATGATGCCGACGACCGTCCCGAACAATCCGATGAACGGCGAAGCGCTCGCGGTCGAAGCGAGCAGACCGAGGCTTTTTTCCAGCCTGGTCGTTTCGCCGATGGCCGCGCTCTGCATCACGCGCTGAACAGCGTCCAGGTTGAGCCGCGACTGCTTTTGCAACTCGTCGTTGGCGGCGAGAAACACTGCCGCCAGCGGGCTTGCGCCGAACGACGCGCTACTTGCTTGAAGATCGGCCCAGCGGGAGCTTTTCTCGAAGGCTTGCATGAACTCCGCGGTCTGTTGCTGAGCCAGCTTCGTCGCGCGAGCTTTCGTAAAAATGATTGCCCAGGAAGCGATGGACAGAAGGAGGAGAATCAACAGCACCAGTTTTGCGACGGGGCTGGCGTGAAGAATCAGATCAAGGAGACTGCTGTTCGAATTGCCGGCCTGAGCCGCCTGCTCCTGCAAAAACCAGAACGCAGGCAGGAACGAAGACAAGATTGCGGAAACGATCAATTAAGGCTCTCCGTAAAGACGAATTTCGCCGGTCGTGAACGCTCGACGACGGCGATTGAATAATGGTTTGTTTGCTTTGCTTAACGTGCGGCTATGCTATCATGCGCCCCACACGGGTTCAAGAAAGCCCTTTGGATGAAGTAGTTTCGAGCCATTCAAGCGGCGCCTGAGCGATGGCTGCCGATACATTCCTCAGCAAACGAGCAAGGGCTTTCGCCCGATAATGAAATAAAACCAGATTCAATTCTCGCAAAGGAGAGTCAACTTATGAACCAAATGTTGAAAGTTGCGATTGCCCTCGGCATGGTCGGCAGTTTTGCTCTCTGTGCGCGGAGTGTTCAATCGGCAGGCGCG
>WBZR01000490.1_pt1 | contig 63620 bp, 41 predicted proteins | sample 5204231 | NCBI WGS metagenome assembly WBZR01 (sample SAMN12412403, study PRJNA552823) | activated sludge metagenome | isolation source: activated sludge from anammox sidestream of wastewater treatment plant... | place: USA: Virginia | collected 2017-08 | reverse complement strand
CGACGAGCTCGAGGATCGGCGCGAAGGGCGCGGTCGAGTCGAAGCCCACGCGCATCTTGACGGTGAGCAGCCCCGGCACCGCGTCGCGCAGGGCGCCCAGCAGCGCATCGACGTGGCCCGGGACGCGCAGCAGCCCGCCGCCGACGTTGCGCCGGTAGATCTTGGGCGCGGGGCAGCCCATGTTGAGGTCGATGCCGGCCACCGGATAGGCCATGAGCGCCCGCGCCGTGCGCACCAGCGACGGGATGTGCTCGCCGATCATCTGCGCGAACACCGGCCGGCCGGTGTCGTTCTCCGCGATGGCGCGCAGGCCGTCCGCGTCGAGCGCCGAGCCCTCGAACACCCGGAAGTACTCGGTGAAGTAGTAGTCCGGCGCCCCGTAGGCCGCGACGATCCGCATGAAGGCCAGGCCCGTCACGTCCTGCATCGGGGCCAGTGCGGTCAGCGGCATGCCGGGCACCTGACCGGGCGGCAAAGCCGCGGCGCCGCTGCCCCCGCTCACGCCGCCACCCGCCCGCCGCGGATCGCCCCGCTCCCCAGCGCGTAGAACGCCGTCGCCAGGTACAGCGCCCCGCCGACCAGGTACACGCCGCGCACCGGCAGGTGGTCCGCGCTGAAGGCGAAGACCGGCGCCGCCAGCAGGAACACCAGGTTCGTGCCCATCGCGCGCGCGGCGTACACCCGGCCCAGCACCCGGCCGTCGGCGTGCGACTGCAGCAGCGCGTCCTGCGCCAGGTCGCGCAGCGCCATCGGCGGACCGAACAGGAAGGCGACCACCGTCGCGAAGGCGAGCGTCGGGCTTAGGGCGTACGCCAGCGTCAGCCCGCTGTTGAAGAACGCGTTGACCACGATCGCCCGGCCGGCCCGGCGCGCCAGGCGCCCGGCCAGCGTCGCCGCCAGCACGGCCCCGCACACCAGCCCCGCGAAGTAGGCGGCGGTCTGCCAGCCCCACCACACCGCGTCGCCGCCGAGGCTGCGCTCGGTGAACGCCAGCATCAGCGCCGTCGACCAGATCCCGTGCGGCACCCACTCCATGATCTCCATCGCCAGCAGCGGGCGGATGAGGGCGTGGCCCCGGATGTAGCGCCAGCCCTCGAGCGCGGGGGCGAGGAGGCCGGCGCTCGCCCCCGCGTGCGCGCCGGCGTCGGCCGCCGCGACGGCCGGCAGCCGCAGGAGGGTCAGGATGCAGGCCGACACCGCGAACGTCAGCACGTCGATCAGCACGATGGCCTGGAAGCCGAGCCGGAGCACGAGCAGCCCACCGCTGGCGTACCCGACGGCATAGGCGACCTGGAGCGTGGTCAGCATCAGGCTGTTGGCCGCCACGAGCTGGTCGCGGGGCACGACCGAGGGGATCGCCGCCAGGCGCGCCGGGTCGTAGAACGCCTTGGCCGTCGCCAGGCCGCCGACGATGGCGTACAGCATCCACACCGGCACGTCGTCGGCCCGTGAGAGGCCGTACAGGCCGCCGACGAGGAGCAGCCGGGCCACGTCCATCGCGATCATCACGCGCTTGCGCGACAACCGATCGCCGACGACGCCCGCCGCCGGCCCCAGGAGGAACGGCGGCAGCCGCGTCGCCACCGTCACCCCGATCGTCTGCAGGGTCGAGCCGGTGCGCGCGAACACCTCGAACATCACGCCGACCTCGTACAGGACGTCGCCGACGGACGACACGGCGTACGCCGCGAACAGCAGCGCGAAGTCTCGGTTGCGGAGGGCACGGCGCATGGGGCGGGGCCTTGGGGCGGGCTTGGCGGGCGGCTGGCGCTGGCGGACTGCGGGCACCCACGGGCATAGGGTAGTGGTGGCGGCAAGTTCGGGGCAACTTCAGCGGCCCGGCGCAGGTGCGGCTGGCGGGCGGACCGTGCGCGGCGGGGTCGCCGGCCTTGCCAGGATCCCCGCCCGCTGGTACCTTGTTCCCCGATGCTCCCCACGCGGCCCACGCCGCCGGCGCGCCGGCCGAAGCCGGATCCCGCCCGGCAAGCCGGCGGCGGGTCGCCAGCCCAGCCAAGATCGAACCTGGAGGTGAACGATGGCGCAGCAGTTCGAGGTGGTCGAAGTCCCGACGCAGGCGGTCGCGGTCGTGCGCCGCGTGGTGCCGATGGCGGGCCTCACGGCGTTCTTCGAGGAGGTGTTCGGCGCGGTGGCCGGCGGGGTGGCGGAGGCCGGGGGCATGATCGTCGGCCCGCCCTTCGGCTGGTACTTCGGCATGCCGGGCGAGACCGTCGACGTCGCGGCCGGCTTCCCGGCGGAGGGCGTCGTCGGGGCGCCGGGCGGCGAGGTCGTCGTGCAGGAGCGGCCGGGCGGCCAGGCGGTGGTCGGCATGCACGTCGGCCCGTACGACGCCATGACGGCGACCTACGCGGCGCTCCAGGCGTGGATGGCCGAGCGCTCGCTCGCCGGCCGCGACGACATGTGGGAGGAGTACCTCAGCCCGCCCGAAGGCGACCCGGCCACGTGGCAGACGCGGATCGTCTGGCCCTTGAGGTGAGCCTTGGCGCGGCCCTGGCCGATGCAGACGTCGGCCGGCGTGAAGGCCGTTCGCGCGTCGGGCACCGGCTCCGATCGCTCCGGGTGGTGTTCCGCCTGCCCTCCGCGCCGCCGACGGCACCGCCGCCGACCGCGCTCCGCACAAACACGGCGCCCTGCCGCCGCGTTACCAACGCCCCCGACCGCGCTCCGCCCGAACACCGCGCCCCGCCGCCGCGTTATCAACGCCCGCGGCGGGGCGCATCCCCCACCCCGCCGCGGGGAGCAGGAACGATGAACCGATTCGAACGCGCCATGTGGGCGCTCGCGCTCGTCGTGGTGGTGGTCGTGGCCGTCACGGTGGCCGCCGCGCTCGCGCGGCCGCTCGTCGATCAGCTCGTCTCGGTGTGGCCGTGGTAGCGCCCGGCTGAGGGCGGCTATGGGTCCATGACACCCCACGCCGGAGCCGCGACGAGCGGCGACGCCGCGCCGTTCTCGCGCAGCTCAAAGTCGTCGAAGCGCACCGTGAACGGCACCGTCTGGCCGCTCGTGGCCGCCAGGCCGACGAAGCCGACGTTGGCGAGGTCCGGCACGTCGAGCTCGGTCAGCTTGACGTCGTTGGCGTAGAACGTCAGCCGCCCGGCGGCACGCACGGCGCGCAGGCGGTTGGGCGCATCGGTGCGCACGGCCGGCGAGCGCGTGGTAGGCACCAGCGTGGTCCAGGCCGCCCCGTCGAGCTGTTGCACCGTGAAGCGCCCGTCGTTGGTGATGAAGCAGGCCACGAACTTCGATCCGTCGGCGTTCTGGGCCATCACGATGCCGGTCAGGCCGAGCACCGCCGTCAGCAGGCGCACGGTCACCTCTCCGGTGCAGTCGGCGCACCGCACGCGGGGCGCGGGAGACCCGGCGAAGCGGCCCGGCACGTCGAACGAGATCTCGAACTCGCCGTCGACGTAGCGCAGCTTGCCGTTCGGGTCGTCGCTCGTGGCCCAGCCGGTGCGCGGGTCGCTGAAGTCGTCGCGGAGGAGCACGCGAGGAGCGCGGGTCGGCGTGGGCGGCGGCACGTCGGTCGCGGTCGGGCTGGGGGCGGCCGTGGGCGAGGGGCGGTCGGCCGTCCAGCGGGTCTGCATGACGTTGTCGATGCGCACCGTTCCGCCGGTGGTGTCGGCCTGCAGCAGGAACGCCACGGGGCCCGGCTCGCCGAGCAGCGGGTCGTCGATGTCGAGGATCTGGTGCGTGTTGGCGTACACCACGAGCCGCGTGCCGTAGCGCTCGACGCGGAACTGGTTGGCGCCCTTGCCGACGTGCAGGTGTGGCGGTGCCGGGAGCGCCCGGATCGGGCGCAACGCGGTGCCGAAGCGGTGGACGAGGAAGACCCGCCCGTCGCCGAACACCCAGAAGAAGTAGCCGGCGCTGACCGGGCCGAGGTGGAAGCCGAACCACACGTCGCCGTCGTCGAGCCGCTCGACGTCGAACGTCAGGGCCCCGTCGCCGGTGCGCGGCATCGGCCCGAAGGCGTGCACGAAGCGGTCGGCCTCGCTGGTGAGCAGCTCGAGCGTGTCGTCGACGTACGCCACGTGGTCGCCGTCGGCCTCGAAGGTCGGCCAACCGCTGTGGGGATCGCCGAAGTCGTCGAAGTAGACCAGCGCCTCGCCGGGCGGGACCGGCGGGGCCTTCGTCGGTTGCCGGGTCGGCAGGGGCGTCGGCCCCGGCGTGCGGGTGGCGATCGGCACGGGCGTACGGGTCGCCGTCGCCGCGAGCGCCGTCGGCACCGGCAGGTTGGCCACGGCGGCCGACTGGCCGACCCACGGCACGACCGCGGCGCCGGCCGGCGGGGGGCGCCACGTGACCTTGGCGGCGAAGGCGTCGCCGTCGGCCCGCGGGGCGCCGAAGTGGCGCATGCCGGCGATGCCCTGCCCTTGCGGGAACGTGTCGACGCCCGACACCGTGTCGCCGGCGAGGTAGGCCGCGCCGGCGGCGTCGACGTCCAGCCAGTAAGCGGCATCGCCGTGCGCGCCGCCGACGTAGCCCAGAAACTCCCAGTTGCGGCGGGGGTCGGGGGCGTCCGGGCTGGCCTTCATGCGCCCGACGAAGGCGTCGGGCCGATAGCCGTAGCTCTCCTCGCGCTCCGGGGTGTTGTAGCTGGTGTCCGGTCCGCCCGCCACGGGCAGGGTCGTCTCGTCGGAGTTGGTCCACCCGGCGACGTAGAGGCTGTCGCCCGGCCCGATCTGCACCGCTTGCCCGCTGTCGTCGCCGTCGCCCCCGAGGTAGCCGGCAAGCTCGAGGGCGGTCCCGTCGGGGCGGACCTTGGCGACGAACGCGTCCTGCCGGCCGCCGTAGGTGAGGTCGGGGCCGACGCGCACCGGGAACGTGTCGGGCCCGGAGTAGGTGTTGCCGGTGAGGTAGGCCGCGCCCCGGCTGTCGACGGCCATGCCCTTGCCCTCGTCCACGTCGTCGCCGCCGACGTAGCCGGCGTACGCCAGCCCCGTGCCGTCGGCGCGGACCTTGACGACGTAGGCGTCCCACGGCCCGCCGTTGAAGGTGCGATCGAACGACGGGAGGTCGCCGAGCCCGTCGCCGTCGGGGAACGATGCCTCGGTCGAATCGGTCTGGCCGCTGATGTACACGTTGTGCTGGTCGTCGATGCCGATGTGGCCCGAGCTCCAGCCGCCGGGGCCCACCAATACGTCGTAGCCCGCGCCGCCGACGAAGCCGACGAAGTCGTAGTTGGCCTCGGGCTCCGGGGCGGTCGGGTCGGCCTTGAGCTTGGCGACGAAGCCGTCCCACAGGCCGTTCTGCGTGAGGTCGGGCCCCACGACCGTCGGGAACGACGCCTCGGTGGACTCGACCGGGCCATGGACGTAGGCGTGCCCCGCGGCGTCGACGACGAGCCCTTCGGCGAAGTCTGCGCCGGCGCCGCCGAGGTACCCTGCGTAGACGAGATCGTCGCCCCCGGGCGCGAGCTTGGCGACGTAGGCGTCGGCTTGGCCACCGTTGAACGTCAGGTCGGGGCCGCCTGCGACCGGGAAGCTGTCCTCGGCCGACGACGTGGCGCCGGCGACGTAGGCGGCGCCGGTGGGGTCGACGTCGATGTCGAACGCCGTGTCGATGCCCTTGCCGTCGAGCGTGACCTGGTAGTCGAGGCGGGTGCCGTCGGGATGGACCTTGACGACGTAGGCGGCCTCGCCGTTGGTCCCGCTCACGTAGGCGGCGCCGGCCGCGTCGACGGCGATCCCGAGCCCGCGGTCGTAGTCGTCGGTGGCCACGAAGCCGGCGTAGACCAGCACGGCCGGGTCGATGACGAGCGGCCGGGTGCGGTCGAAGGCGCCGACGTCGAAGCCGTAGGCGGTCGGTCGGGCGACCGTTCCGCCCTCGGCAGCGGCGCCGGCGTCCTCGACGGCATCGGGGTCTCCCAGGGCCGCGAGCCCGCCCACCGTGCCGGGGCCGCTTGCCCGCGCGCCGAGCCGGTACGCCACGGCCACGCCCGCCCGCGCCGCACCCTCGCCTTGCCACGCCACGGGCGCCTCGTCGACCAGCGGCCCGGCGCCGGTGTCGACGACGAGCCGGCCGGCGCCGTCGACGCGCAGGCCGCGGGCGCCGTCCCACGCCAGCCGGATCGCGGCCGGGTCGGCGCCGGGGTGGACGACGAAGGTCTGCTTGAGGTGGTCCTGGGCGCCGTCGAACGCGACGTCGATGCCGGGCCACACCGAGCGGTAGACGACGCGCCCGTAGGCCGGCATCCCGCGCAGCCAGCGCTCGCGGGGGCCGCGGAAGATGCTGACGGTGCCGCCGGTCGGCGCCTCGGCCACGGGCAGGGCGCCGGCGCGGCCGCCGACGAAGCGCAGCGCGACGGCGTGCACGGTGCCGCGCGCGGCGTCGCCGGCGTGGGCGCCGGGCGCGAGCACGGCGAGCGGGTCGGGCGCTGCCGGGCGCTCGAGGTCGCCGGGGCACAGGCCGCGGGCCGGGATGCGATCGCACGGGCCCGCGTCGCCGGCCGGCGGCGTCGACAGCCGGAACGACAGCCCGTCGGGGCCGAAGAGGATGCTCGCGCGATGGCCGCCGGCGACGTAGCGCGCCCACGGGTCGGCCTGGCCGCGGTTCGCGACGAACGCGAGGGCGACCCGGCCGAACGGCGCCGCCGCGGCGCGCCGCGCGGGATCGGGGACGGGCGCAGTCGGGGCGAGGGCCGCGCGGGCGATGATGGCCGCGAGCACGCAGCCGAACACGGATCGACGCAAGGCTGGCATGACGCACGCTCCTGGGGGTGAAGGGAGGGAGCCGCGGGCCTGGACTACTCCGAGTACAACCGGTCCACGATGTAGCCGACGATCAAGAAGGCCACGAGCAGCACAGCCGTCATGGCCAAGGTCAACGACAGCGGCATGAAGCCCATGACGCTGAAGGTCATCGCCGTACACGACCCGATCGCCCACACCACAAGGCCCGCGATGAACCCGGTCTTGGGGCCGGCGCCGAAGCGCGGGCGGATGGCGGCGTAGACGAACGCAGCCATGAGGGCAAAGAACATGTCGGAGCCGATGAGCCACGGGATGGCGCCGTCGAGGGCCGCCATATCGAGGTTGCGCGCCTGGAAGGCGGCCTCCATGGGGCCGCCGAACAAGAGCGCGCCGGACGCGACGTCGATGAGGGTGAAGACCACGCCGGCGACGAGGCCGGCCACGACCATCTTCTTGGTGTCGATCGATCCCACCGTGTGCTCCTGAGGGTGCGCGGAACGCGTCCGCGGAGGGACCGCGCAGTGCCGGCGCGGTGTGCGGAGTATAGATGGGGCGGGCGGGTCGTCAACCGCCGCCCGCCGGTCGGGCGACGACGACGGCGCACGCTACGCCGGCTGCCTCGCCCGCGTCGCCGGGAAGCCGCGGTCGACGAAGCACAGGGCGTCGAGGTGGCGCGGCCATACGGCGACCTGTTGGCCGTGCCCGAGCGGCCTGGCGCGCACCGGCGCGCGCAGTGGGTGCCCTGGGGGCAGCCCGCGCAGGTCGATGAACCCATGGTCGACGCCGGCATCGTGGAGGATCGCTTCGACCGAGCCCGGCAGCGCCGGCTCGATCGGCTCGGGCGTCTCGAACCACGTCCCGCGCATGCCGGAGTGGGCCGTGCACCCGATGGTGTAGTAGGCGTCGACGAGCCACCGCGCCAGGCGCGCTATCGAGGCGTCGCGCACGTTGGTGCTCGCGATCGACCGCCCGACCGGGACCGGCCGGCCGTCCACCATCGGATCGAGGCCGCGGCAGGATTCCAGGTCGAGCAGGCCTTGCAGCACCTCGTGCCAGAAGGCCGGCTCGTGTGCGCCATGGGTCTCGACGAAGCGCCGGCGGCTGGCGAGCAGCGCCTCGACGAGCGTCTGGACGGCAGCGCGCGCCACCATGCGCTCGTCGGGGGTCGGGTCGTACGGCGGCTCGAAGCGATCGACGCGTTCGATGAGGTCGCCCACCCGTGCTCGCACGGCCGGGTCGACGAGCCCGGGGTCCACCGCGTCGACGAAGCCGAACAGCGCCGCGACGAGGCGGTCCGACCGCCCGTCCGACAAGCGGCAGTCGAAGCCGGCCATCTCCAGGCGCCGCCCGTTCTCGGCTGACGTGCGCGCGAGGTCGAACAGCGGTTGAACCTCTTCCGCCAGCCGCCACATGCTGTAGATGCCGCATTCCGGCGGGGCCGGCGGGCCGGCTGCGCGCAGCGCCGCGTCCATGTCGCGGCATGCGAACAGGCCGGACTCCCAGGCCAGCACGTCGAAGCCCATCACGGCGTGCAGGAACTTGGTCAGGCGCACCTTGGCCTTGTAGGCGTGGCCGTCGCCGTGCCGCGCCTCGCCGAGCCCGACCACGCGCGCGTCGCCGATCGCAGCCGCGATGGGCATGAGGTCGCGGCAGTCCTCGTCGTCGGCGTCGATCGATCGGAGCGGGACCAGATGGGTGAGCATCCTGGCGGCCTCGCGTGGCGTGGTTTCGATGGATGGTGGCTCGATCTTGCGGCGCTTGCAGGTCGAAGTCGTCTACCGCGACCAGCTCGGGCACTCGTCGCTCGCGCCGTGGCGGGTGACGCGGGTCTGCTGGCTGCCGTCGGTGTTCATCCAGTAGATCTCGTGGTCGCCGTCCCGCTGGGAGTTGAACGCGATCCGTGCCCCGTCGGGCGACCACGCTGGGTTCGAATCGTACCCTGCCGCAGATGTCAGCCGCGTCTTCGCCGAGCCGTCGGCCTGCATCACGTGAATGTCGGCGTTCCCCGAGGCGTACGGGAAGTACTCGAACGCGATCCGCGAACCGTCAGGCGACCAGGTCGGGTCGTCGTCGATGCCCTCGTCCCGCGGCGACAGCCGCCGTGGCTTCGATCCATCGGCGTTCATCAAGAAGATCCGGATCCCGTTGCCGTCGCCCCGGGACGACTGGAAGGCGATGAGCTTGCCGTCGGGCGACCAGGCCGGGCTGAAGTTGAGGCCATCGCCCGTCCGCGTGAGGCGGGTCTGGCCCGATCCGTCGGCATTCATCGCATAGATCTCGAAGTTGCCGGGCCGATTCGAGCTGAAGGCGATGCGCCGGCCGTCGTTTGACCACGCGGCGTCGACGTCGGCATTGCTGTTGACGGTGAGCGGGCGGCGCGCCGATCCATCCCCGTTCATCACGTAGACCTCGGTGTCGCCGTCTTCGTTCGAGGTGAACAGCACCTGGCGCCCGTCGGGCGACCAGCTCGCGCAGCTCTCGTTGCCTGGCGTGAACGTCAATCGCGTCAAATCGGTGCCGTCGAAGTTGACGACGTAGAGCTCGCGGTTCCCGTCGCGGTCCGAGTTGAAGAGGAGCTTGGGCTTGGGCGTCGGCGTGACCGTCGGGGTCGATGTCGCCGTCGGGGTTGGGGTGGCGGTCCAGATCACGTGGCGGTTGGAGACGTAGGGCAGCAGCCACCGGCCGGTCGGTGTCGCCGTCGGCCGGACCACCGTCGGTGTGCGGGTTGCCGTCGCTGTCCGAGACGGTGTGGCCGCGGTCGGCGACGGCGTCGCCTCGGGCGCGGCGCCGGCTCGGTAGCGCAGGAGCGTTCCGTTGGACCAGCCGCCGGCCCAGCCGTCGGTGGCGTCGACCATGTCGACGGCGAGGAAGTCGTCCGCGACGTCGACCGACGCCGCGCTCCAACGCACGCCATCCCAGTGATAGGCGGTGGCCCGATCCGGGGAGCCGCCCAGGGCCCAGACATCCGATTCCGCGACGATGTCGACGCTGTGGAGATCGGCGTCTGCGAGCACGTGGTCATGCCAGGCCTGTCCGTCCCAGTGCAGCGCATGTTCGAGGCTGATCACCCACCCCGAGTCGGGGGTCAGGAACGCGATCTCGTAGAACGCGAGGTTGCCGGCCGGATGCGCCACCGACTGCCACCGCGTGCCGTCCCAATGCACGAGGGCGTTGTTCCAACCGGCCGCCCAGCCGTCGGTCGGCGAGAGCATGTCGATCGAGAACAGGTTCTGGTCGGTGGGCGACGCCACGGTGGTCCAGCCCTGCCCGTCCCAGTGGAATATGCGCCCGTCGGAGCCGACGGCCCAGCCGTCGTCCGGGGCGAGCCAGTCCGTGTCGAAGAGGGCCGTGGTGGCGGGCTCGATGCCGCTGTTGGCCGTTCGCCAACCGATGCCGTCCCAGCGCAGCACGGTCCCTCCGGTGCCCACGATCCAGCCGTCGTCGGGTGTCAGCATGTGGACGCCGAAAAGCAGCGCCCGGGTCGGGCTGTCGACCACGACCCAATCCGCGCCGTTCCAGCGGAGGATCGTGCCTTCGAACCCCACCGCCCATCCGTCGGCATCCGACAGCATGTGGATATCCCGGAACCGCGTCGCACGCGTGCCCCAGGTGCGCCAGCCGCCGCTGACCGGGGCGCTCCATGCATGCGGCGCGCTCGACATACGGCCGATCCCATCGACGAACAGGCCGATGGCGAGCATGCAACCCGCAACGGCCACCGCCGCCCGTCTTGACTCTGCCGACATGGCGTTCCCTCACTTTGGACGGACGGAGGATAGCCGCCGGATGTGGCGCGGCGGGGCAACGAGAGCCCCCGCACCGGTTTCGCATAGGATAGACGGAACCAGCGGGCCGTCAAGGGACAACCGCACCTGTCGGAGCCTTCGATGCTCACAGTCGTGGTCCAACACTGGCTTGATCACGACCGACGACGACTGGACCAGCGTGCCGGGCATCGTCGGATACAGGGGGATGACATCACGACCTTGATCGGCACCGACCCCCAGCCCCTCCTCGCCGACGGCGGCGCCACCCCGATCGACGTCATCGCCAATGACACCAACCCCAACACCCTCACGGCCGGCGGCATCGCAGAGCTCCAGATCGCCGACCCTGTCGTGGCACTCCAGGGCTCGGACACAGCAGGCGCCCCGTTCTTGCTGGCGCATGTCGACACCACGGGCGTCCTCCGTCAGGGTGAAGCCACCCGCGAACGCCGTCAGGCGGCGCCACAGCCCCTGCTCCGTGTCGGTGAGCATGTGGAAGCGCGAGTCAAGCGTGTCGTTCATCGAACGGTGGCGCGCCGCGACCGAACGGCGGCGTGCTCCGCGCGCCGGCGCGGCGAGCATCGATCCGGACAGCATGCGGACTCGCGACGCCGCGGCCTCGATGGTCAACGGGAGCCCGTCGACCTTCCGGCAGGTCGCCGGGATGGCCGGCAGTCGGCCCGGCGCTGCGGCGTGGCCCGGCCAGGTGCGGGTAAAACGGGTCACGAAGCCGTCGGACGGCTCCCGATTGGAGGACCTGCGCCGACCCCCCGCCACCAGTCGAGCGGTGGCGGGGGGCCGGCGCTATCGACCCGACGCGTCCCTGGACGGCCGATCGGCGTCAAGGCACGTCGTCTCCCTCCAACGATCGGCAGATCGGCAGATACAGCTTCCAGCCGGCCATCGGCGTCGCGGTCGGGGCCGGCGCTGTCGGCGGCAGTTCCGGCGTCAGGGTTGGCGCCGGCGCCGTCGGCGGCAGCTCCGGCGTCGCGGTCGGCGCCAGCGCCGTCGGCGTGGTCGCCGGCTCGGTCGTCGCCGTTGGGACCGGCGCGTCGGGCGGCGGGATCAGGGGGCCGAAGTGGAGGGTGATGAGGCCGTCCTCTGGGAGCTTGAAGCGGCGCTCGGGCTGCATGTGCACGAGGTCGGCGTCGCGCTCGCCGGCGACGTTGGCGAAGCGGAGGGCGAAGCGGTCGAGGCGGTGGGGCACGTTGACGACGTAGTCGCCGCTGTCGGGTGCGTCATCGACTTCGATCGCGCCGCCCGGGGGGATCGGGCCGAGGGCGATGCGCCAGACGTGGGGCTCGGTGCCGCGCTGGTCCATCGGGAAGATGTAGTCGAGCTTGCCGTCGCCGTTGAGGTCGGCGGCCTCGTCGGGCCACTTGCCGGTGAAGCGGACGTCGCACGACGCGGTGGTGAGCTCGGCCGGCTGGCTGGCGCCGGACGCCCAGACGCACATGACCGCTTCGTCCCACTTGGGGGCCACGTAGCGGAAGGCGCGGCCGACGACGTCGCGCTTGCCGTCACCCGTCAAGTCCTTGAGGCTGACGTCGACGTCGCCGTCGGCGATGGCGCTGCTGTAGCGCGTGCTGACCAGCGCGCCGACCTCGTTGACGGGCTCCCATTGCGCCCGACCGAGCACCAGGGCGCCGAAGTGGTAGGCCTGGCCGCGGCGGGTGCGCTTGCCGGTGAAGAGCAGGTCCGCCTTGCCGTCGCCGTCGACGTCGTTGGTCTGGGCGGTGCAAACGTCGATGCCGTCGCTGCTGTAGATCACGGCGCTCGGGGCGGTCGCGGCGACGTCCAGCAGGCCGCCCTCGAAGGGCGCCAGGTAGATCGACAGCTGTCCCTTGGAGGCCTCGTTGTGCCCCGGGCCCCACACGCCGCACGCGCCGATGACGAGGTCGGTGGCGCCGTCGCCGTTGACGTCGGCGGAGTTGAGCCGGTCGGGCATCGGCACCCGCCGCTCCTCGGCGCTGGTGCGCGGCGGCCCCGGCTGGCGGACGCGCAGGTCGGGCGGCTCCTTGGCCACGTCGATGAACGCCGGCGGCTCGGCTTGGCCGAGGAACACGCGCAGCTCGACGGCCGACAGGGCGTCGCGCTGCGACTCCTCCTTGCGGATCACGACGTCGTCCTTCCTGTCGCCGTTGACGTCCTTGGTCATCGCAAGCCGGTAGACCGGGTCGCCCGGGAGCTGATCGGCCGGCTCGGGGAAGCGCAGCACCACCCGGCCGTCGAGGTCCGAGATCCGGCTCTCCGCCGGCCACGCCGCGCGCCCCAGCACGATGTCGGTGTGCTGGTGCCGCAGCGCGCTGTGGAACGACCGCGTCCAGTACTTCACGAAGAAGTCCTTGTGCCCGTCCCCGTTGAAGTCGAAGAAGGGCGTCCCCGCCACCACGAAGTCCAGGTTGCTCCCCGCCTCGTCCCCGTAAACCACCGCCCCGTCCACCAGCGCGACGGGATCGGGATCGAGCTGCGGCGCCGCGGTAACGCGGGGCGATCCGATCAGCGCCAGGGTCAGCACGGCGGCGGTGACGGCCATCAAGGCCGCCTGAGCGTGCGGGCGGGCGATGCGGCGAATCGAGCGATTCATGTTCGTCCTCTCCTTGTTCCTGGGTGCCGGGCGCGTGGATCGCGGCGATGCTTGCGGGCCCGGCGATCCCGTCCGCCGGCCACGCCGCACGCGGGGCATCTGGCGCGGCGTGCGGCGCGGCTGGCGGGCGGCGGTGTCCGTCAGGCGTGCCGGACCGCCGACACGCGGGGCTCGACGGGCTCGCCTTCCGTCCACGGCGTGCCGATCAGCGGAAGCAGGTAGGAGTCCAGGCCGATGGCTCCGGCCACCCGCCAGGCCAGGATCAGGCCGATCGAGATGACGAACAGCATGGGGTTGGTGCTGGCGCTGCCCGCCATCATGAAGTTCCAGTTCATGAAGGCGCCGAAGAACGCTGCGATGCCGGTGAACGCGCCGAAGACAAGGGCGACCCCGACCAGGAGCTCGCCGTAGACGACCAGCGGCGCGAACCATGTGTGCGCGTTCGAGTCCAATAGGGACTGGATGAACGTGCGGTACCAGTCAAAGGAGATCGGCGCCCGACCTGTGTCCGGGATGGTCACGGCCCGTTCCCAGTATGACTTCAGCGCCACGCCGGTGGCCATCCAGTCCGGATCCTCGAGCTTGTGCTTTCCGGCCTCGTACCAGCTGTAGCCTACCCACAGACGCGGCAGCAGCCAGACCCACGCTGCCTGCGGCCCCGAAAGGAGCCACGTGACCATCTTCGGCTCATGGAATGTGCGCTGCCGGCGCGAGATGAAGTTGACGCTCATGGTCCGTTCCTTTCTCGTGATCAGGCCTGACTTGAAATCCCAACGGCCTCGCTGCCAGTGTAAGCGATGCGGCACGCGGCGAACACGGAGTATCTGCCCATCTTGACTGGGCAGACCTCCGCGATTCGCGGGCAGCCGCCGGACACCGACCATGGCGACCCATGCCGGCTTTCAGCCTGGGTCTTGCGCGACCGGCCGCCCCGCTGGTAACATCGCGCCTGACGCTGAACTCAACGCGGGCGCCGTTCGTCCCGCCGGCAGGCTGCCGAGGGGGATCGGCGCCCGTGTGGGTTTGGAGGCCCGCAGATGGGGTGGCCTGGCGCCGCGCCGGGCGTGGAGGAGGAGACCGAATTCACCGATGGCCGACCGACTGGCGATGTTGTTCGCGCTCAACCGACCCGTTGTCGTGTTCGCCTACGGCCTGGTGTTCTTCGTGCTGGGCCTGGCGATCGCCATGCAGTCCCGGCGGCACAGCCGCCTGGTGCTGGCGCGCCGGTTGACCTGGCTTTCGGCGTTCGGGTTCTTGCACGCCTTGCACGAGTGGGGCGGCCTCTTCGTCCCGATTCAGGCGACCTACCTGCCGCTCGTGGCCACGCGGGGGCTCGTGGTGCTCCAGCTTGCCCTCCTGGGGGCCTCCTTCGCCTGCCTGATGCAGTTCGGCGTCGACCTGTTCCGACCGCTACCCGGCCGATGGGCGCGCGTGCGCTGGCTGGCCTTGGGAGTGGCCGGCGCCTGGGCCCTGTCCGTGACGACCTGGATGGCGTCCGCGGCGCCCAGCTTCGACGCCTGGACGCGCGATGCCGAGATCCTGGCGCGATTGACGCTCGGGTTTCCGGCTTCCTGCCTGGCCGCCGCCGGGCTGTGGCGCCGCGCGGAGGGGTTGGTGGTGCCGCTCAACGATGCGCGCACCCGGCGCTGGCTGCGCACCGGCGCCGCCGCTCTGGCCGGGTACGCGGTGGCGACCGGGCTCTTGGCTCCGCGCGGCGGCATCTGGCCGTCCATGCTGGTGAACGCCGAAGGGATCGAGGCCGCCTTCGGCGTGCCCGTGGTGGTCTTCCGCAGCGTGCTCGGTCTGGTGCTGGTGGTCGCCGTCATTCGGACCGTCGACCTGTTCAACGTCGAGACCGACCATCGCCTCGACGCGCTCGAGGAGTCACGGATCGTTGCCGCCGAGCGCGAGCGCATCGCCCGCGACCTGCACGATCGGACGCTCCAGGCCGTGTATGCCGCCGGGCTCACGGTGAGCGCCTGCTACCAGCAGGAGCACGGCGCCGGCCGCGTGGAAGTCGCGGAACGGCTGGACGAGACGCTGCGCGTCCTGGACCATGCGCTCGACGAGCTGCGCCGCCACATCAAGGAACTCCACGGCGCCCCGCTGCACGTCAGCTTCGCGGATGGGCTGCGGGACGCCCTGCGGCAGAGCGCGTTGTCGTCGCTCGCGGACGTCGACGTCCACATGGACATCCCGCCGAGCGCCGAGTTCCGCCCCCGCCCGGCCCGGCACGCGCTCGCCATCGCGTCCGAAGCGCTGAGCAACGTCGCCCGCCATGCCCACGCCCGCCGGGTAGAGCTGACGGCGCGGGTCGACGGCGATCGGTTCGAGCTGGCGGTCGTCGACGACGGCAGGGGGTTCCCGCGCGACTTCGTCGCCGGCTACGGCGTCCACAACATGCACGAGCGCGCCGGCCTGCTGCACGGGACCCTCGACATCCAGACCGAGCCTGGCCGAGGCACGCGCGTGACGCTGCGCCTGCCGCTCGCGGAGATGCAGCGATGACACCCGTGCGCATTGTGGTGGTGGACGATCACGAGGTCGTGCGGATCGGCCTCGCCAACCTCCTGGCGAGCCGGGACGGCTTCGTGGTGACGGGCCAGGCCGGAACGGCGGAAGCCGCCATCGAAGCGGTGGCCAGCGGCCGGCCGGACATCGTGCTGATGGACTTCCGCCTGCCCGGCCGCAGCGGCATCGACGCGTGCCGGGACATCGTGCGCCAGTGGCCCGCGACGCGTGTCATCATGCTGATGTCGTACGCCGACGACACGCTCGTGGCAGAGGCCATCGAGGCCGGTGCGTCAGGCTATCTGCTGAAGCGGGTGGCCGCAGCTGAACTGCTCAGCGCCATCGAAGCCGTCGCCAACGGTGGTGCCAGCCTGGATCCCAGCGTCGCTCGGAGCGTCGTCGACCGCTTGCGGCACGCCGAGCAGTCGCGCGTGATGGCCGGCTTCGGGGACCTGACCCGGCGTGAGCTGCAGGTCCTGGCGCTCCTGGCCGAAGGCCGAACCAACCCGGAGATCGCCACGGCCCTGTTCCTCAGCGAGAAGACCGTCGCGCATCACATCACCGCGATCTTCGAGAAGCTCGGGGTGTCCAACCGCGTCGAGGCAGCGACCTATGCGGTCCTCCACCACATCGACCGCCTGGTCGACGGCGATGGGGGTGACGGCGAGCCACGCTAGAAGCGGTCATGGCCTTGGCCCGACGAGGCCGGCCACAGAGACCGCTCCGGTGCCGATCCGCGCGGGAGGCGGTCATGGCCCGGCCTCACGTGCGCGCGAGTCCGGTGCGATGGCGTGACCGGCAACGGATCGCGCGCCTCCCCTACCGCTGCTTCACCACCCGCGGCACGTAGATCTCCGACGGTTCCGTCGGCGGCCGCTCGTCCGTGGGCGTCGGCGTGCGGGTCGGTCCCGCGCCTTCCGTCGGCGTCGGCGTGCGGGTCGGCGCCGCGCCCTCCGTCGGCGTCGGCGTGCGGGTCGGCGCCGCGCCTTCCGTCGGCGTCGGCGTGCGGGTCGGCGCCGCGCCCTCTGTCGGCGTCGGCGTCCGGGTCGGCCCCGCGCCCTCCGTCGGCGTCGGCGTCCGGGTCGGCGCCGCGACCGGCGTGCGCGTCGGCACGCGCGTCCGCCCCGGCGTGGGCGTGCGGGTCGCGGGAGGTGTGCCCGTGGTCGTCGGCGTGCGCGTCGGGATCGGCGTCGGCGTGCGCGTCGGCGCCGGCACCCCTGTCGCCGTCGCGGTCGCCGTCGCGGTCGCCGTCGGCGGGGCCACGAACGGCACCGGCATGATCGCCGCGAACACCAGCCGTTCCGGCGCACCGTCCTGCCCGGCCTGCTCCGGGAACGCCTCGTGCCCGCGGATGACCAGTCGGTAGTCCATCGCCGGGTCGCCCCGCAGCGGGAACTCGCCGCTCGTCGTGCCGTCGCGGCCGCGCGCCAGCGCCACCGAGCCCACCGACGTCCACGTCTCGAACGCCTCGGCCCCCGCGTCCTTGCGGCGCTGCTCGACCACCGCCTCCAGCCGCGTGTGCGGCGGCGGCGTGCCCGCCCCGGTCTGCGTCGACGCCGGCACGGCCGGCCCTGCCACCGTCAGCCGGTACGTTCCCTGCGCCACGTCGGTCACGCTGGCGGAGATCGTCGGCGTGATCTGCATGAAGTCCGCCGCCACCACCCGCGAGAGGTGCGCGTGCTGGATCGAGCTCGGCTGGTAGCGCGTCAGCCCCAGCCGGATGAACGGGAAGTAGCTCTCGCCCGGGTCGACGTCGATGTCGGCGAACCACAGCCGCCGCACCGCATCGTAGTGCACCGCAAAGCCCAGCACGTGCACCCGGTTGCCCGCGGCGTACGAGCCGTCCGGCCGTTCGAATTCGGCGAGCGTGAGCCCGCTGCGCAGCGGCGCCGCCGCATTGCCGAGCTTGTCGCCCGTCAAGGCCGCCAGCGGCGCCGCGTCCCAGATCGGGTCCGCGCCCCACTGCGTCACGTACGGCCGCATCGGCTCGCTGGCCAAGGGGGGCTTCTGGCCCGGCAGCACGATCCCCCCGCCCCGGTCCTCCAGCAGCACCCCCAGGAGCTCGCCCTCGCCCGACGCGTACCACGGCCGCTCGAGGTACACCCGCAGCCCGCCGCGCCGCGTCCAGCCCGTCGGGCCGCTCTCAAGGCGGAACGTCGGCACCACGTAGCGCACCCGCGGCGGCGCCGGTCGCGCCGAGCTCGGCACGTCGACCTCGATCGGCGCGCCCACCCGCGTGATGTTGGCCGGGTCCGACGTGATGGTGGCCGGGAAGTGCGCCTTGAAGCGCGTCGTGGCGACCCCGTGATACGTGACCCGCCGGTGCTTCGTGTCGGGGAACATGTGCCGGTGCTGGGCCGGCACGAGGTCCACCGCCGTGGCGCCATAGGCCACCGGCACGTCGAGCACGTGCGCCGCGTGGTCCGCCACCGTCGGGCCGGGCCTGGCCACGTCGTCCACCGGCTCCGACCACGACGCTTCGAGGTCGAGCTGCACCGTGCTGCGGCCGTCGAGCTCGAACCGGCCCGCCAGGTCCGCCGGCGTCTGCCCCAGCGCCGTGCGCGTCGCCGCCAGCGCCGCCGGCGCCGGCGCCCGGAGCGGCTGCTGCACCGCGTGCGTCAGCTCGAGCGTCCGGAACGGCGTCAGCGCCACGTGCCGGCCCTCGCGCGCCGCCGCCCGGAAGGCCGGCGTCGCCACGCCGCCCGGCAGCCGTTCCAGCACCGCGTGCCACTGCTCCATGAGGTCGACGTCGGCGTCGTCGAGGAAGCTGCTCACGCGCACCCGCGCGATCGTCGCCTTCGTCAGGTACACCGTGAGCACCCGCGCCGCCGCGTCCCACGCCGGCGCGCGCTGGACCTCGCCGTCCTCCTCGACCACCCGCAGACGGAACGGCCGGCGCGCCGGCCACGCCCCGTCGAACGGGATCAGCAGCACTGCGTCCGGCCCGAGGCCCGGCAGCCCGCGCAGCGCGGCCCCCCGTGCCGGCGGGTCCGGCAGGTAGGGCACCGCCAGCTCCGCCTCGGGGTGGACGACGTATGGGTCCTTGGCGCCGACCACCACCTTCTGTCCGACGTCGGCCAGCGACCGGTCGCGCGCCACGATCGTCGCATAGGCCGCCGCGTCCAGCCCCGCCGGGGTGTCGAACATCCCGTGCTGCTCGGCCAGGATCTGCGTCGCGCGCGCCGGCGCCACGTGCCGCTCGTCGTGGTGCGGCACGCCCGCGGCGCCGGCGAACGCGGCCGCCGGCACGTCGAAGTTGCTGCGGATCAGCAGCGTCTCGAGCGCCTCGCCGATCGTCGTGTCGGGCGCCGTGCGCAGCGCCACCACCGGGTAGGGCACCGGCTCGGCGCGCCGGTACGTCTCGGGCGCGCTGGCGCGGCCGAAGTCCGCCGATGCCGGGTCGCCGAACGGCAGGCTGTTGCCGGCCAGGTCCACCACGCGCGCCCGCAGCCGGTACGTCCGCCCGAAGCGCAGCCGCGGCAGCGAGCCCGGCCGCGCCGCCAGGTCGGCGCGCAGCCGGAAGTTCGGGTCGAGGTCGTCGGACGGGGCGCCGGGCGTGTCGTCGGGCAGGATCGTGTCGCCCGGGCGGGACGCCACCAGGCTCCAGCCCGCCCAGCGGAACAGCACCTCGTGCAGGTAAAGGTCCGGGTTCGGCCCGGCGTCCGCCGCGTCGGAGGTGGCGCCGGTCTCGACGAACCCTTCGTCGTCGACGGCGTCGACCGTCAGCGGTGCGAGCCCTTCGTCCAGGATCACCGCCTGGCCCTGGCGCGCGCACAGCGGGAACCAGCGGCCGACGCTCGCGTCGAACACGTCCACCCGAAACCCGCGCTTGAGGTCTTCGATGCCGTGCGTCTGGTGCGCCGCCGGGTTGCCGACCAGGTCGAGGTTGCGCTGTGCCATCGTGTCGAGCTGCCGGGCCAGCGCGAACGCCCGCCCCGTCTTGTACACCGCGATGCCCGCCGACGTCAGCGCCGGCAGGTGGTCGGCCTCGGGCGCGTCGGGCGCCTTGAACGCCCCGATCTCGCGCGCGAAGCTGTGCGCCGTGTTGACCGTCTTGATCGCCGCCCCGTCGGCGTCGACCCGCAGGAGGCCGTGCGGCTGCTGCGGGTGCGGGTGGAGGTCCAGCCAGCCGTCGACGATCTCGGGCGCCGCCGCCGTCGAGGCCGGCACGAACAGCCCGCGCGCCGCGTCGAGCGCGAAGCGCGTCCGCGGCGTCGCGTTGGTCGTCGGCACCGCGCCGGGCGCCCACGTCGGGATCAAGCGCACCGTCTGGGCGCCGGCGATGGCGCCGAGCTGCCCGGTCACGTCGACCTCGAGGTCGACGACGATCCCGAACGCCCGCAGGAGCGACGGGTAGCTCGCGAGCATCCCCAGCGCCTGGTGGAAGTCGATGCTGGGCGGCAGCACCAGCACGAGCTGCGGCGGCCCGGCGGCGGGGCGCTTGTGGAACCGCATCGCCTGCGCGAAGTCGAGCGTGGGGCTGGCGGCGGCCGGCGGCATCGCCCGCGCCTGCGGGTCGCGCAGGGTCGCTTCGATCTGCGTCGCCACCCGCGCCAGCCGGTCGGGCGTGAGGTCGTCGAGGCCGCCGGCCATCAGGCGCCCGATGCTCGGCGGGTCCTCGGGCGCGAGCTGGTAGGCGAGCTGGTGAAGCTGCCGCACGTGCGCCGCCACGTGGGCCAGCGGGTACGAGCGGATCGCGCGCGCCGTGTGCCCCTCGTAGGCGTACGGCTTGACGGGGGCGTCGGCGCCGAACAGGGCGTCCCAGTGCGCCTGCGACGGCGCGCTCACGCGCTCGGCCGGCAGCGTCGGCCCGCCGGGCTCGAAGACGACCTGGAACGTCGCCGCCGCCGCCCGGGTGGGCCACGCCATGAAGTCGGGGTAGTCGGCCAGGTCGTGCAGCGGCTGCTCGTCGCTGGCCAGGCGCACCGCCAGGAACGCAGAGAGGCGCAGGCGCGACGGGGTGGCGGGCATGTCCATCCCGTTCGGCAGGGGGGTCCACAGGAGGGTCTGGTGTCTCATGCAAACGCTCCACAGTAGGCCGCCCAGTCGGGCGCGGTGTACAGGTCCGCGAACGCGATGCCGCCCGCCGGCGCCTCGAGCGCCCGGCCCTGGGCGTCGGCGAGCGTGCGGCCGTCGGCGAGGAGGAAGCCGCCGCCGCCCTGGTTGCGGAACTCGCGCTCGACGCTGAGGGTGAACGTCTTCTCGAAGAACAGGATCTCGATCTTGACCGTCAGCTTGGCCTGCCCGCGGCAGCTGTTGCGCGCCGAGTCGTAGGTGAACGCCAGGTAGAACTCGGCCGAGATGCTGATGAGCCCCAGGATGTCGAGCTCGCCCCAGCAGCGCAGGTAGCCGGTGAGGAGGACGTCGGTCCCGCCTTCCTCGTTCTTGGTCAGCTCGAGGTAGATGCCGGCCATGATGCCGACGCTGCCGCTGGCGATCCCGATCGACATCGAGAGCTGCGCGCCGAACTCCAGCGCCATCTCGAGCTTGGCCAGCCCGTCGGCGCCGAGGTGCACCGCGAAGTAGCCGCCGCCGCCGAAGGCCGACACCGTCAGCACGAACGGGCTCTGGCGCTCGCAGAACGCGAACCGGAAGCGCACCATCTCGCCGGTCAGCGGCACGTTGAGCGCCGCCGACAGCCGGATGTTCTCGAGGCTGAAGACGCCGACCGCGACGCTCGGGAGCCCCACGCTGATGCCGGCCACGATCCCCGTCGGCGTCACGTCGATCTTGGGCCCCACACCGAGCACGTCCGAGCTCATGACCTCCTTGAGCTTCTCGATGAACTTCAGCGGTCCGCCGAAGTTGACGGCGGCGATCTCGGGCACGAGGCTCGTCGCCTTGCCGCTGCCGGCGGTGAACTTCAGGCGGTCGAACGTCAGCCGGATGGCGACGAGGTCGATGGCGAAGTACGTCAGCTCGCACAGGACGTCGAACTCGGCCGTGGCGCCGGCGCCGGCGTCGAGCCTGGCGCGCAGCGTGGCGTGGATGGTGAAGGCCGTGGTACCGCCGGTGTTGAACTGGAACGGGATGAACTGGATGACCTTGGGCGACCAGTCGATCTCGGTGACGGCCGTCTGGCTCGGCACGTCGACGCGCGTGACGACCTTGGGCACCTTCGCGCCGTCGCCGAACTCCGCGGGCGGGACCACGGCCAGGATCTTGTCGAGGATGTCGTAGCCCAGGACCTTGGCCTTGTTGCCGAGCGCCGCCACGTCGAGGAAGTCGGCCGGGTCGAAGGTGCCGCCGGCGAGGTTGGCCAGGTCGCCCGCGACGGCGCCGAGCTTGCGCGAGAGGCCCGACACGTCGAAGTTGGGCGTGACGAGCCCGCCGCCCCGGTCGCCCTGGCCGCCGCCGCCGAAGTCCAGCGGCAGCTTGTCGGCGAGCTTGGCGAACACCTCGCCGACGTTGCTCGCGGCGTCGAAGCCGTGCGCCAGATAGGTGTCGTCGTACAGGATGTCGACCGGCGTGTCGGCGCCGATGAGGTTCTTCAGGGGCTCGACGATGACGCCGGCGCGCGCCAGGATCGGCGTGACGCCGGCCGCGTCCATGGCAAACGTCAGCGCCAGGGTCTCGAGCCGGGTCGAGGCGCCGCCCTCGGCCCCCCCGCCGCCTTCGCCCCCGCCCCCGCCGGTGCCGGCGGCGAAGGCGACCTTCTGCCCGGCCATCGGCCGCTTCACGCGCGCACCGGTCTCGGCGTTGTAGGCGGCGCGGGCCACGGCGAGGCTGGCGCCCTCGGCCAGCCACGCCATCGGCATCGCGAGGTCGACCGTGTGGCCGTCCCAATCGGTGGCCGCCACCTGGAACGGGAAGTCGCGGTCGGCGCCGTCGACCAGGACGATCGGCCAGAAGCCGCCGTTGCCGTCGGCCGCCAGCGACCCGAGCTTGGCGGCGGCGCTGGTGAGCCGCAGGCTGGGCGTGCTCTCGGTGAGGATGCGCACACGGCGGAAGGGGAGCTTGCGGTTGTTGAACGCCTTCTCGGGCTCGCGCACGACGAGGAACTGGCGCTGCCAGAGGGCGGCCACGGTGTCGTCGGCGGCGTCGCGCTCGAACTTCCGCTCGGTGACCTTGATGAGCGCGGCCCGGTGGCCGAAGGGCAAGAGCGTGCCGCGGTACACCACCCTCACGAAGAAGTCGCGCCCCATGGCCGCCTTGTGGGTCCACGACTCCAGCGGCGTCGGGCAGTTGTCGTTGCCGGCGCCGCGGTCGTAGGCCACGTCGAGCCACGCGCCCAGCGCCGACAGGAACAGGCGCCGCGTGGCGATGCGGTCGGCGCCGGTGCCGGTTAGCATCGTCACCGCCGCGCGGTCGGCGGGCGTCAGCGACATCGGCGCGAACGGGTCGCCGACGAGCGGGTGGTTGCAGCCGAGGAACAGCGCCTGGTTGGGGTCGAACGACTCGGTCCACACGGCGCGCAGCCGCGCCGGCGTGCGCTCGTCGACCGCGTCGACGCCGGCGACCTCGCGCGAGCCGTCGGCGCCGTCGCGCCCCAGCCGGGTGTGCCACAGCTCGGTTCGCCCGTCGAAGGTGACGGGCTGGCGCGCATGGGCCCACGCCGGGTCGTCGTCGACCTCGGGGCTGAGGATCAGGCGGTAGGGGACGACGAGCGCGGTCTCCGACGCCGTCGGCCGCCGCACCGTGCCCTGCGGGCCGGGCCGGGGCGTGAGCCGGCCCCAGTCCAGGAGGCTGTCGAGGGTGTACGGGATGCCGGCGGCCTGGAGGGAGGCCGGCACGTCGAACGCCAGGCGGCTGGGGCTCGCCAGCGCGGCGGGGACGGGCGGCGTGGGCGCCACGAGCTCGGGCTGGCCCTCGTCGAGCGAGGCCCGCTCGGCGATGTGCTGCGGCGGGAAGTGGACGACGACGCGCGACGGCCGCCCGGTGTCGGCGGCGACGAGGCGCCCGGGCTCGCCGGGATTGGCGCCGGGCCGCAGGACGAGGTTGTCGAACGCGAAGCCGAGGACGAGCAGATCGTCGGGGCGCAGCACCACGAGGTCCAGCGCCGCGGCCTGGGTCACGCCGTCGAGGCCGTCGGCGGTGAAGTGAAGGTCGAGGACGGGGGTGCCGGCGCGGGCGGTCGTCGCGGCGCCGGCGCGCGCCGCGCGGGTCGTCGACCGGTCCGGGGACGGTTCGCGGGGCAGGTGCGCCGACCACCGGAAGCGTGCCCGCGCCCCGTCCGGCAGGCGCGCGTCGACGGCCACGCCTCGGTCCGGGACGGGCAGCGCGAGCGCCGTGACGGCCGGCGCGACGGTGAGCACGGGCGGCCCGCCGGCCTCGGCGGCCAGCTCGAAGGCCGGGCCGCCGGCGGGGTCCGCCAGGCGCGCGGCGGCGCCGCCGGGCACCTGCAGCCAGGGCGACCCTTCGCCCAGCCAGCCCACCAGCACCGCAGCCGGCGCCGTGGAGCCCGCGTCGAGCGCCGCGGCGTAGCGCACGCGCCCGAGCGGCAAGGCAAACGGGCGTCCGTCGGCGTCGGTGGCGCCCCGTCCGGGGAACAGCGCCGGCCCGCCGCCGCGGCTCTCGAGCGTCAGGGCATGGCGCGGCGCGGCGGCAAGGTCCTCGGTGGACTCGGCGTACACGGCGTCGAACGGCTCGTCCGGCCAGTCCAGGCGTGCGGCGCCCGGCAGCTCCCAGCGCGGCGTGAACCGCCACCGCCGGTCGCCGCGCTCGAGCGCGACGAGCGTCCGGAGCGTGCCGGGGCGGCTGAGGAGGCTGGCGCCGCCGGGCGGCGGGAGGCTGACGCGCACGCGATCGGCGGCGAGGTCGAAGGCGGCGGCGCCCGCGGCGCCGCCGGACACGGCGCGCCCGATCCGGTCGCCGGCCAGCCGCAGCGTCCAGTCGGGCGCGAACGTCGCGGTCGCCGCGCCGGCGACGTGCACGTGGTGCCCGGCGCCGAGCGGCCAGGCGGCGGCGGGGCGCGCCCGCCCGCGGGCCTCGGCGGCGCCGGCGAGCCACGCGACGAACGGGACCTCGGCCGCGAACGCCAGGCCGGGCAAGGCCAGGTGAAGGCGCCACGTATCCGACGCCGACTCCCGCCAGATGCGCGCGTCGAGGTCGGCCGCCAGGGCCGTGCCGGGGAACCGGGCGCCGCGGAGCGTGAGGGCGATCGCGTCGGGATCGCGCTGGACGGTGAGGCGCGGTGTGCCGGCGAAGCGGGCGGTGTCGACGATCCACCGCGGGGCGCCGGCCAGGCCGAACACGGCCCGTCCGGGGCGGAGGTCGAGGTCGAAGTCGGGGTAAGCGCCGGCGGCCAGCGCGCGGCCCACCGGGCCCGCCGCCGCCACGCCGGCGGCGCCCGCGGCCCCGGCCGCGAGGCCGATGAGGCGGCGGCGCGAGATCGGGACGGCGGCGAGGTCGGCGGCTTGCAGGGCGGTGGCGGCGGTGGGGAGAGGGGCGGGGGCGACGGGGATGTCGGCGGCGGGCGGGGCGGGCGCCTGGTTCGAGGGTCTCGGGGCTCCGTCCGGGTCCAGCCACGGGACGCGGTCGGCGCGGAGCGCGAGGAGGTTGAGCCGCGCGTGGGTCATGGGGCGTCTCCTGGGGGGAGGGGGAGATGGCGTGCGTGGCGCTGCTGATCGGGGACAACGGCCCGTTTCCGGACGGCGTTATGGCGGGCTTCGGTCGGGACATGTTGCATGCACGTCTCGCCCCGCTGCCCCGCCCGCCTGACGCCGACCTCGCGCGGCCGCACGCCTCGTCGACAGGGGCTATCATTGCGGCGGCGGCTTTGCCGCGCCGGCATCTCCAAAGGGGGCCGCATGTGCCGCAGCATCAAGACGCTCTTCAACTTCGACCCGCCCGCCACCGATGACGAGGTGCGCGCGGCGGCGCTGCAGTTCGTCCGCAAGCTCAGCGGGACCACGCGCCCGTCCAGAGCCAACGCGGCGGCGTTCGAGCGCGCCGTCGACCGGGTCGCGGCCGCGGCGCGGGAGCTCCTGGACGACCTCGTGACGACGGCGCCTGCGCGCGACCGGGCGGTCGAGGCGGCGAAGGGGCGGGCACGGTCGGAGAAGCGGTTCGGGGCGGGGGTGAGACAGGGCTGAGCGGCCTTGCGCGGCCGGCGCCCTTCGGGTTAAAGTGCGAGGCCCGTGTCGCGTGCGCCATCTTGCGCCGCGTTGGCGTGGCCCCACGTGCTCCAATGGCAAGATCACGCTGGCCCCGTGACGCCGGTCCCCGACGATCCGGTCCGCAGCCGTGTCGGCGGCCGCTCGCGCTGCGCGCACGACACGCAGTGCCGTAAAATACGACCAGGTGCTCCCGCGCCCGTCCCGTGAGCCATGACCACCGACCGCCGGCGCCGCCGGCGGCCTGCTGAAGCACGGAGTTCCCGATGCCCCACCATCCGATGCCCGGGCGGTTTCGGCGTGCGAAGACGCACGGCACCGCCTGCGCCGCCTGCACCGCCCCATTGGCGGACCCTGCACGGACCATCGCCCGCATGGCCGCCTCCGTGGCCGCGGCCGTCGGCCTGGCCGCCTGTGCCACGCCCACGGCCGACCTCCCGCCGCCTGGCGGCAAGACCTTGACCCCCGCGCTCGGTCTCGAGTCCAGCGGGACCGGACCGACCCTTCCCGCGGCCGGCGGCACTCCCGCCGCCCCGCCCGCCCCGCCGGCGACAGAGATCCCGTCGCTCGACACCTACGTCCCGTGGGCCATCGACTGCCTCGACGTCTTCGACGCCCAGGCGGCCGTGCTCGACGCCGGCATGACCGACCTCGATCAAAACCCCGGCCAGATCAACGACATGCACTTCAAGATCGGGCTCGGCGTGGCGGCCGGGCTGATCAACGCCAAGGCGGTCGAGATCGCCACCCGCACCGCCGTGCCGGCGGCGGCGGCAGAGACGCACGCCGAGCTGCAGGAGGTCGCGGACGCGGTGCTCGAGGCCGCGGCGCTGTACAGCGACGCCCTCGCCGGCAGCGACGAGGCGCGGCTGCGCGACGCCCATGCGGCCATGCGCGCGGCGCTGGCGGGCGTGCCCGCGCTCCGGGCGTCCGAGGCGCTTCGCGCTGCGGGGGCGCCGGCGGACGGGTGAGGCGGCACCCGCGCGACGTGATACCCGGTCACGTTTCCGAGCGGGCCTGCGTCTAGACCGCCGGGCCGGCGACCGTCGCCGACCCCGCGCGCAATGCGACAAGGAGCCCGCCACCATGCCCACCGCCATCGCCCGCCAGCAGATCATCGACGCCGTCCACGCCGCCCTCGCCGACCTGCCCTACGTCTCCGCCGCGTGGCTCGGCGGCAGCCAGTCGTTCGGGCGCCACGACGCGTGGTCGGACATCGACCTGCAGTGCCTCGCGCCGGAAGACCGCGAGGACGACGTGTTCGCCGCCGTCGAGGCCGCGCTCGAGCGGCTGTCGCCCATCCACACCCGCTTCCGGCTCCCCATGCCGACGTGGCACGGCAGCCCCCAGGCGTTCTATCGGTTGCGCGACGCCGACGCCTTCCACATGCTGGACTTCCTCGTGATGCGGGCCCCGTTCGTCGCCGAGTTCATGGAGCCGACGCGCCACGGCGCGCCGGTGGTCCTCTTCGACCGCGACGGGGTGCTTCGGCCCGTGCCCGCCGACCCGGCCGTGTACCGCGACAAGATCGCCCGCCGGCTCGAGACGCTGCGGCGGATGTACGCCCTCTTCACGCCGCTGGCCCGCAAGGAGACCCTGCGCGGCAACTGGATCGACGCCGCCACGTCGTACCAGACCTTCGTGCTCAAGCCCCTGGTCGAGGCGCTGCGCATGCGCCACGACCCGCTGCGCTTCGACTTCGGCGCCCGCTACCTGCCGCACGACCTGCCGGCGGACGTCGTCGAGCGCCTGACCCGGCTGCACCTGTCGGGCAGCCCCGAGGCGCTGGCGCGCAACATCGCCGACGCCGAGGCGTGGCTGGGGGAGCTGTTGGGGGATTTCGAGGCCACGGGCGTGGATCTCGGCGGGGCGTGACGGGCGTGGGCGGGCCAGAGGCAGCGGCCCCGGCGGCCGTTAGACGGTTTCGCGTGGCCGTGCTATCGTGTCGGAAGGACGTCGCAGACATCGCCCGCCTGCTCGAGGCCCACCCCGATCCGCATGGCATCGTCCCATCGGATGTGTTGGAGCGGTTGACATGAACGCAAACCCGTCTGTCCGCGCCGCCGCCGTGCTGGTCGCCATCGCGGCCGCCATCGCGACCAACGCCCTCGCCGTCGCCCTGCCGCTCGCGGGGCGCGACACCGCCGCCGTGTCCGACATGTACCCCGTGCGGTTCACGCCCGCCGGCTACGTGTTCGGCATCTGGAGCGTGATCTACCTCGGCCTGGTCGCCTTCGCCGTCTGGCAGGCGCTGCCCGCCCAGCGGTCCGATCCGGCGGTCCGGCGGCTGGACGGGCCGGTGCTCGTGGGCTGCGTGGCCAACGCCGTGTGGCTCGTCATGTGGCACAACCTGTGGATCCCGGCGTCGCTGCTCGTCATGCTGGTGCTCCTCGGGAGCCTGATCGCCACCTACACCCGCCTGGGCACGGGCGTCCGCCCGGCCCGCTCCGCCGGCGAGCGGTGGTGCGCCCGCCTGCCGTTCAGCATCTACCTCGGCTGGATCAGCGTCGCGACCATCGCCAACGCCAGCATCGTGCTGTACCACCTCGGCTGGCGCGGCGCACCGCTGTCCGAGGCGGCCTGGGCGGCCATCGTGCTCGCGGTGGCGGCGGTCCTCGCGCTCGTCATGGCGCGCCGTCACGGCGACGCGGCCTACGGGCTGGTCATCGCGTGGGCGGCGTACGGCATCGCCGTCAAGCAGGCCGACGCCGCGACGGTGGTCTATGCGGCGTGGGCGACGGCGGCCGTCGCGCTGGGTGCCGCCGTGTGGGCGATCGCCGCGGCGTCGCGCTCCCGTTCGCACGCCCTCTGACCTTGGCGGCCCGGCGGCCGCCGACGCGCGAGGAGGACCCGATGACACCGACGCCGGACTTTCCGAGCGGGCCGGCCGCGGCCGACGAGCGCCGCGCCGCCGGATCGCCGACCGCGCCGGACGGCGCCATCGCCGACGTGTCGGGGTGGCTGCGGCTCTCGGTCCCGCTGGCGCTGCTGGCCATCGCGGCCAGCCTGGCCGGGATCTTCACCGACGCCGCCTACGCCCGCGAGACCGCCAACTGGGCGGCGCAGGGCGTCGGGCAGGACATCGCCAACCTCGCGCTGTACCCGCTCCTCGTGGCGTGCGCCCGGGCCGCGCGGCGGGGGTCGCTCGGCGCCTACCTGCTCTGGCTGGGCCTGCTCGGCTACAGCGTGTACACCTACGCGATCTACGCCTTCGCGCTCCACTTCGGCCCGCTGTTCCTGCCGTACGTCGCCGTCCTTGGGCTGTCGATCTTCGCGTTCACCGGGGGCATGCTGAGCCTCGACGCCGAGCGCGTCAGGGCCGTGCTCGCGCCGCGCGTGCCCGGCTCCGCCGCGGGCGTCCTGGCGGCCATCGGGATGTTGTTCGGCTTGCTGTGGCTGTCGGAGATCGTCCCCGCGCTGGCGTCGGGCACGCTCCCGCCGAGCCTGCAGGAGACCGGGCTCGTGACGAACCCGGTGTACGTGCTGGACCTGGCCGTGGTGCTGCCGGCCGCCATCGCCACGGGCGTCGGGCTCCGGCGCGGGCGCGCCTGGAGCTACTGCCTGGCCCCCGTGCTGCTGGTGTGCTTCATCGCCCTCGGCGCCGGCATCGTCGTGGCGGTCGGCGTCCTGGCCGCGCGGGGCGAGGCGGCGTCGCCGGCGCCGGTGATCATGATCGGCACGGCCGTCGCCGCCGAGCTTGCGGTGCTGCGCGGCTTCGTCGGCGCGCGGGGGCCGGAGGCCGGGCTGGCGGCGGTGCTGCGGGGGCCGGCCGGCGGGGGCTGACGGGGCGGCTCGAAGCACGCGGACCCGGCGCCCAACGGCGCCGCCCGTGCCGGTCCTAGGGCGACGCCGACGCCACGACGACACGTCCCGCGCCGGCGTCGCCCACGCCCGTCACGACCACCCGCCGGAGCTGCGCGGCGTCGAGGCTCGCCGTCCCGTCGCCGCGATCCCGGAGGTCCACCGCCCAGCGCCCGGCGCCGTCGACGAAGCCCGACAGCGTGACCGGCTCGACGTCGTCGCCGACGAACGCCTGGATCGACACCAGCCCGTCCGGCGTGCCGGTGCCGCGGAGCATGCCGGCCTGGACGTCGATGGCCGCGGAGAGGTCCGGCAAGATGAAGGTGCTGGCGTGCGCCTGGTCGTTGTCGACGGCCAACGTCAGCGTCTCGCCGGCTGTCAGCGCCGGCTCGGCCGCATCCCACGTGATCGTCCACCGGCCGGCGTCGTCCGCCACGGTCGAGCCGGCGCCACCCTCCGACCGCGTCACCGTGACGCCCGCCCCCGGCGTGGCGCGGCCGGTCGCCGTCCGCCCGCCGAGGGTGGCCACCAGCGACGGCCCGACGAGCCGCGCGCGCAGGTTGTGCCCGGCGACGGACTGAAACGCCTCGACCTCGACGCCGGGGGCGGGCCGGCCGTCGACGAGGGCCTCGGCCGCGTCGAGGACGAAGGCCCCGTCGGCCCCGGCCGTCGCCTGCACCGCCTGGATCACCTGGCGGTCGCGTGCCAGGCCCACCCGCGCGCCGGGCGCCGCGTGGCCGGTGATCCGCGCGGTGGCCGCGTCGAGCCGCGCGTCGAAGCGCCCGACGCCGACGTCGACGGGCTGGCCGTCGAGCGTGCCGGTCAGCCGGTCGCCGGCCTGCACGGCGACCGGTCGGCCGGCGGCGTCGCGCAGCGTCAGCACCACGTTGCGCGACCACGGCCCGCCGCCCCGCGCCCGTGCGACGGTGCGCCCGGCGCGGACGAGCGCCACGTCGGCCTCGATCTCCCAGAGCGTCTGGACTTCGACGGCCGGCGATCCCGGCGCGACGTAGAGCATCGGGACCTGTTGGCAGTAGTAGGCCTGGTCGCCGCCCGGCAGGAGCTCGGTCAGGTAGAAGTGCGTGGCCGGGTGGAGGGGGATGCCGGCGAGCCGCCAGCGGCCGTCGACATCGGCCGCCGTGGCCGGCGTGGCGACCTCGCCCGGGCGCCACGGGTTCCAGAGCACGACTTCCAGGCGGGCGCCCGGCAGCGCCGGTCCCGTGAGGGTGCCGGCGTCGAGGTCCCAGGCGCCGGAGAGCGGGGGCACGTCGACCGCCAGCGTGCTCTCGCCGTCGTCGAGCGTGACGCGGTCGCCCGCGACGGGGCGCAGCCGTCGCCCGGTGGCATCGCGCGCCCAGAGCGAGAAACGGCCCGCCAGGTCGGTCACGCCCCGTGCCTCGCCCCGGCGCGACCCGTCCGCGGCGGCCAGCGTCAGGGTGACGCCCGCCCGCGGCCGCAGCGCGCCCGTGATGTCGCCAGGGTGCAGCGACACCCGCGCCCACGGGGCGGTGCGGACCCACGCGACCGCCAGGCCGGTCGCCGCGTGCCGCGCGGTCACCGTGATCGGCGTCCGGCCGTCCAGCGCGCCGGGGCCGAGGGCGAGGGCGAACCGGGCGGTGCCCTCCGCCCCGCCGGCGGTGACCGTGGTGCGTGCGCGGCGCCGGGCCGGCCGGGCGCCGCCGGTGGCGACGTCGACGTGCCACGCGCCGTCGCCGCGGCCGTCGCGGTCGGCCGCGATGCCCTCGATGGTTCCGCGCAGCGCACCGTCGGCCCGCTCGAATGCCAGCCGCACGTCGGGCACGACGGCGTCGACCACGCGGGCCCCCACCGTCACGCGGACGGCGTCGCCCGGCATCACGCTGGCGGACGCGCCGCCGGCGTCGGACAGGAACACCCGCCACGTCGGCTCGCCGGGCGCCGTCGTCGTGTCGCCGGACGCGAACGGGGTGGCAGGTCCGGCCGTGAACGCGGCGCCGGACGGGGCGGCGCCCGATCCCGCCGTGCCGACCGGCGCCGCCCCGGATCGGCCGGGCCGCGAGAGGGCCACCGTCACGGTCGTGCCGCTGCGCGCCTCGTCCGGCGCCAGCGCGCCCCAGACCGCGAGGTCGGTGAGCGTGATGCCGAGCGTCGGGCTGAGCACCGGGGAAGCCGGGGGCGCGGCGCCGGCGCCGGACGAGGGCGGGCGGGCCTCCGCGCCGCCCGCGGCCGGGCCGACCGCCGCCGGCCGTTCGGTCGCGGCGACGGTGGTCGCGCTGCCGTTGCCGGCGGGGCCGCGACCGCAGCCGACGGACGCCATGGCGGCAAGCGCGATCGGCGCGGCGCCGGCAAGGATCGACCGCACCCGTCGTCGCGGCGTGCCAACGGGGTGGCAGACCGACATGGCCGGGATTATCGCGACATGGCGTGATCGGGTCAACGGCCGGGTCGGGCCGGGGTCGGCGGCCGTCTGGGGCCGTCGCTCCCCCATCCCCGCGCGCAGGCCCGTTCCATGGCGCCGCCCGCCCCCGCGAAGCCGCCCCGGCGGAGACGCCGGGACAGACGCGCCGGAGACCGCCAAGGGACGCCCACCGTGATACACTGGGAGCTTGAACCGGCCGACGAAGCGCCGCCGCGGGGCCCACCGTGTCGGGAGAGTGGCCGGCCGCGTGGCGATGGCGTCAACACGAGCGGGGGGAGGAGAACGTGTCAGGCCAATTCTCGAACGGATGTGCGGCCATCGTGTTGGCTGCCACGATGGCGGTCGGTTGCACGCGGGCGCAGCCGTCGGCGACCGGGGCTGCCGACCTCAATCCGACCGTCGCGTCGGGTGTGGGAACGGCGACCGGCATGGGGACGGGCGCCGAGGCCGAGCCCGTGAAGCCGGCCAGCCCGGATCAGGTCTCGGCCGGCGCGCGCGCGTTGCGGATCGTCGACGCGCCACGCGCTTGCGCCGGCATCGACCGCGACGGCCGACCCGCCGACCAGGTCCGCGAGATGTTCATCGAGCCAGACGGTGCGATGCGCGTGATCACGACCACCACCCTGCCTCCGGACGCGTTCTCCGCCGGCGTGGATCCGCCGTCGTCGGGACCGCGGGCAGAGGCTCCGGCGACGCGTGACGACAAGATCCACCCGGTCTTGCGGGAGTGGCTCCGCGACCGAACGGGCCTGTCGCCGACGCAGGTGGTGACGGTGGTGATCGCGTTCACGGAAGACCTTCAGATCCCGCGCTTTCCCCAGGCGCCGGGCGACCCGGCCGCACAGGCGTGCGCCGACGCCCTGGTGGCCGAGATCGAACGGGTGCGGGACTCGGACTACGCCGCGCTGGCGGGCGTGCTCACCGCCATGGGGGATGTGACCATGGTCGACACCGACCCATCGGACGACGACGTGGACTTCGGGTTCTGGTTGAACCGTGCGGTCGTGGTGCGCGTGCCGCTCGGCCTGGTCGGCGCGATTGCGGATCGATCGAACGTCGTCTACGTCCAACCCGACAACGCACACGAGACGCCGCCGCGCCCGCTCCCCGCGGCCCTGCCTCAGACCGACCTCAACCTGTTGCCGCGTGCCGTCGAACTCGTCGGGGCCCACACCTACGCCGGATTTCGCCAGCCGGGCACCATCGCCGTGTTCGACACCGGCGTGCGGTTCGATCACGGGTCGTTCGACGGTACGGACATGGGCATCGGGTACGACTGCGTGGCGGGCAGCGCCAAGTGCACCGCGATTCCGGGCCCCGGCGGCTTCAACCCGGAGGACACCTGCTGGGATCACGGGACCGGGAGCGCCCACATCCTGGCGGGCAAGGACGGCCTGACGGACATGCGGCTCAACAGCATGCGGATCTACAGCACGGCCATCGACGGCAACGTGTGCATCGACGAGGCCGGGCTGGCGGGGGCGGAAAAGGCGTTCCAGGCGGCCATCCAGGCGCAGGCCCACGTGATCCTCGTCGAGGCTCAGGACAGCGGAAGCGACGTCTCGCTGCTGTCGCTGGCCGCCGACAGCGCATTCGACGCGGGCCGGCCGGTGATCGCCCCGGTCGGCAACGTCGACGCCCTGTTCAACCTTGACACGGCCGCACCGGCCAACGCGCACAAGGTCATCGGGGTCGGCGGGTTCGACGTCGCCGCCGCCGCGAAGAGCCCCATCCAGGAGCAGCGCCTGGGGCCCGCGCCGGACGGTCGCGTGAAGCCCGACCTCCTGGCCCCGACCAACGCGCGCGTGGCAAGCATCGAGGCGGCCGATGCAACGCGGTTGTACGAGGGCACGAGCGGTGCCGCGCCGTTTGGCGCGGGCGCCGCCGCCCTGGTGTGGAATCGCTTGGGGGGCACGGGCACCGATCCCGGCCTGGTCTACGCCCACATGATCCTGGCGGGACAGGTGCCGCGCGACGTCGATGTCGACGGCTTTCGTCGCGACACCGGTGCCGGCCCGCTCTTGCTGCCCCAAGCGGGCCGGTTGTGGGACGGCAAGGTGGCGCTCTCGCAGGCCAAGTCGGTCGTCGACATCCCGCTGGCGGTCGTCGACACGCCCGCGACGCTGGATGCCGCCATCTGGTGGGACGAGGTCCCCCGCGTGCCGCACGTCCCCGTCGACCTGGCCGTCATAGCCCCCGACGGAAAGGTTCTCGTGGAGAGCACGGCCGAGTTGAGCGTCTTCCAGCGTGTGGGCGCGTCCATCGCGTCCGGAAGCGCCGGCACGTGGACCATCCGGATCCGCGGCAGCAACGTCGATGCCAACGGCCAGATCGTCTACTGGGCGGTCCATGCAGCCGATGCCCGATGAGCCGCGTGTCGGCCCCGCGTTGGGCTGCCGCTCACAGCGTTGTCACGCCTATCCGCCATTGCCTGCACGGGCGACCCGAGCACGCCACGGCCGACAATGCCATGGAGATCCAGGGAGGATCGATGACTGTCTCGCATAACCGTGGCGCACCTGGGTGGTCCGATGTGCCGGTCGAGATCCACCACCGCTCGGGCGACCGTGTCGGCCGGCAGTGGATCCTCGTCCTGGTGGCGTCGATCGTGATCGGCGCCGCGCTCGCCGCCTGCGGCGGCAACGAGCTGCCCGCCGAACCACCTGCTGCCGCCGCACCGACGGCAACGCCGACCGCAACCCCCACGCGCCGGCCCCGGCCGCCGCACCCCGGCCTGCAGCAGCCGCGCCCCGCCATCGTCGGCCGCATCGGCGAGGGCGTCTCACCCTGTGTCAACACGCCGGTGGCGAGTGGCTCGCTCTCGGTGGTGTTGGCTTATGCGCCGGGCGGTGATTGTGGAGAGGCGGTGGCCACACCATTGAAGCAGGTGGTGCCGTCGAACGCCAACGCCGACTTCAGCTTCGCGGCGGCGACGGCCGGACCGACGCCCACCGGCACGCTGACGCCCACGCCGGTTCCGCAGTACTGTGTCAAGGTGTACAAGCCTGGGGCGAGCCCGGGGTCGAAGGTGCTGGTAGGTGAGTCGCCGGTCTTCGCACCCGGCATCGACCACGCGGCGACGGTCACGTTGCCCAACGACATCTGCATCGACGATCCCTGAGTGAGATGCCGGCGCCCGGGCCGGCGATCACGGTCCCCGAGCCGCCTCGCCGACGTCCGCGGGGATGCCCGTAGCCGGCGCGTGCTCGGAGGCCACGAGCGTCAACGCTTGCTCCAACGTCATGCCCGCTCCGCGCGCGGCGGCCTCGGTGGCGACCGAGGTGGCGCCGGCGTCGGCGAGCGCCGCGATTGCCTCGCGCGCGAGGCGGTCGATCTCGGCCATCCGACGTGGACTGGGGCGCGACGAGCGGCCGGCTGGGCTGCGCAGGAGCATCGCGTGCAGGGCGATGACCTTCTCGGGATGCTCGGCCGCGGCCTCGAGCTCGATCAAGCACGCGAGGCTGCGGGCGCAGGCATGCCACGCGTTGAGCGAGATGCCGATTTGAAGGGCTTCGGCCAGCGCCGTACGGGCCGAAGCCAGCCGTCCCATGCGAACGTCATGCCAGCCGAGACCGTTCAGCGCCAACGCGCGACCCAGCTCGTGGTCGATCTCCGATGCGATGGCGAGGCTCTCGACCAGTGCGGCGCGTGCGGCGGGCAGGTCGTTCAACTCGATGTGCACGTGGCCGATGCCCACGAGGGCGTCGGCGGTCGCCCAGCGATTGTTGAGCCGGCGGAAGCACGCGAGGCTGGTTTCGATGCTCTGCCGCGCGCACTCCAAGTCCCCTTCATCGCTGGCCAGATAGCCAAGCTCCTTCTCGACGAACGCCGCGGACCGGAGGTCGCCGATCTCGCGATGGATGGCCAGGCTCTCGTGGTAGTAGCGTCGGGCCGACGGACCGTCGTTCCTGTGATGTGCGATGACCCCGAGCCGGTAGAGGCAGTCGGCCATCTCACTCCGGTCGCCGAGGCTGCGGGCCAGGTGCAGGCTCTCGTGCAGGTGCGCGCTGGCCGACTCGTGATCTCCCTGCTGCATCGCCACGAGCGCGAGGTTGCCCAAGATCGTGGCAGTCGTGGACGACGCCATTCGCTGACGGGACGACGCGAGGGCTTCGGTGTAGAGCGCACGGGCCCGCTCGAAGTCGCTGAGCGAGAAGTGCACGCTGCCGAGATTGGTGAGCGCTTGGGTGATGAGAGACGCATCGCCGATCACACGCGCCAACGCGACGCTCGCCTCGAGGTCGCGACACGCCGTATCCAGGTCGTCCTGGTACGTCGCGAGCGTTCCCGCCGCGTACAACCCCCGTGCGCGCGCGGCCGGCGAGCCACCGTCGCCCGCGGCCGCCAGCAGTCGGATGAGCCAACCGTGCCCCTCACGGATGAACCCCCGCAGGTACCAAAACCGCCACAGCGCGGCGGCCAGCTCGAGACCCGTGTCGGGGCTGCCGCCGTCCAGCGCCCACTGCAGCGCCGCCCGGATGTTGTCGTGCTCGCGCCCCAGCAGGTCCAGCCACGTCACCTGTTCGCTGGACTGCAGGGCCGGTTCTGCCGCGCGGGCAAGCGAGAGGAAGCACGCCAGGTGGCTGTCGCGGATGCGTCGGGCTTCCTTGCGGTCCTTGAGTCGGTCCAGCGCGAACTCGCGGATGGGCTCGAGGAAGCGCATGCGGGTGTCGCGCGGGTTGCGGTCGACGTGGACGAGGGAGTGCTCTGCCAGGTCGAACAGCAGCTCGAGCAGGTCGTCGTCCGCGACCGGGCCTCCGACGCACACGGCGCGCGCGGCGTCGACCGCCCAACCGGAACGAAAGACGGCCAAGCGCGCGAACAGCGCTTTGGCCGCCGGCGTCAGCAGGGCATGGCTCCAGTCGATGGCGGCGTCGAGCGAAGGATGGCGATCGTGCGCGCCGACGCCGGCGGCCGCCCGGCTCAGCAGGTGCATGGACCGGTTGAGCTGTCGCCGGATGTCGTCGACCCCGAGAACCCGCACTCGGGATGCGGCCAGCCGAATGGCGAGGGGGATTCCCTCGACCTTGATGCAGATGGCGGCGACGTCGCGCGCGTTCGACGGTGAGAGCACGAAGCCAGAATGCACGGTGCGGGCCTGGTCGACGAACAGCGCCACAGACCCGACATCCGCCAGCAGGGCGGGGTCGGTCAGGTCACCTTCCTGCGGCGTCGCCAAGGGGGGCACGATGAGCGTGCGTTCGCCCTCCACGCCCAGGCGAAGCCGGCTGGTGGCCACCAGCCGAACGGCAGGGCAGGCGGTCATCACGGCCATGGCCAATGAAGCGCATGCCTCTACCAGGTGCTCGCAGTTGTCCAACACGAGCAAGAGGCGCTTCGGCGCCAGCGCCGTCGCAAGCGCGTCGGGCGCGATGATGCCGGCCGACTCCTGCCAGCCCATCGTGCGCGCAACCATCGGCACCACGAGGTGAGGGTCCCGGATCGGTGCGAGATCGACGAACCACATGCCGTGGGGGAATGCATCCGGCGTGAGTCGTTGGCGAGCCAGCTCCTCGACCAACCGCGTCTTGCCGATGCCGCCAGGCCCCACAACGGACAGCAACTGAGCGTCGGCGAGCAGCCCCTGGAGCTGGTCAAGGAGCCCGTCGCGTCCGATGAACGTGCCGACCGAGCGACGGAGGTTGGTGCCGCCATTCGGACCCCCCGATGCCCCGCCCCGCTGCCCAGCAGCGATGTTCGCCTCGAGAGCGCGCAGCCGGTCCGCCAGGAGGGGGAGGCCACGGAGATGGATGCGACGGTGAACCTGTCGAACGTCGACGCCTGCGTGCCGTGCGATCGTCTGGATCGGCAGCGGAGGCTGCGCGACATAACGAAAGAACAGGCAGCTCCAGGCTTCACGGTTCGGGTCGTCGGCAGCGAAGTCCTCGGACAGCGCGGCGGCTGTCGTCACGGTCGGACGGTGCGCCGACCGAGCCCCCCGCGCGGCACGCGACGAATCGAGCTCCTCGTGAATCGACCGCTGCAGGATCTCGCGTAGCGCCCAGGCCAGGTCGATGCGGCGACCCGATGGGTCGACCTCGGCCTGGAGCTTGACCACGATCCGCAGGCGCACGAGGGGCGAGTCATCGATGTCCTGGTTCTTGCGCAGGCGCTCGAGGACAGCCTTGATCTCGGAGGGTGTGATCGGCCCGGTGTTCACGTGGATGACGATGCGCTCTCGCGTGCTTCTGCGTTCCGGCAGGGCTACCGTGGGTGCCGCCTTGCAGACGGTATCATCGCGGCCGGCGGCATGCAAGCGCCGCTGCCGATCTCAAAGGCCCATCGGCACGCGGCTTCGGCCCCGATGGCCCATCCGCGCTGCTTGGCCGCCCCGACCCCGTCAACGGCGGCCCACCACGCTATCATTCGCGCCAGCGACCGTGGTGCATCCCATGATCACCTCCACCTCAGCCGACTCCCCCGACGGCACGACCCCCGACCGCCCGACCGGCGGCACGTTCACGCTGCTGGCGCACACCGCCGACCTGCGCGCCGTCCTCACGGCGCCCGACCGGCCGGCGCTCTATCGGACCGCCGTCGACTTCGTGCGCGCCGTCATCGTCGGCGACCAGGCCGTCCGCCCGGTCGAGACGCGCGCGGTCGAGCCCGAAGGCGACGCGCCCGACGAGCGGTTCTTCCGGTTCGTGCGCGAGCTGTTCTACCTGTTCGACCTCGACGGCTTCCTGCCTGCGGCCGTCGAGGGCGACGGCCCGTGGACGGTGCGCGGCGAGCGGCTCGACGCCGCGCGCCACGCCTGGGAGCACCACGTCAAGGCCGTGACCCGACACGCGTACCTGTTCGACGCGCGGCCGGACGGCTATCATGTCGAGCTGGTGCTGGACCTATGAGCCCGACCCCGCCTGACAATACCTTGCCGACCCCCGCCGGGCGCGCCTCGCCCTATCGCGTGGAGCGCATCGACGACTGGCGCTGGCGCGTGCCGCGCCAGGGCAAGATGCGCACCGAAGGGTTGATCTTCGCCGACGACGCCCTCATGGAAGATGTCCTCGGCGACGAGGCCGTGACGCAGGTCGCCAACGTCGCGCACCTCCCCGGCATCGTCGGGCCGTCGATCGCCATGCCCGACATCCACTGGGGCTACGGGTTCCCCATCGGCGGCGTCGCGGCGTTCGACCTCGACGGCGGCGTGATCTCGCCCGGCGGCGTGGGCTACGACATCAACTGCGGCGTGCGGCTCTTGTCGGTCCCGCTCGGGGTCGGCGACGTGCGGCCGCGGCTCGCCCGGCTGATCGACACGCTCTTCGCGAGCCTCCCGTCCGGCGTCGGCTCGGCGCGGTCGGACTTGCGGCTGGACGACAGGGCGATGAACGACGTGCTGCGCCGCGGCGCCCGCTGGGCCGTCGCCCGCGGGTTCGGCACCGAGGCGGACCTGGCCTGCATCGAGGCCGGCGGCTGCCTGCCGGATGCCGACCCGGCGGCGGTGTCCAAGAAGGCGCGCGCCCGGGGGCGCGACCAGCTCGGCACCGTCGGCTCCGGGAACCACTTCGTCGAGGTCGGCTACGTGGCCGAGGCGTACGACGAGGTGGCGGCCGACGTGCTCGGGCTGGCACCCGGCACCGTGACGGTGTTCATCCACTCCGGCTCGCGCGGGTTGGGCCACCAGGTGTGCGACGACCACCTCGACCGCATGCAGGACGCGGTCAAGCGCTACGGCATCGAGCTGCCGGACAAACAGCTCTGCTGCGCCCCGCTGGGCAGCCCCGAGGCCGACGCGTACTGGGGGGCGATGAACGCCGCGGCCAACTTCGCGTTCGCCAACCGGCAGCTCATGACCCACCACGTGCGCCAGGCGATCGCGGGCGTGTTCGACGACACGGTGGCCGGCGCCACGCGGCTGGTGTACGACGTGGCGCACAACATCGCCAAGATCGAGCCGCACGTGGTGGACGGCCGCGAGCGCCGCGTGTGCGTGCACCGCAAGGGGGCGACGCGGGCGTTCCCGCCCGGCCATCCCGAGCTGCCCGAGCGCTATCGCCCGTTGGGTCAGCCGGTCCTCATCCCGGGCGACATGGGCCGCTACAGCTACGTGCTGCTCGGCACGGCGCGCGGCTTCGACGAGACGTTCGGGTCGAGCTGCCACGGCGCGGGGCGGCGGATGTCGCGCGGCAAGGCCAAGGTGCTGGCCCGCCCGCGCAACGTGCCGGCGGAGCTGGCGGCGCACGGCGTCTTGGTGCGCGCGGCCAGCCGCGCCACCGTCGACGAGGAGATCCCCGAGGCCTACAAGGACGTCCGCGAGGTCGTCGACGTCGTGACGCACGCCGGCATCGCGCGCAAGGTGGCCCAGCTCAAGCCGATCGCGGTGGTCAAGGGCTGAGGCGCGGGGGATGAACGACGAAAGCGGCCGGCGGCACGCGCGGGGCGTTGCGCCGGCGGCAGCGAGCGGTTGACGGCGAACCCCCATGGCGACGAAGGAGTCCGACATGCTCGACCCGCGTGACCGCGCCTACGTCGAGGCGCAGGCCGACCCGCACGTGCGCGAGGTGATGCTGTGCGCGCTGACGACGTACCGCATGGCCGATGTGCTGGCGGTGGGCGACCCGGTGCCGGCCCTGTCGCTGGCGCGTCTGGGGTCCGACGAGGCCGTGCGGCTCGACGCGCCGCGTGACCGCCCGCTGGTGCTGATCTTCGGCAGCTACACCTGACCGCCCTTTCGTCGCCAGGCTGGCGACCTAGAGCGGATGTACGTCGAGCACCGGGACGCGGCGGACTTCTACGTGGTCTACATCGCCGAGGCCCATGCGGTCGACGGCTGGCAGATGGACTCGAACGAGGCCGAGGGCATCCGGGTCCCGCAGCCGAAGGCATGGGCCGAACGGGTCGCCGTGGCCACGCGCTGCGCCGAGGCGCTGGGTCTCTCGATCCCGACGCTCGTCGACGGCATGGACGACGCGGCCCTGCGGGCGTTCGCGGCGTGGCCGGAGCGGCTGTTCGTCGCGGATGCCGGCGGCCGGCTCGTCTACTGCGGCGGGCCGGGGCCGTTCGACTTCAAGCCCGACGCGGCGCGCGCGGCGCTGCGGGCGCTGTTGGGGGGGTGGTTGATGGACGGCGCGGGGCGCCGTTAGGACGGGGTGGCGGAGCTTGCCCACGCCGCGTCTGGTCGAGATCGACCCTCACCACCCCCGCCCGCCCGGCGCCATCAACCGCTCCCACAGGCCGCACGGCGGCTCGCGCCAGTGGTCGACCCACCAGTCCTTGCCGGAGCGCGGGTCCATGAAGCTCGCGCTGTCGCGGACGCTGACGAGGATCTCGCCGCCGAGCGAACGCGCCACGGGCTGGTGGCTGGCGACGGCCGGCAGCTCGCGTCGGCGCCCGAAGTCGCGCCGCGCCCGCGCGTACTGCGCCGTCAGCTCCGGCGCCGGGCAGACGTTCTCGAGGTGCACGGCGTAGCCCGGGTTGGTGGCCAGCACCACGTCCTCGCGCGTGTACTTCAGCGTCAGGCTGTCGTGGTCGGCGAACAGCACGATGGCGTGCACCGTGCCCGAGTCGATGTCCGGCCCGCGCCGCGGCGCGCGGATGACCTCGCCCGGCGCCGTCGCCATGCCGGCCAGGTGCACCGGCCACGCCGTCGGCTCGGTGCGCCCGCCGGCGCGCCCGCCGAGCGTGTAGACCGCGTGGGTGGACGTGAAGCCCGGCACCCGACGGTCTCCGAACAGCCCGTCGAGCTGCGGGGCGTCGCCGTCGACGGGCCCGCAGATCCGCACCAGCCGGCGCGCCTCGTCGACCGCCTTCCAGCCCCGCAAGGCGATGTTGACCTCGGGGTCGTCGGCCGGGTCCAGCCGCGCCTCGTGGGTGATCGGCAGCAGGCGGTACCCCTCGCCGATGGGCTGGTCGCACGCCGGCGGGCGCGTGGCGACGGCGGTCGGCGGGACGACCGTGGGCGGCGGCAGCGGCGTCGGGCGCGGCGGCGTCGTCGGCACGGGCGTGTGCCACACCACGGCGCGGCTCAGGATCGGGAGCGCGGCGCGGGAGGCGAGCCACGACGCGGCGCAGCGGAACCCCCCGTCGTTGGACGTGTGGCGGGCGTCGGCGTTCGTCGCGCGGCGTGTCGACCGCACGTGCGCCGCGTCGTCGGCGAATCCGCCGCCCCGCAGCACGTGCGGCACGGCGGCGGGCGCCGCGCCGCCAGGCCCGACGACGGGATCGCGCACGCCGACGGCCCGGTCGTAGGCCCGCGCGTCGTAGCGGTCCCACACCCACTCCCAGACGTTGCCGGCCTGGTCCAGCGTCCCGAACGGTCCGGCGCCCGCAGCGAAGCGGCCGACCGGCGCCGTCGTCGCAAAGCCGTCGTCGATGGCGGGGTCCGCCCAGCCGATGCCCGAGGCGCGGTCGGCGGTGTTCGCGCGGGTGCCATCGACGGGGGCGTCGCCCCACGGGAAGCGCCGGCCGCCGGCGCCGCGGGCCGCCTTCTCCCACTCGGCCTCGGTCGGCAGCCGCCGGCCGGCCCACCGACAGTAGGCCTCGGCGTCGGCCCAGGCGACGGCGACCACGGGGTGGTCCGGGGCGGGCGACGCCGGCCGCACGGTGCCGCCGGGGTTGCGCCAGCTCCCGCCCGGGATGGCGGCGTGGTGCCGCCCGTCGACGAAGCCGCTGGTGCGCCCGGCGAGCTCGGCGACCGTGGTGTGCCCGGTGGCCGCGACGAACGCGGCGAACATCCGGTGCGTCACCTCGGTCTCGTCGATCCAATAACCGCTGAGCTCGACGGCGTGCGCGGGTCGTTCCTGGGCCTCGGCGGCAGGGTCGGCGGAGGGCGCGCCCATCGTGAAGCGCCCGGCCGGCACGAACACCATGCGCATGCCGTCGGCGGGGGCGACACGCACCGCGCCCGCCGCGGGCGGGGCGTCGGAGGCGCGGGGGGCGTCGGGAGCCTCGGCCGGGCCGGTGGCCGCGCCGGCGGCTGCGCCGTCGTGGCCCGCGAGCGCGAGCAGTGCCGTCACCACCCAGCTCCGCCGTCGTCGAGCGACCATCGGCAGCGTCTCCTTTCACACGGATCGGGGCGTGGCTAGCCCCCGCTCACCCAACGATACACCAGCAGCGCCGCCACGGCCGTGCCGTAGGCCACGACGACCCGCCGCAGCCACCGCTGCCCCAGCCGGCGCGCGACGCTCGCGCCGAGGTAGCCGCCGGCGATCGCGCCGACCGCCATCACGACGGCCGGCAGCCAGGCCACCGGCCCGAGGCAGGCGTAGTAGAGCACGGCGGCGGCGTTGATGATCAGCGACAGCACGCCCTTGAGGGCGTTGGAGCGCTGGATGTCGTCGGGCAAGAGCACGCCCAGCGCGGCCAGGAGCATGATGCCGAGCGCGGCGCCGAAGTAGGCGCCGTACACGCCGAGCCCGAACGTCGCCGCCCACAGCAGGCGCGGCACCCGCGCGTCGGCGCCGGCGGGCGGGGGATGGTGGGCCGCGACGACGGCGGCCAGGCGGTCCTGGCCGGCCATGAGGACGCAGGCGCCGAGGATGAGCAGCGGCACGATGGCGTCGAACGCGCGCTGCGGCGTGGCGAGGAGCACCCACGACCCCGCGACGGCGCCGAGGACCGCCGGCAGCCACAAGCCGCGCAGCCAGCGCGCCTGCCCGGCCATCTCGCGCCGGTAGCTCAGCGTGCCGCCGATGTAGCCCGGCCACAGCGCGACGGTGTTGGTCACGCTGGCAGGGATGGAAGGCAGGCCGAACGCCAGGAGCGCCGGGAAGCTGATCAGCGACCCGCCGCCGGCGACCGAGTTGATCGCGCCGGCGGCGAAGGCGGCGCCGAAGAGGAGCGCGAGGGCGAGGGGGGTGGCGGGGTCGGGCATGGCGGGTGCGGGGCGATCATACCACGGCGCCGGGCGGCTTGTCGCCCGCCGGCCGCCCGCGCTACCCTACGTCGCCGTGCCCGCCATGCCCATCCCGACCCCGGTCCAGGACCATCCCATGCCATCATCCGCCCCGCCCCGCTCCGCCGTCGTCCTCCTCTCCGGCGGTTTGGACTCCGCCACCGCGGCCGCGCAGGCCCGCGCCGACGGCTTCGACGTCGTGGCGCTGACCGTCCGGTACGGCCAGCGGCATGCGCGCGAGCTCGAGGCCGCGCGCGCCGTCGCGGCGCACCTCGGGTTGGCCGAGCACCTCGTCGTCGACGTGCCGCTCGACCGCTGGGGCGGCAGCGCCCTGACCGACCCGGCCGTCGCGGTCCCGACGCACGGAACCGCGGCCGGGGAGGTCCCGGCCACGTACGTGCCGGGCCGCAACACGGTGTTCATCGCCATCGCCCTCTCGCTGGCCGAGGCGCGCGGCGCGTCGGCCGTCTACCTCGGCATCAACGCGGTCGACTACTCGGGCTACCCCGACTGCCGGCCCGACTACCTCGAGGCCTTCCAGCGGCTCGCGGCGCTCTCGAGCCAGGTCGGGCGCGAGGGCCGCGCCCCGGCGCTGCGCGCCCCCTTGATCCTCGACACCAAGGCCGACATCGTGCGCCGCGCGCTGCGGCTCGGCGTGCCCATCGCGCTCACGTGGTCGTGCTACCAGGGCGGCGAGACGCCGTGCGGGGTTTGCGACAGCTGCCGCATCCGCGACGCGGCGCTGGTCGAGGCGGGGCGGGGGGACTTGGCGACGGGGGGGCGGGGGCCGGTGAAGCAGCGGGAATAGGGGTTGCGTCGCGGTGCTTCATCCGCGACCGATGGGTGCGTCCGCGCCCCCCTCGCCCTCCACCTCCACCCGCACCGTCGTCCCCTTGCCCGGCGCGCTCTCGATCCCCAGCGTGCCGCCGATCGCCGCCGCCCGTTCGCGCATCGACTGCAGGCCCAGGTGCCCCGGGAACAGGCCCGCCGGGTCGAAGCCCCGCCCGTCGTCGCGCACCGTCAGCCGCAGCCGCCCCCCCGATTGCGCCAGCCGCAGCGACACCCGCGTGGCGCGGGCGTGCTTGGCCACGTTGTGCAGCGCCTCCTGCGCGATCCGGTAGAGCGCCTCCTTGACGTCGAGCGACACCTCCGGCTCGTCCGATAGCGCCGTCGACACCGCCAGCCCGTGGCGGGCCCGCAGGGCCGCCGCCTGCTTCTCGAGCGCCGCCACCAGGCCTTCGTTCGCCAGCGACTCCGGCCGCAGCTCGAAGATCAGCGCCCGCATCTCCGCCAGCCCCGCCTCCGCCAGGCTCAGCACGTAGTCCAGCGGCGGCGCCAGGGCCGCCCGCAGCGCCGCCGCGTCCGGCAGGTCGCGGTCGAGCAGCGTCCGCGCCGTCCGCGTGCCCAGCGCCATGCCGTACAGCGCCTGCGACACCGAGTCGTGCAGCTCGCGCGCCAGCCGCTGCCGCTCCTCGAGCGCCGCCGCGTGCTGTGCCCGCTCGTACAGCCGCGCGTTCTCGATCGCCACCGCCACCTGGCTCGCCAGCGCCTGCAGCACCGCCGCGTCGGTGTCGTCGAACGCGTTCACCACCTCGCTGTCGACGTCCAGCACCCCGATCACCCGGCCCTTGACCTTGATCGGCACCACCAGCTCCGATCCGTTCTGGTCGGGGATCATCGGCAGGAAGCGCGGGTCGCGGCTGACGTCCTGCGCCAGGTACGGCTCGCCCGTCGCCGCCACCCAGCCCGAGATGCCGTCCTGCCCCAGCCGCAGCCGCTGCTCGTCGCACCACCGGCACGGCTCGTCGCCCATGATCCCCGCCGACGCGCGGTACACCAGCTCGTCGCCCTCGCGCAGCCCGATGTGCACGTGGTGGTACCCGAACGCCTGCCGGATCGAGCGCACGGTCTCCGAGATGATGTCGTCGACCGACAGGAGCGACGTCACCCGCCGCCCGACGTTGCTCAGCACCCGGAACTGCTCCGCCCGGTGCTGCTCCGCGGTGAACAGCCGCGCGTTCTCGATCGCCGCCGCCGCCTGCGCCGCGAACGCCATCGCCAGCTCGGCGTGGGCCGTCTTGAAGTGGTCCGGCTGGTCGTGCAGGAACACCAGGATCCCGATCGCCTGGTCCTTGATCACCAGCGGCACGCCGAGGAAGCCCCGCAGGTACGGCACCGCGTCGCGCAGCCGCCGCCGCGTCGTGGCCGACAGCTCGTCGTCGCCGTCCTCGGCGCGGATGTCCGCCACGATGAGCGGCGCGCGGCTGTCGACGATGCGCTGCCCAACGCCGCCCTTGACCGGGAAGCGTGCCGCCAGCGCGTCCTCCGCCAGCTCCGGGCCGCGGTACGCCCGGAAGCGGAGCACGTCATCGTCGAGCGTCAGCGCCGCCGCGCCCGCCGAGTCGATGACCGCCCGCGACTGGTCGAGGATCAGCGTCAAGAGCGGGTCGAGGGCCAGCGTCGACGTCAGCTCGTGCGAGATCTGCAGCAGCGTCGACAGCTCGCGCGTCCGCGCCGCCTCGCGCGCCTCGAGCGCCGCGTACGACGCCTGGAGCTGCGCCGCCATGCGGTTGAACTGGTCGGCCAGCACCTCGAGCTCGTCGCCGGTCGGCACCTCGACCTGCTGGCCGAAGTCGCCGGCCGCCATCCGGCGCGAGGCCGCCACCACCGCGGCCAGCGGCCCCGTGATCCGCCGGATGCCGACCGCCACCACCAGCATCGGCACCACGGCGCCCAGGCCGAGCAGCGCCACCAGAGAGACGGCGTGCGGCGGCAGCGACCCGGCCTCCGCCCGCCACGTCAGCGCCAGCCCCACGCCGGCCGCGAAGATCGCCAACCCCGGCAGCGTGGACCACGCGATGAGCCGCGTGCGCAGCGACACCCGCGACCGCGACGGCCGGATCCGCGCCGCCGCCGCCGCGTCGCCGCCCGCCCGGCCACCGGCGCCGTCGGAGGCGCCGCCGCGCCCGGCGCCGAGCAAGCTCGCGCGCGTTTCGCCGGCCAAGCGCCGCCTCAGCCCGGCCCGACGCCCGTCGCGCCGGGCGCGGCCAGCCCGGTGCGGACGGCGTACAGGGCGGCCTGCGTGCGGCTCGGCACGCCGAGCTTGGCCAGGATGCTGCTGACGTGGGTCTTGACGGTCTTCTCGCCGATGACCAGCGCCTGCGCGATCTCCTTGTTCGAGCGCCCTTCGGCCACCAGGCGCAGCACCTCGGTCTCACGCTCGGTCAGGGCCTCGCGCGGCGCCTCGGCCGCCGGCGCCTTGACCTCGCGCAGGAGCCGGGCCGCCGCCTGCGGCGAGAGCTGCACCTGGCCCGCCGCCGCCGCCTTGATGGCGCGGCACAGGTCGTCGGCATGGGTGTCCTTGAGCAGGTAGCCGATGGCGCCGGCCCGCACCGCGCCGACCACCTTGTCGTCCTCGAGCACGCTCGTCAGCGCGATGACCTCGGTCTCGGGCAGCTCGCGGCGCAGCCGCCCGATCGCCGTGACCCCGTCCATCACCGGCATCAGCAGGTCCATCAGGACGACGTCGGGCGCCAGGGAGTGCGCCAGCTCGAGCGCCTCCGCGCCGTTGGCGGCCTCGCCGATCACCTCGATGTCGGGGTCGAGCGCCAGGAACATCCGCAGTCCCTGGCGCACCACGCTGTGGTCGTCGACGAGCAAGACCCGGATCGCCATGTCGCTGCCTCCTCCCTTGCCGCGGCCGATCGCGCCCAAAGTATACGCCCGACGCGGCCGCCGCCCCGCGCCGCGCCCCGCCTCCGCCGAAAGTCGTAGGCGCGTCCCGTCGGTCGGCCGATGCGGCCACCGGCCGCCGCGCGGTATCCTGGAGGCCGTCGAGATCGTTGAAAGGAAGCAGGTGATGAACATGAGCCCATACATGCTCGAACGGCTGGGCGCGGCCCACCAGCAGATGCTGCGCGACCAGGCCGAGGCGACGCGGCGCGCCGGGCTCGGGCGGATCCAGGCCCGGCCGGCCGGGCGGTGGACGCTGCCCGTGGTGGCGACGGCCGTCGCGGTGATCCTGGCGTGGATCGCCGGGTGAGGCGCGCCGCCCCGCGCCCCCTTCAGGACCGTCGGACGGGCGTTGGAATCGTTGAACGCACGCCGGAACCGTTGAACGCACGTTGAACCCGAGGTTGAAGCGATGGTGATCCGCATCCTGCTCGTCGACGATCGCCCGGCCGTCCGGCGCGGGCTGCGGATGATGCTCGCGCTCGAGCCCGACCTGGCCGTCGTCGGCGAAGCCGGCGACGGCCAGGCGGCCCGGTCGCTCGCGGCGGCGCTCCGCCCGGACGTCGTCGTCGCCGACGTGGCGCTGGCGCGGGGCGACGGGCTGGACCTCGTCGCCGACCTGTGCCGCGGCGGCGGGTGCGGCTCGACGGTGGTGCTCAGCATGCGCGACGGCCGCGCCGACCGCGCCCGCGCGCTCGCGGCCGGCGCCGCGGCGTTCGTCACCAAGTGCGCCGGCGCCGGCGCCGTGGTCGAGGCGATCCGGTCGGTCGTGGCGGGCGGCGACGCCCGGCGCGCGCCGACGGCGGGGTGAGCCGGACGGCCACCGGTGCCAACCAGAGGCCGCCGGGAGGCCCGCCTTACGGGTCCAGCGTCCCGGCGCGGGGCGGCAGGCCGAGCAGCGGCCGCACCAGGGGGATGCGCAGGATCTCGGGGAACATCTTCTCGATGTCGAGCACCGTGCGGCTCGAGCGGAGGACCACCAGCGAGGCGGCCGCGCCGAACGCGACCGCGACCGGCACGGGCGCGTCGGTGACGATCTGGAGGAACAGCAGGCCCGCCGCCCCGCCGGCGATCGGCGCGTACGCCCGCCCGAACCGCGGGTCGAACAGCCGGATGCCGGTGCCGAGGCGCAGGCCGGCCTGCTTGAGCACGTTGAACACCACCAGCGTCGCGCACGTCCCCACCGCGGCGCCGATGGCGCCGTAGCGCGGGATGAGGAGCAGCCCGGCGGCCACGTTGAAGAGCGCCGTGGCGACGTTGACGGCCACGACGTAACGGACCTTGCCGAAGACCTTCAGCGTCAGCCCGTTCTGACCCAGCGCCGCATTGAAGTAGTAGCCGAGCGACAGGAGCGCGAGGAACACCCACGAGTCGGCGTAGCGCGCGCCGTAGAGCAGCTCGGTCACGGGCCTGGCCAGCGCGAACGTGGCGGCGAAGACCGGGAACGACATCACGGCGATCCACGTGGCGTTGCGCCAGTACAGCTCGTTGATGCCCGACCGGTCCTCGCGGGCGAACATCCGCGCCGCCGCCGGCGTGAAGAGCAGCCCGAAGCTCGACAGCACCACCTGGTTGAGGCGCGCCGCGGGGTAGACCACCCGGTAGGCCGCGACGACCTCGGTGCCGTGGAAGTGGCCGAGGATCAGGGTGTCCATCGACGCCATCGACGTGTAGACCAGCTCGGAGCTGAGCAGCGGCACGGTGAAGGCCAGCACCTCCCCGACCGGGTAGCGCACGTCCTTGGCGCGGAAGTGCTGGAGCAGGCCCGTCCCGGCCAGCTCGCGCGCCAGCACCACCGTGTAGATCGCGATGCCCAGCGCGCCGGCGAGCACGTAGCCGCTGGCCAGGAACGCCGCGTCGCTGCCCCACGCGACCAGGACGAGCACGACGGCGAGCTTGAGCGCAGGGCCGACGACGTGCTTGCGGAAGAAGATCGCGCGCGGGTTGGCGAACACGGCGAACAGGCCGACGAGCACCTCGTCGAACGCCTGGATCGGCGCGAGGAACACCAGGATCACGAGGAGCTGCACGGCCAGGGGGTCGTCGATCAGCGTGCCGCCGATGAACCCCTGCAGGCCGAGCACGGCGACGACGACGGCGACGCCCAGGCCGATGACCGACCCGACGACCATGACGATGGCGCCGAACAGCCGCGGGTAGTCCTCGCGCTCGTGGTAGATCGGCACGAAGCGCGTGATGGCGCGGTCGAGCCCGAAGGTCGCCAGGCTCTCGCCCATGGCGACGAACGTCAGCGCGTAGCTGAACGCGCCGAACTCGCCCTGGGTCAGGTGGCGCACGATGAGCACCTGCACGACGAAGTTGACCCCCATCGACAGGAAGCGCCCCACCAGCAGCAGGCTGGAGCCGCGGATCTGCTTCTTGGTCGAGGCCGGCTGGTCGGTGTGGGTCATGGGGCAAGGTGGGCGGTGTGGGCGTGTCGGCCCCGTCGGGATCGGCGGGCCTGGCCGCGGCGCGGCGTGCCGTCGCGTGCGGTGATACGACGCGCCCCGGGGGCGATTGGATACGCCGCCGGCGCCGCGTGCGCTAGCGGTTGCGGCACGCCGGCAGGAACAGGTCCTGGTACACCGGCCCCGTGCGCGTCGGGGTGCGCGTGGCCGTGGCGCCGCCCGGCGTGGGCCCCGGCGTCGTGGCCGCCGCCGTCGGCGTGCCCGGCCCGGCCGTGCTGCGGGCGGTCGGCGTCGGCAGCGCCCCGCCGCGCGGCGCCCACGTCAGCCCGACGCGGGCCGGGCCGGCCGGGTCGACGTACTCGAGCACCACGCGGTGCACGCCGGCCGGCAGGGCGACGGTCGTCTTGGCGTCCACGGTCGGCGCGGCCCACTGGTCGACCACGAGCTTGCCCCCGATCCACAGCCGGACCCCGCCGTCGGCCGCCACCTCGACGCCGTGGTCGCCGCCCTCGGCGGCCGAGACGTCGCCCAGCGCCCGCAGGCTGAAGCCGTCGGCCGGCAGGGCCGCCGACGGGCGGCCGTCGCCCCAGTTGTAGCGGATGGCCGCCGGCTCGTCGACGAGCCGCGGCAGTCCCGCCAGCGTCGGGTTGTCGTGCATCTCGACGCGGAACGCGGCCATCGGGCCCATCCCGAACACGTGCGCGCGTCCGGTGCCCTCGTCGGCCACGATCACACGGCCGTCGGGCGCCAGGGCGATCGCGAACGGCCGGGCCAGCGCGCCGTCGCTCGTGCCCGGCATGCCCCACGCGCCGCGGAAGCGGCCGTCGGGCTCGAGCTCCACCACGCGCGCGTTGCCGGTGTCGGCGACGAAGACGGTGCCGTCCGGGGCGACCGCGACGCCCTGCGGCGTGTCGAGCTGGCCCGCGCCGGCGCCGCGCGTGCCCCAGGCGCCGCGCGGCGCGCCGTCGGCGCCGAAGCGCTGGATGCGGTGGTTGCCGGTGTCGGCCACGTAGACCGTCCAGTCCGGCCCGACGGCGATGCCGGTCGGCCGGTCGAGCTGGCCCGCGTCGGCGCCGCGCGTGCCCCACTGGGCCTGGAACGCGCCGGTGCGGCTGAGGCGCTGGACGCGGTGGTTGAAGGTGTCGGCGACGAAGAGCACCGGCTCGCCGCCGACCTCGCCGATGGCCGCGGCCATCGGGCGCTCGAGCTGCCCCGGCCCGGCGCCGCGCTGCCCGAAGGCCGTCGGCGACGTGCCGGCGGCGCTGAAGCGCTGGATGCGGTGGTTGCCGCCGTCGACGACGTAGACCGTGGTGTCGGGCGCGGCCGCGATGCCGCGCGGCCGCGAGAAGTCGCCGAGCGCCTGCCCGGAGGCGCCGAAGCCGTCGAGGAACACGCCCTGGGCGTTGAAGCGCTGGACCCGGTCGTGGTTGGTGTCGGCGACGTAGAGCGTCCCGTTGGCCGCGACCGCCACGCCGCTCGGGCCGTCGAACTTGCCGTCGACGACCTTGACGCCGCCCCACTCGTACTCGAACGAGCCCTCGGGGGTGTAGCGAACGACCTTGTTGATGCGCGCGTCGGCGACGTAGATCACGTTCCCGTACGTGGCCGTCACGCTGACGAGGTCCTCGAGGCCGTCGAAGTGCCCCCAGTCGGTCAGGTGGCGCTTGTCGGCGTCGAGCCGCTGCACGCGGCGGTTGCCGCGCTCGGCCACGAAGAACGTCTCGTCGGGGGCGGCCACGACGTCGACCGGGGTGTCGAGCTGCCCGGGGCCGCTGCCCCGGCTGCCCCACGCCCCGAGGAACGTGCCGCGGTTGCTGAAGCGGACCAGGCGGTGGTTGCCGGTGTCGGCCACGTACAGCGTGCCGTCGGGGTGCAGCGCGATGCCCATCGGCCGGTCGAGCTGGCCCTCGCCGGCGCCGACGCCGCCCCAGGCGTTGGCCAGCGTCCCGTCGCGCGCGAAGCGCTGCACGCGCGCGCGCGCCGCGTCGAGCACGTAGGCGGTGCCGTTCTCCGACACGGCGAGGTCGACCGGCTCGAGGAGCTGGCCGTCGGCGTCGCCGCGGCTCCCGAAGTGCGACCGGTACGCGCCGTCGGGCCCGAACACCTGGACGCGGAAGTTGCCGGCGTCGAGCACGTACACGTTGCCCTCGCCGTCCAGCGCCACGGCGCGCGGCTGGTTGAGCTGGCCGTCGCCGGTGCCGTAGCTGCCGGTCTGGGCGAGCAGCTCGCCGCGCGTGGTGTAGCGCTGGACGCGGTGGTTGAGCCGGTCGGCCACCCAGACGCTGTCGTCGGTGCGCGAGCCGGCCAGGCCGGCCACCGCCCCGAACTGCCCGGGCCCGTCCTGCGCCCCGATGGCGTAGCGGAACCGGTCGCTCAGCGGCCGCTGGGCGTGGGCGGGCACGTCGCCGGCGCCCGCGACGGCCGCCAGCCCGAGCACCGCGGCCGCGGCGGCGCGCGGTGCGGTGCGGCGGGCGGCGCCGCGGCCGCGCGGTGTCGAGGCTTCCATCGGCATCCCCATGCGGTGTGCGCGGCTAGAGCGGCGAGGCCGGGTCGAACGCCGGGTCGCGCTTGGCGCGCAGGCTCGCCAGCCCCTCGCGCACCTCGGGCCCGGTGAAGCCGAGGAACTCGAGGGCCAGCGACGTGTCGAAGGTCGGCCCGGCCGCGCGGAGCCAGTTGTTGAGGGCGTACTTGGTCCAGCGGATGGCGCTCGGCGCGCCGGCCGCGAGGCGCTCGGCGACGGCCAGGGCGCGGTCGTGCAGCTCGTCGTCGGGCACGCACAGCGACACCAGGCCGATCCGCTCGGCCTCGCGGCCGGAGAGCGGCTCGCACAACAGGAGGTGGTACTTGGCCTTGGCCATCCCGCACAAGAGCGGCCACACGATGGCGGCGTGGTCGCCGGCGGCGACGCCCAGGCGGGTGTGGCCGTCGATGATGCGGGCGGACTCGGCGGCGATGCTGACGTCGGCAAGGAGGCCGGCGACCAGCCCGGCGCCGACGGCGGGCCCGTGCATGGCGCTGACGATGGGCTTCGAGCAGTCGATGACGTTGTAGACGAGGTCGCGCGCCTCCTTCCACAGCCGGGCGCGCACCTGGAAGTCGTCGGCCATGTCCTCGACGAGGTCGAGGTCGCCGCCGGACGAGAAGCCGCGGCCGGCCCCGCGCAGGATGGCCACGCTGACGTCTCGGTCTTCGTCGACGGTGCGCCACACGCGCGCCAGCTCGGTGTGCATGCCGTGCCCGGCGGCGTTGAGCTTGCCGGGCCGGTCCATGGTGATGCGCAGGATGCGCGGCGCGGGGCGGTCGAACTGGAGGTGCTGGTAGGCGGCGTAAGGATCGGTCATCGGCGGTCATCCTGGAGGGTGGGATTCGGTTGCTATCATAAGGTCAAACCCAAGCGAGGAGCAAGCGCGTGACGGTAGAGAAGGTGGTCATCATCGGCAGCGGGCCGGCGGCGCACACGGCGGCGATCTACGCGGCGCGGGCGGAGTTGCGGCCGGTGCTGTTCGAGGGGATGTTCGCGGGCGGTGTGGCGGCGGGCGGGCAGCTCACGACGACGACGGACGTCGAGAACTTCCCGGGCTTCCCGGAGGGGGTCCTGGGCCAGGACCTGATGGACCGCATGCGCGCGCAGTCGGTGCGCTTCGGGACGCGGATCTACACCGAGACGGTGGAGGCGGTGGACGTCTCGGCGCGGCCGTTCAAGGTGACGAGCGACAGCCGGGAGATGCGGGCGGCCACGGTCATCGTGGCCACGGGCGCCACGGCGCGGCGGCTCGACATCCCGGGCGCGCGCGACGGCGAGCTGTGGCAGCGCGGCATCTCGGCCTGCGCGGTGTGCGACGGGGCGCTGCCGCTGTTCCGCAATCGGCCGCTGGTGGTGGTGGGCGGCGGCGACTCGGCGATGGAGGAGGCGTCGTTCCTGACCAAGTTCGGCTCGCGGGTGCTGGTGGTCTACCGGGGCGACACGCTCAGGGCGAGCAAGATCATGCAGCGGCGGGCGACCGAGAACCCGAAGATCGAGCTGGTGGCCAACCACGTGGTCGAGGCGGCGCTGGGCGACCCGGTGCTCGAGGCGGTGCGGATCCGCGACGTGCGCTCGGGCGCGGTGCGCGAGCTGTCGGCGGCGGGCCTGTTCTTCGCCATCGGGCACGTGCCCAACACGGGCTTCCTCGGCGGCCAGCTCGCGCTCGACGACACGGGCTACATCGTGACGCAGCCGGGCACGACGCGGACGAGCGTGCCGGGGGTGTTCGCGGCCGGCGACGTCCAGGACAAGCAGTGGCGGCAGGCGATCACGGCCGCGGGCACGGGCTGCATGGCGGCGCTCGAGGCGGAGCGGTTCCTGGCGGAGGAGGGCGGGGACGTGACCTGAGCGGATTCGCCGGGCCTTCGGCGTCGCCAGCCCCGCCCTGCAGCCGCACCCGTATCTTTGCCCACGCCCCATACGTTAACAAGCCCAACCCATCGGGTTCCCTTGGACCAGCCACGCGCCCCACGGTGATCGCGTGGCTGCTGCCGTGCCCATTGTCTTGCACCTGGTCGCCCCAACACGGAGAGCCCGATGCCGCTCGAGCCGCAAACGACTGGCCCCACGTCCCTCGCTCCCGATCTCCGGCTCCAGCATCTCGCCACGCCGCCTGGCGACGGCGGCCCCCAACGGCCGCCGCAGGCCTGGCTGCGCCTGGTCGTCGCCCGGCAGGTGCTGGCGCGCTGCACGGGGCTGATCGAGGAGTGGCGCCGGCTGCGATCGGTCCGGCGCTCGCTGCCCGGCCAGCGGCGCAACCGCTGGCGGCGGCTGGCGTCCGCGGCGGCGGGGCTGCTGCTGGTGTTCGGCGGGATCGTGCGGGGGATCGGCGGCTTCGGCGAGGCCTGGCCGGTGCAGGCGGCGGCGATCCCGTTCACCGGCGCCACGATCGACGGCGCCTTCAACGGGGCAATCAGCGTCAGCTACGCCGACCTGGACGGCGACGGCGACCTCGACGTCGTCGGCGCGGCGTACACCGCCGATGCCGTCACGTGGTGGCAGAACGACGGGACGCCTGCCGACGGCGGCTGGACCACCCACACCATCGACGCGGCCGTCGACGGGGCCATCGACGTCGTCACCGCCGACCTGGACGGCGACGGCGACCTCGATGTCATCGGCGCCGCCAAGATCGCCTCTGACGTCTTGTGGTGGGAGAACGACGGGACACCGGCAGATGGCGGCTGGACGACCCAGACCATCAGCGGCATCGCCTCGCTCGCCGAGGCCGTCGCCGTGGCCGACCTGGACCGCGACGGCGATCTCGACGTGCTCGGCGCTGTCGGCGGCGCCAGTGACATCGTCTGGTGGGAAAGCGACGGGTCGCCTGCCGACGGCGGCTGGGTCACGCACACGATCTCAGGCACCTTCGCCGCCGCGACAAGCGTCGCCGCGGCCGATCTGGACCGCGACGGCGACCTCGACGTCGTCGGCGCGGCTTTTACCGGCGACAGCATCACTTGGTGGGCGAACGACGGGACGCCGGCCGACGGCGGATGGGCCACGCACACGATCGACGCGGCCTTCGACGGTGCGTCTGCCGCCGTCGCCGCCGACCTGGACGGCGACGGCGACCTCGACGTCGTCGGTGCGGCTTTCAACGGCGACAGCATCACCTGGTGGGAGAACGACGGGACGCCGGCCGACGGCGGCTGGGTCACCCACACCATCGACGCCGTCTTCGACGGAGCGTGGGAAGTGGGCGCGGCGGATGTCGACGCGGACGGCGACCTCGACGTGCTCGGCGCGGCCATCACCGCCGGCGACATCACGTGGTGGGAGAACGACGGGAGCCCGGTCGACGGGGGCTGGGTGACGCATACCGTCACCGGCTCGTTCTCCGCCGCCGCGGACGCCGTCGCCGCGGACCTGGACGGCGACGGCGACCTCGACGTCCTCGGCGCGGGCCTCAACGCCAACGACATCGCCTGGTGGGAAAACCGCGCGATCCACCGCAACGCGCTGCTCGGGGGGACGATCCCGTTCACGCACACGATCGACGGCGCCTTCGACGGCGCCCGCAGCGTCACCCATGCCGACCTGGACGGCGACGGCGACCTCGACGTCCTCGGCGCGGCCACGAGTGGCGACGACATCACGTGGTGGGAAAACGACGGGACGCCGGCGGACGGCGGCTGGACCACCCACACCATCGAGGCCGCCTTCGACGGGGCGAACGATGTCGCCGCCGCGGACCTCGACGGCGACGGCGACCTCGACGTCCTCGGCACGGCCGGCTCGCCGACCAATGACATCACGTGGTGGGCGAATGACGGCAGTCCGGCCGACGGCGGCTGGACCACCCACACCATCGACGCCGCCGTCAACGGGATCACCAGCGCATCGGCGGCCGACCTGGATGGCGATGGCGACCTCGACGTCCTTGGCGCCGTCAGCGTTGCCGACGACGTCATATGGTGGGCGAACGACGGGACGCCTGCCGATGGCGGCTGGGTGACCCACACCATCGACGCCGCGGTCGACGGGATCTCGGATGCGACGGCCGCCGACCTGGATGCCGACGGCGACCTCGACGTCCTCGGCGCGGTCGGTGTCACCGACGCCATCCTGTGGTGGGAGAACGACGGCGACCCGGCCGACGGCGGCTGGACCACGCGCACCATCGACGCCGCCTTCGACGAGGCGACCGATGTCGTCGCCGCCGACCTGGACGGCGACGGCGACCTCGACGTCCTCGGCGTGGCGTTTGGCCTCAACGACATCACGTGGTGGGAAAGCGATGGCAGCCCGACCGACGGCGGTTGGATCACCCACACCATCGCCACCAATTTCAGTGGGCCGGCCGGCATCGGTGTCGCCGACCTGGACCGCGACGGTGACCTCGACGTGCTCGGCGCGGCGCTGACCGCCGACGACATCGCGTGGTGGCAGAACAAGGGCGGCCAGTTCACCCTGCCCACCACCGGCACCGCGCCGGCCAGCATGAGCCCCAGCGGCTCGGACGACTTTCTGAAGGTCGTGTTCACCCACAACGGCCGCAGCGGCGACAACGCCGCGGAGCTGGTGACGCTGCACCTGCGCTTCGAGGACACCACCGGCACGCCGGATGCGCTGACCACCGCCGAGGCCAATGCGATCATCCAGGACCTCAAGGTCTATCGCGACGACGGCAGCGGAGCCTACGAGGGTGGCTCGGACACCCTGGTCACCACCGTCGGCACGCTGGCGCTGGACGGGAACGGCGACCAGATCGTCACGTTCACGGACAACGACGCCAACGTCCAGCTTCCGCACGCCACCGGCACGCGCACCTACTTCGTCGTGCTGGATCTCACCGCGACCTACCCGACCGACCCCGCGCGCAACGGCGTGACCGAGATCCGCGTCACCCACATCACCGAGGCCAGCAGCACGGCCGAGGACGCCCCGAACGACCTGCCGCTCGCGATGGCCTACACCGCCAACACGCAGAGCAGCGCGGGCGGGACGATGTTGGACATCCCGGCGCCGACCGCGACACCGACCAGCACACCGACCGACACACCGACCAACACGCCCACGAACACGCCGACGAACACACCGACCAACACACCGACGAACACGCCGACCGACACGCCGACCAACACGCCCACGGCGACCGACACACCGACGAACACACCGACGAACACACCGACGAACACACCGACGAACACGCCGACCAACACGCCGACGAACACACCGACGAACACGCCGACCAACACGCCGACCAACACGCCGACGAACACACCGACCAACACGCCGACGAACACACCGACCAACACACCGACCAACACACCGACGAACACGCCGACCGACACGCCCACGCCGACGAACACGCCGACCGACACGCCCACGCCGACCAACACACCGACCAACACGCCCACAAGCGCGCCGACCGCCATGGCGCCGACGTCCGTCGACCTGCGCTACTTCCGCGTCGTCGGCGCCGGGGACCGGGTGATGCTGAGATGGGAGACTGCGACCGAGGCCGAGGCCATCGGCTTCAACGTCTACCGGTCTACCGCGGCCGACGCGCAGGGCGACCGCGTCAACACGGCGATCGTCCCAGCCACCGGTGGGGCCGCGGCGGGCGGACTCTACCACCTCGGCGATGTGCCGCCGGCCGTGGGGACCTACTTCTATCGACTGGAGGTCGTCAACCGCGACGGTCCGCCGGATGTCGTCGGATCGATGTCGGTGCGCTGGGACGGACCGCGGCTCTACCTGCCGGTCGTCGCACGCTGAAGCGCGGGAGCGGCCGCGCCAGCGTGTCTCCGCCTCCGCCCTCCGTGCGCGATACGTTCGACGCCGGGCTGACCTGCCCTCACCCCTGATTCGACCATCGAGCGGGTGAGGGCGCTCGGCAACGCGCCTCGCTGCTGCGGTGGACGCGCGGTGACGGTTGGGCCGGTGGGGGCGCATGCATCATGCACGTAGGGGCGAAGCATCCGCCGACGGGCAGCGCGGCGATTTGCGAATGGGGTCTCGGCGGATGCTTCGCCCCTACCTTGCCCCGACTCCACAGACGCCGTACCGTTAGGGCGTATGACCTCCACCCCGCTCTTCGACGCCGCCACGGTCCGCCATGCGCTGGCGGCCATCCGCTACGACCGCCCGCAGCCGGCGAGCCCGCTCCTCGACATGGCGTGGGTGACGGCCGAGCTGCGGGCAGAGGGGCTGGCCGACACGCGCCGGGGCCGCGAATGGGCGCTCGGGCGCTGCCTGGCCGCGCTGGCCGCCGCGCGGCTCGCGGCGCTGCGCGGCGCATCGGACGCCTCCGCGCTCCCCGCGCCGCCGGACCCGGCGGCCGAGCTCGCGGCGCTGGCGGCGGACTTCCGGGCGGGCTCGGCCGAGCGCGAGGCGTGGGGCGTGCTCTACAGCCGGTTCTTGTCGCCGCATCGGCTGGCGGTGGGCGACCTGGCCGACCACCTCGGCGTGACCGAGCGCACGCTCGAGCGCCGGGTGGCGGCGGCGTGCGCGACGGCGGCGCGGGCGGTGCACGCGGCCGAGGCGGCGCACGCGGCGCGGGCGCCCGCGTCGGCGGGCGACCGCGTGCCGGTGGTCGTGACGGCGGGTGAGCGCGGTGTGGGCGCGCCGGGCGGCTCGTCGGGGGACCGGGCCGGGACGCACGACGCCGACGCGGGGCTCGCCGACGTGGCCGGCGGGCTGCTCGCCGCCATCCGCGGCGGCGTCGAGGCGCGGCTGACGGAGGCGGACGCGCGGGCCCTGGCGCTGCGCGCGCCGCGCGACCTCGACGGCCACCGGCTGGGCCGGGTGGCGGAGTGGTCGCAGCCGCGCTACCGGCTGGACGTGCGGTTCGTGGCGCTGACGCTGCTCGTCGACCACGGCGTCGACGACGTGGGCGGGCGCTGGCAGCCCGAGCCGCGGGTGTACGACGACTTGCGGGCGGTGCTGGCCGCGACGGTCGACCCGGCGCTGGTGGTGCTCGGCCCGCCGGGCAGCGGCAAGAGCACGCTCCTGCGCCGGCTCGACCTCGACCTGGCGGTCGCGGGGCTGCGGGACGAGACGGCGCAGGTGGCCTGGTTCGTGCCGTTGGGGCGTTACGCCGGCGACGGCGGGCCGCCGCCGGCGCCGCTCGAATGGCTGGCGGGGTTGTGGGCGGCGCGGGGGGAGGGGCTGCCGCCGTTCGTCGACCTGGTGCGCGCGGGCCGGATGGTCCTCTTGCTCGACGGGCTGAACGAGGTCCCGCACGCCGACGCGGCGGGCTACCACGCGGTGGTGGTGGCCTGGAAGCGGTTCTTGCAGTCGGCGGTCACGGTGCATCCGGGCAACCGGGTGGTCTTCAGCTGCCGCAGCCTGGAGTACAGCGCGCCGCTGTCGTCGCCGGTGCTGCCGGTGCCGCAGGTGCGGGTGGAGCCGCTGGACGACGCGGGCATCCGCGCCTTCCTGCGCAGCCACCTGCCGGGCGCGGCGGAGGCGGCGTGGGCGGCGGTGGCGGCGGCGCCGGATCGGGCGGTGTACCGTTCGCCGTACCTGCTGCGGCTGCTCGTCGACACGATCGCCGACACGGGGCGGGCGCCGAGCGGCCCGGCGGCGCTCTTCACCGACTACGTGCGGCGGGCGCTGCGGCGCGAGATCGGCCGCGACCACCCGCTCTTCGCGCCGGGCGCGCTGCTCTCGGCGCGCGACGTGGCGCGGGCGGCGCACAACCGGGGGTGGCCCTCGGCCTACGCGCTGCCGGGCGGTGCGCTCGTCGGCGCGCTGTCGGACCTGGCGTTGGCGATGCAGCGGCACGCGGCGTCGCACGAGGGGGCGCGCGTGCGGCTGGCGTTCGACGCGGCGCTGGCGTGCCTGGGCCGGCCGGACGGCGAGGACGTGGTGCGCGCCGGCGAGGCGCTCGGGGTGCTCGACGAGGACCGCGAGCACGACGAGCTGTGCTTCGGGCACCAGCTCCTGCAGGAGTACTTCGCGGCGCGCCGGATCGCGGCGGCGCCGGAGCCGGGTCTGGCGGCGGCGGAATGGCGGGCCGGCGCGCTGCGCCCGGCGCTGGCCGACGTGCTGGCCGCGCTCGGCCCGGCCGAGCCGCTCCCGCCGCCGCCGGCGGTGGGCTGGGACGAGACGATGGCCCTGGCGGCGGCGATGACGGGCGACGCGGATGCGTTCGTCGTCGACCTGGCGGCCCACAACTTGGCGCTGGCGGGCCGGGCGGCGGCGGCGCCGGAGGTGGCGGCGCGGCTGTCGGTGGGCGCGGTGGCGGGGCTGCGGGCCGGGCTGGTGGATCGGCTGCGCGACCGGGGGGCCGACGTCCGGGCGCGGATCGAGGCGGGCTTCGTGCTGGGCCGCTTGGGCGATCCCCGCTTCCCGGAGCATGCGGGGCCGTTCGGGGCGTACCGGCTGCCGGAGATGGTGGCGTTTGGGGGCGGGGCGTCGGCGATGGGGGGCGACGCGGAGCTCGAGCATCTGGGCTACCTGTACACGGCGCACCGGCCGCGGCACGCGGTGGCGCTGGCGCCGTTCGCGCTGGGGCGCTACCCGGTGACGGTGGCGGAGTGGGGGTGCTTCGTGGCGGCCGGCGGCTACGACGACGACCGGTGGTGGGACACGCCGGCGGGGCGGGCCTGGCGGCGCGGGGAGGGCACGCGGGCGGGGGTGCGGGCCAACATGCGGCGGGGGCTGGGGCTGTTCGGCGCGGACCCGGCGCTGCTCGAGGACTACCACGCCACGGGCCAGATCCACGACGCCAGCTACGCGCGGTGGAGGCGCTGGCTGGCGCTCTCGCCGGAGGCGTTCGAGGCGGACCTGGTGGCGGAGTTCCCGGACGAACGCTACGCTGCCCCGCGCACGTGGGACGACCCGCGGCACAGCGGGCCGAACCAGCCGGTGACGGGGATCTCGTGGTTCGAGGCGCGGGCTTACTGCGCGTGGCTGGCGGCGCAGACGGGGCGCGCGTTCCGGCTGCCGACGGAGGCGGAGTGGGAGCACGCGGCGGCGGGGGCGGCGGGCCGGCGGTTTGCCTACGGCGACGCGTTCGACCCGCTGGCGGCCAACACGCACGCGGCGCACGTGCGGCAGCCGAGCCCGGTCGGGGCGTTCCCGACGGGCGACACGCCGGAGGGGCTGGTGGACATGACGGGCAACGTCTACGAGTGGACGGCCTCGGCGTGGGGGCGGCACGACGAGGCGGCGGACTTCTCGTATCCGTACGACCCGGCGGACGGGCGCGAGGCGCCGGACTTGCCGGACGACGTGCGGCGGGTGATGCGCGGGGGTTCGTGGAACGACCCGGCGCTGCAGGCGCACGCGGTGTATCGGGGCTTCGATCACCCGGGCGGGCGGGGGCCGGACTACGGGATGCGGCTGGCGTGCGGGTAGGGGGGCATCGAGATGGCTACGAGACCAGATCGAGATCGGTCTGTGGAAAGTCGTCGCCCACGGCCAGCAGGGGCACCTTGGCGAGGCGCGCCGTGGCGTAGCTCAGGCAGTCGCCGAAGTTCAGCGCCGCCGGGTGCCGTCCCTTGCCGAACCGTTCGAAGGCGTCGGCCGCGACCTCCCAATGCGATCTTCCGAACCGATTCGCTCGACCAGTCGTTCGTAGCCGGGCTCTTTGAACAGGATGGCGAGGATCGCCGACGCATCGAGGATCATACGCCCTCGGGTCCGTAGCCGAGGATGGCTTCGCGCTCGGTCTTGTGGATGCCCTTGCCCAGCAGGGCCGCCGGGATCTGGGGCCAGACTTCGCGCTCCAAGAAGCGCATCACGCTGGCCTTGCGGTCTTCTGGTGGCGAGTTCAGGGTCAGTCGTGCCTTTCGATCGAGCACGGCTTTGCGAATGACCTCGGTCTTGCTTTCGCCGGTCATGGCCGCAACCTCTGCCACCAACGTCTCGACGGTTGCGTTCTTGATGTTGAGTGCCATGTCACACCTCCCGAGGTCATGCTAGCCGCGATGGTGTAATTGGCCAACGGCTACACCATCGCCGGGGCTGGGGCGATCCTGCGGCGGGACCGCGCGACCAACGACAAACGAGGCGCCGGTGGTTGCCGGCGCCTCGTTCCCGAAAGGCGGGTCATCGGTCGTGTGGGGCGGGGGCGCGCTCCGCGCGGGGGTTAGGAGTCGTCAAGAAACAACCCACCCTGGGAGCGCCGCCTTCCAGGCGGCATCGGACGACGCAGGCCGGCAAGATGCCGGCGTTCCCAGCAGTGGCCTTGTTGTTTGACGAGTCCTTACCGGATCCAGTCGGGCGCGCCGTCGTCGTACTGGTTGTCGGGGTCGGCGATGTCGACCTTGGTGACGGTGGTGCCCCAGAGGTCGCCGACGTAGAGGTCGGTGTGGGCTTCGGCGGCCGGCGCCGGGATGGTCAGGTCGGCGTCGGACTGCATCACGATCTCGCTGGCGCTGTTCGACCCGCGCTGGAAGCTGCCGTACTGGTGGCCGGGGGTGCTGGTCAGCTCGGTGACGGCGCCGGTGGCGAGGTCGACGGCGATCAGCTCTTCGCCGCGGGCGGGGTCGGCGGTGTAGCGCTCGGAGTTGTAGATCAGGACGTCGGCGGCGCCGTCGCGGCCGACGGACGGGGCGAAGGCCTTGCGGACGGTCTGGCCGGTGTTGTCCCTGACCATGGTGAGCGTGCCGCCGCCGGCCGGCACGCTGTAGAGGTACCCGCGGTACGCGCCCTTGTCGCCGGAGAGGTAGAGGGTGGTGTCGTCGGACGAGAAGGTGGACTCGGACGGGGCGGGGTTGTGGCCGACGGGCACGACGGGCGCGACGTCGAAGACGGGGAAGTTGGGGTGTGGGTTGACGGCGTGGGTGGGGAAGGTGATGCACGCCAGGCCGCGGTCGTACCAATCGTTGTAGTGGGCGAAGCACAGCCTCAGGCCGCTGTTGGACCACGTCAGGTAGTCGATGCGGTGGGTGCCGAGGTCCTGTGCGGCGGTGGCGTAGGTCCAGACGGGATGGGCGGGGTCGTCGGTGCGGAGGATCTGGATGACGTCGTCGGCGCCGACGCGCGTGACGTAGGCGACGTGCAGGCCGAAGGTGGTCCGCGGGAACCACACGGGGCTGCGGGCGCCTTCGGGCGCGCTGGTGAGCTGGGTCGGGGGGGCGGCGTCGTAGGCGTCGGCCTTGAACCACACCTGGTCGACGCCGCTGGGGCCGCTGCCGGGCCGGTCGGACAGGAAGGCGATGGCGCCGCCGCCCGTGGAGAACCAATTGATGTGCCGGGTCGGGCTGGGGGTCAGTCGCGGGCGCGGGCCGTCGACGGCGCTGCCGGACTCGGCGTGTGTGTCAACAACGCTCAGAATTTGACCCTTTCAACGCTCAGGAATTGACCCACCCCGGCCGAGAAACAACGGTCAGAAA